>Ga0247830_10001093_pt1 | contig 10896 bp, 7 predicted proteins | sample 12C_Control_Day5_FD_207766 | JGI IMG/M metagenome (GOLD analysis project Ga0247830, IMG submission 207766) | Soil microbial communities from agricultural site in Penn Yan, New York, United States - 12C_Control_Day5 | ecosystem: Environmental > Terrestrial > Soil > Agricultural land | place: USA...
GCGCAGTCGCAACTTCGACGAGGCCAGGAAGTCGAAGTCACTGGCGGGCCTTTCGATGGCTTGGTGGGGATCATACAGGACCCTCCCGATCCCAAGGGACGAATCAAGATTCTTCTTAAACTTTTAAGCCGGCAGATAACTGTGAAACTGGGTGTGGAGTTTATCAAGGGCGAATTTGCTGCCTTCGGGCCCCCAGTCAGGGCGGATATAGGATCTGGTTTCGTTTCGGCAGCGAGCTGAAGGACCATTTCCGTTTAGGTGTTTAAAATAAAGGGTTCAGCCCTGAAGGGCGGAGCTGTATCTTCTGCTCGGCTATTCTATAGCCCACCAATCGGAGGTCAAGATGAAAGCAAGTCCGATTAAGTCGCGTTGGCTCACGGCATCTACGGGATTCTCGTTAGGGATTTGTTTCATTCTGGGTTGTTCTAGTCCGGCGTCGAATATCCCGGAGCTTACTCCAGAACGGCTGGTTGCCAAACCAGTGTCCCAGGCTCCGCTCGAAAAAACCTATAAATTGGTTCCCTACGATACGATCAACGTGAGATTCACTTACCATCCAGAATCGGATCCCAAAGCGCCAATTTCGATCAGGCCTGATGGGCAAATCATGCTGGATGGGGTGGGTTCGATTCGAGCTGCCGGTTTAACGCCGGAAGAATTGGGCAAGGAGATCGCCACGCAAAGTTCGAAACGACTGAAGAACCCTGAGGTGATTGTTACGATTTCTCAATTTACTCCGAGGAAGATCTATGTCGGCGGGCAAGTAAAGACCCCGGGAATAGTCCAATTTCAAGGTGAGATGACTCCGCTTCAAGCTATTTTCGATCGGGGTGGGTTTACGCCCGAAGCGCAAATTGATAGCGTAATTCTTATCCGCGATACCGGCGCTCCCGAGCCTGTTATAGGGCGGATTAACGCGATGCAGAGTTTAGAAGGAGGCGTACCTGAAAGAATCAGTCTTCTAACCAACGACGTCCTTTATGTTCCGATGTCGGGCATCAGTACAACGAATCAGTGGATTAGGCAGCATTTGCGCGAAATTATGCCAATCGAGCTTTTGGGTCTCGGCTATTTATTTGGTAGCTAAGATCAGAGGTCGATTGTCGGGATCGAGGTGAGCCTATATGGAATGGCTGCAGGTTGATGGCAAGGAGATTCCTCTCTTAGAGGCGCCACAAAAGTATGAAGCCCCGCCGCGACGGATTGCTTATGTTCTTTTCAAGCAGAAACGACTGATCGCACTGGTATTCATCGCCCTCAGTTTGCCTGTATTCCTTTACTTGTTATTTACACCGACTGAATATACGGCCTCCGCCAAGGTACTGATCAAGCCGAGCCGCGAATTCCTTAATGTTTCTCCTACTTCCGCAATTGGCTCGATTAGTATGTCTCCGTCTCCAGAAGTCATCAATACTGAAATTCAAATCATAAAAAGCCCGGAATTGGCTGCGCGTCTGGCAAGAGAAATTCCATTCCCTGACGACTCAAGCGACAGAAAACGTGGGGAAGCAGACATCGAATCCGATGGTCGACGGATCAGAGGCTATCTGAGAGCTGCTCCTGTGCGGAACAGCAATCTTATTCAAATCACTGTAACGAGTCCTTATCAGCAGGAATGGGCCGTGAATGTTGTTAATAGGGCTGCAGACCTTTATCTGGAGCATCATGTCAAGGTTCATAAAACTCCTGGCGTTGGAGAGTTTTACGACGAGCAAGAAAAAAAGCTTCTTGCAGAGTTACTCAAGGCCGAGGATGCACTGAAGAATTTTCAGACGAAGGAAAAAATTATCGATGCAGCTCAGGAAGTGTCAGCGGATTTGGGTGCTTTAGCATCATTCGAAAGAACGTTGAAGGAAACAGATTCGGCGATTCGTGAGACCGAACAAAAAATTACAGTTCTCGGTGATCAGCTCAAGCAACAAAAAGCAACGATCTCCTCAAATACCAACATAACAGTCAACCCTGTTTATGTTCAGATTCAGAATAGGCTTACTACGCTGCAGTTGGAGAGAGACAGTCTACTGCAGCGATATACGGCCGATGATCGGCACGTCAAGGATAAAGAGAAAGAAATTGACGAGCTAAAAAAGCAATTAGAAACCGTGAAGCAGACGGCTGTTGGATCAGAAAGTATCAGCATAAATGAAGTTCATCGCCGGATCCTAAACGAGTTGTTAGGCGCGCGGGTACAGCTTCAAGCTTTGAACGAAAAGAAAACCTCTTTAACTCGGCAAGTGGAAAGTTATTCTTCGGCGGCATCGGACAAAAAGCGGAAAGGGTTCGAGTACGACCGTCTACTTCGTGAAGTTACTACAAAGAAAGACAGCCTGGACCTTTACAAAAAGAAAGGCGAGGAGGCACGAATTTCGGATGCCATGGATGAGCGAAAGTTCAGTAATGCCTATGTACTGGAGCGAGCGACGCTCCCGCTTCCTCGGGCCGGCTTTAGCATGGTTCTGTTGACGGTACTTACTATCCTTATTTCTATGGGGGCAGCGATAGCCGCCGCTTTCGGTGTGGAGTATTTCAACAGCACGTTGCGAAATGAGGCTGACATAGAAGATCAGATCGGATTGCCGGTACTTGCAACAATCCAGAGTTATGGGGATTTCAATCCAGCCCCTTTCAAATGATTGCTCGCAAACTTAAGCAACTGTACAACACAGCTTCGGGGGATACGTGAGTAGAACATTTGATGCTCTGAAAAAAGCAGAAGCCGTCGCCAAAACTAAACAGCTCGTTGAACATAAGAAAACTCGGCGCGTCAGCTTTCAGGCGCTGAGTGTCTTTAAAGAAAAAAAGCGCCCAATTACAATCGACTTCGACTTGGATCCGTATGTTGAGGAACAATATCACAGGCTGCGACGCCATCTTCTGCCGAATTCAAAACGTGCGGCAATAAAGGTTGTCATGGTGGCGGCAACCGATCACGGCGAAGGATGTACAACCACCGCTGCCATCTTAGCCTCAACATTAGCGCGCTCCGGCAACTCCAAGATCCTGCTTGTCGACGCAAATCTTAGAACGCCCGCTTTAGACGAGGTCTTCGAGCCGGGCCAGGCTTACAAGCTGATTGGCCTATCGGATAAAGTTTTAGCTCAAGCACCTTTGGATCAGACAATCTACGAAACCGACATCCCCAACTTGTTTTTCATGCCATGCGGCAAGGCAGTGGCATCCCCGTCCTACGTATTTGCGAGCGAGCCGATCAGCGAAATGCTGTCGACACTGCGGGAACAATTTGACTTTGTGATCTTTGATGGATCGCCGTTGAGAGATTATTCCGAATCCTGTTTTCTTGCGGAAAAAATGGACGGTGTCATACTGGTCGTGGAGGCCGAGCGGACGAAAGTCGAAGTGGTGCGCAAGATCCGCAAGGATCTTGAGTCGACCGGCGTGAATATAATAGGGGTGGTATTGAACAAAAAGAAAAACTACATTCCGGACTACGTCAACAGGTTCCTCTAAACAGGATTACCGCAGTTAGTAACACTGCCTCTATACGGTTCCCTCTTTCTGTCATCAAACGGATGTTTCGAATCTGCTATCTTATTCTGGCGCACCATATGCCGCGCCACCTGTCACGGCTAGTCCGGACTTTACATTCGGAGAACACGACGTTCTTTGTTCACATCGACCGAAAGGCTGATATCGAGGTCTTCCGCAGTGCCTTGCGCAGTGACAATTTACGATTTGTCAATAACCGTGTACGGGTAAACTCGCGGATTTCTCTTGCGTGCAAGCTACCAATCAATTTGATAAAGGAAGCTCTGTCGGGTATTACACTCCACCGGATTACATGTGTCTACTGAGCGGTAGCGACTACCCGCTCAGTCTGCCGAGTACATTCAGCAGTTCTTCTCAATCCACAAAGGAGCGGAATTCATCAACACTGTGCCAATTCCCTGTGAGCCCGTGAACAAGCCGATAGATCGGAAAACAGGTTACAGGTTCCAGACACATGGACAAACTCGTGTAGGCACAGGGATAGTTCGTGCCTTGAACCACTATGTTGCTCCACACTTGGCAAGAGACCACGAACGTCATTTAGGTGCCGTTAAACCTTACGCCGGCAGCCAGTGGTGCACTTACGAGGGAAGCGTGCGCGTACATTCTGTCGTTCGTTAGGCGTAATCCGCACTTCGTACGCTTCTTTCGAAACGTAGTTAACCCGGAGGAATCTTTCTTCCAGACGATAGTGGCAAACTCCGGGTTTAAAAAATTCCTCGTCCGAAATTTGACTTATACGGTTTGGGAACCCGAAAGCAGTCATCCTAAGCTGATCGAGCAACAGGACCTCAGCGCGTTCACGGCGCAACCCAGCTTTATGGTGAACGGAACCTATGGGAAAGATGAGCTGCTATTCGCCAGAAAGTTCACTAGCTCGAGCTCTAAACGCTTGACTTCATTGATGCTCATCTACGCGCTAAGACCGTAGCCTATGAAAATCGCCTTCATCGTTGATGCCTTTTGCGTGTCCAAAACCTTCATCCTCTGTCAAATAACGGGATTGTTAGACCGCGGGCATGACCTTAAAATCTTTGCCCCTTCATGCGGCAAGTAGTCCTCTCTCTCCTATAGTTGTGGAAAAGTCGTCTGTAGACCCCGTTCTTATCGGGAAATCGGTCACTTTGCCAGTGGTCGGTCAACAGGCAAACTGAATGCTATTCGTATCTCTAAACCGATATCGGTAGCTGGGATCCAATGTGTGGAATTGCTGGGATAGTAGATCTAGGTCGGAAACCTGTTGACCCCCGGTTGCTGTTGGCAATGAACCAGGCGATCGCTCATCGTGGTCCAGATGATGAGGGCTACGTATTCATTGATCAGGGTTCCTCCCACTTTCGGCATCATTCGGGACTGGTTAGCCCGCCAGATATTCGGAACCGCTTCCCCTTGTTGCGATCCGATCAGCCCACGGAGGGCTTTAATATTGGCCTAAGTCATCGACGGTTTTCGATTATAGATCTATCGTCAGCGGCCCATCAGCCTTTCTTTGACCCTGAGAATGACAACTGTTTGGTGTTTAACGGAGAGATTTATAACTACGTTGAGGTACGGGATGAGTTGATTTCTAAAGGGTTTGTTTTCCGAACTACTTCGGATACGGAGGTCCTGCTCGCGGCGTATAAATATTGGGGAACGCGATGTTTTGAGAAACTCAACGGGTTTTGGGCTATTGCTCTCTACGACGCCAAGAAGCAAATCCTACTGCTAAGCCGAGATCGCATCGGCAAGAAGCCGCTGTACTGGAGCAAGATAGGGCGACGAGTCTATTTTGCATCGGAAATAAAGGCGCTGCTTCGGGTCCCTGAGATTTATCAGGCCCGGGGCGCAAGCAAAGTATCGGCGTCGGACTGGCTCGTCTATGGTCTCAAGGATCTGGATTTCAATACGTGCTTTGAGGGAATTCATTCCTTACCCGCAGGGTCGTGGAGTATAGTCAATGAATCGTTTCCTGATCGCACGAATGTTTTCTGGAGCGTTCCTGCAGAACGATTACGGGAACGGGAGATTCCCGTGGGTGAGGCTTGCCGGATGCTCAGGGAAGTCTGTCAAGACGCAGTCAAAATCAGGTTGAGATCAGACGTTCCGCTAAGTCTTGAGCTGAGTGGAGGATTGGACTCCTCTGTCGTTCTCGCCCTCGCAGCTCAGGTCCATCCCGGGAATATCACCAGCTACACGGTTCGTTTTCCCGACGAGAAATACAACGAAGAGCCGTATGCGAGATCGGTCGCGAGCCGGTACCATGTGGATTACCGCATCATCGATTATCCGACCGGAAACTTCTGGCATCACATTCTTCGATTCACGGAATTACAGGAAGAGCCCTACCATTCGCCCAATATGCATACCAGTCAAGTTATTTGGTCGCACATGCGGGCTTCCGGGACGAAGGTGTTGTTAAGCGGGGCCGGCGGCGACGAAAATTTTGCGGGCTATGGGATCTACTTTAACGCATATCAGCGGGACAACCTGTTAACCGGTAGATTAGATCAGTACGTTATAAACGCATTGTTAAACTCGGAAGGGCAGAACGCACTTGGTTCGGTTTATGGCCCAGTCGTCGAACTCATCAAAGAATCTATGAAGCGATACGCTCCAGCTCAGTTGATGCGCAGATTTCGAAGCGAGGGCTGGCCCTACTACTTCGTCGGTGAACGAACCCCGAGACTCCTTTATCCGATGAGCGCCTCACAGGCCTTGCGCAGCTATATGACAAATCTTCTCATGCCGTATTGGCTGCGTTCGGGCGATAAAGTCACGATGGGAATGCCGATCGAGCCCCGCTGTCCGTTGCTCGACTACAGAGTCATTGAGCTAGCATTCCGATTGCCGGTGAGTTACCTGATTCGCGACGGTTGGCGTAAGTGGATCCTGCGCAAAACCATGGAAGATCTAGTGCCTGCGAACGTGGTTTGGCGGAAAACGAAGATGGGCTTTCCTTTTCCTTACGAGCGCTTCCAGGAGGAGAGCAACCCAATCCTGGATGTGATCCTCGCCCGAGCTCATAATCCTTATCTGGATCTGTCGCAGAAGCAGGGTATAAAAGCTAACTGGAAGGCGCTCAGCTTTATTTTGTGGTACGAGCGCTACCTCAACGAGAACGTTGACTTGCTGTTAGATATTCAGAAGATGGCGAAAGCTTCCGGTCCAGCTTCAGATTACGGTTTCATTCCGGAATATCGAAGAAACTACCGTCCTGCGGAGGGGCCGTGGAAACTTGCCGCGGCGCAGCCGTATTGATTCGGGGTTTCACTCGTGAATCCTTTACCGCTCGTGACCATCGCCATCCCGACTTACAATCGTGCAGACACGTATCTGCCCGAGGCCTTGCAGAGCGCGCTTCGACAGGGCTATCCGAACATAGAGATCCTCGTGTCCGACAACTGCTCAATCGATCACACGCGGGAGTATGTGACCGGCATTAAGGATCCTCGGTTGAGATATTTTCGCCACGACGCAAACATAGGCCAAAGAGGAAATTATGATTTTTGCTTCCAGCAGGCGAGAGGAGACTACGTCCTGTTGCTCCATGATGATGACAGGATCGACGATGATTTCGTCTCATCATGTATCGAAGCTGTCGACGGCGATTATGAGGTCGGGATCATTCGCACCGGTGTCAGGATAATTACTGCGTCGGGCGATGTTGTAAGTCAGGTGAGCAACGAAGTCGCGGGTCTTTCTGTTGAGTCGTTCTATCGCAGCTGGTTTGCAGGAAGAACAGCCGTCTATTGTTGTAACACTCTGTTTGCCAGTCAAAAATTGCGTAGAATCGGAAATTTCAATTCGAAACACTTCTGTTATCCGGATACAGCTGCGATCTTTGTGCTCGCAGCTCAGCACCGACGGATCGACATAGGCGAAGTCAAGGCAAGTTTTCGAATTCATGGTGGAGAAGAGGGCTTCTCCAGAAGGATCCACGAGTGGTGTGAAGACTCCTTAGATTTGCTCAAACTAATGTGCGGTTTGGCTCCACACCACAAAGAGCAAATCTTAAAGGAGGGGGCACGATTTTTCGCTAGGGCCAACTATCATCGAGCCGCTTCAGCTGCCACTCCGCTCCGACGAATAATGGCCATTTTGAAGGTTATAAACTTTTTTGGGTACCGCCAGCTCCCTTCTCTCGGTGTGGTTGTTCAAATTTCATATGGCACGCGCCTTTATAGTATTGCACGCAGTGTCAAACGGCACCTGCGGAATAGTTCTTCCTAATTAGCGCAGAGAGGGACGTCTAAGTTCATGTGTGGCATCTGCGGTTCTCTGAACTTTGCCGGATCATCTGATGAAGATTCGGCCGCGATCTTGCGCTTGATGAAGCTGATGGAGCGTCGAGGGCCGGACGATAGTGGGTTGTGGAGCGATGACAGACACGTCGCGTTGGGATTTCAGCGATTATCAATTCTTGATTTATCTCCAGCGGGTCATCAACCGATGATAACGCCGGACGGGCGCTATGCTGTCGTCTACAATGGAGAAGTGTACAATTTCAGAGAGCTTCGAGAAGATCTCTCGAAGAGTGGAGTACGTTTTCGTTCCAGCGGCGATACCGAGGTAGTCCTCAACGCATTGGCGACGTGGGGCAAGGACGCTCTAAGTCGCTTCAATGGAATGTTCGCTCTGGCATTATACAACGTTCCTGAAAAACGAATGCTTCTCGCGCGCGATTACGCTGGAATAAAACCACTGTATTTTATGTTAAGTCCCGAAGGGATTGTCTTCGGCTCCCAATATAATCAGATCATGTCTCACCCCTGGGCACGCCGTCTGGACTTATCTCCGAGAGGATTGGCCCTGTACTTGAGACTCGGATATATCCCGGCTCCGTACGCTGTGCTTCAAAACACACACATGCTCGAACCCGGCTCCTGGCTTGAGGTTGGTATCGATGGCCGCATAGCAAGCGGAAAATTTTTTGAGTTTCCTGACTATACGGAACCTGACCTGAGGGGAGAGGAAGCCTCCGATGCGGTAAACCAGGCGATTAGGCGGGCCGTCCGCCGTCATCTGATCAGCGATGTTCCGGTAGGGACGTTTCTCTCGGGAGGTATTGATTCGCCTCTGGTGGCGGCCAATATGAAAACCGCAAGTCATGCTCGCGTCCCTGCGTTCACCGTCGGAACCGATGGCGACGAGTCGGACGAATCAGCTGATGCGGCCGCGTATGCCGCAGAACTCGGCCTCGACCATACTGTCGAGCAAGCCACCCCTAAGTCAGCATTTCAGATGTTAGATAGCGTAATAGATGCGTGTAGCGAGCCGTTTGCTGATTATTCCATCTTCCCGACAATGCTTGTTGCAGGCATTGCGCGTCGGAGCGTCAAAGTTGTTCTCTCCGGGGACGGCGGCGATGAGCTCTTTTGGGGTTATCCCAGCCGTCTGCTTACGCCAATAAAGTACGCCGCTGAGTTTCGCCGACCTCAGTGGTCTCGGACAGTCCGGTGGGGTTTCGATAGGGTTCTGACCCAAGGCAATGGCCGCATTGATCTCCGCTATAAGTCCATCGGCGACTTCTACCGGAGCGCGCACTGCCGTATCGATGAGACTACTTTGGCCGACTTGTTTCCAGATCTCGATGCTTGGCCCCAAGAGTGTGTCCTATTTAATTATAATGGCTGCGATCCTGATCGTGCGGCTCAATGGTTGCGCTGGAATGAATTCGTGAGTCACCTCACGATGGTTTTACTTAAGGTCGACAGGGCCAGCATGTATCAGTCGCTTGAGGTGAGAATACCGTTGCTCGATCGGGAGGTTGTGGAGCTTGCTTGCCGTGTAGACTGGCGCTCTTGCCTCGATTTATCTACAGGGGAGGGCAAACTACCGCTTCGAAAAGCGTTGTCACGCCACGTTCGGCACCAGACACACCGCAAACGTGGCTTCGAAGTGCCGATGAAGCTGTGGCTCAAAGGTCCGTTGAAAGACATCTTCCACGAAGCCGTAATTGATCGAAATGAGCTTGTCGGCATGCAGCTTAATCGAGGGAAGGTGCGTAAGATTTTTCAAGAACATACCGCGGGTTATAGCGATAACACCAGAACGCTATGGACACTCTTGAGCCTCGCTTTATGGGAAAAAAAACATTATCGCAGAAACGGCTATTTGATTCAGAATCTGCCGCTATCCACCTTCAAGCCCGCCGCACAGGTTTCTCCTTAGCAGACAACCATGCGAGTTGCCTTCGTTGTCGCTCAATTTCCGAACCTATCGGAGACGTTTATACTGCGTCAAATTACCGGGCTCTTGGATAGGGGATACGATGTCGACATCTTCGCTCAGACTTCAACTCACGATGATATTGTCCACGAGGATGTTACAAAGTACAAGCTCCAGAACCGCACGCATTACTTCTCTGCCGGATCGCCTTCTTCGAACAAGATCTGCCGTGTTATGCAACGTTGTGGTCTGCTAGCTGCTCACGCAGTCAGGTTTCACTGGGCAGCTTTGAAATCACTGAATCCAGCCAAGTTCGGCAAAGAAGCAATACTGCTGCGGGTGCTCTACCAGATTGCCCCGTTTTTGGACAAGCGCCCCTACGATATCCTGCATTGCCAGTTTGGACCGCTCGGGCAATTGGGGTTGCTCTTGAAAGATGTCGGAATTTTCCACGGCAAACTTGTCACTTCTTTTCGAGGTTACGACATCTCATCTTACGTTTGCGCAAATGGTCCCGGGATTTATACTGAGTTGTTCCGTAGAGGAGATCTGTTTTTGTGCGTCAGCTCCGCCATCAAACATAAACTAATCAGCCTCGGGTGTGACGAGCAGAAAATCGTCGTGCACAGGTCGGGGATATATACTCATGTCGATGATGATCAAGTCCCAGGTCTGAGAGCGGACCGAAAGCTCAAAATTTTAACAGTTGCGCGGCTGGTCGAAAAAAAAGGTATCGAATACGGAATCCGCGCGGTAGCCCAGCTCATCCGGAGACGACCAATGCTCGAGTACGAGATAGCGGGTGAAGGGCCGTTGCGGAACCATCTCGAAAAGCTTATCCGGAATTTGAGAGCTGGTAGTCACATAAAGATGCTGGGCTGGAAGACCGAAGGAGAAATATCCGAGCTGCTGAAGGACGCCGATATTTTATTGGCCCCCAGTATCACTAGCGCGGCAGGTGATGAAGAAGGAATTCCCGGTGCAATAATGGAGGCGTTTGCCTATGGTCTGCCGGTGGTGAGCACCATTCATGCCGGAATACCTGAAGTGGTGCGAGATGGAGAGTCGGGTTTTCTTGTGCCGGAAAAAGACCCTGACGCTTTGGCCCGGAAACTAGAGTACCTGATAGAAGAGCCGACGGTGCGAGTTAAGATGGGCCGGTGTGGGCGTAAATTCGTCCAGCAACACCACGACATCGGCAAACTTAACGACCGCCTAGCGGAATTATACCAACAGTTA
>Ga0247830_10001095_pt1 | contig 10893 bp, 13 predicted proteins | sample 12C_Control_Day5_FD_207766 | JGI IMG/M metagenome (GOLD analysis project Ga0247830, IMG submission 207766) | Soil microbial communities from agricultural site in Penn Yan, New York, United States - 12C_Control_Day5 | ecosystem: Environmental > Terrestrial > Soil > Agricultural land | place...
ACCCGGCCGACGAACCGCGTTCGAGCGCCGGCTTGGCCGGCGCAGTCCGGCCGCGGGGGAGGCTGGGAGGAGCGCGCCGCCAGGCGCGCGACGACCGCCGGAAGGGGGGCCCTGCCCCCCTCCGGGTCACCTCCCAAAGTACGCCTCGATGACGCGCTCGTCGGCCTGGATCAAGCCCGGGGGTCCCTCGGCGATCATCTCGCCGTGGTCGAGCACGAACACGGTCTCGCACAGTCCCATGACGACCTTCATGTCGTGCTCGACCAGCAGGATGGTCCGCCCCTCGTCGCGCAGCCGGGTCACCGCGGCCAGCAGATCGTTGAGCAGCGTGCGGTTCACGCCGGCCGCCGGCTCGTCGAGCAGGATCAGCGTGGGATCGGTCATGAGCACGCGCACGAACTCCACGAGCTTCTGCTGCCCGTAGGACAGGTTGCCGGCGTACTCGCCGGCCAGCCGCTCGAGCTTCACGAACTCCAGCAGCTCGCGCCCGCGGCGCTCGGCGGCCGCACGGGGACCCCGGGTCACGACCAGCAGGTTCTCCAGGGCGGTCAGCTCGGGGAAGACCCGGATGACCTGGAAGGTGCGGCCCACACCACGATTGGCGATCTGGTAGGGCTTGAGGTGGTCGATCCGCTCGCCCTTGAAGACGACGCGGCCGGCGTCGCGCCGCTCGAGCCCGGTGATGCAGTTGAACAGCGTCGTCTTGCCGGAGCCGTTGGGCCCGATCAGGCCGTGGATGCGCCCGGCCTCGAGCGCAAAGGAGACGCCGCTGACGGCGATCACCCCGCCGAAGCTCTTGCGCAGGCCCTCGACGACGAGGACGGTCATCAGATCGTCCGCGGCAGGCGGTACTTGAGCTGCAGGAGCCCCAGCACGCCGCGCGGCATCAGCAGGACGACGGCCACGATGATGGCGCCGAACAGCAGCGGATGCACGTAGGGATAGTGCGCCCACACCAGCTCCTGGATCACGAACAGGGCCACCGCGCCCATCACCGGCCCCCACACCGTCCCCTTGCCGCCGAACAGCACCATCACGATCATCGTCACCGTGATGGCCAGCGGGAACACGCTGATCGGCTCGATGTAGCCCTGGTCGCGGGCCGTGAGCGCGCCGGCGATCCCCGGCCCCACCGCCGACAGCAGGAACGCCACCAGCTTGTGGTGAAACGTGTCGATGCCCATCGCCTCGGCGGCGATCTCGTCCTCGCGGATCGTCATGAGCCGCAGGCCGAACCGCGAGGTGATGATCAGATAGGTCCCGGCCGTGACGGCGAGCGCCAGCAGGCCCATGACGTAGTAGATGGGCCGGGTGACGTCGGCCGTCGGCAGCGACAGTCCGTTGCCGCCGCCGGTCAGCCCCTCGAAGTACGAGACGAGGGCCCGCAGCACCTCGTTGAGCCCGAGCATCGCGATCGCGAAGTAGGGGCCCTTGAGCCGCAGGCAGGGGTAGCCGATCAGCAGTGCCAGCACGCCGGCGGCGGCGCCGCCGGCGAGCGCGGCGACCGGCCACGACCAGCCGGCGCTCGTGACGAGGATCGCCCCGGTGTAGGCGCCGGCGCCGTAGAACGCCACGTGTCCGAACGAGACGTAGCCGGTGAGGCCGGAGATCAGGTTCCACGAGCCGGCCAGCGCGATCCACATGAAGACCTGCAGCGTGGAGCGGACGCCGTAGCCGGTGCCGAAGACCGGATAGACGACCAGCGCCACCAGCGCCACCGCCAGCGCCGCGGCGACCACACCGCGCGAGCCCTTCACGTCTGACGGCCTCCGAGCAGGCCGGCGGGCCGGACGAGGAGGACCAGCACCAGCAGCACATAGGCGACGACCTCGGACAGCTGCGTCGTCAGGAACAGCGAGGCGAGCTGCTCGACGAGTCCGAGCAGCAGGCCGCCCAGCAGCGCCCCGGGGTAGTTGCCGGCTCCGCCCAGCACGATGACCAGGAACGACTTGAAGGTCCACACGCCGCCCATCTCGGGCTGGATGGCCACGATCACCGCCAGCAGGGCACCGCCGCCGGCGGCCAGGGCGCTGGCCAGGCCGAACGTGAGCAGGTGGATGCGGGCCACGTTGACGCCGCACACCATCGCCACCTCCCGGCTCTGCGAGGTGGCGCGGATGGCCTTGCCCAGCCGGGTGCTCTTCAGGAAGAGGAAGGCCAGCGCGGTCACCGCCGCCGCGAACGCGAAGGCGATGACGCGTGGCTTGGACAGGGCGAGGCCCCCCACGAGCCAGGAGCCGGTGATGTACTCGACCGCGCGCAGGTCCGACGTGAAGGCGTTCTGGGCCAGGTTCACCAGCGCGATCGAGATCCCGAAGGTGAGCAGCAGCGAGGACAGCTCGGGGGCGTCGACCACCCGGAACACCAGGGTCCGCTGCAGCACGACGCCGACCACGAACAGGGCGGCCATCGCGATGGGCACGGTGAGAAACGGATTCATCCCGGTCTGGCTGTAGAGGAAGTAGGTCACGTACGCCCCCAGCATGAGCAGGGAGCCGTGGGCGATGTTGATGACGCGCATGACGCCGAAGATCAGCGCGAGTCCGAGCGCGACCATCGCGTAGAGCGCACCCGACAGCACACCGGAGATGACCACCTGCCCGATCATCTCCGGCGTGATGGCGACGGTCACGAGGGGTGGGGAGCGGTCAGCGCTGATTCCAGGCCGGCGTCGGGAAGCGCGCCTTGCCCTGAGCCAGCTCGTCGGGCCACACGGTGACCTTCTTGTCGCCGTGCCACTGGAAGGTCACCATCTTGTGGGCGATCTGGAACCCGTCCTGATCCACCTTGTACTCGCCGAACATGGTCTTCATCTCGAGCTTGAGCAGCTGCTCGCGCACCCGGTCGGCCTCGAGCGAGCCGGCCCGCTTGACCGCCTCCGCGTAGATGAGACAGCCGGCGTAGCCCGCCGCCGAGTGGTAGGACGGCTCGTGGTTGAAGTCCTTCTTGTAGGCTTCGAAGAACTCCTTGTTGCCGGGGTACGGCAGCGTGTGCTCCCACTGGGTCGCGCCGTAGATGTACTCGGCGTTCTGCTTGAGCGTGTCGTAGAACTCCGGCAGGTCGCCGCCGACGGTCACCCCGTACATCTTGGGATTGACGTTCAGCTCCTTCATCTGGCGGGTGAGCGCCACCGCGTCGTCGAAGTACGTGGCGGCGGCAATCACGTCGGGGTTGGCGGCCTTGACCTTGGTGAGCAGCGCCGAGAAGTCGGTGTTCCCCTTGGGATAGGCCTCGGTGTAGACGACCTGCATGCCCTTCTTCTTGGCCAGCTCGACGGCCCCGGCCGCCGCCGCCTTGGAGAACAGCGTGTCCTCGTTGACGACGGCGACGGTCTTGAGACCGCGTCGGGCCGCCATGTCGACCAGGCCCTCCAGGTACACCTCGGCCGGCGAGATGACCATGAAGATGTACTGGCGCCGCGGCGTCTTCTTGAAGATCGACGTGGTCGCGGCCAGCGGCGCCACCATGACCTTTTTGTACTTCTCGGTGACGTTGGCCGAGGCCTCGGTGACCGGGGACGAGTAGGGCCCCATCACGGCGTCGACCTTGTCCTCGGTGATCAGCTTCTCGTAGAGCCGCACCGCCGTGGCCGGCATCGACTGGTCGTCGTAGACCACGAGGTCCAGCTTGCGGCCCAGCAGGCCGCCCTTGGCGTTGAGGTCCTTGATGCAGAGCTGGTAGCCCTCGTGCTGGTTCTTGCCGAGCTTGGCGTAGGTGCCGGTGAGCGACAGCGAGGCGCCGATGCGGATGGGGCCCTGGGCGTCGGCCGGCAGGCTGATCGACGCCACCGCCACGGCGAGCGCGAGCGCGCACGCTCCGAGCGTGTGGAACCTCATGGGAGACCTCCTGGAGGCGATAAGTGCGCATCACTAATAGCAGTCGCCCCGTTGACCTGTCAAGACGACCGGGGGCCGGCGCGGCCCTTGTCGGGGATGGTAGGCTGAGGTTGACGTCCTCAGCCACGCGAAGCTTCACCACGAGGAGCACCCATGTCGTCGTCTGCGTCGTCCGGCCGCTCGATCCTCATCATCGAAGACAACAGCGATGCGCGGGACGCGCTGCGCGTGCTGCTGGAGCTCGACGGGCACGCGGTGGAGGCGGCCGGCGAAGGTCAGGAAGCGCTCGAGCTGGCCCGGACCAAGGACCCCGACATCGCGCTGGTGGACATCGGGCTGCCGGGCATCGACGGCTACGAAGTGGCCCGGCGCGTCCGCGCCCGGGACGCCCGCCGGCCGGTGCTGATCGCCCTGACCGGCTACGGGCAGCCCGAGGATCGGCGCCGGGCCACCGAGGCCGGCTTCGACGAGATGCTGGTGAAGCCGGTGGACCCGACTGCGCTGACGGAGCTGCTCGCTACTCTCGAAATTCCTGGTCGAGGATCTCGCGGATGAACCGATCGAGGGAGACCGGGTAGAACCGCGCGTCCGGCGAGACGATGACGCCGGTGTCGATGACCTCGCGACGCGTCAGCTCGTCGAGCACCCGGTCGAGATGGCGCGCCGGGTCGTGCTCGTGACGCCGGATCGCCAGGTCCTCGCTTTCCAGCAGGACCCGCGAGGCGTAGCGGAAGCTGAACACCCGGGCCACCAGCCGCTGGTCCATCAGCTCGCGCTCACCGAACAGCTCCCCGTAGGTCGGCCCCTCTCCGCCGGCGGTGATCACCATGCGCGGCGAGACCTTGATCCGCCCGCGGACCTCGACCGACTGGGCCGGCCGGTCGTGCTCGGGGGCCACCAGGATGTACGGCAGGACGTGGTAGCCGCTGATGATGCCGGTCATCGGCTTGCGGATGATCTCCGTCTCGCTGAAGACCGCCCGCAGGAACTCCGGGTCCGACCACTCGCCGTCCATCCCCCGAGTGTACGACCCCAGGGCCGTGCACGGGCCATTGACTTCGGTGGCGGCCCGGCGGCAGGCTGACCACCATGGCTGACTCGACGGACCAGCCCCCGACAGTGACGCGCCCGGCCGGCCGGGAGTGGGTGCACATCTGCGAGCGCTGCGGCGAGCGGATGGAAGAACGCCAGTGCAAGATCGTCTGCACCAACTGCGGGAACACGAGAGACTGCAGCGACCCGTGATGCCGCCGCGCGTCTTCCTCCTCTCGCCCGCCCACTGCGGTGGTGAGCGCGCGCGCCTGCTGTTCGCCCCCCGGGCGTCGTTCGACCTCGCCCGGCGGCTGCGGGCAGCGGACGGCGTGAGGCTGGGCGAGGTGTTCTCGTTCCTCTCCAGTCTCTACTTCCGCGGCAAGCTCGCCTACGCCGAGCGCTTCGGCGTGCCGCTCGTGATCACACCGAACGCCGGGCTGCGGCCGCCGGACGACCACGTCACCCTGCCGGCGCTGCGGGCGTCCGCGCGGGTCGACATTCACGCCGCCAACGACCGGTACCTCCGGCCGCTGCGGGCCTCGGCGCGGGCGGTGGCCCGGACGCTGGGGCCCGAGGCACCCGTCACGCTGCTCGGCTCGATCGCCTCCGACAAGTACGTCGGGGCGCTCCTCGACGTCTTCGGCGCGCGCCTGACGTTCCCCGCCGCCTTCGTGGGGCGCGGCGACATGAGCCGCGGCGGCCTGCTCCTGAGGGCGGTGCGGGCCGGGGTGGAGCTCGACTACGTCCCCGTCGCCGGCGCGGTCCGGCACGGATCGCGCCCGCCCCGACTCAGCCCGGTGCGGTGATGCCGCGTACGCGCCGCGCGAGGGAGACGAGCCCGCCCGGCGCCACGCGCGATCATCACCCGGCGACCCGGCGGCGGGGCGCGACGCCGGCCCGCGAGACGTCGGTCGCCATCCCGCGCGCGCGAGGCGACGTCGAGCTGGACGTCGGCAGCCGCCGCGTGCGCCTCACCAACCTCGACAAGATCTTCTTCCCGGAGATTGGCGCCACCAAGCGGGACCTGCTGCAGTACTACGCCGACGTCGCACCGTTCCTGCTGCCGCACCTGCGCGATCGCGCGATGGTCATGAAGCGCTACCCCAACGGCGCCGCCGGCGACTTCTTCTTCATGAAGCGGGCGCCGCGGCCACGGCCGGAGTGGATCACCACCTGCGCCATCGAGCACGCCTCCGGCAGCGTCATCGACTTCCCGGTCATCGACGACCTCGCCGCGCTGCTGTGGGTCGTCAATCTCGGCTGTATCGACCTGAACCAGTGGTATGCGCGCTGCGACGACGTCGACCGCCCCGACTACCTGCACTTCGATCTCGACCCGGTGGGCGACGTGGCGTTCGAGACGCTGCGGGAGGCGGCCGGCACCGTGAACGAGACGCTGCAGGCGCTGGGGATGCCGACCTGGGTCAAGACCACCGGCTCGCGCGGCCTGCACGTGTACGTGCCCATCGTGCGCGGCCCGACCCAGAAGAAGGTCTGGGAGGTGAGCAAGACGATCGCCCTGGACGTGGCGCGCCGGCATCCGCGCCTGCTGACCGCCGTGTACAAGAAGGCGGCCCGGCCGCTCGGGCGCGTGCTGGTCGACTACAACCAGAACGCGTGGGGCCGGACGCTGGCCTCGGTCTACTCCGTGCGGCCGCGGCCCCGCGCGACCGTCTCCACCCCCGTGACCTGGGACGAGGTGGCGCATGGCTTCGCGCTCGAGGACTTCCGGATGGACAACGTCCCCGCCCGCGTCGCCCGCCTCGGCGACCTCTGGGCCCCCCTCAACGCCCCTCGCGGCCGGTTCGACCTCGAGCGGCTAGCGTAAGCTCGCCCGGACTCGTCGTGAACGATGTCGCGCGAGCCGGGCGGGTGAGTGGCGTGAGGTCCGGTGACGGACCTCACGCCACTCGTTAGACGATGGCGACCGCCTCGATCTCGATCATCCAGTCGGGGTGGGCCAGGGCCGGGATCGCCACCAGCGTGGAGGCCGGGCCCTTCTTGCCGAAGAACTCCTCGCGGACGGGGACCAGGTCGGCGCGGTAGCGGATGTCGGTCACGTAGGTGTTGAGCTTGACGATGTTGTCGAGCGTGCCGCCCTGCGCCTCCACCAGCGCCTTGATGGAGCGGAACGCCTCGCGGGCCTGGCCGCGAAAATCGCCGCGGTGCAGCGGTCCCCCGTCCTTGTCGTACGCAACCTGTCCCGCGATGTACAGGATCGCCTTCACCTCCGTCGCCTTCACCGCCTGACTGTAGCTGGGCGGATCGAACACTCCCGGCGCCGTGTACCGCTCGATCTTGGCCATGGACCGGCTCCTCCCGTCGCGTGATGTGAGCGTGGAGTGTAGCAGGCCGGGACAGGACCGGCCGGGGCCTACGCCGCGCGCTGCTCCTCCGCCGTCGGCATCGGAGGCCCGCCCGGCCCGTCGTCGGCGATGCCGGCGGTCCACCGCTCCCGCTCCGCCGAGGTGATGTTGCCGTGAGGCGCCAGCCGGGGATCGCTGTAGCCCCAGTGCTCGACGTCCACGAGGTACTGCGCGCGGGAGATCAAGGTCCCCTGGCACATGCGCCCCGGGGCCGGCCGGGTGAGCTCGCGGTCCAGGCGCCCCGCCAGCTCGCGCATGACGGCGGCCGGGACACGCGCACGCTCGCACGGATAGACGAACCCGAAGATGACCAGGTGCTGGAAGAGCACGCGCCAGTTCCCGTCGAAGCGCCGCAGCAGTCGCGGCCAGTCCAGCGTGTCGGCGCAGGCCCGCAGGATGTGGGCGACGTCGCCCCCGTCGTAACGCTCGCGCTCCATGATGAACGCCTTGGACCAGATCATCTCCTCGGCCGGGATGAGCCGCACCGGGACGTCGAGGACCGTGTCGTCCACGCCGTGGCGGAACCAGTCGTCGTCGACCAGCGCCACGCCGTTGCCCGAGCTGTAGATCAGGTCCACCACGTCCTCCCCGCACTGGACCTTGGCCAGCCAGTGCGGGAACGGCACGTCGGTCGCGTAGCCGTCGGCCGTCAGCACGGCCTGGGCCCGGTCGACGTCGCGCGGGTGGAGGAAGAGGTCGAAGTCCTTGGTATGGCGAGCGATGCCGGTGTATCGCTCGAACGCGTACGCGCCGCCCACCAGGAACGGGATCCCCTCCACCTGCAGCCGGGCCATCACCCGCCGGTAGAAGTCGCGGGAGGCCGGGTCGAGTCCGGTGCCGGCGCGGGTCACGACGTCACCGCGACCGGCATCGCGGCCTCGCTGGCGACCGGGATCTCGAACAGCCGGAACCCCGGCTGCTCAGGGAACGCCGCCTGCAGCACTGGCAGCGAGACGTTGTAGACGGGCACACCGGTGGTGGTCCGGCCCTCCGGAGCGCCGTGGTGGGCGTGGCCGTGCACGACGAGGGTGACGTTGTAGCGGTTGATCGGATCCTCCAGTCGGCTAGAGCCCAGGAAGGGCACGATCTCGGCCGGCTCGGTGTCCACCGTGGCCCGGATCGGTGCGTAGTGCAGCACGGCGACCCGCCGCGGCGTCCGCAGCCGGGCCAGCGCCGTCTCGAGCTTCAGCGCCTCCTCGACGGCCTCGCGCACGAAGCGCTTGAGGACCGGCTCGCCCCACGACTGCAGCGCGCGGTCGCCGAAGCCGCCGGCGAAGCCCTTGACGCCGGCGAAGCCCACACCGCCGATCTCGACGCCGTCGCCGTCGAGAATGCGCACGCCGGCGTCGGCGAGGATCGCGCCGACCTCGTCGGCGTGGCCGGACTCGAAGTCGTGGTTGCCGAAGACGGCAACGATCGGAAGCTTGAGAACACTGCCGACCTCGCGGGCCAGCACCCGCGCCTCCTCCGGCAGCCCGTAGTCGGTGAGGTCCCCGCACATCACGACGACGTCCGCGCGCTCCGCCATCCGGGTGAACAGCGGCTGGAACGCCCCCTGCGAGGTCTTCCCGCAGTGCAGGTCTCCGACCGCCGCCACCCGGACGACGGCACCGCTCAACGCCGCTGTCCCGACTCCCCCATCGCCGACCGCCCGCCCCACAGGTGCGTGGGCAGTCGGGACAGGTCGTCGGCGATGAGGCGCTCGGGGTCGCTCCCGAACAGCGCCGCCAGCTCGTGGCCGAGGGCGCCGCCCGCGGGCCGATAGCTCATGCGGACGTCGATGCGGGTCCGCCCGCTGCCGGCCGGCCGGAATCGCACCGTGCCGCCGTGCTCGACCAGCGCGCCGTCCACCGTGCGCCAGCGGATCTCCTCGTTGGGGACCCGTCTGGTGACGACGGCATCCCACTCGACCGGGGTGCCGCCAGGACCCGCCACGACCCAGTGCGTGCGGTCAGGGCCGGTGCGCCGGACCTCGCGCACGTGGGACATGAAGCGCGGAAAGTTCTCGAAATCGTTCCAGAACTCGTAGACGCGCTCGATCGGCGCGTCGACGGTCATGGTGCGGACGACCTCGATGCCCCTCTCATTCGTGCTCGACCACCGGCGCGCCAGCCACAGCCCGGCCGCGATCGCGCCGACCAGCCCCCCGAGCATCGCCCAGTCCCGGGACGCCAGCATCGAGCGGCGGCGGCCCCACCGGGCGTTCCGCGACAGCGCCGTCCATCGGGCGGGCCGCGACGCCGACATCCACCGCGGGCCCCCCAGCGCGCCCAGCACCCGGGTCGCCCCCAGCATCGCGCCCACGCCCCCACCGCTGAGCTGGCGCATGGTCCTGACCGGTTCCAGGCGTCGCGCTCGCGCGATCAGCTCATCGGTGTCGACCTCGGCCAGCGCGTCGCGCAGCTCGGCGCGACGGCGGTGCCCACGCTCGGGGTCCATGAGGTACATCCCGCCGGCGCCCAGCGAGGCGCCACTGAGTAACGTCATCAACCTCCGCATGCCTCACTCCTCGTGTTCCCCCGCGGTTCCGATCGCGGGCCTCCGTGATCTGGGCGGACGAACGGAACTCCTCGGCCGGCGCCCGCGCCACGCCGAGCGCGCCGCCGAGCTCGTCCACGTCACCGTTTCCGGCGTCGTCGCGCGACCCCCCCCGGCGCCTCCTCGCCGTCGCCGGCTGTCCGCACACGGGCAAACGTCGTCGTCATTGCGGGTACAGCGAATCGCGTGCCACTCATCGCTGGTTGTAAATCGTAGAATCGGCCGCCCGGATCACCCCGCGGCAATCGAGACCGACTTGACGTTGACGAACTCGCGGATGCCGTACTCCGATAGCTCCCGCCCGTACCCCGAGCGCTTGATCCCGCCGAACGGCAGCCGCGGATCGGATTTCACCAGGCCGTTCACGACCACCGTACCGGCCTCGATCTGCGCGACGAGGCGCTGGGCCCGGGCGCCGTCCCGCGTCCACAGCGAGGCGCCCAGGCCGAAGGGCGAGTCGTTGGCCAGCCGCACGGCGTCGGCCTCGTCCTTGGCCCGGATGGTCGCGGCCACGGGGCCGAACGTCTCCTCGTCGAAGGCCGGCATGCCCTTGTCCACGGCGGCCAGCACGGTCGGCGGATAGAACGCGCCGGGGCCGGCGGGAACCTCGCCGCCCAGCAGGAGCTGCGCCCCGCGCTCGACCGATTCCCGGACCTGCCGGTGGAGGGCATCCCGCAGGTCAACGCGCGCCTGCGGTCCCACCTGCGTGGCCGGCGACAGCGGGTCGCCCATCCGGCGCCCGCGCAGCGCCTCGACGAACTGCGCAAGGAACTGGTCGGCGATCGATTCGACCACGATGAAGCGCTTGGCGGCGATGCAGCTCTGGCCGCTGTTGACGAGGCGCGCGTCGGCCGCGGCGGTGGCGGCGACGGCGACGTCGGCGTCGTCGAGCACGATGAAGGGATCGCTGCCGCCGAGCTCGAGCACCGTCTTCTTGAGCTCACGCCCGGCCCGCTCGGCGACCTGGCGGCCCGCGCCCTCGCTGCCGGTCAGGGAGACAGCGGCGATGCGGGGATCGGCCACGAGCCCGGCCACCGCGGAGGCCCCGACCAGCACGGTGGCGAACAGCCCCCGCGGGAAGCCCGCGTCACGGAACACCGCCTCGATCTGCAGCGCGCAGC
>Ga0247830_10001098_pt1 | contig 10886 bp, 8 predicted proteins | sample 12C_Control_Day5_FD_207766 | JGI IMG/M metagenome (GOLD analysis project Ga0247830, IMG submission 207766) | Soil microbial communities from agricultural site in Penn Yan, New York, United States - 12C_Control_Day5 | ecosystem: Environmental > Terrestrial > Soil > Agricultural land | place: USA...
TGCCACGTCTGAGCGACGAAGTGCCGCTCGGGCTGATCGGAGCTCCGGCTGCCCTCCTGCAGGTTGCCGAGGGTGCTGATTTGCGGCTGATCGCGACGCTTAGCACGACCAACCTCTCGGGCCATCTCGTGGCGCGACCAGGGATCAAGACGGCGCAAGATTTGCGTGGCAAGCGTCTTGGCGTCCGAGTTATCGGAGCCGGGATTTGGATATCAACGATACTTGCGTTGGAGCAATTGGGCCTCGACTCAAAGCGCGACGACATCATGCTGGTACCCGTGGGCAGTCCGGCGCAGATCCTCCGCGCGCTCGAGCTGGGTGAGATCGATGGCGCTCTCACTGCCTTGGCACAAAGCCGTGAGCTCGAAGCAGAGGATTTTCGGTGCTGCTGCGGGACTACCCCGCAGATATCACGAGCTACGATGGTGTTTTGGTAGCGCGACCAGAATTCGTGGCGGCCAATGCTGATATGATCGAGAACGTAACAACCGCCCTCATCGAGGCGCTCGCGTTTGCTCTCGCAGAGCAGAACAGGCCCGAGGTCATGCGAGCCTTCAAGAGCGCACTCAACATCACAGAGGCCACTACCGCAGCACAGAACCTGCGTGAACTTAGGCGGAAGCCCTATCCTCGGCTCGACACATTGAAGCGAATGCAGCGGATCATGGGAACACACGACCGGCGCGTCCTCGATGTTGCTCTTGAGCGGTTGATCGACGATCGCTTCGTTCGAGCGCTCGATGACACCGGCGCGATCGATAAATTCTACGGCCACTACGGTATCAACACAGATTTCGGATTGCGTTAGGGTGACCTCCTCGGCGGCGTCAGGCGACGCGCACGGTAGTTTTTGACACTCATTCTCCGTGCAAGGCCTGTTACCCAATGATCCGCTATCGGCGGTGGATTTGCCTAGGCCGTCGAATGCGCAGGGCACCGATCGTATTTGAGCACACGTCCCAGTCTGCTTCCGGGGTGGAGTGAGTGCTTCAGAGAAGATGCGGTGCCTCAGCGCCAGGCGAAGGCGACCTTCTCCAGGCGCTCGCCGCCGATGCGCGTGAAGGCGCTGGCGATGGGGCGGCCGCCGCGCCGCCAGTAGAAGTCGCAGGCCGCGGTGTTGTCGAGCAGCGCCCACACGATCAGGCCGTTGAGCTTCCTCATGTCGAGGGTGTGGCGGCAGCCCTCGAACAGGTGCTCGCCGAGGCCCAGGCCCTGGTAGATCGGATCGAGATAGAGCTCGTAGATCTCGCCCTGGTAGGGGGAGCGATGGCGCGAGTGGCCGACGGTAGCATAGCCCGCCACGGTGCCCGCCATCTCCAGCACCAGCGTGCCCTCGGCGGGCTTGAGCGCATCACGCCACCATTCGGGCGTGCGCTGGCGGATCATGCTTTCCAGATGCAGGTGGGGGATGATGCCGCGGTAGGCGAGCTGCCAGGCGTCCTTGAAGATGCGTGCAAGCGCGCTGGCGTCGGCCGGCCTGGCGCCGCGTACGTTCACCTTTGAGTTGGACCCCAACATGGGGCTTACTATAGCGGCTCTCTTCGGGCTGCGCTCTCTCGTTTTTCGCTTGACGCGGGCGGGCGCCGCGCCTCAGCCGAGCGCCTCGAACGTGCGCCGGTAATCCATGGCGGCGCGGTCGAACAGGATGTCGGAGGGCCGAAGCGGCCGCTTCAGCGCCAGGCCTTCCAGCGTCCGGCAGCGCGACAGCGCAACATAAGCCTGGCCGTGAGCGAAGGTGCCGCCCCCAAGGTCGATGTACACCTTGTCCAGCGTCAGGCCCTGGCTCTTGTGGATGGTGAGCGCCCACGCCAGGCGGAGAGGGAACTGCGTGAAGGTGCCGGCCACGGTCTCGACAATTTTCTCGGCGTCCTTGTCGAAGGCGTAGCGGCGGCTCTCCCAGGAGACCTGCTCGACCTCGTGCTCCTCGCCGTCGACCTCCACCCACACGCGCTTCTCCTCGAGGCGGGCGACGCGCGCGATGGTGCCGTTGACCCAGCGCTTGTCGGGGTCGTTGCGCAGCAGCATGACCTTGGCGCCGGGCTTGAGCATCAGCGTCCCCTCGGTCGGCTGCGCCGACTGGTTGAATTCGCCGGTGGTCTTAGCCGAGTAGGGGTGGGGCGCGCCCGGCAGCGCGTTGAGGTAGGCCATGTTGATGCGGCCGGCGGCGGCATTGGTTGGCGTGAGGATCACGTAGGGCTCGCCCTCCGCCAGCGTGCGGATCGGATGCACGCGCGTGTTGAGGAGCCCGAGGTCGTCCTCGTCGACGTCGCCCTCGCGCACTTTGTTGAGCACGGCGAGCAGGGCCTCGTCGCGCTGGCGGAAGACGTGGGTGAGCTCGACCAGCGCCGTGCCCGAGCCCTCTTTGAGCGCAGGGACCGAGAAGAAGAACGGCCCGCCGTAGGAGGACTCCAGGTGCTCGGCCACCTCCGCGTCGTTGACGACGGGCGGCAGCTGATGCAGGTCGCCGAAGAGGGCGAGGCGCACGCCGCCGAAGGCCTCGCGCGGACGCCCGCGGTTGACCCGCAGGGACTGGTCGATGGCCCACATGAGGTCGGAGCGCACCATCGACACCTCGTCGATGACCAGGAATTTGAGGCGCCGCATGAGCCGACCGTTGCGGCTGCGGCGGATGTCGTCGGGGCGGATCAGCCGCGGCGGGAAGCCGAAGAAGGAGTGGATGGTCTGGCCGCCGACGTTGACAGCGGCCAGCCCCGTGGGCGCCAGCACCACCATCTCCTCGGTGACCATCCCGCGCAGGCTGGTGAGCAGCGTCGACTTGCCGGTGCCGGCGCGTCCCGTCACGAACAGGTGGCCGTCGCCGTCGCGCAGGAAGTCGTGGGCGGCCAGGTACTCGTTGGTGGGCTCGACGCCCGCCGGCCATGATCTGGCGGCGGTCGGGGCGGGAGCGGCAATGGCGGCAGGCTCGGCCAATGAGGTCGTTCCGGTGTGTGCGAGAATCGTGCGCAGGAGTATAGGCGAAGGCAGGTCCCCTCTCCCCATCCTTCTTCAGAGCGAGGCAACGGAGCAAAGCTCGCGGGACTTGGCATCACGGATTGTGATGCCAAGCAACGAAGAATGCTAAAGCCCGCGGCCGCCGGCGATGTCGAGGATGACGCCGGTGCAATAGGAGGACCGGTCCGAGCACAGCCACTCCACGGCCTCTGCCACCTCCTCGGCCGTGCCGCCGCGCTGGAGCGGCACCAGTCCCTTGTTCTTGCCGACCCGGTCGCCGACGCCGAAATCCCTCTGGATGTCGGTGTCGATCAGGCCCGGACGCACGGCGTTGACGCGGATGCCCTCGGGTGCCAGCTCCTTGGCGAGGCCGATGGTGAGGCTGTCGATGGCGCCCTTGGCGGTGGCGTAGTCGGTCGATTCATTGCTGCCGCCGAGCTTGGCCGCCATCGACGACATGTTGACGATGACGCCGCCCCTGCCGCCGTGGCTCTTGGCCATGCGGCGCGCCGCCTCCTGCGCGGCGATGAACGCGCCGGTCGTGTTGATGGTGAGGATGCGCTGCAGGCGCTCGGGTGCGATATCCACGAACTTGGAGGCCTTCTCGACGATGCCGGCATTGTTGAAGAAGGCATCGAGCCGGCCGAACTCGGCATCCGCGGTCTTGAAGAGGCGGGCGATGTCCTCGGGCTTGGCGACGTCGGCCTGGACGGCGATCGCCTTGCGGCCGGCCTTGCGCACGTCGGCGACGACGGCCTCCGCAGCCGCCTCGTTGGCGGCGTAGTTGACAACGACGTCCCAGCCGCGTTGCGCCGCGAGCCGTGCGGTGGCTGCGCCGATGCCGCGGCTGCCACCGGTGATGAGGAGGACCTTGGCGCTCGACGTGCTCACGCTGTGCCGCCCTTGGCCGTGCTGGCGAAGTAGTCCATGGCGGCGCGTACGCCCTCCTTCTTATGCGGCACGCCGGCGAGGCCGAGGCCCATCTCCACGCCGGCCAGCGTGGCGATCATGGTGAGATCGTTGGTGTCGCCCAGGTGGCCGATGCGGAACACCTTGCCGGCGACCTTGGAGAGGCCGGTGCCGAGCGACACGTCGAAGTGGTCGAGCGCGGCCTTGCGGAAGGCGTCGGCGTTGTGCCCCTCCGGCATCAGGATGGCGGTGAGCGAGGACGAGTAGTGCTTGGGCTCCCTGCACCAGACCTCGAGGCCCCAGGCGCGGGTGGCGCGGCGCACGCCTTCGGCGTGTCGGTCGTGGCGGGCAAAGACGCGCGGCAGGCCCTCCTCGTGCAGCATGTCGATGGCCTCGGCGAGGCCGTAGAGCAGGTTGGTGGCGGGCGTGTAGGGGAAGAAGCCCTCCTTGTTGGGAGGCAGCATCTCCTCCCAGGAGAAATAGGACTTGGGGGTCTTGCCGGTCTTGGCCGCGGCCAGCGCCTTCTCGCTCACCGCGTTGAAGCCGAGGCCGGGGGGAAGCATCAGGCCCTTCTGCGAGCCGCCGACCGTGACGTCGACGCCCCACTCGTCGTGGCGATAGTCGATGGAGGCGAGCGAGGAGATGGTGTCGACCATGAACAGGGCGGGATGCCGTGCCGCGTCGATGGCGCGGCGCACCTCGCCGATGGGAGAGACGGCGCCGGTGGAGGTCTCGTTGTGGACGACGCACACGGCCTTGATGGTGTGCCCCTTGTCCTCGCGCAGCCTGGCCTCGATGGCCGCGGGGTCGGCGCCAGCGCGCCAGTCCGAAGGGATGAACTCGGGCACGAGGCCGAGCTTGGTCGCCATGCTCTTCCACAGCGCGGCGAAATGGCCGGTCTCGTACATCAGCACCTTGTCGCCGGGCGAGAGGGTGTTGACGAGGGCTGCCTCCCACGCGCCGGTGCCGGAGGAGGGATAGATGAACACCGGGCTCGCCGTCTTGAAGACGGTCTTGATGCCGGCGAGCACCTTGAGGCCCAGCACCTTGAACTCGGGGCCCCGGTGGTCGATCACCGGCATGTCCATGGCGCGCAGGATGCGGTCCGGCACCGGCGTCGGCCCGGGAATTTGCAGGTAATGACGGCCGGCGCGGCGCGGTGCGTTGGACATGGGAGCCTCCAGTGTAGGGCGCAATAGCGATAGCGTATTGCGCCGAGTTGTGAAACTGGAAGACCGGGGCAGGAAGCTGGCGCAATACGCCTCCGGCTATTGCGCCCTACCCCGGCAACCGGCAATACGGCGCTATGACCACCGCAAACAAGTCGACACCAACCTCCCATCGCCTCGCCGAGCGCCTGCGCAGGGAGCTCGAGGGCGAGGTGCTGTTCGATGGCTTCTCGCGCGGGCGCTATTCGACGGACGCGTCGCACTACCAGGTCGAGCCGGTGGGCGTGGTCGTGCCGCGGACGGATGAGGACGTGCGCGCGGCGATGGCGATCGCGCGCGAGGAGGGCGTGGCGCTGCTGCCGCGCGGGGGCGGCACCTCGCAGTCGGGGCAGACGGTCGGGCGGGCGCTGGTGCTCGACTTCAGCCGGCACCTGAACAAGCTGATCGAGACCGACGCGGCCGCCGGCACCTGCATCGTCGAGCCCGGCATCGTGCTCGACGAGCTGAACCGGCAGCTGAGACCGACCGGCCTGTGGTTCCCCGTCGACGTGTCGACCGCCAGCCGCGCCACCATCGGCGGCATGACCGGCAACAACTCCTGCGGCACGCGCTCGATCCGCTACGGCATCATGCGCGACAATGTCATCGCCATCGACGCGGTTCTTCCCGACGGCAGCGCGGCGCGGTTCGGCGAGGTTGGGCACAATCTGGGACTCCCTCTCGATCAGGACGTAGGTTGGGTTAGGCCGAAGGCCGTAACCCAACACCCGCAAGCGCAAGCCAATGTTGGGTTACGCGCTGACGCGCTAACCCAACCTACGAGCATCTCCCGGCAAGCGGGGAGAGGGGATCCCGCCATCGCGCTGTTCCGCGATCTGCTCGCACTTGGCCGGCGCGAGGCGGAGCACATCGCGCAGGCGTTTCCCGAGGTGTCGCGGCGCGTCGGCGGCTATCTCATTGATGCGCTCGTGCCGTCGCAGAGCCCCGTCAACCTCGCCACGCTGCTGTGTGGGTCGGAGGGCACGCTCGCCATCTCGCGCCGCATCGAGCTGAAGCTCTCGCCGATCCCCAAGAACAAGGCGCTCGGCATCTGCCACTTCGCCACCTTTCGCAAGGCGATGGAGGCAACGCAGCACATCGTCAAGCTGGGTCCCGTCGCCGTCGAGGTGGTGGACCGCACGCTGATCGAGCTCGCGCGCGACATCGCCATGTTCCGCCCGGTCATGGAGACGTACGTGCGCGGCAAGCCCGATGCGCTGCTGCTGGTGGAGTTCGCGGAAGCCGACCAGGCCGAGAACCTGCGCCGCCTGGAGAGGCTCGAGGAGCTGATGGGCGACCTCGGCCACCCCGCAAGCGTGGTGAAGGTGGCGGACGCCGCCGGCCAGCGCGCGGTGTGGGAGGTGCGCGCCTCGGGCCTCAACATCATGATGTCCATGAAGAGCGAGGGCAAGCCCGTCTCCTTCATCGAGGACTGCGCGGTGCCGCTGGAGCACCTCGCCGACTATACCGAGCGTCTCACCGCCATCTTCGCCAAACACGGCACGCGCGGCACCTGGTACGCCCACGCTTCCGTCGGCTGCCTGCACGTGCGCCCCGTCCTCAATCTCAAGCTCGAGAAGGACGCCAGCACCATGCGCGCCATCGCCGAGGAGGCGTTCGCGCTGGTCAAGGCCTACAAGGGCTCCCATTCGGGCGAGCACGGCGACGGCCTCGTGCGCTCGGAGTTCCACGAGACGATGTACGGGGCGCGGACCGTGCGCCTGTTCGAGGAGGTGAAGGACCGCTTCGATCCGCAGGGCGTCATGAACCCCGGCAAGATCGTGCGCGCGCGCCCCATGAACGACCGCGCGTTGTTCCGCTACAAGCCCGACTATCGCGTGCCCGAGATCGGGACGGCGCTCGACTGGTCGGCGTATCCGGGGGCCGGGCGCGGTTTCCAGGGCGCGGTCGAGATGTGCAACAACAACGGCGAATGCCGCAAGCACGTCGGGGGCGTGATGTGCCCCTCCTTCCGCATCACCGGCAACGAGCGCGACGTGACGCGCGGGCGCGCCAACTCGCTCAGGCTCGCCATCTCCGGCCAGCTCGGCCCCAATGCGCTGACCAGCGATGCCATGCTGGAGACGATGCAGCTGTGCGTGTCCTGCAAGGGCTGCCGGCGCGAGTGCCCGACCGGCGTCGACATGGCGAGGATGAAGATCGAGGTGCTCGCCGCCTCCGTCGCGCGCCGCGGCCTGTCGCTGCACGACCGCCTGGTCGCGTATCTGCCGCGCTATGCGCCCTATGCGGCGCGCATGGCCGCGCTGATGAACGCGCGCGACATGGTCCCGGGCCTCGCCCAGCTGAGCGAGCGCCTCGCCGGCTTCTCCGCCAAGCGCCGCCTGCCGCGCTGGCGCAGCGATGTGTTCGACGCGCGCGGGATTCCCCCCACCCCCAGCCCCTCCCCACAAGGGGGAGGGGAACCTGGGCGGGGAGAGGGGACGCGCGAGGTCGCGCTGTTCGCCGATACCTTCAACACCTATTTCGAGCCCGAGAACCTGCGCGATGCGGTGGAGGTGCTGAGCGGGCTCGGCTATCGCGTGGTGCCGCTGGCTGCGGCGGAAGGCGGGCGCCCACTATGCTGCGGGCGCACGTTCCTCTCCGCCGGCCTCGTCGAGGAGGCGCGGGCCGAGGCGCGCCGGCTGCTGGCCGCGGCGCGGCCGTTCGTGGAGCGCGGCGTGCCCATCGTCGGGCTCGAGCCCTCCTGTCTCTTCACCCTGCGCGACGAGCTGCCGGCGATGCTGCCGGGCGAGGAGGCGGATGCGCTCGCGGGCCAGGCCCTGCTCATCGAGGAGCTGCTGGCGCGCGAGGCGGCCGCCGGCCGCATTCCCAAATCGATCGCCAGGGCCCCCGGCAAGGTCGTGCTGCACGGCCATTGCCACCAGAAGGCGTTCGCCACCATGGGCGCGGTCACCGCGGCGCTGGGGCTCGTGGAGGGTCTCGAGGTCGAAACGGTGGACTCGAGCTGCTGCGGCATGGCGGGCGCCTTCGGCTACGGCGCCGACACCCACGCGGCCTCCCTCGCCATGGGCGAGCTCTCCCTGCTGCCGGCCGTGCGCCGGGCACCTGCCGAGGCGACCATCGCGGCCGACGGCTTCTCCTGCCGCCACCAGATCCACGACGGCACCGGCCGCACCCCGTTGCACGTCGTGCGCATCCTGCGCCGCGCCATGGGCGAGGCCGCTGCAACACAACGCCCCTAACCATCGACGCGATTGCGACCTTTGGCGGACGCGTGCCCCGTGGACGCCCCCGCGGCGGGCAGGTAGGCTCGCCCCCAATCGCCAACAACCATTGCCCCTGAGACAGGCTTCGCGCAGGGGTGCGAAAAGGATTCGTGGGAGGGACCATGGCCACCCAAGCGCCCCGCAATCGGGGGGCGGACAACAGAGTGACCAGATCGTCGCTCGATATCGGCGGCGGGCTCTTCCTCCTGGGCTTGGCGATCGTCGGCTACGTCGGCGGCTTCAGCCTGCCGTTCGGGCAGCTTTCGGGCATCGGCTCCGGCCTGCTGCCCAAGGTCGTGGCCCTGCTGGTGGCGGCGTTCGGAGTGGCGCTTCTCGTGCAGGGCTTCTTGTCCGGCGGCGACAAGTTGGACCAATGGGCGATCCGAGGCCCTATCTTCGTGCTGAGCGGCGTGATCGTGTTCGCCTTCACCATCCGCCCGTTGGGGCTGGTGGTAGCCGGGCCCCTTGCTGTCATCGTCTCCGCGCTCGCAGACAAGGACACGCGGCCCGTGGAGGTGGCAATCCTCGCCCTGGCGCTTACCGTCGCGTCCGGCCTGATGTTCAAGGAGCTGCTCAGCCTGCCGATCCCCTTCGATCCGCGCGGGTTGATCCCGGAGCCGGTCTTCCACGCCTACGTCGGCCTCAAGAGCGGGGTCGCCGCACTGTTCGCAGGCTTGAAGGCCATCATCAGCCGCTGAGGGCACGCCGTGACCGACCTGATTGCCAATCTGGCGCTGGGAATGGACGTAGCCCTCTCCCTCAAGAACGTCTGGTATTGCTTTATCGGCTGCCTGATCGGGACCCTGATCGGCGTGCTGCCGGGCGTCGGCCCGATCGCCACCATCACCATGCTGCTGCCGATCACCTTCGGCCTCGACCCCGTCGGCGCGCTCATCATGCTGGCGGGCATCTACTACGGGGCGCAGTACGGAGGCTCGACGACGGCCATCCTGGTCAACATCCCGGGCGAGGCAACCTCCGTCGTCACCACGCTCGACGGCCACCAGATGGCCAAGCAGGGCCGCGCCGGCGTGGCGCTCGGCATTGCCGCCATCGGCTCCTTCCTGGCCGGCTGCGTCGCCACCATCATCATCGCCGCATTGGCCGTGCCGCTGACCAAGATGGCGCTGCTGTTCGGCCCGGCCGACTACTTCTCGCTGATGGTGCTGGGCCTGATGTTCGCCGTCGTGCTGGCGCGCGGCTCCGTGCTGAAGGCGATCGCGATCATTCTCGTCGGCATTCTCCTCTCCACCATCGGCACGGATCTCGAGAGCGGAGAGGAACGCCTCACCTTCGGCTGGACCGAGATTGCCGACGGCCTGGACGTCGCCGTGATCGCAATGGGCATGTTCGGGTTCGCGGAGATCCTGCGCAACCTCGAGACGACCGTGACGCGCGATGTCATTCAGAGCAAGATCGGCAACCTGCTGCCCAACCGTGCCGACTTGCGCACGGCGGCCGCGCCGATCGCGCGCGGCACCTTCCTCGGCTCCATGCTGGGCTTGCTGCCCGGCAACGGCGCCGTGCTTGGACCGTTCGCCTCCTATACGCTGGAGAAGAAGCTCGCCAAGGACCCCTCACGCTTCGGGCGAGGGGCCATCGAGGGCGTCGCCGGCCCGGAATCGGCCAACAACGCCGGCGCGCAGACCGCTTTCATCCCGCTCCTCACCCTGGGCATTCCGCCCAACGCGGTGATGGCGCTGATGGTCGGCGCCATGACTATCCACGGCATCGTGCCGGGTCCGCAGATCATGACCAAGCAGCCGCAGCTGTTCTGGGGCATGATCGCGTCGATGTGGATCGGCAATCTGATGCTGCTCGTCATCAACCTGCCGCTGATCGGCCTGTGGGTGCGGTTCCTGAAGGTGCCCTATCGACTGATGTTCCCATCGATCGTGCTGCTGTGCTGCATCGGCATCTACTCCATCAACAACTCGCCGGTCGAGGTGGTGATGACGGCGGCGTTCGGCCTGTTCGGCTATGCGCTCGTCAAGTTCGGGTTCGAGCCGGCGCCGCTGCTGCTCGGCTTCGTGCTCGGGCGCCTGATGGAGGAGAAGCTGCGCCAGGCGCTGGTGATCTCGCGCGGCTCTTTCATGACCTTCCTGGAGCGGCCGCTCAGCGCCGGCCTGCTGTTCGTGGCCTTGATCTTGATGCTGATTGCCATCCTGCCGACGATCCGCAAGAGCCGCGAACAGGTGTTCCAGGAGGCCGACTGAGGCATCCGGTTCCGCGGGCTCGCCGTTGGCCGTGAAAGGCTGCTCTCGAGCGACGGACGAATGGAATAGTTACCTCTCTTGCGACGTTAGTGCATTGCGGTGCGGAAATGCCCGGCCCAGCGTGAAGTTGCGCTCGACGGCGACGCCAGGGCTTGGTGCGCACTCGCGAATCTCTCGCACTTGCGATAGCGGCCAGCGGCCGATTCCGATCGCGGTGCGCCGAGACTACCCACTTCGTCGCGCGCGAGAGCCGTGGTATACCACGGCTGCAAACAAGATTTCCCCCGAGGAAGCGACAAGGAGGACTCCCCATGAAGCAGACTACAAACGCCGTTTCGCGCCGGAAATTCCTGAAGACCGGAGCGGTCGCCGCC
>Ga0247830_10001100_pt1 | contig 10882 bp, 9 predicted proteins | sample 12C_Control_Day5_FD_207766 | JGI IMG/M metagenome (GOLD analysis project Ga0247830, IMG submission 207766) | Soil microbial communities from agricultural site in Penn Yan, New York, United States - 12C_Control_Day5 | ecosystem: Environmental > Terrestrial > Soil > Agricultural land | place: USA...
TCTCTTCGAGGTGGCGTGGAAGAGCATCTGGCTGATCGCCGTCGCGCTCCCGCTCTGGTCGGCGAATCAACTCGATGCGCGGACCTGGGAGACGGTGAGTGATTGCCTCTTCGGAGCCATCCTGATCCCGCTCATCCCGTGGCGCTATGTGATTGCCCAGTACGTGACGAGGCCCGGCGACCGCTGGAGGCGTTCCGGCGAAATCCCGTCCCCGGTCACGGTAAGCTGAGTGCATGGCTCCAGTCTCGTGGCCGCGCGTCGCGGTCGTCGGCGCCGGCGCCGTCGGCGGCTACTTCGGCGGGATGCTCGCGCGCGCGGGCGCTCGCGTCACGCTCATCGGGCGGCCCGCGCACGTAGAGGTCTGGACCCGTGACGGCCTGATTCTGGACAGCCTCCATTTCCAGGAGCGTGTCGCGGTCACGGCCTCGACCGACATCGCGGCCGCGGCCGACGCAGACCTGGTGCTGTTCTGCGTCAAGAGCCTGGACACCGAGACGACCGCGCATCAGCTTGCGCCGCATGTTGGCGGCGATGCGCTGATCGTCAGCCTTCAGAACGGCGTCGACAACGTCGCGCGCATGAGGGCGGCCGCGGCTTTGGATCCGATCGCCGCCGCCGTCTATGTGGCCAGCTCGATGCCGGCGCCGGGCCGGGTCAAACACAGCGGGCGCGGGGATCTCCTGGTTGGCGACCTCTCAGGGAGGTCGCGGCCCGCGCGTGAGGCGGACATCGCCCGGGTGTCGAACTGGTTCGAGGCGGCCGGTGTTCCCTGTCGGGTCTCCGAGCACATCGACGCGGACCTGTGGACCAAACTGATCACCAACGTCGGCCTCAATGCCATTTCTGCCGTCGCCAGCACTCCGTACGGCGACATCGTCGCCCACCCGGAATCACGAGAGACCGTGCGTCAGCTGGTCCTCGAATGCGTGGCCGTGGCCCGCGCCGGCGGCGTTTCGCTGCCGGAGATGGACTACGTGGACATGGTGTGGCGCTTCGCGGAAAAGGTCGGACAGGTCTATTCCTCCACGTCGCAGGACCTGACGCGGGGCAAGCGGACCGAGATCGACGCGCTCAACGGGGTCGTCGTGCGTCGCGGCGCCGATCTGGGTGTGCCGACTCCGGTCAATCAGTCCCTCCTCGCGCTGGTGAAGCTGCGCGAGGCCCAGTCCGATCGCGCGCTCGCGGCGAAGGGCTGAATCGCGCGGTCACCGAACGGCCCGCGCGGATGGACCCCTGCGGCTGCCCGTCGCCAACGTCGACGCGCTGTTTCGACAGCTGGCGATCCCGGCCCTGAAGGCCGCAACACCTTCTCCCCTGTGAGCGGTTGGCGCGGCTCGCCCGTTCGATTGATCCATGATGGAGCGGCATGAGGCTCGCGACCAAGACACGGCGTGCCGCTCGTAATCTGGCGCCGGCGCCAGCGCGATCGGCGCCCTCCGCGCCCCAGACCGGTGGCCGGCGCACGCTGCCACCAGACGTCGTCGCCGACTCGGCGCGACGGCTGCGCGCCGTGGCCCTGATGTACGCCTCCGTGTTCTTCGTCGTCGGCCCCGTCACGGCCCTGGTGTCGCCGGCCGAGCGCCAGGCATTCTTCACCAGCGCGCTGCGCCTCGGCCCGTCGGTGCTCTCGATCGCGGTGGCGCTCGTCGTCGCGGTGTCGAGCCGCCGCGCCGACATCGCCCCGAGCAGGGTCCTCACGCTGGGCCTGGTCTTCGAGATCGTCGGCAGCTACGGCATCGCGGCCGCGCGCTACCTGGATCCCCAGCAGGAGGCGATGACGCCGCCCGGCGTGTCGTGGGTGGCGGTGTGGATCCTGCTGTTCGCGACGATGATCCCGAGCCCGCCGCGTCAGGCACTGGCCGCGGCGCTCGCCTCGGCCACCGCGGTGCCGGTCGTGGGGGCGATCGCGCTCGCGCTCAAAGGGGACGCGGCGCCGGCCGCCATTCTGGCGTTCGCGGCCCGAACCTTTGTTCCATACCTCCTGGTGGCGCTGGTCGCGGCCATCGCCGCGCGCATTGTCTACCGGCTGGGCACCGAGCTGACGCACGCCCGGGAGCTCGGGAGCTATCGGCTGGTCGAACGTCTCGGACAAGGCGGCATGGGCGAAGTCTGGCGCGCGGAGCATCATCTGCTCGCCCGCCCCGCCGCGATCAAGTTGATCCGTGGCTCGGATCACGGCGAGACCCCTGAGGCGCTCGAGCTCGCGGCACGCTTCGAGCGCGAGGCCCAGGTCACCGCCGGCCTGCGTTCACCCCACACGATTCAGCTCTACGACTTCGGTGTGACCGACGATGGCGCGTTCTACTACGTCATGGAGCTGCTCGACGGCTTCGACCTGCAGATGCTCGTCGAACGGTTCGGCCCGGTCCCGGTAGATCGGGCCGTGCACTTCCTGATGCAGGTCTGCCACTCCTTGTCCGAAGCGCACGAGCAAGGGTTGATTCACCGCGACATCAAGCCAGCGAACGTCTACGCCTGCCGGTACGGCCGGGAAGTGGATTTCGTCAAGGTCCTCGACTTCGGCCTCGTCAAGCCGGTGACGGGCGAGCACGGTCCAACAGAGGTAGCGCTCACTGGCGCCTACGGCGCCCGAGGCACGCCGGCCTTCATGGCGCCGGAGCAGGCGCTCGGGGACCGGCCGCTGGACCCACGCGCGGATCTGTACGCGCTCGGATGTCTCGCGTACTGGCTGGTAACGGCAAAGCCGGTGTTCAAGGGCAGCACTCCGATCGACACGATGGTCAAGCACGTCCACGCATCGCCGGAACCGCCCTCTCAGCAGACGGACGTGCACGTGCCGCCGGAGTTCGACGATCTGGTGCTGGCGTGCCTGTCGAAGAACGTCGAAGCGCGCCCGGCTGGCGCCGATGCCGTGGCGGCACGTCTCCGCGAGATGCCGAACCGCGGCGGATGGACTGCGGAGCGCGCCCGCACGTGGTGGGACACGCACGCGCCCGCGCAGGCGTCATGAGACGCGAAGGACCTTCTCGTACCGCCATACGGCGAGCTGGAAGGGACCCGCCGTCGTGCTGAGCGTGTCCACCACCGTCGCCACCCGACGCCAGCCGCACTTTTCGTAGAACCGGGCCGCCCGGTCGTTGCCAATGGCGCACATCAGCCAGGCGGTGCGGACGCCGCGATCGGCCAGGCGCGCTTCGGCATCGGCGATCAAGGCGGCCGCCACTCCCCTGCCGCGCGCGGCCCGTGCCACGTAGAACTGGTAGAGCTCCGACTCCCGGAGCATGTAGAAGCCGTGGGGCGCCTCGGGAGTCCCGGCAACGCGAACCTCGGCCAGCGCCGGTGCCAGGCGCGCCAGAAAGCTGTCTCGCGTCCGAAGGGCCGTCAGCTCGGCAGGGACGATCGCCACGTGCCCGTCACGCCAGCCCTCGAACCACAGGCTCGCCAGCCGATCGACGTCACCCGGTTCAGCGTCTCGAATCGTCACGATCGCGTCCTCGGCAATTATCCGACAGACATAGAAGGCACCCTGGGCGGTCGCGCTGTCGCGACTGCTGTCCGGACTCGTCAATGGCGTGCCCCTGCTGGACCCGATCACGTTCGTGGGCGTGCCCGCTCTGCTCGGCCTCATCGGCGTGGTCGCCTGCGCGGCGCCTGCGTGGCGCGCGGCCAGCGTCGCCCCGGCCATCGCGCTGAAGTGAGGCGATAGACCCCTGGTCCCAAGCGCCGAAGTACCATAGCCAGGATGCTGGCTCCGTCGCCCGCACCCGACCTGGCGCCTCGGCGCGTCTTCCTGCTCTCGCCGGCTCACTGCGGCGGCCGGCGCGCGCTGATCCTCCTGAAGCCCGGCGCGTCCTCGCCCCTGGCGTTGCGGTTGCAGGCTGGTACCCTGACGCTCGGCGAGGCGTTCAGCTTCATGAGCGGCTTGTACTTCAGGGGGAAGCTCACCTACGCGCGGGCCTTTGGCCAGGGACCCGAGGCGGACAGCTTCGTGATCACGCCGACACGCGGACTACGACGGCCCGACACCCTCGTTTCGGTCGAGCTTCTACAGGAGTTCGCGGGAACGGACATCGCCGCGGGCGACATGCGCTATCGCGAACCGCTGGAGCGGGACCTCGCCGACTTGTCGGCGCGCCTGGATCCGGCCGGGCGGGTGGTCCTGCTGGGCAGTATCGCTACGAACAAGTACGTGGACGTGCTGGTGCCAGCACTGGGTGCGCGCCTCCACTATCCGCCGTCGTTCATCGGCCGAGGCGACATGAGCCGCGGAGGGCTGCTCCTGCGCAGTGCCGAAAGCGGCGTCGAACTCGCGTACGAACCCCTGGAGCCGGCGTCGGCGCGGCGCGGCGCGCGGCCGCCGAAGCTGCCGCCGCAGATCCGCGGATAGACGCGAACCCCAGAACCCCAGAACCCCAGAACCACAGAACCATGCCCTATCCGATTGAGCCGCCGATCGAGCCGATGCTCGCGCGCATCGGGGAGACGATCCCCGACGACGGGACGTATCTCTTCGAGCCGAAATGGGACGGCTTCCGCGCCATCGTCTTCCGAGACGGGTCGGACGTGTACATCCAGAGCCGCGATCTCAAGCCCCTCGATCGCTACTTCCCCGAGCTGCACGAGGTGCTCGCCTCGGCGCTTCCCGGTGGCTGCATCGTGGACGGCGAGATCGTCATTGCCACCTCGCGCGGCCTGGACTTCGATGCCCTGCAGATGCGCCTCCACCCGGCGGCGTCCAGGGTAGCGAAGCTCGCGCGCGAGACGCCCGCCGCCTTTGTGGCGTTCGACCTGCTTGCGGTGGACGGCCGCGACATCCGCGACCTGCCCCAGGCGGAGCGTCGGCGGCGCCTCGAGGCTCTGCTCGCCGACGTCAAGCCGCCGGTCCATCTCACGCCGATGACGCGCGACGCTGCACGCGCCGCCGATTGGCTGGCCCGCTTCGAAGGCGCTGGCCTGGACGGCGTGGTGGCCAAGCCCGAAGCCGGGCCGTACGTGCCCGGCAAGCGGACGATGGTGAAGGTGAAGCACGTGCGCAGCGCGGATTGTGTGGTGGCGGGCTTCCGGTGGCACACGAAGGGGCAGAACGAGCTGATCGGATCGCTGCTGCTCGGGCTCTACGACGCGAGCGGCACGCTGCAGCACGTCGGCGTAACCTCGGCGTTCACGATGGCCGTGCGCAAGCAGCTGGCTGCGGAACTGGCGCCGCTCCGCGAGCGAGCGCTCGACGGCCATCCGTGGCGGGCGTGGGCATCGGCCGGCGAAGTGTCGAGCCGCATGCCCGGCGGGCAAAGCCGCTGGAGCGCGGGCAAGGATCTGTCGTGGGAACCGCTGCGAATCGAGCGCGTCTGCGAGGTGAAGTACGACCACATGCAGGGTGACCGCTTTCGCCACGCGGCCGTGTTCCTGCGCTGGCGGCCCGACAAGGCGCCCACAGACTGCAGCTACGATCAGCTCGAGGTCACGGCGCCTTACGAGCTCGAGAAGGTCTTCGGTGCGGGGGGCCCTCCGGCGTGACACCGCTCCAGTCGTTCGGCGTCTCGTCAGGATCGAGCGGCTCCTGCGCGGGCCGGAGCTCGACTGGCACGTGCTGAAGATTCACCCGGATGCGAGTCCAGGTCGTGAACCGGCCACGCATGGCGTCCACGAGCACGTCAGCTTCCTCGAGGCGCCCTGACGCCTCGGGGTGCCGATCTTTCCAGCGATCCAGCCCTGCCAGCGCCGCGTCGCGCGATCGCGAGCGCGCAATCTCGATGAGCGGACGCGTCGGCGTGCGCCGCGACGTCCCCGGCGCCCGTTCGGTCCGTCGGCGCGATGGCTGGACGCGCGGCGGCTCGCCCGCCTGCTTCTCGTAGTGCGGCGGCCACGGCGCATCGCCGAGCCCCTCGCGCTCGTGGCGCGCCGACAGCTCGAGCAGCGCGTCCAGGCTGCAGGGCCGTTCGTCGATGCCGGCATGGCGGTCGCCGACCCCGGCGAAACGGGCGGGCATCGTCGCCAGCGTGAAATCGGCCGGCTCGGCCACGTCCAGCTCGTCCCAGGAGAGCGGCGCCGACACGCGGGCGTCGGGCTTGGCACGCACCGAGTAGGCGGCGGCCACCGTGCGGTCCTTCGCGTTCTGGTTGTAGTCGAGGAACACGCCGTGGCGCTCCTCCTTCCACCATTTGCTCGTCGCGAGGGTGGGAGCGCGACGCTCCACCTCGCGCGCGAACGCGAGCGCCGCGCGCCGCACATGGTTGAACGCCCAGCGCGGCTCGATCCGGACGTAGACGTGGATGCCTCGCGATCCGGAGGTCTTCGGCCATCCGATCAGAGAGAAGTCGTCGAGCGTGGCGTGCACCACGCGCGCCACTTCCCGCAGCTGCTCCCACGACACACCGGGCACGGGGTCGAGATCGATGCGCAGCTCGTCCGGGTGGTCGAGGTCGTCGGCGCGAACCGGGTGCGGGTGGAGCTCGAGGCAGGCGAGGTTCGCCATCCAGGCGAGGGCCGCGGGCTCACGCGGGACGAGCTCCTCGGCGGTGCGGCCCGACGGAAAGCGAAGCGCGATCACGTCGAGCCATTCCGGGCGCGCCGCCGGCGCGCGCTTCTGATAGAAGAACTCGCCGCCGATGCCGTTCGGATAGCGCACGAGGACGTTGGGACGGTTGCCGGCCGCGCGCAGCGCTCCGTCGGCCACGGCGAGGTAGTAGTGCACGAGGTCCCGCTTGGTGTAACCGGGACCCGGGAACAGCACCTTGTCGGGATTGGAGAGGGTGACCTCGCGCGCACCAACCGTCACGAGCTCGCGTTCGGGCGTATTCGGCATGGGACCGCCTGTCATGGTAGCCGAGCGCACACCCGCGCCCGTACCTCGTCCGCAGCCGACCGACGGTCCGCGAGTCGTGCACATGGCAGGGTTCTCGCAAGGAGCGCCGCAGAGACACCAATATGCGAACCCATCGCCACTCAGGCATCGGTCACGCGCTCGAGGTGTGGTCCGGAGCGGCCACCCAGTGGACCGGCAGCGCCGCCGGGTTCGCCGTGGCGGCACTCGTCGTCATCGTCTGGGCCGTGAGCGGCCCGATCTTCGGCTTCTCCAATACCTGGCAGCTGGTCATCAACACCGGGACGACCATCGTCACCTTCCTGATGGTGTTCCTGATTCAGCGGGCGCAGAACAAGGAGTCGCTGGCGTTGCAGCTCAAGCTGAACGAGATCATCGCCGCCCTGCCGGGCGCCAGCAATCGCATGGTGGACATCGAAGGCCTTGATGAGGACGAGCTTGCGGCTTTGCGGGAGTTCTATACGACGCTCAGCCGCATGGCCCAGAGCCGGCAACGCGTCACGCAATCGCACAGCATCGCCGAGGCCGAGCAGTTGGCGGCGTGGAAGGATCAGCGGCGACTCCGGCCAGCCCGGCCTCGGAAGTCCGCTCGATCGACGCGATGAGGGTGGATCAGGACGAGCGCGCGGTCTGCGCGACAGTCTCCAGCTCGTCCCAGCGCCGCAGCGCCGTCTCGATCTCCGCCGGCAGGGCTTCGAGCCGTGACATGGCCGCGTGGATGTCGGATGCGGGCTTCCGATAGAAATCCGGCGCCGACACCTCGGCGCCCAGCCGCGCCTGCTCCCCTTCGAGCGCCTCGATACGGGCCGGCAAGGCCTCGAGCTCGCGCTGCTCCTTGAACGAGAGCTTGCGTCTCTCGCTGGAGGGCACGCCCTTCGTCCCGTCTACAGGCGAGCTGCCATCTGCCGTCTGCCGGTTCCCGGTTGCCGGCTGCCGGCTCCCGGTTCCCGTCTGCCGGCTGCCGGTTACCGGTTGCCGGTTGCCGCTTCCCGTCTGCCTCCTCCAATCTTCATAGCCGCCGACGAACTCGCCGATGCGACCGTCGCCTTCGAACGCCAGCGTGCTCGTGACGACGTTGTCCATGAAGCGGCGGTCGTGGCTGACCAGCAGCAGGGTGCCCGGCCACGCCACGAGCTGTGCTTCGAGCAGCTCGAGGGTCTCCAGATCCAGGTCGTTGGTCGGCTCGTCGAGCACGAGGACGTTGGCTGGCCGCGTGAAGAGGCGCGCCAGCAACAACCGGTTCCGCTCGCCTCCCGACAGCGCCTTCACGGGTGAGCGGGCCCGCTCGGGGGAGAAGAGGAAGTCCTGCAGGTAGCCGTGCACGTGTCGGCGCTGGCCGTTGACCTCCACCGTGTCGTTCCCGTCCGCCAGCGTCTCCACCACAGTGCGTTCGGGATCGAGCTGCTCGCGCTGCTGGTCGAAGTAGGCCACCTGCACGTTCGTCCCGCGCCGCACCTCACCCGCATCGGGCGCCAGCTCCCCGACCAGCAGACGCAGCAGGGTCGTCTTGCCGGCGCCGTTGGGCCCGATCAACCCGACGCGGTCGCCGCGGAGGATGCGGGTCGAGAAGTCGGCCACGACCGGCCGGTCGCCGTAGCCCTTGTGCAGGTCCTCGGCCTCGAACACCATCTTGCCGGTCGCGTCCGCCATCGACACATCGAGCCGGACGCGGCCGGGCTGTTCGCGGCGCGCTGCCCGCTCGACGCGCAGTGCCATCAGTGCCTTGACCCGGCCCTCGTCGCGCGTGCGCCGCGCCTTGATGCCCTGCCGCAGCCAGGCCTCCTCCTGAGCCAGCCGCTTGTCGAACTTCTCCTGTTGGTTGACCTCGTTCACGAGCCACTCCTCCTTCTTGCGGACGAAGGTGGCGTAATCCCCGGCCCAAGACGTCAATCGTCCGCGATCGAGCTCGACAATTCGGGTGGCGAGGCGCTCCAGAAAAGCGCGATCGTGGGTGACGAAGACGACGGCGCCAGCGTAATCGAGCAGGAAGGCCTCGAGCCACTCGATGGCCTCGACGTCGAGGTGATTGGTGGGCTCGTCGAGCAGCAACAGCTCCGGCTGAGCGACCAGGGCGCGGGCGAGCAGCACCCGACGCTTCCAGCCGCCCGAAAGGGTGTCGACAACGACGTCGGCGGCCAGGCTGAGGCGCGAGAGCACGAGCTCGACGCGCTGTTCGAGGCGCCAGCCGTCGCGCTCCTCCAACTCGTGCTGCAGCGCCCCCAGCCGTTCCATCGCGCGGGCGCTATGGTCGTGGGCCACCTCCACGGCGGCGTGATGGTACGCCTGCACCAGCCCCGCCAGGTCGCCGAGCCCCTCGGCCACGACATCGAAGACGGCGGCGGTCGTGGAGAGCGGAACGTCCTGCACCAGCCGGGCCACGCGGGCGCCAGGCTCGCGCCACACGGTGCCGCGATCCGGCGCGAGCTCGCCACTCAGGATCTGCAGCAGCGTGGACTTGCCGGCACCGTTCCTGCCGATGATCGCCACCCGCTCGCCGGGCTCCACCTGCAGCGTGACGTCATCGAGCAACGGGAGGTGTCCGTAGGCGTGATGGAGATGGTCGAGTGCGACGAGCGGCACGCATTCCACGGTACTACTAACCCCTCAGCCCACTTGAGTGGTCGTTCAGACTGTTGGCTGATTAGCTGGAAACTGGCGCAAACGACCGGGAGTCTGGGCTGATGGCAAGGTCAACCCAAGTGAATTGTGGGGTTAATGGTGCGTATCAACGATTTCCACAGTGCTCGGCACCTTGCTCGGCCACGGTTTCCGGGCCGTTCCTACGGAACGGCCCCTGTACAAACCGACCATAGAGTCCACTAAGATTCGGTGCCATGCCACTCGATCACTATCTCACCCTCGGCCGGTCCGGACTCCGTGTCAGCCCCTTGTGCCTCGGCGCGATGACCTTTGGCGAAGACTGGGGCTGGGGCTCACCCGTCGCCGAGTCCGAGGAAATCATCGAGGCCTTTCTCGACCGCGGCGGCAACTTCATCGACACGGCCAACGCGTACACGAAGGGCCATTCGGAGGCGATCCTCGGCGACCTGCTCGCGCGCACGCCGGGCCGGCGTGAACGCGTCGTGCTCGCCACCAAGTTTCTGTCGAACCTCTATCCAGGCGACCCCAATGGCGGCGGTGCCGGCCGCAAGTCGATCGTCGCCGCCTGCGAGCAGTCACTCCGGCGCCTGCGGACGGACTACATCGATCTCTACTGGATGCACTGCTGGGACCAGCACACGCCGATCGAGGAAACCATGCGCGCACTCGACGATCTCGTGCGCGCGGGCAAGGTGCGCTACATCGGCTTCTCGGACACGCCCGCGTGGAAGGTGGCGCAGGCCCAGACCCGCGCGCTGTTCGAGGGCTGGTCGCCGCTCATCGCGCTGCAGATCGAGTATTCGCTGATCGAGCGAACCGTCGAAGGCGAGCTGATCCCGATGGCGATCGAGCTCGGCCTGGGAGTCACGCCATGGTCACCGCTGCGCGGCGGGGTGCTCTCCGGCAAATACACGCGGGCCAACGCCGGGTCGGTCAAAGCCGATCGCGGGGAGCGGGTCACCAGCTTCCTCAACGAGCGGACTTATACGATCATCGACGAGCTGATCCGCATCGGCCGCGAGCTTGCGGCCAGCCCGGCATCGGTCGCGCTCGCGTGGGTCCAGTCCCGGCCGGGCGTGGCATCGACGATCATCGGCGCGCGCCGGATCGATCAGCTCGAACAGAACCTGGCGGCACTGGACGTCACGCTGAGCCTCGCGCACCTCGCCGCGCTCAACGCCGTCTCCGAACCGTCGCTGAACTTCCCCGGCGGGATGCTGCGGTTCGTCACGATGTTCACGCATGGCGGGATGACGGTGAACGGCGTCACGGCACCGGACTGGCCCCTGGGGCCGAAGGCGGACGCAGAGCACTATTAGGCGTGGGTCCTGGGTCTTGGGTCCTGGGTCCTGGGGGGCGTGGGCCGAACGGGTCGTGACGCAGCGAGCGACCCAGACTCAACCCCCAAGCCCCATCACCGCATTGAAGACGACCCGGAACGTGCCGAACGGCTGGCCGCGCCACTGCGGGCGGAAGCCGAGCAGGACGATGTGGCCCTTG
>Ga0247830_10001101_pt1 | contig 10881 bp, 11 predicted proteins | sample 12C_Control_Day5_FD_207766 | JGI IMG/M metagenome (GOLD analysis project Ga0247830, IMG submission 207766) | Soil microbial communities from agricultural site in Penn Yan, New York, United States - 12C_Control_Day5 | ecosystem: Environmental > Terrestrial > Soil > Agricultural land | place...
CCCTCTAGCGATAGGGTCAGCCCCTCACGAAGGTCCTTCGCGTGGTGGCACCCCGCGCCGGCGAGAGGCTTGCCTCCCGGCCGATCCTCGGGTGAACGCCCTTGGGGCGCTGACCCGCGCCGTGCGACCATCGCACCGTGCTGTCGGAACGCGCTCATCTCGCCGACGCGGCGCACGGCCGTCGCCTGCTGCTCGCGCGGATCTTGGCCGGGTTCACGGTGGCCGCCGTCGCGATCGGGCTGACGTTCGCGCTCCTCGACGCTGCGATCCGCCCTGCCGGCGCCGGCGACGACCCGCTCGGGGACATCGGCTTCGTGCTCGCGTTCGCGATGTTCCCGGTGATCGGCTACGTGCTCGCGTCGCGTCGACCCGAGAACTCCATCGGGTGGCTGATGCTGGGCATGGGCGTCTTCTTCGGCGTGACGGCGATCGCCAGTGAGGTCGGCAGTTACCTCATCCATTCCGGCCGTCAGGACGCCGGGCTCGTGCTCGTCGCGTTCGATCAACCGAGCTGGATCCCCATCGTCGTGTTGCCCGTCACGTTCTTGCTGCTGCTGTTTCCGGACGGGCATCTGCCGTCGCCTCGCTGGCGTTGGTTCGCGTGGGTGCTCGGGGTCGCGCTGGCCGTGGTCTTCCTCGCGATCCTGCTCGACCCTGCGCCGATGCAGGAGTCGCCGGTTCCCGGTGCCGCGAACCCGATCGGCATCGAGGGGATCGGCCCGTTGCTCGGAGCGGCACAGTTCCTGATCCTCGTGATCCCCATCGGCGTCCTCGGGTCATTGACCGCGCTCGTCCTCAGGTTCCGGCGATCGACCGGCATCGAGCGCCTCCAGCTGCGGTGGCTGCTCACGGCCGCCGCGTTCGTGGCGTTGCTTTACTCCGGGATGATGTTCGCGTCGCTCGGGAGCTCGTGGGGCGGGGACGGTGACCCGGGCTGGCTCACGTGGGCGCAGAACCTCGTGATCGTGTCGTTCTCGTTGATCCCGCTCGCGATCGGTGTGTCGGTGCTGCGGTACCGGCTGTTCGACATCGACCTCGTGATCAACCGAGCGGTGCTCTTCGGCGCCCTCGCGGTCTTCATCACGCTCGTGTACGTGGCGATCGTCGTCGGCGTGGGCACACTCGTCGGGAGCCGGGCGAGCCCTGTGTTGTCGGCCGCCGCGGCGGCGACCGTCGCCCTCGCGTTCCAGCCGCTCCGGCGACGGGCGCAGCGCCTCGCCGACCGGCTCGTCTACGGCAAGCGCGCCACGCCGTACGAGGTGCTCTCCGAGTTCTCCGAGAGGGTCGGGCAGACGTACGCGAACGAGGAGTTGCTCCCGAGGATGGCGCGTGCGCTGGGGGAAGGCACCGGCGCCGCGCGAGCGGATGTCTGGGTCAGGGTCGCGGAGGAGCTTCGACCCGAAGCGACCTGGCCCCAGGATGTGGCGCCCCTGCCAGCGCGGGCGGCGTCATCGGTCGAGGAGGGGGTCGTGACGGGCGCATCGATGTCCGAGCCCGTCCGGCACCGGGGAGAGCTGCTCGGCGCGTTGACCATCGAGAAGCGTCCGGGAGAGAACTTGTCGGCAACGGAGGAGAAGCTGGTCCGGGACCTCGCCGCGCAGGCCGGGCTCGTGATGCGCAACGCCGGGCTCACCGAAGAACTCATGGACACGATCGCACAGCTCCGCGAGTCACGTCAGCGCCTCGTCACGGCGCAGGACGAGGAGCGCCGCAAGCTCGAGCGGAACCTGCACGACGGCGCGCAACAGCAGATCGTGGCGCTCACGGTGAAGCTCGGTCTGTTGGCGAGGGTCGTCGAGCGTGAGCCGGCGCAGGCCGTGTCGATCGCCGGACAGCTGCAGGAAGACGCGACGGAGGCGCTGGAGGAGCTGCGCGACCTCGCCCGCGGGATCTACCCGCCGCTCCTTGCCGATCAGGGCCTGATCGCGGCCCTCCAGGCGCAGGCGCGCAAGTCGGCCGTGCCGGTCACGGTGGAGGGCGACGGCATCGGGCGGTACGCCCGCGAGGCCGAGGCAGCCGTCTATTTCTCGTGCTTGGAGGCCCTGCAGAACGTCGTGAAGTACGCCTCGGCCTCACGTGCCACCGTGTGGCTCTCGGACGGCGAGGGGGCGCTCCGGTTCATCGTGACCGACGACGGTGTCGGGTTCGACACGACGACATCGTCATACGGGACCGGGCTCCAGGGGATCGCCGACCGCCTCGCCGCGCTCGACGGCTCGATCGAGGTGACGTCGGCGGTGGGAGCCGGCACGACCGTGGAAGGGACCCTCCCGGTCGGCGACGGGACCGTCGCGTAGCTTCAGGGTCCCTGCGTGTGCTTGAGGAAGCGGTACCAGTCGCCCTCGTAGGAGGCTGCCTCATCGTCCTCGCCGGCAGGGGGATCAGCCGGCTCCGCATCCTCTCGAGGAGCGCCGGGCTCAGGGGCCTCATCGGCCACCGGTGTGTCGCCGTCGGATGCCTCAGCCTCTGCGAGCGTGGAGACGAGGGCAGCATCGGGAACGCCCTCATCCTCCGGGATGGGAGCGGACGTGGCCTGAGCGGCGTGACGTATCCGCGTCAGCGCACCGGACAGCTGCCCGAGCGTCGCTTCCACCACGTCGTCGAGGTCCTGCAGCAGCGTGCGTGAATGCTGGTCCCGGTCGCGCAGGTCTGCCTCGAGACGCGACGTCTCCTCGGTCGCCTTCACGAGCGCCGCGCGAGCCTGGGCGAGTTGCTCGCCGAGTCGGGTTAGCTCTTCCTGCGTCGTGCGCTTGATCTCGTCGACGGCCTGCTCGCGCTCGCGTCGCAGCGTGGTCGTCGCCTCGGCGTGACGTTCGCGCTCCGACCGCAGCTCCTCGGTCAACGACGCCCGGGTGGATTCGAGATCGCGAAGGCCCGCATCCGCCTCGGTCAACTTGGCCGCGAGCTTCTTCTTCGAGCTCTTGCCCATCTCTCGCCATCTCCCCCGTGTGGCACCTGCGGGATCGGCGCTCGTCGGTCACGTCGAGCGCCCGTCCTTGTTGAATCGGCCCGATACCCACGGACTGAAGGCACGATCGTCCAAGAGTCGTGGATCGGTCGTCGGTGCCAGCACGAGCAAGAGATGGCATGAGACCGCGGATATGGCACCATGTCCATATGTCGGCATCACCGGTCGCCATCCGCCTCGGCCCGCAGGGTCGACTGGTGGTCCCCGTGGAGCTTCGGCGTGAGCTGGGATTGGAGGACGGCAGCGAGCTCGCGATCCGCTCCGATGGGCGACGGCTGATCCTCGAGCCGCGTGACGAGGTGCTGCGCCGGGTCCGCGGCCGGTTCGCCGTCGTGCCCGACGAGGTCAGCCTGACCGACGAGCTACTCGCCGATCGCCGAGCGGAGTCGGCCCGCGAGGACGCCGAGTGACCGAGCAGCCGACGATCGTTCTCGACGCGTCCGCGCTGCTCGCCCTGCTCCGGGAAGAGCCCGGCGCCGACGAGGTCGAGCGGGTGCTCGATGGTTCGATGATGTCGTGCGTGAACCTCTCGGAGGTCCTGCAGAAGGCCGAGCAGCACGCCGTCGACGTCGAAGGGCTCGAGCACGACCTCGAGGCGCTGGGGGTGCGGTTCGCACCGTTCGACACACCCGCCGCCCGGTCGTCGGCGGAGCTCTGGAGCTCCGGAGCAGGTCTCTCGCTCGGCGACCGAGCCTGTCTCGCACTCGCCGCGTCGGTCGACGGCGTCGCACTCACCGCCGACCACCGCTGGACCGGCGCGGGGCTCGGGGTGCACGTCGAGCAGATCGGGTAGCGCAATTCGAGTTGCGCCGTGCGCGCATCCTGCTCGACGATGCACGCATCGATCGAGGGAGGTCTGGCATGCGCATGAAGTTGGTCGCTCTGCTCGCCGCCGTCGCGCTCGTCGCCGGCGGCTACGTCGTCGGACAGGCGGGGGCCCGTCGGGGGGGAGACGACTCCACCACGTTGCCGGGCTTCAGCGAGGTCGTGAGCCTCAGCCACGTGAACGCACCGGCACGCACGCCGCTGTTCCCCGGCGACCCCGCGTTCACGCTCACGACGGTCGCGACCGTCGAGGTCGATGGCTTCTACATGCAGTACGTGCGTGAGGGCGAGCACACCGGCACGCACTACAGCGCCCCGTGCCACTTCCGAGACGGGAAGCCGTGCGCCGAAGATCTCGACGCGGCCGACTACGTGTTGCCGGCGGTCGTCGTCGACGTGCGCGACGCCGTCGCCGCCGACGCGAACCACGTCGTCACGAAGACCGACCTGCAGGACTGGGAGACCGAGCACGGCGAGATGCCGTCGGGCGCCGCGGTGCTGCTGTGGACCGGTTGCGACGCGTTCTGGGGTCCGACGCTCGCCAAGGACGAGCCGACCTTCTACAACTGCGGCCAGCCGGGCGCGAAGTACAGCCAACCTGGCTTCTCGAAGGGGGCCGTGCGGTGGCTGATCGAGACCGGCGTGCTCGCCAAGCGCGGTGCGCTCGGCACGGACACGTTCGGTCCCGACCCGTCGGCCGACGCGAACTACTGGGAGTCCTACCTCACGTTGAACCGACACCGGTTCACACTGGAGAACCTCACGAACCTCGGCGCGATGCCCACGACGGGCGGCTGGATCGTGATCGGCGGACCGATGAACCGGAAGGGCTCGGGCGCGGCCAGCACCGTGTTCGGCCTGGTCCCGTAACGCGGAGTCAGAGGATCGAGAGCTACCGGTATCGAACCGGTATGCCTCCGGCGCGACGAAAATCGGTAGTGTTCGGCGCGTGGCGGCGACGCGTGTGGTGCTCGGCATCGACCAGGGCAGCAGCGGCGCGAGGGCCGTCGTGATGACCTCTGATGGCGAGGTGCTCGGATCCGGCCGCGCGCCCTGTCGGGATCTCCGCGGCACGCCGAAGGGCACCCATCACGACGCCGGTTCATGGCTGGAAGAATCCCTCTCGGCGGCTCGATCCGCGTTGCGCGCCGCGGGTCGAACCGAGGTCGATGCGATCGGCATCGGAGCCCTCGGGCCGGCGCCGGTGGTGACCGACGCCGAACTCCGGCCACTGGCGGCGTCGCCGCTGTTCCCGATCGACCCCGTGCCGGCGTGGGTCGAGACCCTGCCCACCGACCTCGTGTCGCGAGCGGCGTGGGTGGTCGACGTCGCCGGGTTCCTCGTGGGGACCCTGGTGGGGCACCCGGTGATGGATCGCATCACCGCCGCCGACCACGTCGTCGATGGGGAACCGGCGAGGATCGCGGTGCCCGAAGCGCGCGAGCCCTTCGAGGTCGCCGGCGAGCTCACCCCTGCGCTCGGCGAGCGGCTGGGTGTGGCTCCAGGGGTCCCCGTCGCCGTCGGCACCTACGACACGTTCGTCGACCTCGCCGGCATCGGGGTCACCGAGCCGGGCTCGGCCGCGATCCTGCTGGGGAGCACGGTCATCGTGGGGGTCGTGCGGCAGGAGCCGGATGCGCCGGACGGGTTGCGCTCGAGCCCCCACGTCGGACCCGGCTGGTTCGTCGGAGGCTGGACGTCCACGGCAGGACGAGCCCTCGGCTGGGCGGCGTCGCTCGCCGCCGAGTCCGATCGGGAGCGGATCGTCGCGGAGGCCGGCACGATGGGGCCCGGCGGCGGCGTGCTCGTGCTGCCGTACCTCGACGGTGAGCGCGCGCCGGTGTGGGACCCCGCGGCCCGCGGGGCGATGATCGGTTTGACGACGAGCACCACGCTCGCGCAGATCTACCGAGGCGTGCTCGACGGCGTCGTCCTCTCCACCCTGGACCTGGCCGACCGGCTCGAGCCCGTGCGTGACGGGGCTCCGTGGACCGTCGCCGGTGGCGGTGTGCGCGATTCGGCCTGGGTGCAGGCGACCGCCGACGCACTCGACGAGCCGCTCACGGCGGTCGACCTCCCCGATGCCGCCGCCGCCGCACGCGCCGGGTTCGCCGCGATCGGGGAGCCGCTACCGCCGCCGGCCGGGCGCACCGTCGTGCCCGATGCGAACGCTCGCGGGCGGTGGCAGGAGCTCGCCGCCATCTACCACGGCATGTACGAGGCCCTCGCCGATCGAATGCACCGACTGCGCGCGCTCGCCGACGAGGGAGCGACGGTGTGAGCGGCGCCACCATGCGCGCGGCCCGCCTGCACGGCCTCGAGGACCTCCGGATCGACGAGCTCGAAGTGCCGGCGCCCGGCGCCGGCGAGCTGCTCGTGCGCATCGAGGCCAACGGCGTCTGCGCGACGGACGCCCGCAAGTACCGGGTGGGGGTGAACGACGGCACGTATCCGTTCAACCCCGGCCACGAGTGGGTGGGCCGGGTGGAGGCGGTCGGCGCCGACGTGTCGGGGTGGTCGACCGATGACCGCGTCTACGGCGACACCTACGGCGGCTACGCCCAGTTCACGACGATCGCCGTGCAGCCCGGGCCGTGGTCGTGCGGGCCGACGCGGCTGCCCGACGATGTTCCTGTCGAACGGGCGGTGTTCCTGGAGCCGCTGGCCGACTGCCTGCACGCGGTGCACGACCAGGCCCGGGTGCGGGAAGGCCATCGCGTCGTCGTCGTCGCCGCCGGCTCGATGGGGTTGCAGATGATCGCCGTATCGGCCCGGGCCGGCGCCCATGTGGTGGCCGTGGAGCCGCAGGCCGAACGGCGCGAGCTCGCTCGGGCCTTCGGCGCCGCGGAGGATCTCGAACCCGAGGGCTGGGTCGACGTCGTGCGTGAGGGCGGCGGCGCCGACGCGGTGATCGTGTGCGCCGGAGACCCCGATCTCGTCGCTCCCGCGCAGGCGGCGTGTGCCACGGGCGGGCGGGTCGTGCTCTTCGCCGGGTTCGGCGACCGCCCGGTGGTGCCGGTCGACGTCAACGACCTGCACTACCGCGAGATCTCCCTCGTGGGGAGCGAATGGATCGGAACGCCACCGAACCAGCGGCGCGAGCGCTACGACGACGCCGCGCGGCTCCTCGGCTCGGGGGAGCTGCGGCTGGAGCGGCTCGTGACCTCCCGATGCTCGTTCGACGATCTCGAGGCGGCCCTGATCGGGCGCTCGGCGTTCCGCGTGCTCAAGACCGTGTTCGTCACGTCCCCGGAGGCGTCGGCGTGAGCGCGCCGCTCGCCGCCGACGGCCGCGCCGTCGTCGTCGCCGTCGACCATCCGCTGTACTCATGGCCCTGCGCGGGGCTGGAGGACCGGGCGAGCACGATCCGAGCGGTGGTCGGCGCCGGGGCGGACGGGATCATCGCCCCCTACGGGACCGTGCGCGACGTGCCCGATGCCTTCGGCGACGCCGCCCCGATCCTCAAGCTCGACGTGACTACGGTCACCGTCGGCGGCGACTATCCGCTCACCGAGTACGTGGCGGCCTACACGGTCGACGATGCCCGGCGCGTCGGCGCGGCCGCCGTGCTGACGTTAGTGCAGCTCGGCGCGGAGTTCGAACTGGATGCGCTGCGCACGGCCGGGCAGGTCGCGGCGGCGTCCGATCGAGCGGGCCTGCCGTACGTGTGCGAGATCATGCCGGTCCAGAGCGCGCGGTTCCCCGACCCGTACGATCCGGTCGCGATCGCCGCCGCCACCCGCACCGCGGTGGAGCTGGGCGCCCACGTCGTGAAGACCTCGATGCCGACGCCCCCCGACGCCGTCGCGGACGCTGCGGCGTTCGGGGTGCCGGTCATCATCGCCGGGGGCGAGCTCACCTCCGACCGGGACTCGTTGTTCGGTGCCGTCGACGTCGCGATGCGCAGCGGCGCGAGCGGCGTGGCGTTCGGCAGGAACGTCTGGGGCTCGGCGGACACTGCGGGCACCGTGAGCGAGCTGGCGCGCATCGTGCACGCTCGTTGACGCGACCCCGTTCCTCGACGACTACCACAGGCCGCCGAGCGCCACCGTGATCGCCTCCCCGTTCAGGGCGGTCGCTCCGTCGGACGTCAGGTACCCGATCACGTCCGCGATCTCCTCGGGGCGCATCACGCGCCCCGCCGCGTAGGAACGCGCGTGCGCTTCCCAGACCTCGTCGGCCGTCAGCCCCGTCGCCCGCGCCTCGGTCTCCGCGTCGGCGTCGGCCATCGCCGTCTTCACCCATCCGGGGCAGACGGCGTTGCACGTGACCCCGTGAGGGATCATGTCCTGCGCGGCCGACCGCATCAGCCCGATGACCCCGTGCTTGGCCGCCGTGTAGGCAGACGAGGCCGACCCGCCGACCTGGCCGGCGGTGGAGCTCACGATCACGATCCGGCCCCATCCCGCGCCGATCATGTCCGGCGCGCTGAGCCGGATCAGGTGGAACGCGGCATCGAGGTTGACCGCGAGGGAGTCCCGCCAGACCTCGGGGTCCTGTTCCCAGATCACCCGCTCGTGGTAGCTGCCGATCCCGGCGTTGCTCACGAGGACGGCGATCGGCCCGAGACGCGCACGCGTCTCCTCGACGATGCGTTCGCAACCCTCCTGCGTGGCCACGGACCCCGCGAAGGTCTCGATCGGGGCCTCCCGAGCGAGGGCGGAGAGCTCATCCTCGCTCCTCGCGACCCCCATCACCCGATCCCCTCGGCCCGAGAGCATCAGGGCGGTCGCCCGGCCGATCCCGCGGCCGGCGCCGGTCACGAGGGCCACCCGTCCGGTGCCGTGCCTCTGCGCCATGTGCGCATCCTAGTGAGGACTGCACGGGACGAGGGACCTTGCGAGGGTGCCGAAGCCAGACCAGTTGGATACCGCTGGTTTGACCGCGCCGCCGAGGCGGCCCTAGTCTCGCGCCCATGCCGGCGCTCGCCAGACGTCCTCTCGACACGGTCACCCCCGGCGGACCCCTGTACCGACAGCTCTGCGAGGCGATCGCCGAGCGGATCGCCGGGGGCACGTGGGGTCCCGGGCAGTGGCTCCCCTCGGAGCGTCGGCTCTGCGAGATGTTCGGGGTGAGCCGGGTCACGGTGCGGCGCGCGCTGGCCGCGCTCGTGGAGGAGGGGCTGCTCGAGCCCGACCCCGGGCGGGGCTGGGTCGTCACTGCCGCATCGCCCGGTGAACCGCCGAACGTGTTGCTCAGCTTCACCACGATGGCGCGTGAACGAGGACTCGAGCCGACGGCGATCGTGCGGGAGCACGCGGTGCGCGCCGCCACGATGGACGAGGCCGAGGGGCTGGGCGTGGCACCGGGCGCCGAGCTGGTGCACCTGGAACGCATCCGGCTCCTCGACGGTTTGCCCGTCGCCCTCGACCGCAGCCTCGTGCCGCTCGCGCGGTGCCCGGCCGTGGCGAAGACCGACTTCTCGACGGCCTCGCTCTACGAGGTGCTCCGCGAACACGGGGGGCTGGTGCCGACCTTCGCCGAGACCACCGTGGAGGCCGTCGAGGCCGGCGACGAGCTCGCTCGCGTGCTCGACCTCCCGCGGTCCTGGCCCGTGCTCGTGACCACTCAGACGACGTTCGACCAGCACGGGTCGCCGCTCGAAGCGAGCCGGATCGCCTACCGGGGCGATCGCCACCGGTTCCGCGCCCGGCTGCACGTTCGGGCTACCTGAGCAGGAGGAAGCATGGGAGATCGGCTCCGCCTCGCGATTCTCGGGCCCGGCGACGTCGCGCACCGCGACTACCTGCCGGAGTTCGGCCGCATCTCGAACCGCGCCGAGATCGTGGCGGTCTGCGGGCGCACCGAGGCGCGTGCTCGCGCGGTCGCCGAGCAGCACGGCGTCCCGTGGTTCACCGACGAGGCGACGATGCTCGAGGATGCCCGGATCGATGCGCTGGTCAACCTGACGCCGATCCAATCCCACTTCGAGACGACGCTGATGGCGCTCGAGGCCGGTGTGCACGTCTACAGCGAGAAGCCGCTCGCGGGGTCGGTGGCGGAGGGCCGACGGCTCGAACGAACGTCGGCAGAGCGGGGTCTCGTGCTGGTGGCGGCGCCGTCCGTGATGCTGTTCCCGCAGGTCCGTGTCGTCCAACGGCTCCTCGCTGAGCGGCGGATCGGGTCCGTCCACACCGTTCGAGGGGTCGCCATGGGAGCCGTGCCGCCGTGGCCGGGATTCGAGTCGGACCCCACCCCGTACTTCTCGCCCGGTGGTGGGCCGCTGGTGGATCTGGGGGTCTATCCGCTGCACGCGCTCACGGGCCTGGTCGGGTGCGCTCGCCGGGTGGTCGCGATGAGTGCCCGCGTCGGTGAGGGATTCACGGTGCCGGACGGGCCGGCGGCGGGGACCCGGGTCGACATCGCGGTCGACGACGCGTGGACGGTGATGCTCGATCTGGGCGAGGGGAGGGTCGCGACGATCGAGGCGAACTACACCTCGCACGGCACGCGGTCGGCCGAGGTGGAGCTGATGGGCACCGACGGCACGATCGCCTTCAGCTGGCTGGACGTCTCGTCCCCGGTGGAGGTGCTCGCCCCGGACGGCACGTGGGCGGCGATCGAGGTCCCACGAACGGGGCGTGCGGAGGGACCCGACCATCTGCTCGGGGTGGAACACCTGATCGACTGCATCGAATCGGGGAGACCGCCGATCTTGTCGGCGACCCACGCGATCCACGTGCTCGAGATCCTCGAGCAGGCGGATCGATCCTCGCGTCGAGGGGTCGTCGCGCCCCTCGAGACGACCGTCCCGGCACCGGCACACACTCACACATCTGGAGGCTGATCGATGGCGGACACCGTTGGCATCGGCGTCGTGGGGGCGGGCATGATCTCCCAGAGGGGGATCCTGCCCCATCTCAGTCAGGACGACATCACCGACCGGGTGCGCCTGCACGCCGTCTGCGACCTCGCTCCCGGACGGGCGGCGGCCTCGGCCGAGCGCTACGGCATCCCGACCTGGTACGAGCGCTACGAGGACCTGCTCGCCGATCCCGACGTGGATATGGTGACGATCGCGACCCCGATCGGACTGCACTACGAGCAGTGCAAGCAGGCGCTCGAGGCCGGCAAGCACGTGCACGCGA
>Ga0247830_10001102_pt1 | contig 10875 bp, 9 predicted proteins | sample 12C_Control_Day5_FD_207766 | JGI IMG/M metagenome (GOLD analysis project Ga0247830, IMG submission 207766) | Soil microbial communities from agricultural site in Penn Yan, New York, United States - 12C_Control_Day5 | ecosystem: Environmental > Terrestrial > Soil > Agricultural land | place: USA...
TCCTTGTCCGGCTTGGCGAAGAAGGCCCGGATCCTCTCCCCAGGGACTTTGGGTGTAAAGAACGGCTTGCGGGCGGCTAGAGATTCGATTGCAGCTATCAAATGCTGCTTTGCATCCGATTTCAGCACGTACCCGCGCGCCCCCGCCTTCAAGAGGTCCTGAACGAGGGACTCGGCCTCATGCATGGTGAAGACCAGGACCTCGGTCGTCGGAAAGCGTGATCGGATCTGCCGTGTCACGTCTATGCCGTTCAGAAGTGGGAGGGCATAGGCAACGATCGCAATGTCTGGCTCTGTCTCGGCGGCCTTGCGTACCGCCTCCATTCCATCCACGCACTCTGCGACGACCTCCCAATCCGGGCCGGCTTCCAATATCTCACGGAGCCCTACCCGCACGACTTCATGATGGTCGGCGATCAGAATTCGGGTTCTTCTCACATTCCCTCCACTTCCCCACGGACGGCGTTCATCGGCAGAAGCCCCCGTCGTCCGCTATCGGCGCAAACACTCGCGAGCGTGCGATCGCCCGAGCCCAGTGCCGTTGCTCAGAGAATCTCCAGAAAGCATCTGGTTCATTGACATAGGTCAACCCATCCACTCTTTGTGCGAGAGGCAGGTCTTGCGGCCCGATCACGTGGCGTGAGTTCGATGGGGGGTATCCGCAAGGCGTCCGTGGAGTGCTTCGCGGAGCGCGTGAGCGAGTTGTTCCCGCGTGCAGGGCTTCCCAAGCACTTTGACCTTCTGCGCGACCTCGCTCGCCGCGATCGGCATCTCGCTGTAGCCCGTGGTCAGCAACATCTTGAGGCCGGGTTTCATCGCGCCAACCCACTCCGCCAAATCGTAGCCTGTCATGCCCCCGGGCATGACGATGTCGCTGAACACGAGGGCGACGGGCTTTCCGGCCTCGAGCAATGCGACCGCCTCGGGTCCTGTCTTGGCTTCGAGTACGATGTAGCCGAGAGATTCGAGCCGGCCCACGGTCGCCTCGCGAACCCTATCGTAGTCCTCGACGACCAGGACAAGCTCGCCATCCCCCAACGGCACCTTCTTGGCGGAGGGCGTCGCACGGCTCGCAATCGGCCCCGGTTCCGCCTTCGGGAAAAACAGATGGGCGGACGTGCCCTTCCCCAAAGCGCTGTCAATCGCGACGAAGCCCCCTGAGTGTCGGACTGTGCCATGGACCGTCGCGAGGCCCAGCCCAGTGCCCTTCCCGGGCTCCTTGGTCGTGAACAATGGCTCCATCGCATGCTTGAGGACCTCCGGGCTCATGCCATGTCCCGTGTCGCTGACGGCAAGCACCACATATTCGCCAGGACGGGCATGCGCGATGCGCGCGGCCGCGGCGGCGTCAAGCGCGACGTGGCGTGTCTCGATCGTGAGGCTGCCTCCATCGGGCATCGCATCCCGTGCGTTGATCGCAAGATTGAGGATGGCATTATCGACATCGCCGGGATTGGCCGAGGTCGGGCACGGATCGGGCGACAACTTCAAGGAGACGGTCACCCGCTCGCCGAGCGTTCGCCGCAGCAGCTCAATCGTGCCGGTGACGCGATCATTGAGATCCACTCGCTCGAGCCCGACCCCTTGCGGGCGCGAAAGGACGAGCAGCCTGCGGGTGAGGCTGGCGCCCATCTGGATGGTATCCATCACACCTTGGATTACCTTCCCTGTCTTCTCGTCAGTGCCGCGAAGCGTGATTGCATCCAGGTAGGAGGAAATGGCCGCCAGTACATTGTTGAAGTCGTGCGCAATGCCGCCGGCAAGCTGGCCGATTGCCTCCATACGCTGCGATTGCGCCAGCGCTACCTGTGCCTCTTCGCGCAGCCTCATTTCGCGCTCGAGATTCGAGAGGGCCGCCATGAGTGCTTGGTTCGACTTCGTGCGCTCAACCGCCGCGCGGTGGAGCGTGTCCTGCAGCTCCAGGAACTCGGGTGGTCCGATCGCAATCGGCTTGCCAGGTTCCGCAGACCCGTCGGCAAACGCCTCGCGCAGCCGATCGATCGGCCGCGTGATCTGGCGGGCCAGGCTCCAGGCTAGCAGGAGGCTCGCGGCAGAAAAACCCGCACCCAGCATGACCGCCCAGCGCACCGTGCTCCAAGCCGCCGCCTGCAGCTCCGCTTTCTTGACCGCAACACCCACCGTCCAGTCACTCCTCGATGGATGGGCATTGGCGTTTATGAGCGGCTCCTCCTCGAGGGAGAGAAACTCGAACAATCCGGCTTGATCCTTGGTGGCGCGCCACCCTTGAGAGGCGTATTGGCCGATCTGGGCATCTCGTTGCGGCACGCGTGCGATGTAGCGACCCTGGCCATCTATGAAGCCGACAAGCCAGCTACTTGGAATGTCACCCACGCTGAGTAGAGAAAGGAATTTCTGATGTTTTATGCCAACGGCCAGCCCGCGAACGGGCTGACCGTCCCTGTAGATTGGGATCTCGATGTTGACGACCCAATCCTGCGCGACGTTACCTCTCAAGACACCTGAGACGCCAATCGAGCCTGTTGCCAATGCGCGTTGTTGGGCCTCGATCCCAAGCGGATTGCGGCGTGGCAAGGGCGTCCCCGGTTGAGCGCGGGTGTTGATGAGCTGCTGGCCATGCACATCGGCGATTAGTACCCATGCATCCTCCCCTGCCGGGAAAGCGCGGCGCGCCTCGGCCTCGAACTCTTCCAGACTGTCACGGAGCAACGCCGGTGAGCGAGACAACGCTTCCCCAAGTGCCACGTACTTGCCCAGCTCGGCATCGACGCCGGCCGCGATCGAGCGGGCGGCATAGAGAAGGCTTGTGCGTTGCACCTCGTTGGCCCGCTGGACGAGGTCCCAGATCACTCCGACGATGATAAGATTCAGCGGTAGCGCCAGAGCGAGCACGAGCAGGATCAGACGTGCGGAGATGCTTAGGTGGTTGAAAGCCGCATTGAGCTGCAGACCGGCGAGACATTTCGCCGATCGATCATAGAGCGCGCACAGTGCGGAATTCGCTTCGCCGCGATTGACGCGGGAATGCTGAGGCGCAGGTGCTAGCAACAGGTTCCCCGCTTTGTGCTCCGACAGATGACGGACTGATGCCACGCGAGCCGAGCGGAAGACATAGGGAAAAACCCCGAAATCGTTTTGTGGTTCGCTGAGACGATATTATTCCGTTTACTGGTTTTCATCTGATCTCAGATCATTGTTTTCAACGTGGCTGCCCAGGCGCGAAGCTTGTGGTCGGCAACCTTGGAACGGGCGCTTTCGTGTCTGGTCCGGCGGCGCCAGCCGCGCCGTCCCTACCCCCACGCCCCTCACCCCGAGAAGCGCGACTGAGGCTACTTCGAATCGTCGAAGGACCCGCGCAGCAGCTTCCATATGACGAAGGCGGCGTAGCAGACGGCGACGAACAGGGCGAGGTACGCCAGGAGGTCCAGCATGCGGCTTGCGGCGGCTACGGCTCGCGACCGAATGCTTGCAGCGTGCTGCGAACCTCCCGCATCTGGGAGAGCGTCCCCCGCATCAGCTCAAGCACGAGCAGCGCGTCGCAGGTTTTGCGGCCGAGCGAGCGGAGGCGGCGTACGTGCATTTGCTGCCTGACGGCGCGCGCTTGGGCGTCGGCAATGCGCTTGCCGAGGTCGACGGGTTGCTTGCAGCTCTCGCGCATCCAACGGCCTTCACGGCGGAGGGTGCCACGCCCGGACCGGCTCCCCCGGGATCGACTGCGGAACGTCCCCAGGCCCGGGCGTGGCGATCGGGCAGCCGGCAACCGTGCGGCGGCGGTCGGCTACCCACGCGGCATATCTGATAGGGCAGCCACGAAGGATGCGGCATCCCCGTTTCGGGGGAGGCCTGCCGAACCGGCCAATTCGCCGGCCTGCCTCCAGCCGCGGCCGAGCGCACTTGAACGATCGCGAGCCGATCGAGGAAACGGGAGGCTAGCGCCGGGATGACGCCGCTAGCCCTTGTCGAACGAGGCGATCAGCGCGTCGACCTCCTTCTGGTCCGGCCCCTTGCTGCGGGCGTTGACGCGCGGGCCCGTGGCGTAGCCGATCCACAGCACGATCTCGTCGGGCCGCGGCGCGTCGTGGATCAGCACCGGCGTCGAATCGACCGCGTCGAGGTCCCAGCCCTGATCGAGCGGCCCGTACAGCAGGTCGACGGTGGTGCCGGGCGGGCCGACCTTGGCGTGGCCCGGGATGATGACCCGGCCGCGCTTGAGCGTGCGGCGCATGGCCATGCCGAGCCGCGGGTGGATCATCGCCGCGCCGTGCTCGAGGTCGCCGCCGGTGCCGACCAGCGCCGCCTTGGTGTAGGAGCGCAGCTGCGCGGGCTTGGCGCCGAGCGTTGCCAGCGCCGACTGCGTGAGCGTGACGCCCAGCTCAAGCGAGAGGTCGATCAGCGGCTGGAGGTCGGCGCCGGCGGCCTTGCCGGCCAGCGGGTTCCTGAACACCGCCGCGATCGCCACCCGCCGCAGCGGCTCCTTGGCGCGCGCCCCGTACTCGCTGTTGATCTCCTCCACGAGCGTCACGGTCTTGCGGATGTCCACGGGCGTCCTCCGATTTGCAGCTGCGGCGATTTCGTCCCAATCTCGTCGTGAGCAGGCGGCCAGCTTGCAGGAGGATCAGCATGACGCGCAAGCGGATGCATATCGGCATGTCCATCCGCGGGCTCGGCTACCACCCCGCCGCCTGGCGTCATCCCGACGTGCCCGCCGACGGCACGCTGCGGTTCGAGCACTACGCCCGCAGCGCGCAAGCCGCCGAGCGCGGCAAGTGCGATCTCATCTTCTTCGCCGACGGCATCGGCATTCGCGAGCGCGATATCCCGCGCGGCTCCCTCGCCCGGTCGGGCTACGAGATCGTCGAGATGGAGCCCATGACGCTGCTGCCCGCGCTCGCCGTCGTGACGCGCCACATCGGCCTGGTGACGACCGCCTCCACCACCTACAACGAGCCCTACAACCTCGCCCGCAAGTTCGCGACGCTGGACCTCATCAGCAATGGCCGCGCCGGCTGGAATGTCGTGACGTCGTGGTCCGAGGCCGAGGCGAGGAATTTCAATCGCGAGCAGCACGTCGACTACGACACCCGCTACACCCGCGCCGCCGAGTTCGTCGAGGTCGTGAAGGGGCTGTGGGACAGCTGGGAGGAGGATGCCTTCCTGTTCGACAAGCGCTCGGGGCGCTTCTTCGACGAAGCCAAGATGCACGTGCTCGACCACAAGGGGAAATTCTTCTCGGTGCGCGGACCGCTCAACGTCGGCTGCCTGCCCCAGGGTCACCCGATAGTCGTGCAGGCCGGCGCGTCCGAGCAGGGCCGCGAGCTCGCCGCCGCGACCGCCGATATCGTCTACGCCGTTCCGTCCTCGAAGTCGGCGAGCCAGGCGTTCTATGCCGACCTCAAGGGTCGGCTGGGCAAGCATGGACGCAGCGCCGACGACATGAAGATCCTCCCCGCCCTTCGCCCCGTCGTCGGCAGGACGCTCGAGGAGGCGCAGGCGAAGTTCGACACCCTGCAGGAGCTGCTCGATCCGCTGGTCGGTCTCGCGCGTCTCAACCAGACCTTCGGCGACCTGTCGGGCTATCCGCTGGACGGCCCTGTCCCGCTCGACAAGCTCGGGCCCTCGGAAATCCGCAGCATCAGCGCAAATCTCCTGGAGCGTGTGAAGCGGCTAAACCCGACGATCCGCGAGCTCTACCGGGAGGTGGCGGGCAAAGGCACCTTCTGCCTGATCGGCACACCGTCGCAGATCGTCGACGTCATGCAGGACTGGTTCGAGAGCGCCGCCTGCGACGGCTTCAACATCACGCCCACGCACCTGCCGGGCGGCTGCGAGGACTTCGTCGATATGGTCACGCCGGAGCTGCAGCGGCGCGGCCTGTTCCGCGAGGAGTACGAGGGCAAGACGCTGCGCGAGAACCTGGGCCTCGGGCCGGCCGCGAGCCGATACGCCGACAAGCAAAAATTTGCCCGGTAGAGGCCACGCGAAAGCGCAACGTCAGTCGCGAGACGAAGCCTGGTCCTCGGTGGGCGAGCCGCCTGCCTGCCCGGACTCCTCGTTGTGTCCGGGGAGCTCGATGGTCAGCATCAGCGAGCTCAAGCTCTTGCCGTGCATGTCCTGACGCAGCGAGCGAGTGACACCGCCGCCCAGCGCGTTCTCGATGACGAAATTGAGCGCGCGCAGGTTGGGCAGCTCGTAGCGCCGCACGGGTCCCTTGGCGATATGGCCGAAGGCGTCCATCACCCGTTCCGGCGTGAGCTGCTCGCAAAGCACGCGCCAGGCCGCCTCGCCGCAGGCCACGACCGAGATGTTGGACGTGTTGCCCTTGTCGCCGGCCCGGCAATGCGCGAGATCGTAGACGCGGACCATCAGGCCTCCCCTTCCAGGCCGACTTCGGGCGAGACCAGCTCACGGGGCAACAGCACCGACTGCACGGCGAGAATCTCGCGCACGATGGGATCGGAGCCGCCGCCGGCGCCTGCGGGGCCATGCATATGCAGGGCCCGGGTCTCGAAACCGACGGCCTCCGCCGCGCGGCGATCGTCGGTGCGAGCGGCGATGCGCAGGCGAACCTCGTACGGCTCGGGCCGCGAGGGGTGCTCGCCGTGCACGCTGGAATAGCCGATGAGATCGACCTGCAGCTCCGGGTAGGTGAAGCCGCGTTCCGTCAAGCGCGCCTCGACGATCTCGGCGCCGAGCCTGGCGCGCGCGACCGCGTTGGGCCCGCCGAACGACACCTGCCCTTCGCCGATGTAGCCGTCGAAGTATCCGACCGTGACCTTGTAGGTCGGCGTGCGGGGGCGGCCCTTCGGTCCCCTCACCGCGACGCGATCCTGCGCCACCTGCTCGAGCCGGACGCCGGTGATGTCGACCACGCAGTCCGGCGTGATGTAGCTCGCCGGATCGTGGATCTCGTAGAGCAGCTGCTCGCTGCAGGTCGCAACGTCCACCCGCCCGCCGTTGATGTCGAGCTTGCCGATGGTCACGCTGCCGTCGGCGCCGATATCGCCGAAGGGATAGCCGAGCGTGGCCAGGTCCCGGACTTCCTTTTTTCCGGGATCGGCGAAGCAGCCGCCGTTGACTTGCGCAGAACACTCGAGGAGATGGCCGGCAACGAGGCCCGCGGCCAGTCTGGACCAGTCATCGTAGCTCCACCCGAACTCGTGCAGGGCAGGGGCGAGAAACAGCGACGGATCGGAAACCCGGCCGGTGATCACGATGCGGGCGCCTGTCGCCAGGGCCTTGGCCACGACGTCGGCGCCAAGGTAGGCGTTGGCGGATGCCATGCGCGGCAGGATCGATTCGAGAGGAGCACCGGTTTCGAGCAGCTGCAAAGCCGGCATGGTGCGAACGAGATCGCTGACATCGTCTCCGGTCACCGTGGCGCACGAGAGGTCGCCGGCGCCCATGTCTCGTGCCAGCTGACGAATGGCGCGCGCGCCTGCGCGCGGGTTGGCGGCGCCCATGTTGGTGACGATGCGAACGTCGTTGTCCAGGCATGCCGGCAGCACCGCCTCGATGCGTTCGAGCATGCGCGGGGTATATCCGCGCTCAGGGTCCTTGGTGCGAGCGAGGTTCTCGCGCGCCACGGTACGCTCGGCGAGGCATTCGAAGACCAGATAGTCGAGCTCGCCGTGCTGCGCGAGCTGGACCGCCGGGTAGATCCTGTCGTCCGCCGTTCCGGCACCGACGCCGATGCGTATGGAGGGACAGCTGCTCTCGGGCGAGGGCATAGGGCAGCTCCATGGCTCCGGGTGCTCTGTGCCTCGGTGGCTGGCCCCCGCGAGAGGTTGCGTCGCCTACTCGGCCGCCCTCACGGAGGACTTGGCCGGTGCGGCCGACTTCCAGCTCTTGACCACCGGCAGCACCTCCTTGGCGAACAGCTTGAGGCCGCGCTCGGATACGGAGTAGGGGGTGCCGCCGAAGCGGAAGGCCACATTCATCTCGAAGTCGCCGAGCACCTCGCGCCGCTTCTCGAGCCCGCGCAGGATCTTGTCGGGCGTGCCCCAGCTGGCGGCCTGCATGAAGCCCGCGACCGCGCCCTCGAGCCCGCCCTTGCGCGCGATCTCGGCCTTCTGCTGGTAGGCGTCGTAGCCCTTAACCGTCTTGAAGTGCTCGCCCAGGAACTCGTAGTGGTAGAAGTTGCTCTCGACGAATTTGCCCTGGTACTTGCGGGCCTCTTCTTCGCATTCGGCGAGATTGGTGCTGCACACGCAGAACTCGGTCAGCATGATGCGCGGCGCCTCGGTGCCGTGGTACTTGCGGTGCAGCTCGCGGCCTCTCTCGATGACCGGCGCACGCATCTCCCAGGGCCGGTCGGCGAACATCACCATGTGCGCGCCGATCTTGGCCGCCGAATCGACGGAGTCCTCGCTGGAGGCGACCGCATAGATGCGCCCGTCGAAGGAGTATTGCGGCCGCGGCCGGATCTCCACACGCGGCTGCTTGTAGTATTTCCCGTCGCCCTCGATGAACCCGGTCTTCAGCGCGTTGACGATCATCGGCGCGGCCTCGTCGAAGCGGCCGCGCGATTCATCCATGCTGAGCCTGAACGCCGCGAACTCGCGCCGGGCGAGCCCCCGGCCCATGCCGAGCCGGAGCTTGCCCTTGCACAGCATATCGACGACGGCGGCGTTCTCGGCCACGCGCAGCGGATCGTGCCAGGGCAGGATGACGGCCGCGGTGCCGAGGCTCATGCCGGGGCACACGGCAGCGAGGTGAGCCATCAGGTGCAGGTTGTCGGGCACGAAGGAATAGTCGTTGAAGTGGTGCTCGGCCGACCACAGCACGTCGAACCCCGAGTCGGCGGCGAGCCGCGCCAACCGGATCTCCTCGTCCCATACCTGGTCATCCGGACAGGCGTCCCAGCCGTAGCTGGCGAACACCATCATCATGCCGACATCCATGTGCCGTTTCCTCGCGCTCGAGTGTTTTCCAACCGTAGCACGACTGGCGCGGGTCGCCTCAATACCCCACCGCAACCCTACCGCGCGCCCGCCGCAGGCGGCCGCATCCTCGCGGTCAATACCGCCACTGCACCGGCTCGGCTCCCGCGATCGGCGACGTGAACATCAGGATGCGATCGCCCGCGAGATTGCCGAGATACACCGTCTTGAGATCCGGCCCGCCGAAAGCGACGCTGGCGATGTTCTTGAGCGGCGAGCGTGCGCCCAGCTCCACGTGATGGCGGCCGCCCTTGTCCGCATTGAAGTATGCCTCGCCCTCGGCGATCAGCTCGGGGATCGAGCCGTCGAGGATCAGCGTGCGCCGGCCGCCGAGCTCGATGCGGATGACGCGGTTGGCGTTGACGCACGCGACCCACACGCCCCCCTCGCTGTCGAAGGCGAAGCCGTCCGGGAACTCGCCGGGGCCGAAATCGTGCACGGTCTCGCGCGCGCCGAGCTTGTCGCCCTTGACCGGAAAGCGCGAGATGCGCTTGGCGCAGGTCTCGTTGACGTAGAGCCAGGCGCCCGTGGGATCGACACGGGCCTCGTTGGTGAAGCCGATGCCGTCGGCAACGATGTGGGCCCCGTTTGCGTCCCGCCGCACGACGAAGCCGTCGGCATGGCGCGGCCGGAACGACAGCTCGCGCGGATAGGTGCGCGTCGACACCGAGATCCACTCGTTGCCCGCTGCATCGACCCCGACGAAGTTGCATACGCGCAGCAGCTCGCCGTCGGCCTCGAACAGGTGCGGGAACAGCCGCCACTCGCGATCGAGCCGCCAGACGCCCCCGCCCGGCCCGAGATTGGCGATCAGGAACTCCCGCTCGCGCGTCATGGCGACGCCGTTCGGCAGGAAGCCCGGCGGCGCGCGGACGATGTCGCGCTTGGGCTTCCCCACCTCGACGATGCCCGAGTGGTGGTCGCCGGCAAACAGCTCGCCCTTGGCCGTGGTGAGCACGCACTCGGGCCGCGTCAGGCCCTCGCCGATCCACGTGACGGCGGCAAGCGGGATCAGCGGTGTCTCGGTCATTGCGGCGGCGCCTCCGTGAACAGCGGCATGGCCTGGGCGGCGCGCTGCGCCAGCCACGGCGAGTCGAAATGGAAGGGATTGAGGAAGCCCGGCGGCTTCGGCGCGGGCCGGTCCAGGGTGATGGGCACGATGCGCGGCGCGCCCCGCTGCGACTTGTGGTGCAGCCAGACCGCCAGCCGCGCTTCCTTCTCGACCCACTTCGATCGCGCGGCGTTGTCGGACCACATCAGGTAGAACACGTCGCAGCGGCCGATCATCTCGGGCAGCTTCGCTCCCCAGTCCGCGCCCGGCTCGAGCGAGGCCACATCGAACGCCAGCTCCATCTCGCGCTGGGTGAGGCCCTGCGCGAACAGCGACACGCGGTCGAAGTCCTTGCGCGCGTAGGAGACGAAGGCGCAGCCGTAGCTGGTGCCGCGCGTCCTGGCCGCGGTCGCAGTCGCCAGATCGGCCGGGAGCGGCACCGCGGCGTCCTCGCTGTCCGCGGGCTGCACGGACGCGACGTAGATGCGGAACGCGACGTCGCCGACCGGGATGCCGTCGATGCTCAGATAAACGGCCGCGTTGATGGGGTCGGGCGCGAGCCCCGCGGGTGCCTCGACGTTGAAAAGGACATGCGTCGGCGTCCCCTCCCATTTCACCTTCTGCAAGGGCGCCTCGACGATCAGGCCGGGGCAGGCCAGGTACAGCTCCACCTCCACGCCGCGTGCGAGCGCCTTCAGCAGCGACTTTGCGCCTTGCAGGTTGGCGCGCCGGTCGATCTCGGCGGCGGCGCGGCGCACCTTGGCGACCTGCTCGGCCAGATGCAAGTGGGCTTGCACCTTGAAGCGCTCGCCGGCTGCAATGCGCGGCGGGGCGAACACGCTGCAGTCGACGACGTCGAGGGCCGATTGGGCATCATCGAGAACGATCTCCCGCGGCGGCTCCGGCT
>Ga0247830_10001103_pt1 | contig 10871 bp, 8 predicted proteins | sample 12C_Control_Day5_FD_207766 | JGI IMG/M metagenome (GOLD analysis project Ga0247830, IMG submission 207766) | Soil microbial communities from agricultural site in Penn Yan, New York, United States - 12C_Control_Day5 | ecosystem: Environmental > Terrestrial > Soil > Agricultural land | place: USA...
GTCGAGAAACTTCTCGCCCGCTGCCTCGAGGTCGGAGAAATCGCCCGAGTACTCATAGATTCCGTACGTCGAATTTTCACGGAGCTTCTTCTGCTGTTCTGGCGTGAGCACGTCGATGATAGGCGAGTCGAGAGACGCCCAGTTCACGCTACGGAAACTGCCATAGGACTTGGTGACCTTGTCCTTGCTGATCTCAGGGTAAACAGCGGCATGCTGAAGAACGTCAGCGCTCAGGTTCGCGTCGAATGAGCCTGCGTTCTCCTTGCCGGGCGTGACAGTAAAGCGCACAGGGGCGCTCTTGGATTCGTTACTGGCCGCGGCCGTCGGAAGACCGCTGAACGACTTGCGCGGGACGGTGCGGATCTCACCGAACGAGATCTCGAGAGGCTCCTTGAGACCGGCCACTTGGAAGTTCTGCACGCTCACCTTGTTGACGAGGTTGTACGAGAAAAGGTTGTCTTTGCCGTTGAACTCGTCCAGGCCCACGTGCTCGAAGTGCGCCGGGTTCAGTGCCTTGTTCTTGACGGAGAATTCGAGCGACGTCTTTTCATCGAGGTCGCCATTCTTGATTGAAACACAGAAAGGAATTTTCGTGATCTTGAACGTGATCTCCTCTGGCGCGTCTGCGACGTTGTCTCCTCCGAGCGGCGAAGGCTCCGCGTCGTTATCGGCGCCGTCCCAGATCGTCTCGTCGTAGGTCGAAGTCATGTCTCGCTGATGGACGTGATCGTGGATGAATACGCCGGATGGCGACTCGTTATGCCCTCTTTCAACGCGTGCGAAACAATTCAAAAGCGGCTGACGAAACGCCGTTTTATTTTACATGAAAAAAACGCTCACCATTGACGCTGAGGACGACGGCGCGCTTGCCCGCGTGCTCCAGGGCGGTGTCGCCTCGTAACGACCGCCGGGGAGCGCGCGTACAGTGTAACCTTGCAGTGCGTTGAGGCTGTTCTGGCACTCTTTCGGCGCGATCTTGTACTGGATGTCCTTGTTGTATGTCTGCGGCCACTTCAACTGCGTCTTATTCATAAGGGCGCCAACGAGCTCTGCGAAGGCGCCTGGTAAGCCCGAATCCGCGTCACAGAGCATGAGCGCGTCGAGTGTCGCGTCTCGCAACGAGGGCACATACGTGCGAACGATGGCTAGGGCGCGATCCAGGGCGAGGACAACCACCGGTGCAAGTGTGATGCGTCCCGTGAACTCTGGCCGCATCTGCCACTCAGCCGAAGGCGCGTAGAGATCCTTCACCTTGTCCCGCTGGGTCTTGACAGAGGCCTCTCCGCCCATGGCGAGGCGATAGAGCTCCGCTTGGGCGTCGCTGATAACCTTCTCGACTTCGGAGAGTTGACTGTCGATCTTTGCTTTCTCGACGGGGTATGTCTGGCGGACCCATGCGATCACGGAGAGCAAGATCTCGAAACTCGGGTGCCATTGGAGAGAAAACAACTGCAATGGTTGAAATGCACGACCAGCCGCGACGTACTCGTCGATTTTCTCATCGGGCCTGTGAAGGTAGACTCCAGTTGCGATGCCGTCGAGCGTTCTTAAAAAGTCCGTCGTTCGACTGAACGGCACAACTGCTCGCTCCTCGCTTGTGAGCAATGTGAATCGTGTCTGATCTTGCAATGGGTCTCGGAAGGCATTCGCATCGAATAATTCGGTGATTCGCTCATTTTGCGTAAGTGACATGAGCGTCGTCATGCAGCCGGAGAGAAGGGGGTCGTGCAGCGTCAATGAGATATGCTCGAATGCGGGGGCGAAGTCATTGACATAAGTGAGTCTTGTCAATTCATCTCGGGAAATCGACCATGAGCTCTTCAAGCCCTTTAAGAAGTACACCACGTTATAGTAATCTAAATCAGTGTCCGTGGTAAACGCAGTTTCTCGGAGCTTTGCGTGATATTTGCCATGGAACCGCTCGAGACCCTTGGTGATCTCATCTTGTGAGAAGGTGGGGTTACTCTCACTTAATTTATTGCGCCAATCGACACATGCGTCAACAAACTCTTTTTTCCATCCCGAAACATTGGTCTTGAAAGTGAATGTACACGCCAGGGAGATTGATTTTATGCGAAAGGACTCTAATTCATCGAACTTGTTAATGGCGCCATTGAGACTGCCTACGATCGATAGTTTGTACCGGTTGTTATCTTTCTTTTCGAACATGACCTTCGGAGTGAAGAACAGCAAAGCGATCACGAAACGCCTCCCACCTTGTGTAAGTTCATAGTGATCCCAATCGAAGGCCACAGGCGGATCATTTATTGTCGACTCGAATTCCCCAAGCAAAAAGGCCAAATTCGCTACGACCATGTAAAGGACTTCCATCTCCTTCACATCTTTAGACGGGCGAGGAAGGAAGGCAGGGACATTGAGACTGCCTGTCACTTGAGATTTAAACCATTTTTGTATGGTGGGTGCATTGTCGTTTTTCCCATGCAACGCGCGATGGAGAATGGAGAGAACCGGATCATTCTGGAAGATGTTGCTTTTCGAGTCGAAAAGTTGTTGAAAGGATTCCGGCGTTGGGGGTGTTTCCAAGGCCTTTATGAGGTTATTGTAGCGCGTGGCCCGTCGTTTTGTTATTTGTCCGAGTTCCTTGTAGATTTTTTCGATTTCATTTTCAAATTCCTCGTTTTTGCTCCCTTTCGACGCACTAGCGGCCTTCTTTCGAATCTCCACGAGTTTCTCGTCCAATATTCTCTTTTGGTGCTCGTAGTCAATGTCATCCACTCCGACATACGTCTTTGCAGGCTCGCTATTGTCGATGAGCTCTCCACCCGGCTGTATACCCTGGAATCCCAGGAGGTGGAAAGTGATCGACTGGCATTTGCGATAGAGGAAGAAGAGTTGTTGTGTCGTCTCGTAGAAGATCTGCGAGACGGACGTCGCTTCCAACTCCGTAGATTCGATGTATCCGTCAGAGTTGAAGGTGCCTCTACGAACACGTAGAAGGTTGGGTTCGAATACGTCGCGTGTGTACAAGTACTTGTACAGCAATAAAGCGAAGCGCTGAAGCTGAATTCTACTCCACTGTCTATTGTCCCTTTGCATTTGCATGGCACGATCGAGGAAAGCGTCCGCAAGAGGGTGTTTGAGCAGACGCGGGCGGAAAAATTTCTCGAAGCGTTCTCGAAGCGGGGTATTGAGGACAATATTCTGGCCATCAACAAGAGGCTTCAAAATGTTGAAGACGTCTCGTGTTATCGCGTATTGCTCGCCAAGGAGGCGACATAGAGGAAGCGATGCGAACCGAGGCGCGGTATCGAGCAACGGATTGAGAAGGAATACCATGGCGTTTGAGAGAATGTCGAGAAATCGATGAGACCATGCCATTGCAGAAATCTCGACCTTCAGGCTTTCTCGTCTTGCCTCTACAATGTCGAGCTGGAGTTTCTTCTCGACGCTGCCAACCATAAGGCGTTCGCGCTCTAGCTTATTCCACTCGCGGAGTTCCTCGGCATAGACTTGCTGGTTGTGAAGACTGCCTTGATCAAACATTTCCTCGAGCTCGTGGTGCGTGCAACCAGCGAGGAGGCGCAGAAAGCCCACATAAGGGTCGTTGTTGATAACGTCCTTTCGCCGGAATTCTTCTGCACTCCAACTCGGTCCATGTTCCTCCTCTTCTAGATGGATGCGCCTATTGCCCTGCATTATTGTCCCGTCCTCACGTGTCCGCGGTCTGGACCTGTCCGTCAGCTCATCCGCATTGCGGATGTTAATGAGCGACTCGCCCGGGCGCAGACCCCACGAGGCGGTCGTGCGCAACCGCTTGCGCAGCTCCTCGCCGTCCACAGGAGAGGCCTCATCGTCTTCCTCGTCGTCGATGGTGGCCATGGACGCCGTGCGCTTCATTCTGGGGCGCGCTTGTGTGTGTGTATTCCCGCATCTCTAGAAACGTGCGCAGTGTATTCAAGAGTAAAACAAATTTCACATTCAAGCAAAGTGCTTTTGCGTAACCGCCTTCCACGTGGTCGTGTTCAGCTCCGTCGCCCAGAAGGACTTGACCTTCTCCTGGACGAACTTCTCGTCGGGAACGGCCGAGTGCAGCACACTCTCGAAGAGGCGCCCAGTGACGGCGGTGAGCGGCACGTGGTTGTCGTGTTGGAGGAGCGCGTCGGCCAGATTCCCGCCGAGTGAAACGGCCACTTCGGCCTGGGCGGTGTGGTCCGAAGACGCAGTGGTGGCCATCCGCCTCACATAGGTGCTATACTCCAAGAGGGCGTTGGCGAACGTGGTTGCCTTGGCAGCATCCATTGGCGTCGTTGCTTGCGCGTGAAACTCGTCCGCCTCGCGCTTGATGGTCGCAGGGTTCGCGGCGCGGATCTTTCCCACGACCGCGCCCATGGCCAGGGCACCGAGGTAGTTGAGGTCGGATGAGCGGCGGAGCGTCGCTGCCTTGTAGGCACTCTCCACGGCTTGCAGTCCCTCGTTCGGGCCGTGGCGCACGACTTCGGCAATGTGACCGTAGAGCGCGCGCTCCGGCGGGGCGAGACTCTTCATAAGGCGTTCGAGTTTGCGTTCATGTTCGCGCCCTGGCTTGCGCGTCTGGTCCTCGATGGCCTTCATGCGCAAGGCCGCTCGGCGCTCACCCTTCGTTCCCCCGTACAACGTGGCCGGATCGTGCAAGACGGGGAGATCGCCACTGCTGCTGCTGAGCCTCTCGCGCGCAAGGCGTTCCGATGGCGTCATGACAGCCTTCATCGAGGAAGACTCCGCGGCCTTCTCTTTCCTGTCCTTGAGCCTTTCCTCGATAATGCGCGCCTTCTCCTCGTGAATGGCCTTGTTGACGCGGTCTTTCTTATCCTTCATCTTCTTGCGCCCCTTCTTCGTGAAGATGTCGAGAATGCCATCGTACGGGACAGCATTGTCGGTCGACTGAGAACTCGGGAACAGCGCCTCGGCGTCGCGAGCCACTTTCGCCTCGACGGCCGCGTGAATTTTCGGGCTCAGGTTACCATAGCTGGCGGCGCCCCTGAGGCGCTTCTTTTCGACACGCCTCTCGAGGTCGACAATGCGATCGATGGCGTCCTCTTGTACGGCACCGAACGACGGCCCAGCAGAGTTGCCGAGCGGCTCGAGTTCTGGGAGCTGCGCAAGGGCGTTCCCGATGCCGACTCGATTCTCGAAGGTCCCGTAGCTCGTAGTGGTAGGCGTAGCAGTGGCAGGGACAGCGTCGCCTTCCTTCATTTTTATGGCGATTTCGCTCAGCTGGCGCTCGAGAACGTCGGCCGCGTCCTCGTCGACGCCAGCATCAAGTGCGTCAGGCTCGGCGAGAAAAGACAGCCTGTCGTTCTCCATTCCTGCAGCGACAAACAAGCAAAGTCGAGGATGTGGAACCAGAAGCATTTATGTTGGGATGCATGTAAACATGTGACGATCAAAGTCACTTGCGGTGGTCCTTCAAGTTCACGCGCGTGCGGCGAGAGATCGCAGAGTCGTGCGAGCGCAATTTCGTCTTCGCGACCCCGACATTATTGCGAGCGAACCAGCGCTGTGCGCGCTGGCGCGCATTCAGCGCCTTGACGACCGTGGCGGGCTCGACGTCGTCGACGAGAGTATTCGCGCGCTGGTTCTCCTTGGCGACGACACGGGCGAAGGCACCATTGACTCGACCAAATTCTTTCGCTGAATAAAATTTTCCGTCTCGCATCTTCTTCATCATGAGCTCGGCCCTCTGAATCGCGAGCAGGTCGGGGTGAACGGCAGGAGGCTGCTGGGGCCCTGGGCCAGTCGCTCCAACCAGGGTCTCGAGAGGTGTGTTTAACAAATCGTCTAGAGGTATTTTTTTGTGAGAAAAAGAAACAAAGAGGACGAGAGCGCGGAAGGAGGAGAGAGGGAGGGATGGGGCGACCCCCAGTTCATAAAGACGGTGTCGCGTGCCTTCAGCCATAAAAATTTGCTTCTATTGTGTTTGAAATCCCGACTTCGACGATGGTGGTACGCGACACGAGACTAAGCAATGCGGCTTTGGTGCTCTGTTGGTGCGCAATCTCGCGCGATCTCTCCTCCCTCTTGTTCTATTTTTAGGAGACAGCACAGGGCTCCAATGTCACACGAATGTCAAAAAAGGTCTTGCAAATTGCCTCAACCAGCGAGAAATCCGCGCGTGGTGGCACTAGAAGCATGTCACGCCGCCAGGTACCGAGTGCGCGCAGCCTCTCGTAATTATTGATCTGCCACCACGAGAGGAGCCGCTGCAGGCTGTCGTTGCCAAGGCGTGTCAGAGCGTGCACGAAAGTCTCGACCACTTCGGGCACGGGAGCGACGCCAATGCCCATTGCGTGCGAGGCCAATGGTCGCTCATTCAAGAAGAAGGTCAGCTCGTCGGATGAGCGCGTGTGGTCTGACAAGAGCGTCGCCAAGTCGCTCCAGATTGTTTCGTCAGCGCGATATGGGACGATTCGCAGCCACGGTACGTATCCCAGATGGGCAAAGAAGTGAACCTGGCCAGTCTCGATCAGGACGTAGCACGCACCCGAGCGACCGCTGTGCGGGTTCACTGGACGCGCCTCGTAGGCGAGTGAGAGGAGCAATTGCATCACGGCCGGGACGTCGTTGCGGTCAACGCTGGCGCCGCTCTCAAAGGCTTCCTGACAGCGCGCCAGCAGGCCGAGGAGGCGACTGGCCACGTTGCGCACTGCGGCGTGTATTTCACCGACGTGCAACGAGTCAGGGTGGCGACACTCGGCCCACCTCTGGAGCCAACGCAGCAAGAACGCGACGCGACGCACCGTGAATGCGAGACGATTGGGCGGGATGCACAAGGGACGCGACATGACGACAAGTGTCGTCTGCACCCAAGCGGTGAATGTAGCATACTGTCGCAGAGATGGCGAGAAATGGTTGTTGAAGAACCACTCAATTGTCGCTTCCGTCGCGTTGTGAAACAACTCGTAGAGACACGACGTGAATCGAATTTGAAACCTGTGACCAGACGCGCGCAGAAGCGCAAGTTTCCTCTCGGTGAGGAGAACACGTTCGTCCGTCGTGCGCCCCACGTGGTAGACAAGATACTCGGTCACGTATTCCTCGGTTCGCGGGAGACGCGCACTGAGCCAATCAAAGTCTTCCGTGGTTGCTGTCGCAAACAGGAGTGCTTGCAGTTCGCTCCTCCCTGCATATTTGATGAATTGGGTGCGCTCAAGCCACGTGAGAACGACCTGCAGCCGCTGGAGGCTTACAATCTTCGGCAGCGATCGTCCGATAAATCGACGAACCGTATATTCGGCGCCCAGGCGGAAGAGGGGAAATGGGAGGGAATCCGGTCGACCTGCCATGAGAAGACCCTCAGAGAAGGCCAACACTTTGGATTCCACGAAGTTCGAAAAGAGAGACTCCAACAAGGAGTCTTTGCCATCAGTGAAATATATATCGAGACGCTCATTAGGGAGCACGACGTCGGACATGGTTCGTCGAGCTGTGCGGCAGGCGACTGTCAGGTTGCGCACCACAATGAGACCATGTCCTGCATACCAGCCGAGTGCTCGTAGGATCAAGTCGGTGGCGACAAGGGTTGACGCAAATCGTGTCTGCATGCCATTATTGCCATCGAAATCGCGATAGCACGCGCGCGTAAACGACGTTGCACCCGGGGCGTGGCAAGCCAGTGCCAAGTCATGGACCCAGGAGAAGACCCGATTTTCACAGTGCATGAGGCCCTCTGGTCGGCGCACGTGACGGTCAAAGAGATACCAGCAAGTCCTCCCAAGGAAACGTAGCGCGACGCGCAACACGGGGTCGCGCAACGAGAGTCCGTAAAGGCCCTCGAAGAGATTTCCGAGATCGCCAAACATTCGAGCGGGATTGTTCACCTCGGATGCCGTCGATGCTCTGCTCTCATCCAGGCTGGGCCGTTGCGGCTTTCGTTGGAAGTCGGGCAGCACCTTGTCTTCCAGACGTGTCCATTGCACCTTGTTCATCAGAGAGGACATTTATGTCGAGGGGGGAGAGAGATTGACTACGTCGGGTGAGGCAAAGATAGGAAGGGAGGGAGGAATGTGGGAGATTACGCGAGATGAACCAGGATCCACGTCCTCTGCTGCCTGTGCCCAAGCCACGCTTGTTCATTCCCTGTGCGACGACCTGGAGAAAATAAAAACAAAAATTATAACGAGATTGCAATGAAACGCACACGAACACAGACCCAAGAGGAGGCTGAGCCACAAGCTGGCAATTTGGCCACGGCCAACACGACCGGCAATGCGATCGCAGCACTTCCCCTGCCCGATCCCGCGGCCGTGTTCTCGACAGAAGTCGAGGCATTCGCGAATGCCATTACGAGTCGCGTTCCACCGAACATCGTCACGACACGCTACGTGTCGACGGCCTTCAATATCCCGCCTGCGCCAGATCAATTGGAGACGGTGCGAAAAATGATCTACGAGGGCATTCGTGGCACGAACATGGCGGCTGGGTGGGTCGCCCGCTGGCCTGGGCCGACGGCGAGCATTGACATACTCGCCCGGTTCTCTGGTGATCTCTGCAATTTCTTCTACGTGGACGTCAATGCCACAATCGTCATCCCCGACCTCACGCGGAGGACGACGTTTCTGAGCATTATCCATTCGCTGCGCATCTTTTTCGATAGTCACAAACCCACTATCGAGGAGTTCACCTTCTCTGACCGAGCCGTTGGCAAGTTCAGACGGAATCGCATTATTGAGCTGGGCGATCACCGCCTCGTGGTGCGCGGGGAATTTCCACCGTTTCCGGACAACTGGGCGCGAGATGTGCATGCCTACTGCGCGCAACTCGAAGCGGCCCTTCTGCGCTGGCACGCCGCCATTGAGAAGACAGGCAAAATCGTACAAGAGCTCATCACCATTCTAGACAAGCTTCGCGTTCTCTTGCTCGCTGAGGTGCCGGCACAAATTCGTGAGCTCGTGTGGCCCGGAGAGTAGGAGAAGAATTATTTGTTCTGTGACTTCTCTTTTGTCTGTTGTGTTCCTGTGCTGTGCTAGTGTATTGTGTGTGAGCACACACACACGCGCGCGAGCGAACATGAGAAACTTTCTTCTTGTTTTGCTCACCGTCTTCGTCTTGACACGCGTCTCAGAGGTCACGCCACTGTCCCTAAACGAGCGCACCGCAGCCGTCCAAACAGAAGCGTTTTCGGCGTGTCTATCAAGGGACGCGCTGCGGTTCATCAACGCGACCCTGATCATCCTGTCAGCCGAGAGCGATCTCGACGAAATCGTGAGCTCTCTTAACGCGAGCGTGTACCCGCGACTCATGAGCCGGTTCATGACACACGTGACACAGTCGATGGCAGCTGGCCTGTCCTTCTGCTCTGCCTTTGCACGTGCGAGCGGCGGTCTCGTGGGCGAGTGGACGCGGAGTCGCGTGCCCGTCCCTGAGCACTCCTACCGCGAACACTGTCAGCGCGTGATGAACGCGACTGACGAGGCTGCCGAATACCTCTACGAGGGGCCCGCTTTCCGCAACCGACTCTACGACTGTCTTCGCACTGTCTTCGTCATTTCATCTCACGTGTCTTCTCGTGGTTTTAAATAAAAGTTGCGTGCGAGCTTCCCGTGTCTGTCTGCGTGCGCGAGGATCGCCGGCGTCGTCTGTTGCTTCCTCTCCCAGAAGGAGACAACTGCTGTCGTGAGGTCGAGCAAGTCCTTGTCGCGGACGGCGAACCCGAGCTTGCCAAATTCACTCCGCGGCCACCGCTTGAGATAGGGGTCCACGGAGACAATACGCACGTCCACGCGATGCATCTCTGCCCACTGCTTGACGGAGTGCGCGACACCCTTGCTGTCTGTAATGACAACCTGTCGTGGTAAAACGCCCCATCGATCACGGCGCACGTAGAGGTCCAGCTGGTCCATGACCCAGTCCGTTCGTCGGATGCACTGTGATCCGAGCACACCCAGGACGTAGTCGCTTTGCTGGCGCTTCTCGATTCGGACGACTTCCTCGTTGAGACGATTCAACTCCGTGTACGGAGTGCTGTCCAACGTTGTTTGCGAGAGGTGCGCGACGGTCGTCATGGGTGTTCTTATATTGTTCAAGCAGAGACAAATGATTGAGATATATAGAGAGAGCTGTTCACATATCTATTTCTGGGACGAAACGGATGTCAGCGTTCGCAAACTTGTCCAATGTCTCTTGCGGGATATCATGACAAAGACGTGGATGGTTGGCTAAGATTTCTTCCAGTACAGCTGATTCACCAGTCTCGTCGAATATTTCATAACTCAGACCATCTTCGTTATAAAGATCTAATGTCCACCGAAAAGACTCGTCTAATAACTGGCATGAAAGCGAACCAGTGAGCATCCAATCGAGAACGCCATTTTTATTCTTGCGCGGGGGACGTAGAACCCAATCCAGGGATACGCCGTGAATGTCGCAGTCGTTCTCCTCGTCGTAGATGACGTAGAACCCGATCTTCGACGTCGGTGGACACCAATCAAAGATGCGCTGGCAATCCACCTGCTTCAAAACCTCTAACAGAAGTGGGATGCGCCCATGTCCGCCTGTCGACTCTTGATGCCACGCGTCGAGCCATGCTGGGGCGAGGATCAGACCTGGGTCGAGCGCATGTGCGGCCTTGCATGTACGCTGCAAATTGACACGAGAGCGCGCGTCCAGCGATGTTACCAATTCACCATGAAGAATTGCCCAGATCTCTCTGGGAACGAGTGCAAAAATGTCCATGGAGGGCCAAGGGAAGGGCTTGTCCAAGCGAATCCCGAGCCGCGGCCGTCTAGAGAGCCGAGTCCTGGAGATTCTTGAATGAAAAGAAAGGAACGAAAGTAAGCACAAGGCATGGTCTCTGTCTCTTGTTCGATCTTCTAACGGCCGACTCGGCGAATCCCAAGCGGACTACTCAATTGGAAGAAGTGAAAACTGGACAC
>Ga0247830_10001104_pt1 | contig 10857 bp, 7 predicted proteins | sample 12C_Control_Day5_FD_207766 | JGI IMG/M metagenome (GOLD analysis project Ga0247830, IMG submission 207766) | Soil microbial communities from agricultural site in Penn Yan, New York, United States - 12C_Control_Day5 | ecosystem: Environmental > Terrestrial > Soil > Agricultural land | place: USA...
CTGGAACCAGGGTCTCGCTCAGATGCCGGGGCTCGTGGCCGCCGCTATCAGCGACGCCGACGGCTTCGCGGTGTACGTCTCGGCCGACGGCGAGCCGGCGAAGGAGATCTGGCGCAGCACCGAGCACATCGGCATCGGGGGCTCGGATCTCGGGCGTGGGGAGCTGGGCGGGCTCTCGGCCGACGGATCGATGCTCGCGCTCGAGCACGCTGAGCACGGCGACAGCCTGCACCCGGCGCTTCGAGTCGTCGATCCTCGGACCGGTGCGACGGTCGCCGAACAGATCGACGAGGGCATGGCGCTTCTCGCGTCGTGCTGGTCCCCTCTGCCGGGCGACCGACGGCTCGTCGTCACTCATGAGCGCGAGGGAGAGGAGCGTCCCGCGATCTGGGACCTCGCGAGCGGCGTGTGGACCGACCTCGATCTCGGCCTCGCCGGTCCGGTGGAAGCAGTGGATTGGTGGCCCGATGCCGCCTCGCTCCTCGTCGCGCACAACGACGAGGGCCGTGACTGCCTCTACCGATACGAGCTCGCGTCGGGCTCGCTGACCCCGATCGAGCACGATCGCGGCACGATCGGCGCGGCGCGCGTGCGACCCGACGGCGACGTGTGGTTCCGGCTCTCGAGCGGAGAACGGTCGCCGGTGACGCTCGATACGGCCGGCGCCGACGTCGTGCGCGCCGACGGTGATCGCGCGCCGGCCGGCCGGCCGTTCCAGTCGTGGCACTTCGACAACGGCGAGGGCGATCGGGTGCACGGGTTCTACGTCACGCCCGAAGGCGCCGGGCCGTTCCCCGTGATGATGCTCGTGCACGGGGGGCCGACCGGGCAGGACACCGACGCCTGGGATCCCGAGGTGCTGGCCTACGTCGACATGGGGTTCGCGGTCGGCATGGTCAACTACCGGGGGTCCACGGGGTACGGGCGTGAATGGCGTGACCGTCTGATCGGCGACATCGGCGGCCCCGAGCTCGTCGACGTGAACGCCGGGCTGGCGGACCTCGTCGCAAGCGGTATCGGCGATCCCGCCCGTGCGGTCGTCGGCGGATGGTCGTGGGGGGGCTACATCACCGTGATGGAGCTCTGCAAGCACCCCGACATGTGGCTGGCCGGGGTGGCCGGCATCCCCGTCGGCGACTACGAGCTGGGCTACGAGGACCTCTCGCCCGAGCTGCAGGCGTACGACCGGGCCCTGCTCGGCGGTACCCCCGATCAGGTGCCCGAGCTGATGCGCGACCGAAATCCGATCCACTTCGCCGACGACGTGCGGGCACCGATGATCTTCCTGATCGGGGAGAACGACTCGCGGTGTCCCCTGCGCCAGGCGATGGCGTTCGTGGACAAGCTCCGTGAGCGCAACCACCCCCATGAGGTCGTGCTGTTCGGCACGGGCCACGGCTCGAACGACATCGACGAGGAGATCCGCCAGATGCGAGCGATCCTGGGCTTCCTCGAACGGAACGTGCCCGGCGTTCGGGTGCCCTAGCTTCGACCATGACGATCTTGGTCACCGGCGCGAGCGGCGCGATCGGAGGGCGGCTCGTCGATCGGCTCGTGGCCGAGGGGCGGGAACCCCGGGTCGCGTCTCGTCGACCACCGTCCCTGCACGAGCGATGGCCCGGCCTGGCGGCGGTCGAGCTCGACGTGCTGCGTCCGGCGACACTCGGCCCCGCGCTCGAGGGCGTGAGGGCCGCGTACTACCTGGTGCACTCGATGGAACCGGCGGCGGCCGGGGACTTCCGTGAGCGCGACGCCGAGGGCGCGAGGTTCTTCGGCGAGGCCGCGCGAGCGGCCGGGGTCGAGCGCGTGATCTACCTGGGCGGCCTCGGCGCGGACGATGCAGATCTCTCCGAGCATCTCGCGAGCCGGCACGAGACGGGCCGCATCCTCGCGGAGTCGGGGCCGCCACTGCTGGAGTTCCGAGCGGCTATGGTCGTGAGTGCGGACAGCGCGTCGTTCACGATGCTCACCGATCTCGTGAACCGGCTGCCCGCGATGGTCGTGCCGCGCTGGGTCGATACCCCCTCGCAGCCGATCGCGATCGACGACGTGCTCGCCTACCTCGTGGCCGGGCTCGTGACACCGCTGGGGGAGCACCGGACGATCGTCGGGATCGGTGGCCCCGACGTCACGACCTACCGGCACATGATCGAGACGGTGGCGGCCGAACGAGGTCGACATCCTCTGATCGTCGGTGTGCCGCTGCTCACACCGCGGCTCTCCTCGTACTGGTGCGGGCTGACCACCTCGATTCCGGCGGCGCTCGCCCGGCCGCTGATCGAGGGGATGACGACCCCCATGGTCGTGCAGGACGACGAGGCGACGAGACGCTTCCCGACGATCCAGCCGATGCCGTTCCGCGAGGCGCTCCGCCGCGCCTTCGCGGCATCGTGATGGATTGCACGGCAATGATCGAGTGCGGAGAGGGGTATCGCCCCGGGCCGTCGTCGTGGCAGGATGACGGGTCGGTTCGGCAACGAACGAACCGGTGGGGGCGCGAGAACCGGTGGGTGAGTACGTCCGGCGTCTGATGGCCGATGTCACGGCCAGGAACGCGAACGAACCGGAATTCCTGCAGGCAGTGCGAGAGGCGGCCGGCTCGATCGAGCTCTGCGTCGATCGTTTCCCCGTCTACCGCGACGCTCGGGTGCTGGAGCGATTCGTGGAGCCCGAGCGCGTGATCACGTTCCGCGTCTCGTGGGTCGACGACCGCGGCCTGGTGCAGGTGAACCGTGGCTACCGGGTGGAGATGTCGAGCGCCATCGGACCGTACAAGGGCGGCCTTCGATTCCATCCGACCGTGTATCTGGGCATGTTGAAGTTCCTCGCGTTCGAGCAGGTCTTCAAGAACGCGCTCACGACGCTCCCCCTGGGTGCGGGCAAGGGTGGTGCCGACTTCGATCCCAAAGGTAAGAGCGAGCAGGAAGTGATGCGATTCTGCCAGGCGTTCATGACCGGGCTTTACCGCCACATCGGGCCGAACACCGACGTGCCAGCAGGCGATATCGGTGTCGGCGGCCGCGAGATCGGCTACCTGTTCGGCCAGTACAAGCGCCTCACGAACGAGTTCACCGGTGCGATCACCGGCAAGGGGCTCGATATCGGCGGCTCCCTGATCAGACCGGAGGCGACCGGCTACGGCGCTGTCTACTTCGCCCAGGAGATGCTCGCGACCCGCGACGATTCACTCGAGGGGAAGACCTGCCTCGTGAGCGGCTCGGGCAACGTCGCCCAGTACACCGTGGAGAAGCTGATCCATCTGGGGGCGAAGCCCGTGACGCTGTCGGACTCGGGCGGCTTCGTCCACGACCCCGACGGCATCGACGCCGAGAAGCTCGCGTGGGTGATGGACCTCAAGAACGAACGCCGCGGCCGCATCATGGCCTACGCGGAGCGGTTCCCGACAGCGATGTTCACGCCCGCCGATCCGTCGGACGACCACAACGCGCTCTGGGAGGTTCCTGCCGACTGCGCGTTCCCCAGCGCGACCCAGAACGAGATCAACGGCAAGGATGCGGCGAACTTGATCTCGAACGGTGTGTTCCTGGTGAGCGAGGGAGCGAACATGCCCACCGAGCCCGAGGGCATAGACCAGTTCGTGACGGCGGGGGTGCTCTACGGGCCCGGGAAGGCGGCGAACGCGGGCGGGGTCGCGGTCAGCGGCCTCGAGATGTCGCAGAACGCGATGCGCCTATCCTGGACCCGCGAAGGCGTCGACCAGCGGTTGCGCGAGATCATGCGGCGCATCCACGAGCAGTGCCGCGACACCGCCGACGAGTATGGGGAGCCCGGGAACTACGTGCACGGGGCAAACATCGCCGGGTTCCGCCGGGTCGCCGAGGCGATGCTCGCCCAGGGCGTGATCTAGCTCCGAGCGCGGCTGGGGCGGACGACCCGGCTGCTAGCGTGGGTGGATGCCCGACTGGTTGCTCCTGGTGACCGCGATCCTGGTCGGTGCGCTGATCTGGCGCATCGGCATCGCGTCGTTACGCGTGTTCTCGCCGGATCCCGACGAGGTGCCCGCGCCCGCCGAGGCAGAGGATGTCGAAGCGCTCGAGGTGTACTTCGTGTGCGGAGAGTGCGGCACCGAGCTCAAGGTGTCGCGGCTCGGCGAGATGCAGGTTCCCCGCCACTGCGGGGAGAAGATGCATGTCGAGCGACGGCCTGCGGGCATCTGAACGGCGACAGGTTTTCCACCGACGTTCCACCGCGAGCCTCACGTTCTCGTGGGGTTCTCCACCGGTCCTTCACCGGGTTCTCCACATGACGTGACGACGGAGCGAACGGTGGGTGGATCCACAGGGTGTTCGTCCACAGCGGTGGGAAACATGTGGAGGGATCACACGCGTGTGATTCGACCGGGCCTCAGTACCAGAAGCTGGTGCCGACGAAGCCGGCGCCGAGGATGCCGAGCCCGATCCAGAGCCAGACCGACGAGGCGGTGCCGTCGGTGCCGGGGATCAGCCCCATGTAGTTCGCGACGATCACGATGACCCCCAGCGCCATGAGCGTGATCAGCAGCGGGCCATACCAGCGTGGGCTCGACCGGTGGCGCTTCTTCGGCTGGTGCGGCGCGGCGCGGTAGCGCGGGGTCTTCTTCCTCTGGCGTCCCTTGGAAACCGGCATCAGCCCGAGATGGTACCCGGCACGAGGCGAGCGAGGGCGACCGTCGCCGACTCGACCGCGGCCTCGGAGAAGGGCAGCGGGTGCGTCTCGCCGGCGAGCCACAGCGGCGCCTGGTCGCTCCAGTGCGGGCTCGCGGGGTTCCCGCTGTTGCCGGCGGGCAGCACCCCGACGCTTCGGTCGAGATCGGCCAGGTCGAAGACGGCCCGCCACGACGGGATCACCGCCGCCGGATACCCCTCGCGGGCGTCCACACCCGTCTGCAGCACGGTCTGGTCGTCGCCGCCGACACCAGCCTGGAGCGCCACGAACAACGTCTCGAACCCCGGGATCGCGGCCAGCGGATGTGCGAGCGCGACCCGGTGCAGATCACCCCAGCGCCAGCCGGCACGGTCCTCGCCGAGCACCGCCCGGAGCTCGGCGACGGCGGCGTCGAGCGCCTCGGCGAGCAACTCCGAGTCGAGCTCACCGGCGCGGAGCATGCGGGGGAGCGCACCGCACTGGAACGGCTCACGCCACGCGAAGAAGCGGCGGAAGAGCTCGTCGCCGAGCGTCGGTGAGAGCGACAGGCGCGCGATGTGCGAGCACCAGACCTGGTAGATCGCAGCGGCATCCGACGTCGCGGTCAACGAACCGTCCCACGATGCCAACAGACCGACCACCCACGTTCGCTCGCCGTCGTCCCCGGCCCCGAGCCGCTCGAGCAGCAGGCCGACGTTCTCGACCGCGGCGAGCGAGACGACGTCGGTCTGCAGCCGGGCCATCGTGGCGACGTCGTGGTCGTCGCGGGCGGCCAGGACCTCTGCGATGCGACGAGCCCGGAGCGACGGATGGAAGTCGTGACCGATCAGGTGCGGGTAGTCCTCGTCGTGCATGCGATGGTTCGCCGTCACGAGGTATCCCCGAGCAGGATCAGCGCCCCACGGCAGCTCGTCGGGTGGCACCTGGCCGTGCCACCCGTACTCCCCTGTCCAGCCGGGCGCGGGCACGGTGCCGTCGCCCTTCGAGCGCACCGGGTAGCGGCCGGTGCACGCGTAGCCGATCCTGCCGTCCACGTCGGCGTACACGACGTTCTGGCCGGGGCAGGCGAGCCCTTCCAGCGCCGCGACACGGAAGGCCTCGAACGATCGGGCCTGCACCACGTCGAGTACGAGCGAGGGCCTGATGCCGTGCTCGAGGCCGACCCACGAGAGGGCATAGCTCGGTTCGTCGGGCAACGGCGCGTACTCGGGTCGCAGTGACCCGGAGACGAACGTGTCGAGCAACGGCCCGTGGCGCGTCTCCCGAACCTCGAACGAGACCGGGTGCTCCTCTCCGCGCACGACGATCTCCTCCCGATGCACGGTCAGGGGTTCCCAATCCCCGGCGTGTTCCGCGGCCGTGCGCTCGGGGTTGAGACGCTCGATGAACAGATCCTGCACGTCGCCGCTGACGTTCGTGACCCCCCAGGCGTGGTGAGGCGTGCAGCCGAGCAGCACGCCAGGGGAGAACGGCAATGACACGCCTCGCGCCCGGTACCCGGGCGCCGAGAGGTGGCATTCCATCCAGATGCCGGGCTGCATCGCGAGCAGATGGGGATCGTTCGCGAGCAGGGACGCACCGGTCGAGGTCCGGCTTCCCGCGACCACCCAGGCGTTGGAGCCCTGTCCCTTCGCGCGTGGCGCCGCGTCGAACAGGGCGCCGGCGAGGGCGCCGGGCACGATCTCGAGGGGATCGGCCGGCGGGGGTGGCAGGAGCCGAGCGACCGCGGCGTCGTCGCCCGCATCCCCGATCCACGAGCGGAGCAGCTCCGTATCCCAGTTGCCCGAGAGTCCCCATGCGAGCAGCACGAACGCCGACGCCCACACCGCCTCGTCGTCGGGGACCCACGGCGTCGTGTCGAGCAGCGTGTACTCGAGCGGTGCGGCGAGCATCGCGTCGACCCACGCCCGAACGCCCGCTCGGAACCGCGCGTGCATGGCCTTCGATCGATCGTCCCAGGTGGCCGCGATCCGAGCGCCGGCCCGGTGGAAGCCCACGGTGCGGGCGAGCCGGTCCTCCTCGAGGGTGCGCTCGCCGAAGAGCTCGCTGAGCCGTCCGTTGGCCGCGCGCAGGGTGAGTTCGAGCTGGAAGAGCCGCTCGCCGGCGGTCACGACCCCGTGCGCGAACCAGAGGTCGTCGAGCGATGTCGCCTCGATGTAGGGCACGCCCCAGGCGTCGCGGCGCACGGTGACCGGTTCGAGGAGGCCCTCGACGCGGACCTCGCCCTCGGTCGGGAACAGGGCTCCCGCCGCCATCGCGCGCACGCCGGCCATCGGGTCGGGTGTGTCGCTCACGCCGGGTCGTCCCCGATGTTGCCGAGCCAGCTCTCGTAGAGCCCGGCGTAGACGCCTCCCATCGCGACGAGCTCGTCGTGGGTGCCCCGCTCGACGATCTGGCCCCTGTCGAAGACGAACACGCGGTCGGCGTGCTCGGCGGTGGAGAGCCGGTGCGCGATCGTCACGGTGGTGCGTCCGGCAGAGAGCCGCCTGAGCGCCTCCGTGATGCGCGCCTCGGTCGCAGGATCGACCGCGCTGGTCGCTTCGTCGAGGATCAGCAGGCCCGGGTCGGCGATCTGGGCCCGCACGAGCGCGATCAGTTGCCGCTCACCCACCGAGAGCTGCTCGCCGCGCTCGCCGGCTCGCGTGTCCAACCCGTCCTGCAGCGCTCGCACCCACTCGCCGAGCCCCAGCTCCTCGAAGGCTGCGTCGACCTCACGGTCGGTGGCCCCTTCGCGCCCGACCTTGACGTTCTCGCGAACCGACCAGTCGAAGAGGAAGCCGTCCTGCGGCACCATGCGGATCGCGACACGGCGCGACGATGGGTCGATCTCGCGCAGGTCGGCGCCGCCCACCTCGATCGAGCCCATCCGAGGATCGGCGAGGCGGGTCAGCAGCTTCGCGAACGTCGTCTTGCCGCTTCCCGTCTCGCCCACGATCGCCACGTGGGCCCCGGCCGGGATCGCGACCTCGATGTCTCGCAGCACCGGCGGTCCGCCGCGGTAGCCGAACGTCAGATCGTTGACCTCGACGTCCAGGGCCCCGTGGGTCGGCAGCCGCACCCCGTCGGCCGGCTCCTCGATCTCGATCGGCAGGTCGAGCACGGCGAGGATCTTCCGCCAGCCCGCGATCGCCGTCTGGGTCTCGGAGTAGATCTCCGGCAGGTCCTCGAACACGCTGAGGAAGACGTCTCCAAGGAACAGGAACGCCGTAGCGGTGCCGAGGGTCAGGCCCCACTCCGGGCCGAACAGGGCGCCCACGGCGATCACGACCGCCAGCGTGAGCGCGTAGAACACGCTGGACATCGGCCACAAGGTCGCCGCGCGTAGGTGCGCCTTCACCTCGGCGTCGTAGCGGCGTCCGATCGCACCCGTGACCCGGGCATGGATCGTGTCGTCGAGGCCGTAGGCGCGCACGACCGCCGCGCCCATGACGCTCTCGCTCACCTCGCTCAGCATCTCGCCGACACGCGTGCGTGCGGCGTCGAACGCCGCCGACAGCCGAGCCTGCATCGAGCCCATGATCACCACGAGCGGCACCATCAGCAGCACCACGACGATCGAGAGCTGCCAGGAGTAGACGAGCATCACGGCGAGCGCCGCGAACGCCTGCACGAACGAGATCAGCCAGGCGATGCCGCCCCACTCCGTGAACTGCTGCAGGGAGTCGGCGTCGGCGGTCACACGAGCGACGAAGACGCCGCGCTTCTCCTCGCTCTGCTCCGCGATCGAGAGGCGGTGGATGTGCGCGAACGTGCGAACACGCAGATTCATCAACGCCTCTTCGGAGGCGCGCACGAGTCGGCGCCCGGCGGTGCGCGCCGCGAGGAACGCCACGATCACCAGCAGGAACGCCAGCGCGCAGATGCCGTAGACGAACCCCGGTTTGAACTCGGGCGTGAAGCCGTGATCGAACACCTGCTGCACGAGGATCGGGGTGACGAGCGAGATCGCGGTGATGCCGAGGGAGACGACGAGCGTGAAGCCGAGGCCCTTGCGCAGCTCGGGGCTCTCGCGCACGCCACGGCGGAGCACGGCGAACGAGCCCTTGAGCTCCTCGGGAACCGGCAGGTCGTCGTCGAGCCCGCGCAGGCGCGTCAGCTCGGCACTCATCGTTCACCTCGTTCGTACGCACGGATGATCGCCGCATAGCCGGGCTGCGTCGCGAGCAGCTCGACGTGGGAGCCGGTCGCCTCGACCCGTCCGTTCCGCAGGAAGATCACGCGGTCCGCGAGCCGGATCGTCGAGAGGCGATAGGCCACCACCACCAGTGTCGTCGACAGCTCCCGGCGGAGCGCGCCGAGGATCTCGGCCTCGATCGAGGGATCGACCGCGCTCGTCGCATCGTCGAGGATCAGCAGCCGGGGCGTGCGTACCAACGCCCTCGCGAGCGCCACGCGCTGCCGTTCGCCGCCCGACAGGGTGAGGCCGCGCTCGCCGACGACCGTGTCGTAGCCGTCGGGCAGCGCACGGATGAACCGGTCGCACGCCGCGATCACGGCCGCGTGCTCGACCTCGTCATCGCTCGCCCCCGAGTCCAGCGCGATGTTCGACCGCACGCTCTCCGCGAACAGGAAGCTCTCCTGGAACACGACCGCAACCGCCCCGCGCAGCGAGGCCACGTCGACCTGGCGCAGGTCCACCCCGCCGATCTCGACGTGTCCCTGGTCGGGGTCGACGAGCCGCACCATCAGCTGGGTGAGCGTGCTCTTGCCGACACCGGTCCGGCCGACGATCGCGACGGACTCGCCGGGTGCGACCTCGAACGTCACCCCCTCGAGCACCGGGGACTGCTGCTCGTACTCGAGCCGCAGCTCGTGAACGTGCAGGCCCAGCGGACCGTCGGGCAACGGCGTGCCTTCCCGCACCGGGGTGACCGTCACCGGCTCCTGGAAGACCTCCTCGATGCGGTCGTGCCCGACGACGGCACGCGGGAGCTCGGCGAGGATCCAGCCGATGAAACGCATCGGCCACGCCAGCAACTGGAAGAGCGCCACGAACCCGATCAGATCTCCGAGCGTGATGTCACCCGTGGACACGCGCCAGGACCCGACGGCGAGCAGCAGCGCGATCGCGAGGGTCGGTAGGGCGTCGAGCGCGGCCTCGAACGTCGCGCGGATCGATCCGGAGCGCACACGCTCGTCACGGAGTTCCCGGGCCTTCTCGAGCAGCCGCCGGGTCTCGGCTCGCTCCCGGCCCAGCGTCTTCACGACGAGCGCCCCGTCGATCGACTCGTGGGCGACCGCGCTCACCTCGCCGATGCGCTCCTGCGCCAGGCGGGTCGGCTCCTCCATGCGACGAGCGAAGATCTGGTTCATGATCGCGAGCGTCGGGAACACGAACAGGCCGACGAGCGCGAGCACCGGGTCGGTTGTCAGCAGCGCGATCAGCGCCAGCCCCGTCAACACGATCACCCCCATCGCGAACGGCACCGGCCAGAAGACGTCGACCGCCGCCTTCACGTCGGCCTCCATGTGGGCGAGCAGCTCGCCGGTGGGTGTCTCGCGGTGGTAGCGGAGCGAGAGCGCGCGGTAGCGCTCGGCGACCCTCGTGCGCAGCGTCGCCATCACGCGCTCGCCGGCCACGCCGGAGTAGTAGCGGCGCACCATGATGCCGAGGGCGCGCCCGATGCCGCCGAGCATCAAGCCGCCGACGGCGAGCCAGACCTTCGAGGTGTCGAGGTCTCCCTCGAAGGCGGGGGTGAGCACCTCGTCGGTGGCACGCGCGAGCGCTTCCGTGAGCCAGAGCGAGGCGAACGCGAACAGGACGGCGCCGGCGACCGCGGCCGCGAACGGCTTGGGGTGCATGCGCACGTAGGACACGACCAATCGCACGCCGCGGCGGAAGATCGCCCGGTCGACGGTGGGCGTCGACGTGGTTGTCGCTACCTGCATGGTGATCCCTCACGAGGACGGTGGCGGGCGCACAGCACGAACGCCAGCCCACGCATCGTACGAACCGCGCGAGCCGGCGCCCGTGGTGCGAGGTCAGCGGCGACGAGCGCCGCAGCCTCAGACGGCTGGCTGGAAGGTCAGGCTGCCACGTTCACGAAGACCTGGCTCACACCTGTGCAAAGGTAGGTGTCGGATGCTTCGGGATTGTTGTCACCGTCATCGACCCAAGCGCCGGTCACACCGATCACTCCGTAGTCACCCGGGCTCGCCGCCGCGAGTGCTTTGAGACCCATCTCGACCATCACGTCCTTCTTGGTCTTGTCG
>Ga0247830_10001105_pt1 | contig 10857 bp, 10 predicted proteins | sample 12C_Control_Day5_FD_207766 | JGI IMG/M metagenome (GOLD analysis project Ga0247830, IMG submission 207766) | Soil microbial communities from agricultural site in Penn Yan, New York, United States - 12C_Control_Day5 | ecosystem: Environmental > Terrestrial > Soil > Agricultural land | place...
CTGACCAAGACCTTCCCCGGCGGCGCCAACGCCGTCGATCGCATCGACCTCGACGTCGCCGATGGCGAGCTCCTGGTCCTGGTCGGCCCGTCGGGCTGCGGCAAGAGCACGACCATGCGCCTGGTCGCCGGCCTCGAGCGACCGACCGCCGGCACGATCGCGATCGGCGACCGCGACGTGACCGCGCTCCGCCCCCAGGACCGCGACATCGCCATGGTCTTCCAGTCGTACGCGCTCTACCCGCACAAGACCGTGCGCGACAACCTCGCCTTCGGTCTGCGCATGCGCGGCGTCGGCAAGGACGACATCGCGACCAAGGTCGCCGACGCCGCCCGCATCCTCGAGCTCGAGCCGCTCCTCGATCGCAAGCCGCGCGCCCTGTCCGGCGGCCAGCGCCAGCGGGTTGCCCTCGGCCGCGCCATCGTCCGCTCGCCGCAGATCTTCCTCCTCGACGAGCCGCTCTCGAACCTCGACGCCCGCCTTCGCGTCCAGACCCGCACCGAGCTCGCCCGCCTCCAGCGCCGCCTCGGCGCCACCATGCTCTACGTCACCCACGACCAGGAGGAGGCGATGACCCTCGGCGACCGCGTCGCGGTCATGCGCGCCGGCAAGATCGAGCAGCTCGCCCCGCCGCTCGACCTCTACCGCCACCCGGCGACCACCTTCGTCGCCGGCTTCGTCGGCTCGCCCGCCATGAACCTGCTGGCGTGCACCATCGCCGACGGCGTCGCCCGCGCCGGCACCCTGGCGATCCCGGTCGCCGCGCCCCCCGGTCCCGCCATCCTCGGCGTCCGGCCGCCGGACCTCGACCTCGTCGCCGTCGACCGCGGCGACACCCGCGGCCGCATCGACGTCATCGAGGCCCTCGGCCGCGAGCTGCTCTGCCACATCCACCTCGACGACGCGACCCCCGACCTGCGCGTCCTCGCCCCGGCCGACGCCGACCTCGACGAGGGCGACGTCGTCGGCATCGCCCTCCGCCGCGACCGCCTCCACCTCTTCGGCGAGGACGGTCGCGGCGTGATGACCCCGCCGCGGTGATCGCGCGTCCACCCGGCAGCGCCGCGGGCGTGACACCACCACCGGAAACCCGCCTCAGGTCGCGCGGCTCCGGATCAGCGATCACCGCCGCAGTGTATTTTATCGGTTCTGTCGAATATGGCGACCGACCGTTGACCGCGTCCCGCCGGTCATGTTGGATCCTGGACACGGCGGGGTGGTCGGTGAACGCCGAGCAGCGAGCGAGTCCTCGCAGCCTCGCCATCAACCTTGGATGGATGGAAGGAGAGAAGGGTATGAGCAAGGAACCCATCGCGTTCGACGTGACGCCGGAGATCTCGGCTGCGCTCGCCAAGCTCGCGGGTGACCGCAAGGTCCGCCTGTCCGGGCAGATCCGGAACGGCAAGCTGGTGATCGACACCGCCGGCTTCGCCGAGGAGGGCAAGCCGTTCGCGAACCACTCGTTCGTCGCGGTCAACGCGCCCTTCAAGAGCGCGGGCTGCGGCGTCGCCGCGTAACGCCGCCGCCTCGATCGGCGTTCCGCCTCCTCGCCCCCATCGAGGAGGCGGACGCCGCTTCGGCCGATCCGGAGGACCATGGACCCGCTCGCCACCATGACGGTCGCCGCGCTCCACGAGCTCGGCTTCGAGCCCATGCCGCGCTACGAGGCCGCGCTCGCCGAGGCCTGCTGCCGGCACACCCCGCTGTTCGGCCTGCGCGCCTACGGCGACACCTACCGCGAAGTCGCCGTCGATCCGTACTGGATGGCGACCTCGCTGGTCACCAACGCCGAGCGCGAGGGCGACGGCGCCGGCCGCCTGTGGAGCCTCGCCGCGTGCACCGACGATCCGGCGGTCGCCGCCGAGATCAAGCGCCACGCCCTCGACGAGTCGCGCCACGCCCGCTGGTACGTCTCGCTGCTGCACCTGGTCTTCCCCGGCGCCGTCGACGACAGCCTCGCCGGCCACCTGCACGACCTGTCGCCCGGCTACTCCCAGCGCGAGCAGCCGGTCCCGGTCCCCGGCTCGCCCTACGCCCACGCCGTCACCGTCGACGACCTGATCCAGATGAACATCGCCGAGATCCGCACCCGCATCCATCACCTGCTGATGCGGCCGATCCTCCAGGCCCACTGCGCGCCCGCCGCCCGCGATCGCATCGCGCCCATCCTCGAGCGCCTGCTCGTCGACGAGACCAAGCACATCGGCTACACCGCGCGCCTCATCGAGGCCCTCGGCGCTCGCGACGGCGCGCCCGTCGAGCTGTTCGCCGAGCGCCTGCGCGACTTCAACGACATCACCGAGCACGAGCTCGGCCAGCGGGTCTTCGAGTCCACGTGAACCTCGCCACCGTGCGGCGCTGGGCCCTCGCGCAGGGCGTCGCCCCGGCGACCTTCCGCGCCGCCTACCTCGACGCGCTCGTGATCGCCATCGCGCGTCTCGCCCAGGCGATCCACCGCGAGCGCCTCGCCGCCGCCACGATCGACCACGTCGACGACGACCACGCCCGCCTCTGCCTGGGCGTCACCTCGCGCCTGATCGTCCCCGTCGGACCGCCGCTGCCCTTCGGCCGCCTCGACGTCACCGGCCTCCCGTGGCCCGAGGACGCCCCGGCCGACGTCGCCACCACCGGCCGCGCCTTCCTGCGCCTCCTCGCGCCCCATCTCGATCCGCAGCGCGTCGACCTCCCCGCGCTCACCCGCGACTTCCACGACAGCCTCGCCAACGCCGTGCTCAACCGCCTCCTCGCCGCCCGCCCCGGCGCGCTCGACGTCCCCGAGCCGAGCTTCCAGGGCCACACCTACTTCCCGTTCCCGGCGCTCCGCGTCGGCCCGACCCGCGACCACGTCGTCGCCTGCTCGTCGCTGTCGCCATCGCCCATCGACCTGCCGGTCGTCGACCTCCCCGCCGCCGCGCTCGTCGTCTCCGAGCGCGACGACGAGACCGTGCGCACCACCTGGTCCGATCTCCCCGGCCTGTCGGCCCTCGCCATCCCGATCCACCCCTGGCACTGGCAGCTCTCGCAGCCCCTCCGCGCCCTCCTCGAGCTCGGCCTCGCCACGCCGTCGCCCCACCGCGTCCCCGCCCATCCGCTCGCGTCCCAGCGCACCTGTCGCGTCGTCGCCACCGGCGTCGACGTCAAGCTGCCCGTCGACGCCGTCCTCACCGGCGAGCACCGCCTCCTCGGCGTCGCCAACGTCCGCAACGCCCCCACCGTGTCGCGCCTCGTCGCCGCCGCCGCCGCCGCCATCGACGCCGGCACCCTGACCGTCCAGCGCGACCTCGCCTCGATCAGCCACGTCGACCCGGTGCTCGCCCGCCACCTCAGCGTCATCTTCCGCGAGCCCCTCGCCACGCGCCCGAACGAAGCGCTGATCCCGGCCCTCAACCTGTGGACCGGGTCGACCGTCGCCGACGACGCGTTCGACCTCTCGACCCCGTCGCGCTGCCACGACGCCTTCGCCAGCTACTGCGAGGTCGTCATGCAGGGCCCGCTCGAGCTCTGCGTCCGCCACGGCATCGCCCTCGAGCCCCACATCCAGAACACCCTCGTGCGCGTCCGCGATCGCCGTCCCGCCGCCATCGTCCTCCGCGACACCGACAGCACCGTCCTCGACGAGCGCCGCGTCCGCCCGGCGCTCCGCCGCCTGGGCCTCGCGCTCCCCGTCGACGTCTGGCCGGCCATGCCATCCCCGGAGACCGGCCGCCGCCGACTCCTCCACGCCCTCTTCCACGGCCACCTCGAGGTCGCCATGGCCCACCTCGTCCGCACCCGCCGCGCCCAGGTCCCGGCCCTCGTCGAGGCCCTCCACGACGCCTGGCACACCTGCATCCACGCCATCGCCCCCGCGCACCGCGACGCCCTCCGCGCCCTCCACGCCGAGGCCGCCACCGTCAAGCACATGCTCGTCGCCTGCCTCGACCGCAGCACCCGCATGACCTTCCACGTCCCATGATCGAGATCCGCCGCGCCACCGAGGCCGACCTCCCCACCGTCCTGGACATCCAGGCCGAGCTGACCCCGTCCACCCTCGAGCGCGCCGTCCCGACGTTCCGCACCATCTCGACCTACCCCGACTACGGCGTCTACGTCGCCGTCGACGACGGCGCCATCGCCGGCACCTTCGCCCTCCTCATCGTCGACAACCTCGGCCACCACTGCGCCCCCTTCGCCGTCCTCGAGAACGTCGTCGTCCGCACCCCCTCGCGCCGCCGCGGCATCGGCCGCCACATGCTCACCTTCGCCGCCGACCACGCCCGTTCCCGCGCCTGCTACAAGCTCATCCTCGGCAGCAACCTCAAGCTCACGGACGCCCACCGCTTCTACGAGCAGCTCGGCTATCGCCGCCAGGGGCACGTCTTCCAGCTCGACCTGCCCTGATACCTGGCCGCGCCCAACCCGGCCGCGACGCTCACGTCACCGGCTGCGCCTCGGGAAACGTCCACCGCCCGTCGAGGAGCTCGGCGCGCGGGCGGTACAGCCGCACGACATAGTTCCAGCCGGGCTCGATCGAGAGACAGTTGACGGTGTCGTCGCGGCCGCCGAACTGGACCGTGACCGAGCCGTCGGCGTTCCGCTTCGCGGTGAGGTTGTTCACCGTGCAGGCGCCGTGCGGGTCGTCGTCGAAGTACCCCTCCGCGTCGTAGACGCTGATCGACCAGAAGCCGTCCACCGGCACGTCCTCGACGGTGAGCCGGTAGATCGTCGCGCCGTCGTTGTCGGCCGGGAACACCGAGACGTACAGCGCGTCGCGCTCGGGATTGCCGCCCCAGCCGACCGCGGTCCCGATCAGATGCTTCAGCGGCGCGACCTCGTCGCGCGTGCCGAACATGTGCCGCGTATCGGCCAGCGTCTGGCCGAGCGCCGCCAGCGCATTCCGCACCTTCGTGCGACTGCCATCGTCCCAGTCGGGGATCTCGAACCCGCCCGTGCTCGCCTGACCGACCTCGATGATCGCGTCCTGCAGCGCGGTGCGGGTGGGGACACGTTCCTACTTCGCAGCAGCGCGGAATCGCGCCACTTTTCAGGCGTACCGCGACGAAATGCGCGACGCCGGATGCCGGCGCGATCCTGGAGATTCCGTCGCGGTACGGCCGAAAACCCCAACGATGTCGGGGTGAAGCGACCCAGGAACGTGTCCCTTGAAATCGAGCGGCACCAGCTCGCGATCGTGCACGAACGTCCCGAACCCTCCCTTCCCGACGGTGGCGCTGAAGTATCGGTCGGACTCGGCGCGTTCGAAGTTCTCGGGGTTGACCTGGACCTGCATGGCGCTCCTCCGGCTGCTCACCCGCAGCCATGCAAACCCGACGCCGCCACGCCGCCGATGCCGTCCAGGTCTACCGTCGCGCGGCGACGCGGCGGCGAGCGTCGAAGAATCTCGCGAACGAAGCCTCCTGGCGTCGCGCCTCGGCGATCCATGCCACCGCGCGCTCCTTGTCGTCCCAGTCGCCGTCGAACCGAGGCAGGCGCGGGCGCCTGTCGTAGTCCTCGCGAGAGCGGCGCATCTCCTCCGTCACATCGGTACAGGAGAGGAGGCGGCCGTGATCGAACCGCAGCTCGACGACACCGAGGTACGCGAACGCCGCGGGGGTGAGTCCGAACGAGCTCCGGCCGCGGCCAACGAGGAGCCCGCCCGTGAGCTCGACAGGATGGGCGAGCTCGTCGTAGCACGCCCAGACGACGTCGTGATCGCGCACGCGGCGAGCAGCGCGACCGAACAGGAGCGGTCCGTCACCGCGTGCGTAGGTGCGCGACCAGGCGACGAGCACGGCATCCAGCAGGAGTCGATCGTCGACGCGGTAGCCGCACCGGTAGCCCTCCCAGCAATGGGTGCCGATCCATCGGGTACACAGACCGTGGGCCTCCGGGTCGAACGCTGCCCACTCCCCATCCGTGTCGACGAGATCGAAGACCTCTCCTCGAACGCGGACTTCGTCGCAAAGCTGGTCGGTCATCGGTCCTCAGCGCTTCCGGACCTTCGCGCTCGGCAGCTGACTGGAGTCGGTGTGGTCACCCCGCAGCTTCGAGATCTCTTCCTGCTCGCGGGCATTCTCCAGGAGAAGCGCCTCGATCTCCTCCCGGCTCGGTCGCGGCGACCGGGTGATGATCTTCAGTCGCTCCGACATCCTCGCCGCACGGGCGGCCACCAGCCCCGCGATCGCTCTGGCGACGCCCTCGCGCAGCCATTCCATCACGACGGCCTCGGTGATCGGATCTCCCCGGTGCGCCCGCGCCTTCACCGCGGCGAAGTCCACCGCCGCGTCGGCGATGCCATCCACCACCAGCGCGGCCCCTTCCCGGAGCCGAAGCTCCTCCTCATCGATGCCGACCCAGATCGACGCCGACGCCGGCACCGCCTCGCCGGCCCGGTCCACGGCGCTGACCCGTTCGAGCAGCCGCCCCAGCGCGACGGCCGCCAGCCCCGCCACCTCATCGTTGCGTAGCGGCGCCGGACGAGGTCGCCTCGCCACCAGAGCCCGGTACCCCAGGATCACGAGCAGCAACAACGACGCAGCGGCCATCGTCAACATGGAACGAGCTCCTTGCGGTGAGGTCCGAGGTCCGCCGCCTACCCGCGCGTGCGCGTTCGCGCGCGCCGCCCCTTCGAGGATGCCGCGACATCCGTAGCCTCCCACGACCGCCCGCCATCGCGCTGCGCGATCCACGCCAGGAACGCATGGTCGGCCCCGCCGAGATCGACGACGCGGCGGCCATGGATCATCACCCCCGCCCCATGCTCGTCGTCCCACTCGCAGCCCAGCTCGAAGCCGAGATAGGCGCGACCACCCTTCTCGACCGTCAGCACATGGACCGTTCCGAGCCCGAGCACCTCGCGCAACCCGGACCGGTCTCTGATCGCGGGCAGCAGGCGCAGCGAGGAGATGCCGAGCCGACGTTCGACCGCCAGCGTCGCCTCATCGACCTCGTCGTCGATCTCATCCGCGATCATCGCGTTGTACTCGCGTCGCAGCCGGGGGTACTGCTCGAGCACGCGCCCGAGCACCCGCGCCGTGATCGCCTCGTCGTTCGCGAGCAGATCCTCGATCGCCGCCACCTGCGCCGGATGCGGGCGCGTCGCCTCGCCCATCGGGGCATGAACCTCCAGCCGCACGCGGCCCGTCGATGCACGCTGCCCGCTGCGCGCCCCGTACGCGCCCCCGCGCGCCTGGAACCCCGCCCACGACGGCAGCGTCACCCGACCGACCCAAGCCCCGTCATTCCACGACAGCCGAGGAAACGTCCGCGCCGCAGACGGCCGTCTACTCGTACGCGCCTGCCCAGACGAAGATGCGCGAGCCCGACTCTTCATGCCCTCCATCATCGACCGCAACCGCGCACGGTTGCGTGGAGATGCCTCATAGCGACCGGTCCGCAGACACGCGTCGCAACAGACCGTCCAGCATGGTGAGGTAGTGGCCGGGCGCATGCGGCGTCTCGCCGCTCAGCGCGTCCTCGTAGCTCCTCCCCATCAGGCAGAGCTCGTGGACCCGGACGTGGGCGACCGTGACGTCGCGGCCGCCGTGCGCGCGGTACGCCTCGAGCAGGCGGTCCAGGCCGCCGGTGACCTGGAACGGCTGGCGCGCGCCCCGCGTGACCATCGCGAGGTCGTAGGCCGGGTCGCCGCACGTCGCGTACTCCCAGTCGAGCACGGCGTCGGGCTCGTCGACGCCGAGCAGGATGTTCGGACCGAGCAGGTCGCCGTGCACGAGCGTGCTCGGCTCGTCCGGAGGCAGGTGGGCCAGCGCCCACGCATGGGCCTCGCCCAGCTCGGGGCGGGCGAGCACCGAGATCTCGTCGAGCGCGTGGGCGCGGCGGGTCTTCGCACCCGGTAAGACGTCGGCGACCTCGGTGCCGGCGATCGCGTGGATCGCCGCGGCTAGCTCGGCGACGACCTGCCACGGCTCATTCATCTGGCGGCCCGCCCGCAGGTCGGCCACCAGGCCGCGGACGAACCGGCGGACGATCGCGAGCCGCCGACCGTCGGGTGCGGTGCCGATGATGGCCGACACCCGGAACGGAAGCTCGCGGGTCTGCAGCCGCGCCAGCAGCCGGGCCTCCTGCCGCGCCCGCTCGTCGATCCCGTCGGGGGCGTCGAGCTTGGGCAGGGCGACCAGGAACCCGTCCTCTTCGCCGCTGGCCAGCTCGACGCTGGTGGCATAGACCTCGCGCGACAACCCCTCGCCGAACCACTCGAGCCGACCCATGTTCGCGATCGGCCCCAGCTCGCGCGTGACCACCTCGCGCAGGATGTCGCGAGCGCGGGCCCAGCCGGGACCGCGCGGATCGAACCGACGTCGGGCGCGTGCCACGTAAGCGGTTCTACCATCGCCGTCGCTGTCGGAGCCACGTGCGACGGTGCCACCCGACGATGCCCACGCCTGCCCGCGCGCTCACCTTGCACGATCGCCTCAGCCGCCTCGACTTCGCCGGAGCGTGCAAGCTCGCGGGCGCCCGCGGCGCCGCGCTCATCCGCCAGGGCGGCGCGATCGCGATCGACGTCGACGAGCAGGTCGCGCTGACCCCCGAGCGGCTGACGGTGCGGATCCCGGACGGCGCGCGGCGCCCCGTCGAGGTCGTGATCTCGCTCGACGACGCGCGGCCGGGACGGCTGCGCGCCCGCTGCTCGAGCTGCCGCGCGCCGTGCGAGCACCTCGGCGCCACGCTCGCCCTCGTGCTCGAGGACAAGCTCGCGCTCGGGCTCGCGGCGCTGCCCGCCGAGCCGAGCGACGCGGTCGACGTCGAGACCCGCGCGCTCGACGAGCGGCGCGAGCGTGCCCGCACCGAGAAGATGACGGTGCGCAGCGCCGAGCCGAAGACGCCGTGGACCGACTACACGGTGACCAGCCTCGAGTCGGGCCGGACCTACCGGGTGGCGCTGCGCAGCGCCGACCGCGGCGACTCGTACTGCGCGTGCCCCGACTTCCGCAAGAACACGCTGGGCACCTGCAAGCACATCCTTCACGTCCTCGACAAGGTGCGCCGTCGCTTGCCGGCCCGGGCACTGCGCAAGCCCTACGTGCGCACCGACATCTCGGTCCACCTGCGCTACGGCGACGAGACCGAGCTGCACCTCGCGGTGCCGCCGAACCTGCCCCGCGAGGCGCGCGCCGTCGTGGCGCCGCTGCTCGGCGCGCCCATCGCCGACGTCCGCGATCTCGTGCGGCGGATCGCCCGGCTCGAGCGGCTCGACCAGACCGTCACCGTCTATCCGGACGCCGAGGAGCACATCCAGCGCCGGCTGTTCCAGGCGCGCATCCGCGCCAAGGTCGACGAGATCCGCGCCGATCCGGCGCGCCACCCGCTGCGACGGTCGCTGCTCCGCGCCGAGCTGTTGCCCTACCAGCTCGACGGCATCGCGTTCGCGGCCGGCGCCGGCCGCGCCGTGCTCGCCGACGACATGGGCCTCGGCAAGACCATCCAGGCGATCGGCGTCGCCGAGCTGCTCGCGCGCGAGGCCGACATCGAGCGCGTGCTGATCGTCTGTCCGGCGTCGGTGAAGTCGCAGTGGCGCGGCGAGATCGAGCGCTTCTCGACGCGCCCGGCCCAGGTCGTCCTCGGCGGCACCCGCGCGCGCGCCGCCCAGTACGCCAACGGGACCTTCTTCACCATCTGCAACTACGAGCAGGTGCTGCGCGACCTGCGCGCGATCGACGCGACGCGCTGGGACCTGATCGTCCTCGACGAGGGCCAGCGCATCAAGAACTGGGAGGCCAAGACCAGCGACGTCATCAAGAGCCTGCGCTCGCGCTTCGCCCTGGTGCTGTCGGGCACGCCCCTCGAGAACCGCCTCGACGAGCTCTACTCGGTCGTCGAGTTCATCGACGACCGCCGCCTCGGCCCGGCCTTCCGCTTCTTCGACCGCCACCGCGTGGTCGACGACCGCGGCAAGGTGCTCGGCTACCAGCGCCTCGACGAGCTGCGCGCCCGCCTCGCCCCGGTGCTGCTCCGGCGCACCCGCGCCTCGGTCGCCCAGCAGCTGCCGCCGCGCACCACCGAGATCGTGCGCATCCCGCCGACCGCCGAGCAGCTCGAGCTGCACGACGGCAGCATGCGCACCGTCGCCGCCATCGTCCGCAAGCCGTACCTGACCGAGATGGATCTCCTCCGCCTCCGCAAGGCCCTGCTCGTCTGCCGCATGGCCGCGGACAGCACGTTCCTCGTCGACAAGCGGCCGCCCGGCGTGTCCAGCAAGCTCGCCGCCCTCGAGACCCTGCTCGCCCGCCTCGCCGCCGAGGGCCGCAAGATCGTCCTGTTCTCCGAATGGACGACCATGCTCGACCTCATCGAGCCGATCCTGCGCGCCCACGGCCTGCGCTGGGTGCGCCTCGACGGCTCGGTGCCGCAGAAGCAGCGCCAGCAGCTCGTCCACCAGTTCCAGCGCGACCCCGACTGCCGCCTGTTCTTGACCACCAACGCCGGCTCGGTCGGCCTCAACCTCCAGGCCGCCGACACCGTCGTCAACGTCGACCTGCCGTGGAACCCGGCCGTCCTCGAGCAGCGCATCGGCCGCGCCCACCGGATGGGCCAGCAGCGCCCCGTCCACGCCTACATCCTCGTCACCGAGCAGACCATCGAGGAGAACCTCCTCGCCACCCTCTCGGCCAAGCGCGAGCTCGCCCTCGCCGCCCTCGACCCCGACTCCGACGTCGACACCGTCGAGCTCGCCAGCAGCATGGACGAGCTCAAGCGCCGCCTCGAGGTCCTCCTCGGCGCCAAGCCGTCCGCCCCCGTCGACGAAACCGCCCGCGCCGGCCGACGCCACCCTCACCCTCGAGCGCAAGCAGCGCGTCGCCGAGGCCTCCGGCCAGCTCGTCGCCGCCGCCCTCCGCCTCCTCGGCGACGCGCTGCTTGCGC
>Ga0247830_10001108_pt1 | contig 10856 bp, 10 predicted proteins | sample 12C_Control_Day5_FD_207766 | JGI IMG/M metagenome (GOLD analysis project Ga0247830, IMG submission 207766) | Soil microbial communities from agricultural site in Penn Yan, New York, United States - 12C_Control_Day5 | ecosystem: Environmental > Terrestrial > Soil > Agricultural land | place...
GCCGCGCTCGAAAGCGGCACGCCGCTGTTCGGGCTGCGCCCGCTGGCGCAGCGGGCGCAATCGTCACCCGCCCCGCTGCGGCTGGCGCTGGAAGCCGCGGGGCGGCGGCTCAAGGTGGACGTCTTCAAGCGGCGGGGCCCGGCGCTGGCCACGCCGCTTGCGATCGACATTGGCTCGCCGGCACGCCGCCGCGCCGTGCCCTCCCCACTCTCCCATGCTCTGGCTCTCCCTGCACCAGCCGTGGTTGCCGCTTGAAGCGCTGCCCACGGCCGACGCCCGCCCGCGCTGCGTGATCGAGCAGCGGCAGGTGCTGGTGGCCAGCGCCGCCGCAAGGGCCGCGGGCGTGACGCTCGGCATGAGCGCGGCCACTGCCGGCTCTCTCGCACCAGGCGTGCAGCAACTCGTGCGCGAGCCGGCGCGCGAGGCCGAGTTCGTGCGCGCGCTCGCGATCGCGATGGCGCGCTACACGTCGCAGATCGTGCTGCAGCCCGACGGTGTCCTGCTCGAAGTGGCCGGGTCGCTGCGCCTGTTCGGCGGCCTGCGCGCGCTGATGCGCCGGGTGCGTGCCACCGCGCGCGCCTGCGGGGCGCGGGTGCGGCTAGCGCTCGCCCCCACGGCCGGCGCGGCTGCGCTTCTCGCCCGGGTGGCGCCGGCGCGCGCGCTGCGCCGCCCGCGCACGCTGCGCCTGCTCGATGCGCTGCCGCTGACCCCGGTGCTCGATGCGCTGCAGCAGCCGCCGCGCCTGGCGCAGCTTCTGCAGACGATCGGCTGCCGCCGCCTCGGCGACGTGCGCGCGCTGCCGCGAGCGGGGCTGCGCAAGCGCGGCGGCGCCGAGCTACTGGCCGCGCTCGACCGGGCCTGCGGCGACACGCCCGATCCTCAGCCATGGTTCGAGGTGCCCGAGCGCTTCTCGATGCCGCTGGAACTGATGCACCGCGCCGACGATGCGGCGCAACTCGTCTTCGCCTGCCAGCGCCTGGTGGTGCCGCTGTCGGGTTGGCTGTCGCGCCAGTGGCTGGCCGCCAGCCGGCTGCGGCTGAAGCTGCGGCACGAGCGCAGCCTGCGCACCCCCCTGGACGACGGCGAGCTGGTGCTGGAGCTCGGCGCCCCCTCGCGAGACGCGGCGCAGATCATGGCGCTGCTGCGCGAGCGGCTGCAGCGGCACGTGCTGGCAGCGCCCGTGTACGCGCTGGAGCTGCAGCTCGACGACGCGGTGTCGTCCGCCGGCCGCGAGGGCCAGCTCATCCCCGACCCGGGCCAGCAGGCGCAGGCTTTCCAGGCGCTGCTCGACCGGCTGGCCTCGCGCCTGGGCGCCGAGCACGTGCTGCGCGTCTCGCCGGCCGACGACCACCGTCCCGAGCGCGCCTCGGTCGCCCATCCGGCGTCACACGCCGGCTCGACGCCGCGCGCGGCACCTTCGCCGCAGCGCCCGGTCTGGTTGCTGCGCGAGCCCGTGCGCCTGCCCGAGCAGGACGGCGCGCCCGTGCACGGCGGGCCGCTGGCGCTGCTGTCGCGCGCCGAGCGCATCGAGTCCGGCTGGTTCGACGGCGCCCTGGTGTGCCGCGACTACCACGTGGCCCAGGGGCCCGACCAGCGGCTGCGGTGGATCTATCGGGAGCGTGGCCAGGGCGACGCCAGCGCCTGGTACCTGCACGGGCTGTTCGCATGACCTCGCGCATGATTCCCTCCTACGCCGAGCTGCACTGCCGCTCCAACTTCACCTTCCTGACCGGCGCCTCCCACCCCGGCGAGCTGGTGCAGCGCGCGCGCGAGCTGGACTACGCCGGCCTCGCGCTCACCGACGAATGCTCCGTGGCGGGCGTCGTGCGCGCGCATGCCGAGATGCGCAACTGGCCCGAGCACGAACGCCGCGCCTTCCGCTTCATCGTCGGCAGCGAGTTCGACGTGCAGGGCCAGGCAACCACCCCGGGTTGCCGCCTGGTGCTGCTCGCCCGCAACCGCGACGGCTACGGCAACCTGTGCGAGCTGATCACCCTCGGCCGGCTGCGCTGCGGCAAGGGCAGCTACCGCATCACCACGAGCGACCTCGACGCGCCCGTGGCCGATGTCGCCGGCCTGCGCGGCATGCCCGACTGCTGCGCACTGCTGATCCCGCGTCGCGACGACCCGCCCGAGACATTGCAGAGGCAGGCGCGCTGGATGGCCGCCACCTTCGGCGCTCGAGCCCGCATCGCGCTGGAGCTGCTGATGTGGGCCGACGACAGCCTGCTGCTCGAGCGCTTGCTCGAGGCATCGCAGGCCAGCGGCGTGCCGCTCGTGGCCGCCGGCGACGTGCTGATGCACCTGCGCTCGCGCAAGCCGGTGCAGGACACGCTGACCGCCGTGCGCCTGAAGCAGCCGGTGGCCGACTGCGGCGGCGCGCTCGCTCGCAACGCCGAGCAGCACCTGCGCTCGCGCCTGCGCCTGGCGCAGCTCTACCGCCCCGAGTGGCTCGCCGAGAGCGTGGCGATCGCGCGCGAATGCACCTTCTCGCTCGACGAGCTGCGCTACGAGTACCCCGCCGAGATCGTGCCCGAGGGCACCACGCCCATCGCCCACCTGCGCGCGCTCACCGAGGCCGGCGCGCGCGAGGTGCGCTACCCGCAGGGCGTGCCCGCGGCCGTGCGCCAGCAGCTCGAGCGCGAGCTCGCGCTCGTCGAGGAGCTGCGCTACGAGGCGTTCTTCCTCACCGTGCACGACATCGTGCGCTTCGCGCGCAGCCGCGGCATCCTCTGCCAGGGCCGGGGCTCGGCGGCCAACTCGGCCGTCTGCTATTGCCTCGGCATCACCGAGGTCGATCCGACGCAGACGGTGCTCCTCTTCGAGCGCTTCATCTCCCGCGAGCGCAACGAGCCGCCCGACATCGACGTCGACTTCGAGCACGAGCGGCGCGAGGAGGTCATCCAGTACATCTACGCCAAGTACGGCACGCACCGCACCGCGCTGGCCGCCGCGCTCGCCACCTACCGCACGCGCGGCGCGGTGCGCGACGTGGGCAAGGCGCTGGGCCTCGATGCGCAGGTGGTCGACGCGGTGGCCAAGTCGTGCCAGTGGTTCGACGACCGCCAGCGCATGGTCGAGCGCTTCGTGGAGATCGGGCTCGACCCGGCCTCACCCGTCACCCGGCGCTGGCTCGAGCTCACCGCCACGCTGCATGGCTTTCCGCGCCATCTCTCCCAGCACAGCGGCGGCTTCGTGATCGCACGCGACAAGCTCTCGCGCCTGGTGCCGATCGAGACCGCGGCGATGGAAGACCGCCGCGTCATCCAGTGGGACAAGGACGACCTGGAGTCGCTCGGCCTGCTGAAGGTGGACGTGCTGGCGCTCGGCATGCTCACCGCGCTGCACCGCTCGATCGATCTCTTCAACCGATGGCACGGCACGTCCTGGACGATGCAGCACATCCCGCGCGAAGATCCGGCTACCTACGAGATGATCTGCCGCGCCGACACCGTCGGCGTGTTCCAGATCGAGAGCCGCGCCCAGCAAAGCATGCTGCCGCGCCTGAAGCCCCAGCGCTTCTATGACCTCGTGATCGAGGTCGCGATCGTGCGGCCGGGGCCGATCCAGGGTGGCATGGTCCACCCCTACCTGCGGCGGCGACAGGGGCTGGAGCCCGCCGCCTCACCGAAGCCCGAGCTGGACATCGCGCTCGCGCGCACGCTGGGCGTGCCGATCTTCCAGGAGCAGGTGATGCAGATCTGCATGATCGCCGCCGGCTTCTCGGGCGGCGAGGCCGACGAGCTGCGGCGCGCGATGGCGGCCTGGAAGCGCAAGGGCGGCGTGCACCGCTTCGAGCGCCGCATCTTCGAGGGCATGGCCGCGCGCGACTACCCGCCGGAGTTCGCCGAGGGCATCTTCCAGCAGATCCTCGGCTTCGGCGAATACGGCTTCCCGGAAAGCCACGCCTACAGCTTCGCGATCCTGGCCTACCTGAGCAGCTGGCTCAAGTGCCACGAGCCGGCCGTGTTCCTGGCGGCGATGCTCAACTCGCAGCCGATGGGCTTCTACGGGCCGTCGCAGCTGGTGCAGGACGCGCGGCGCCACGGCGTGCAGGTGCGGCCGGTGGACGTGACGGCGAGCGACTGGGATTGCACGCTGGAAGCGCCCTCGCCCCAGCCCTCTCCAGCAAGCGGGAGAGGGAGCCCGGCGGTGCGGCTGGGGTTGCGCATGGTTCAGTCGTTCACGCAGGCGGCGGCCGAGCGGCTGGTCAAGGCCCGTGCGGAGCGTCCCTTCGCCAACGTCGAAGACCTTGCCCGCCGCGCCGGCCTCCCGCCGCACGAATTGCAAGCCCTGGCCCACGCCGACGCCCTTTCAGCACTCGCCGGCCACCGCCGGCAGCAAACCTGGGTCGCCGCGGGCCAGGAAGCGCCGCCGGCGCTGCTGGCCGACGCACCGGTGGGCGAAGCCGCCCTCGCACTGCCCGAAGGCCCCGAGGGCGAGCAGATCCTGTTCGACTACGCCACGCTCGGCCTGACGTTGCGTCGCCACCCGGTGGCGCTGCTGCGCCCGCGCCTGAGCCGCCGAGGCTGGCGCAGCGCCGAGGAGCTGGCGCGGTTGCCCGACGGGCGGGCGGCCTGGGCATGCGGCATCGTCACCGTGCGCCAGCAGCCCGAGACCGCCCACGGAACGATCTTCGTCACGCTGGAGGACGAGACCGGCTCGGTGAACGTGATCGTCTGGCGCCATGTGCGGGAGCGGCAGCGGCAGGCGCTGCTGGCGTCGCGGCTGCTGGCGGTGGCCGGCCAGTGGCAGGCGCGCGACGGCGTGTCGCACCTGGTGGCCCGCCGCCTGGTGGACATGACGCCCTGGCTCGGGCGGCTGGACACGACGGCCCGCAACTTCCATTGATGGCTATAATCCCGGGTTCTTTGCTGGCCTACCCCTTTGGGCACCCCAATCAATGACGACGATTCGAGTCAAAGAAAACGAGCCGTTCGACGTGGCCCTGCGCCGCTTCAAGCGCACGATCGAGAAGCTGGGCCTCCTCACCGAGCTGCGTGCACGCGAGTTCTACGAGAAGCCCACAGCCGAGCGCAAGCGCAAGAAGGCCGCCGCGGTGAAGCGCCACTTCAAGCGCGTGCGCAGCATGCAGCTGCCCAAGAAGATGTACTGACGGGCCCCGGCCCGGATCGCATCCGAGGAGCCCGAGCGGCCATGCCCGCTGCGGGCTCTTGGTTTTTGCTGGAGACCTCATGAGCCTCAAGGACCGCATCACCGACGACATGAAGGCCGCCATGCGCGCGAAGGAGGCCGACCGCCTGTCCACCGTGCGCATGCTGCTGGCCGCCATCAAGCAGCGCGAGGTCGACGAGCGCATCGTGCTCGACGACACCCAGCTCGTGGGCATCGTCGACAAGCTCATCAAGCAGCGCAAGGACTCCGTGGCGGCCTTCCAGCAAGCCGGCCGCACCGACCTCGTCGACAAGGAAAACGCCGAGATCAAGGTGCTCGAGGCCTACCTGCCGCAACGCCTGTCGGCCGACGAGATCACGGCCGCCGTGGCGGCCATCGTCGCCGAGACGGGCGCCGCGGGCCCGGGAGACATGGGCAAGGTGATGGGCGCAGCCAAGGCGCGGCTGGCCGGCAAAGCCGACATGGCGCAGGTCTCCGCGGCCGTCAAGGCGGCCCTGTCCAAGTAAGCTGTCATGTCATGACCGACCTTCCCGTCTACTCGATCGCGCCCGACGTCTGCGTCGCGCCCCAGCTCCAACCGGCCGCCATGGCCGAGGCCGCGCGCGCCGGCTTCCGCAGCGTGGTCAACAACCGCCCCGATTTCGAGCACGACACCGACCAGCCCACGAACGAGTCCATGGAGGCGGCAGCCCGTGCCGCCGGGCTGGAGTACCGCTTCCTGCCGGTCCAGAGCGCCTACCAGACGCCCGAAGAGATCGCCGCGTTCGCGAAGCTGATGGAAGAGCTGCCCCGGCCCGTCCTGCTCTTCTGCCGCAGCGGCTCGCGCTCCGCGCGCCTCTACCAGCAAGCCAAGGCGCTGTAGGCGCCAATGACAAAGGCCCCTCGCGGGGCCCTTGTGTTGGGCAAGAGACGTTCAGAGCTTCTGCTGCTGCATGAAGTCGTCGAAGCGGCCTCCGCGAACCGGAACCACAGGTTCTGGCCGCGCCGAAGGCAGCGTAGTCGTCGTAGATCTTCTTCCAGGCCGGGTTCTTGCCATTCAGCTCGCTGTACAGGGCCATAGCTTCCTTGAAGGCCGCGTCGAGCACGTCCTTCGGGAAGCGGAACAGCTTCACGCCCGAGCCGACGAGCTGCTTGAGCGCCGCCGGGTTGCGCGCGTCGTAGCGCGACTGCATCACCAGATGCGCGTGCGAGGCCGCCGACTCGATGATGGCCTTGTTCTCGGCCGAGAGCCCTTCGAACGCCTGCTAGCTGCCGGCCACCTTCATGCGTTCGACGAGCAGCGAGCCGGTGGTGCGCGTGCCCGACGTGTAGGTGTCCGCGCCGACGGCCACGATGCTGCGCAGCATCTCGCGCAGGTTGCCCGCGACGGTGACCTCCTCCACCGGGTGGACGATGCGGCCGTTGTCCACCCAGAAGCCCGCGGCGCCGCGCGAGTAGTCGCCCGTGACGTAGTTCACGCCCTGCCCCATCAGCTCGATCACGAAGAGGCCGCGATGCAGCTTGCGCAGCATCGCCTCGAGGTCGTCGCCGGGCGCAGTGCGCCGGCTCGTCAGCACGAGGTTCTGCGAGCCGCCCGCATTGCCCGTGGTGTGCAGGCCGAGCTTGCGCGCCGAGTAGCTCGACAGGAAGTAGCCCTGCACCACGCCGCCCTCCACCACGCTGCGCGGCCGCGTGACCACGCCCTCGTCGTCGAACGGGGCGCTGCCCTTGCCCTTGGGGACGTGCGGATCTTCCCGAAGGTCGAGGTGGTCGGCCAGCACCGGCTTGTTCAGGCATTCGAGCAGGAAGCTGGCGCGGCGGTACAGCGACCCCCCGCTCGTGGCCTGCACGTAGGCGCCGAGCAGCCCCGAAGCCAGCGGCGACTCGAACAGCACCGGCACCTCGCAAGTGGGCACCTTTCGCGAATCGAGCCGCGACAGCGCACGCTCGGCGGCATAGCGGCCCACTGCCACGGGATCGGCCAACTGCCCGGGATCGCGCATCGAGCTGTACCAGGCGTCGCGCTGCATGCCGTCGCCGCGCCCGGCGATCGGAGCCACCGACAGCGAATGCCGCGAGCTCGCGTAGCCACCGCGGAAGCCGCGCGAGTTGCCGGCCCAGAAGTGCGACTGCTGCGCCGACACCGCGGCGCCTTCGGAGTTGGTGATGCGCCGGTCGGTCGACAGCGCGGCTGCCTCGCACTGCTGGGCGATGCGCGCCGCCTCCGCCGCGTCGACGGCCCACGGGTGGAACAGGTCCAGGTCGCGCGCGACGTCGTCGCCACGCGCCAGGTCGGCGTCGTCGGGCAGGCCGGCCGCCGGATCCTCGGCCGTGAAGCGCGCGATGTCGTAGGCGGCCTGCACGGTGCGCTCCAGCGCGTCGCGCGAAAAATCGGACGTGCTGGCGTTGCCGCGGCGCTGCCCGATGTACACGGTGACGCCGATGGACTTGTCGCGATTGCGCTCGACGTTCTCGACCTCGCCCTTGCGCACCGACACCGAGAGCCCCGTGCCCTCCGACACCTCGGCGCCGGCATCGCTCGCGCCGAGGCCGCGGGCGATGGCGAGGGCGTCGTCGACGATCTGCTGGAAACGCTCTCGCGGATAGGCAAAGCCGGATTCAGGCTGGTTCATGGGGTTCGATTCAGGAGGCTTGGAGGCGAGAACTATCATAACGATCGACCTTCGCAGCCCCATGCCCGACTCCCACCCCAACGCCACTCCCGGCGACGCCGACCGCCCGAGCAAGACGCGCCTGAAGCAGCAGGCGCATGCGCTGCAATCGCTCGGCGAAGCGCTGGTCGCGCTGCCGGACGACCGGCTGGCCGCCATGCCGATCTCCGAAACCCTGCTCGACGCGCTGCGCGAGGCGCGCAAGGTGCGCTCCCACGAGGGCCGGCGGCGCCATCTGCAGTATGTGGGCAAGCTGATGCGGCAGGCGCCCGAGGAGGCGATCGACCGGCTGCGCGACGCCGTGTCGGCGCTGCACCTCGGCGGCGCCCAGGACACCCTCGCGCTGCACCGGGCCGAGCGCTGGCGGGCCGAACTCGTGGCCGACGACGATGCGGCCACGCGCTGGCTGGCCAAGCACTCCGACGCGGACGCGCAGCGCCTGCGCAGCCTCGTGCGCGCCGCGCGCAAGGACGCGGCCACCCCGCCCGAGCAGCGCCACGGTCGCGCCTACCGCGAGTTGTTCCAGTTCCTGAAGGAGGCGATGGCTGCCGATGAGTGACTTCGACCCCGTGCGCATCGGGCTCGTTTCCGTGAGCGACCGCGCGTCGGCCCGCGTCTACGAAGACAAGGGCATCCCGGCGCTGCAGGACTGGCTCGCGCGAGCGCTGCGCAACCCGGTGACGTGGGAGACGCGCCTGATCGCCGATGACCAGGCCACGATCAGCGCAACCCTGGTGGAACTGGTCGACTTCGCCGGCTGCCACGTCGTGCTCACCACCGGCGGCACCGGGCCGGCGCCGCGCGACGTGACGCCCGAGGCGACGCTCGCCGTGGCGCACAAGGTGATGCCGGGCTTCGGAGAGCAGATGCGGCAGATCAGCCTGCAGTTCGTGCCCACCGCGATCCTGTCGCGGCAGGTGGCCGTGATCCGCGGTGGCGCGCTGATCGTGAACCTGCCCGGCCAGCCGAAGTCCATCGCCGAGACCTTGCAGGGGCTGCCCGATCGCAACGTGCCCGGCATCTTCGCGGCCGTGCCCTATTGCGTCGACCTGATCGGCGGCCCCTACCTCGAGACGGACCCGGCCGTGTGCACGGCGTTCCGGCCGAAGTCGGCCATCCGCACGCCGCTTGGAGTCTGCCGCGCAGACTCCAAGCCCGCTACTTGACGAGCCGGTTCAGCGCCTCGGCGTCGAAGTGCTCCGAGGTCTGCGCATCCTGCGGCACGCACTCGTCAGTGGGCAGCTCGCGCGAGCGCACCGAGAGCTTTTCGATCGCCTGCCACAGCAGGGCGATCTGGTGCTCGTGGCCGGAGGCGTTGTCGATGAGGCCCTTCATGGCCTGCGCGACGGGGTCGTCGCCCTGCGTCACGCCGTAGGCGGAGAAGCCCATCTTGGCGGCGGCCGCCTCGCGCACGGCATCGGCTTCGGCCCGGATGATGCGCGCCGGGTTGCCGACGGCCGTGGCGCCGGGCGGTACCGGCTTCACGACCACGGCGCCCGAGCCGACGCGCGCGCCTTCGCCTACCGTGAAGCCGCCGAGCACCTGCGCGTTGGCGCCGACGATCACGCCTCGCGCGAGCGTGGGGTGCCGCTTGGCGCCCTTCGCGAGCGAAGTGCCGCCGAGCGTGACGCCCTGGTAGATGGTGCAGTCGTCGCCGATCTCGGCCGTCTCGCCCACGACGATGCCCATGCCGTGGTCGATGAACACGCGCCGGCCGATCACCGCGCCCGGATGGATCTCGACGCCGGTGAAGAAGCGCCCGATGTGCGAGACGAAGCGGCCGAGCCAGCGCAGCCCGCGCGACCAGCACCAGTGGGCGCGCCGGTGAAAGATGAGCGCATGCAGCCCCGGGTAGCACGTGAGCACCTCCCACGACGAGCGCGCGGCGGGGTCGCGCTCGCGGATGGTGGCGATGTCTTCACGCAGTCGGGCGAACATGGTGCGGGACTTGGGGTGTGCTTCAGTGTAAGCGGCCGGGCGCACGGGCGCAGGGTGCCGCTCGGTGGCGCCGAAAGGCGGTTCGTAAGTGTCCACGCGTTCTCTTCCCAAGTCTTTGGGGCGACGATAGGGCTGCGTCGCCGCAGGGTCGATCCCGCGCCTCGGGGGAACGCCCGCCCGATCAGGACTTCGACTTGGCGACCGCGCGCGCGATGCCGCGCAGGATGTGGATTTCCTCCTCGGTGAGCCGTGCACGGTTGGCGAGTTGGTTCAGGCGCGGCATGAGCTTCTTCGGCGCGGCGGGGTCGAGGTAGCCGATGCCCACCAGCACCTCTTGCCAATGGGCGAGCGCGCCCTGCACGGCCGCGACGTCGGCCGCGAGCCCCTCGGGCGCTCGGGGCTGCACCTCGAAGCCGCCGAGCGCCTGCCGCCAGTCGTAGGCGATGACCTGCACCGCCTGCGCCAGGTTCAGCGAGCCGTACGCCGGGTCCGCCGGGATGCTGAGGCAGGCGTGGCAGCGGTACACGTCTTCGTTGGCCAGGCCGTGCCGCTCGCCCCCGAAGACGAACGCCACGCGTTGCGGCGCTTGCGCCAGCGTCTCGAACAGGACGCGCGGAGCGTGCGTGGGCGGGCCGAAGTCGCGCGGCGTCATGGCGGTGGCGCAGGCGAACGCGACGCCGTCCAGCGCGTCGGCCAAGGTGTCCGCGATGCGTGCACGCGCAAGCACGTCGGCCGCGCCGCTGGCCATCGCCACGGCCTCCTGGTGCGACAGCACGTCCGCGAAGCGCGGGCGCACGAGCACCAGGTCGCCGAAGCCCATCACCTTCATCGCGCGTGCAGCTGCGCCCACGTTGCCGGCGTGGCTCGTGTGCATCAGCACGAAGCGCGTGGGGTCGGGGAACACGGGCGGCTAAAATCGTGGGCTTGGCGGCGATTGTCACCGCCGCGCTCTTTGTCCACCGCCGGCTCCCCTCCTCCTTTGCGTGCCCCACCCATGCCTCCAGCCTTGCACCCCATGCTCAACATCGCCGTCAAGGCGGCCCGCGCGGCGGGGGCGATCATCAACCGGGCGGCTCTCGACCTGGACCTGCTCAAGATCAGCAGCAAGGGGCCGAACGACTTCGTGAGCGA
>Ga0247830_10001109_pt1 | contig 10855 bp, 6 predicted proteins | sample 12C_Control_Day5_FD_207766 | JGI IMG/M metagenome (GOLD analysis project Ga0247830, IMG submission 207766) | Soil microbial communities from agricultural site in Penn Yan, New York, United States - 12C_Control_Day5 | ecosystem: Environmental > Terrestrial > Soil > Agricultural land | place: USA...
GCGGCCCGCGCCGACTTCATCGCCAACGTGCTGCCGCGCGACGAGCGCACCGGCATCGTCTACGCCGCCTACGAGATCTTCACGCCGCGCTACCGCGAGTACCGCGACATCGACGGCTTCGACCTCGCCGAGTCCACCCGCCTCGGCCCGTACGCGTCGATCCTCGCCGGCGCCGGCCTGCGCGCGCTGGCCTCCGACGTCAACTTCGGCCGGCTGTCCGCCGAGGCCGGGTGGACGGCGCCGCTCGGCCGCGACGGCGTGGCGTCGCTGGCGGCGTCGTTCTCGACGCGCTACGAGGGGCGCGCGTTCGTCGACCGGGTCGCCGCCACCAGCCTGCGCGTGGTGACCCCGTCGACCCCGCTCGGCCGCGCGGTGACCTCGCTGCGCCTGGCCGGCGTCTACCGCGACGAGTCCAACCGCTTCCTCTACCTCGGCGGCGACAGCGGCCTGCGCGCCTACCCGATCAACTTCCTCGACGGCGATCGCCGGGTCGTGGCCCAGACCGAGCTGCGCTCGCGCAGCGTGCGCTGGTTCCTCGGCAGCCGGTGGGGCGTGCTGCTGTTCCACGACGTCGGCGGCGCCGCCGATCGCGCCGACGACGTGCGCCTCTACCAGGACGTCGGCATCGGCATCCGCGCCCTCGGCGCCCAGCTGTCGTCCGAGGTCTTCCGCTTCGACGTCGCGTTCCCGCTGTCCACCTACGACGTCGGCGGCGGCAGCCGCGCCGCCTGGTCGCCGCGGTTCTCGGCCGGATACAGGCAGGCGTTCTGATGGCGAACCGCGACATCGGCGACGAGGCTCAGCTCCACGCGATCGAGCAGCGCATGTTCGACGCCATCCGCGCCCGCGACGCCGACGGCCTGCGCGAGCTGCTGCACGACGACTTCGTGCTGCGCATCCCCGGCCACCCCGACGCCGATCGCGAGGCGCTGATCGCCGGCGTCCTGGCCATCCCCGGCGAGATCCTGTCGGTCGACGGCGAGGGCGTCACCGCGCGCGTCGTCGACGGCGTCGGCGTGCTCACCGGCACCCAGCGCGCCCGCGTCGCGCTGCCCGACGGCACCGTCGCGACCAGCACCAACGTGTTCACCGACGTCGCGGTGTGGACCGAGCGCGGCTGGCGCCTGGTGCTCGCCCACTCGGTCGAGCTGCCCGAGTAGCCTGCGCCGGGCTGGTGGCAATGCGTACGCTAGTCCTGACCGCCGGTCCTCGGGCTTGACCCGTTGACGTTGACGTTGACGTTGACGTTGACGGCGACGAACAAGGGCGCCGCGCACGTCTGCGCGCGGTCCATCTACTCGTCCACGTCAACGACAAGGTCAACGTCAACGATGTGACCGACTGGGGCTAGTGGAGCAGCCGGCGGGCGCTCGGGGCGCGGCCGATCGCGCCGGCGCCGCCGGTGCCGCGGCTGCCGGCGGCGCCGTCACGGGCCGGCGCGCTGCCGCCGTTGCCGCCGCCCGCGCCCGGGGCCGACGCGGTGAGGACCGGCGTCACCGCCTTGCCGACGGTGACCTGGATGGCGTGGCCGAGCTCCTCCTGGAACATGTCGGCCTTGCGCAGGAGCTGGACGTCGTCGATGGCCGGGCCGTCCTTGGCGATGAGGTCGAGCACGATGGTCTGGCCGACGCGGGAGGCGACCAGGTTCTCGATGCGCTGGCGGTGGCCGGAGTCGAGCGAGTCGGCGAGGCGCAGGAGCGCGCACAGCTTGCGGACGTGGCCGCGCCGCTCCTTGGGCAGGTCGGCCTCGGCGATCAGCTTGCGGGCGTCGCCGGTCGCCTTGCGGTGGACCCGGGCCAGGAGCGCCACCATGTCGCGCTGCACGCCCTCGAGGCCGGGGATGCGGCCCCAGCGGATCATGTACTCGCTGTGCTTGTGGTGACCGCGGGTGTTGACCACCTCGCCGACGTCGTGGAGCAGGGCGGCGACCTCGAGGACGACCCCGAGCTCCTCGGGGAGCTGGTGGACGTCGCGCAGCTGCTGGAACAGCGCGCGGGCCAGCTTGCGGACCTGCTCGCCGTGGGTGGTGTCGTGGTCGACCCGGCTGGCGAACGTGCGCGCGGCGGTGAGCACCGCCTTGCCGTGGGCGCCCTCGGTGCGGGCCTGCTCCTCGGCGGCGGCCTCGGCCAGCTCGAGCAGCACCGCCTCGCGGATGCCGACCCCTGGTGCGATCAGGCGCTGGATGCCGAGCTGGCGGGCGACGGTGGCGATCAGCAGGGCGGCGACGCCGAGCACCTCGGCGCGATCGCGGCGGACGTTGAACCGCTGCATGCGGCCGTCGATGTCGAGGCCGAGGATCTCGGGCAGCGCCTTCTCGAGCGCGGCCAGCTCGAAGGTCGGCTGGCTGGGGTGGCCGTCGCCGATCAGCCGCCCGAGCGCCTCGGCGTTGCCGCCGCAGCAGGCGGCGAGCCCGAGGTCGAAGCGCGGCGGCAGCACCGACTGCACCAGGGTGGCGGTGTAGCGCCGGACCATGCCGGCCTCGGCGTCGCCGATCGTGCCGTACAGGCCGAGGGTCTCGACCAGGCGCACGGTGCCGATCGGCAGCGAGTAGCCCCGCCAGCTCGACGCCGCGCCGGCGCCGTCGCGGAGGTTGACCTCGAGGCTGCCGCCGCCGAGGTCGAGGATGCAGCGCGGCGGCACGGTCTGGCCGAACGCGTTGACCACCGCCTTGCGCACCAGCCGGGCCTCCTCGTCGCCGTCGATGACGTCGAGCTCGATGCCGGCCTCGTGGTGCAGGCGGTGGACCAGCACGTCGCGGTTGTCGGCCGAGCGCACCGCGCTGGTCGCGACCGCCCGGTAGATCGACACCCCCTGGCGATCGAACAGCTGGCGGAACCGGCTGAACGCGGCCACCGCCTCGTCGAGGGTGTCGGCATCGAGCTCGCCGCGGGTGAACGCGCCATGGCCGAGCCGGACCGGCACGCGCTCGGCCTCGATCCGGGTCAGGCCGGCGGGGCCGAGCTCGGCCACCACCACCCGCAGGGCGTTGGATCCGGCGTCGATCGCTCCGAGCGTGGTGCGCGCGGTCAAGGGTGCGGACTCCCTGGGCCTGAATAGCACAGGCCCGCGGCGCCGAGGACCTTCATCCTCGACGGCGCCGATCCCGGCCTCAGGCCCGCATGCCGGGGGCCTCGCGCCCGGTCGACGCTACGTACTCGTCGTAGGACCCGCCGTACACCCGTGGTCCGGCGGCGCTCAGCTCGACCACGCGGGTCGCCAGCGCCCTCAGGAACTGGCGGTCGTGCGACACGAAGATCAGCGTGCCCTCGTAGTCGGCCAGCGCGGCGACCAGCGCCCGCTTGGTGGCGATGTCGAGGTGGTTGGTCGGCTCGTCGAGCACCAGCAGGTTGGGCGCGTCGTAGAGCAGCTTGGCCAGCGCGACCCGCGCCTTCTCGCCGCCCGACAGCACGCGGATCGGCTTCATCACATCGTCGTCGTGGAAGCCGAACGCCCCGGCCAGGTTGCGCAGCGTGCCCTGGTTGGCGGCCGGGGCGTGGGCCTCGAGCTCCTCGAGCACCGAGCGGTCGCCGGCCAGGCCGTCCATCAGGTGCTGGGCGTAGTAGCCGAGCGTGACCGACGCGCCGATGGTCGCGGTGCCGGCGTCGGGAGCGAGGGCGCCGGCGATCATCTTGAGCAGGGTCGACTTGCCGGCGCCGTTCTCGCCCATGACCGCCCACCGCTCCTTGCGGCGCACGATCAGCGAGATGCCGTCGTGGACCACCCGCGCGCCGTAGGCCTTGCGCACGCGGTCGAGCTTGACCACGTCGTCGCCCGACCGGCTCGGGGTGCGGAACTCGAAGCGGCGCTCGACGATCCGCCGCGGCTCGGCGATGCGCTCGATCTTGTCGAGCTTCTTCTGCCGGCTCTGGACCTGGGCGGCCTTGGCGGCGTGGGCCTTGAACCGCTCGATGAACCGGCTCTCCTTGGCCAGCATGGCCTGCTGGCGGGCGTACTCGGCCTCGCGGCGGGCGGCCTCCTCGGCGCGGGCGCGCTCGTAGAAGTCGTGGTTGCCGCCGTAGGTGCGGATGGTGCCACCGTCGATCTCGATGATCTTGGTGACCACCCGGTTCATGATCTCGCGGTCGTGGCAGGTCATCACGACCGTGCCCGGGTAGGTGCGCAGGAAGCCCTCGAGCCACAGGATCGACTCGAGGTCGAGGTAGTTGGTCGGCTCGTCGAGCAGCAGGATCTCGGGCCGGGCCAGCAGGATGCGGGCGAGCGCGACGCGCATCTTCCACCCACCCGACAGGCTGCCGACGTCGTCGCCGAACCGCTCGCCGGCGAAGCCGAGGCCGTGCAGCACCTCCTGGGCGCGGGCCTCGAGCTCGTAGCCGCCGAGATCCTGGTAGCGGGCCTGGACCTCGCCGAACCGGGTCACGACCTCGTCGAGGTCGTCGCCGGCCGCCTCGAGCCGGGCGGCCAGCGCGGCCAGCTCCTCGCCGAGGGTGGCGACCTCGCCGGCGCCGGCGACGGTCTCGGCCAGGATCGACCGCCCGCGCATGTCGCCGGTGTCCTGGCGGAAGAACCCGATCGACAGCTTGCGCGGCCGCTCGATGACGCCGTCGTCGGCCTCCTCGTCGCCGACGATCATGCGGAACACGGTCGACTTGCCGGCGCCGTTGGGCCCGACCAGGCCGATGCGCTCCCCCGGGTTGATCTGGAAGCTGGCGTCGACCAGGAGGATCTGGCCGCCGTACTGCTTGGTCACACCGGCGAACGCGAGCATGGCGGGCGGTCGTATAGCACCTCGGGGTCGGCCGCAAGCCAGGCCTCGGGACGACCCGCACCCACACGTGGAGGGCGGGGGCCCACCCGCAACGGACGGTCGCGTCGCCGGCGCCATCGGGGCTACAATGAGGGGGCTTGCTGGTCTCGGGGCAGGCGCTGGCCGCGCGATTCGAGCTACGCCGACGGCTGGGGGCCGGCGGGATGGGAGAGGTGTTCGAAGCGTGGGACCGCCAGCGCGACGAGGTGGTCGCGCTCAAGACCCTGGCCCGGGTCGACGCCGACACCCTCGCCCGGTTCAAGCGCGAGTTCCGCACCCTGCAGGGCCTGGCCCACCCCAACCTGGTGTCGCTGCGCGAGCTCGTCCGCGAGGGCGACCAGTGGTTCTTCACCATGGAGCTGGTCGCCGGCACCCACCTGCTCGACTGGGTGCGGCCCGTCGCCGACGGCAAGCGGCCGAGCGGGCGGCGCGCGCCGACCGGCGGGTTCTCGACCCGCCGCCTGGACGAGGCGCGAGTCCGCGACGCGTTCGCCCAGCTCGCCCACGGCCTGCGCGCGCTCCACCACGCCGGCAAGATCCACCGCGACATCAAGCCGTCGAACGTGATGGTCGCCCGCGACGGCCGGGTCGTGCTGCTCGACTTCGGCCTGGTCACCGAGCTCGATCCCGGCCAGCAGTCGATCGACGGCCGCCCGATCGGCACGGTCGACTACATGGCGCCCGAGCAGGCGTCGGGGCGACCGATCTCCGAGGCGGCCGACTGGTACGCGTTCGGCGTGATGCTGCACGAGGCCCTGACCGGCCGGGTCCCGTTCAGCGGCCACGTCCTCCAGATCCTCGTCGAGAAGCAGCAGCGGGTGCCGACGCCGGTGGCCGAGCTGGTGCCCGACGTGCCGGCCGACCTGGCCGCGCTGTGCGACGCGCTGCTGGCGATCGAGCCGGCCGGACGGCCGAGCGCCGACGAGATCGCCCGCCGGCTCGGCGTCGATCAGGCCGAGCTGCGCCGGACCTCGTCGCTGGGGCCGCCGGCGCCCGGCGCCGCGTTCTACGGCCGCGACGGCCAGCTCGCCGAGCTGGCCCGGTCGTGGGCGCGGGCCGAGACCGGCGCGATCGTCCACCTGGTCACCGGCCAGTCGGGCATCGGCAAGTCGACGCTGGTCAGCCACTTCGTCGCCGACGTCGCCGCCGCCGATCCGACCCTGCTCGCGCTCCACGCCCGCTGCTACGAGCGCGAGACCGTGCCGTACAAGGCGCTCGACGGCATCGCCGACGACCTCGCCGACGATCTCGGCGCGCTGCCCGACGCCGAGGTCGCCGGCCTGCTGCCGCCCCAGCCGTCGCTCCTCGCCCGCCTGTTCCCGGTGTTCCAGCAGGTCGCCGCCATCGCCGCCGCGCCGGCCGCCGCCGACAGCAAGGACCCGCTCGAGCAGCGCCGCCGCATGTTCCACGCCCTGCGCCACCTGCTGGCCGCGCGCGCCACCACCCGCCGGGTCCTGCTCACCATCGACGACCTGCAGTGGGCCGACGCCGACAGCTTCCTCTTGCTGCGCGAGCTGCTGCGCGCGCCGGCGGCGCCGCCGGTGCTGGTCATCGCCACCGTGCGGACCGGCGACGAGCTGCCGGCCGCGGTCAAGGACGGCCTGGCCGGCCTGGTCGTCGAGAGCCTCGGTCTCGGGCCGCTCGACGACGCCGACAGCCGCCGGCTGGCGGTCGAGCTGTCGCCGCGGGTCGGCTCGCGCGCCGATCTCGATCAGCTCATGCACGACGCCGGCGGCCACCCGCTGTTCCTGCAGGAGCTGGTTCGCTACGTCGACTCGGTCGGCGCCATCGCGTCGACGCCGACCCTCGACGACGCCCTCCGCGCCCGCGTCGAGGTGCTCGGCGTCGACGCCCGCCACCTGCTCGAGCTGGTGTGCGTGGCCGGCGGCCCGATCGCCGGCGACGTCGCGGTGCGCGCGTGCCGCATCGATCCGCAGCGGCTCGATCGCGCCATCGCGACCCTCAAGGTCGCCGGGCTGGCCCGCGAGGTCGGCCGCGGCCGCGGCCTCGCCCTCGAGCCGTACCACGACCGCGTGCGCGAGGCGGTGACCGACGGGCTCGCGCCCGAGGACCAGCGCGCGCTGCACGCCCGCCTGGCCGCCGCGCTCGAGGCCACCGCCGATCGCGATCCGCACCTCTTGCACCGCCACTACCGCCTGGCCGGCATGACCGCCCGTGCCGCCGAGTGCGCCGAGATCGCCGCCGCGCGCAGCGTGGCCGCCCACGCCTTCGAGCAGGCCGCCGAGCTGTGGCGCGACGCGCTCGAGCTGGTCGCCCACGACGCCGACGACACCCGCCGCCTCCACCTCCGGCTCGGCGAGGCGCTCGGCGCGGCCGGCCGCGGCGCCGAGGCCGCCGAGCACTACCTGGCCGCCGCCGCCGGCGCCGATCCCGCGACCCGGCTCGAGTGCCAGCGCCACGCCGCCCAGCAGCTGCTGTACAGCGGCCGCATCGAGCGCGGCCTGGCGGTGCTGTCCGACCTGCTGGCCCAGATCGGCGTGTCGGTCGCCGCCACCCCCAAGAAGGCGCTGGCGTCGCTGCTGTGGCACCGCGCGCTGCTGCGCCTGCGCGGGCTCGGCTTCCGGCCGCGCCACCGCCGCGAGATCGCCGACGCGACCCTGATGAAGCTCGAGGCGCTCCACGGCGCGGCGATCGGCCTGGCCACGGTCGACACCATCCGCGGCACCGACTACCAGGCCCGGGCGCTGATCCTCGCCCTGCGCACCGGCAGCCGGTTCGAGATCTCCCGCGCGCTGGTGTTCGAGGGCATGTTCCAGGCCACCAACGCCCGCGTCGCCGCGGCGGCGCGCATGTTCGCCCGCGCCGCCGAGGCGGCCGAGGGCCTCGACGAGCCGTACCTGTCGGCGATCCTCGAGGCCGGCCCCGGCGTCGCCGCCTACTTCGACGGCCGCCTCGAGGAGTCGATCGCGCTGCTCGAGCGCGGCGAGGCGATCGTCCGCCAGCTGCCCGGGGTGAGCTGGGAGCTGGTGTCGATCCGGATCTTCTGGCTGTGGGCGCTGCGCTTCCTCGGCGACTACCACCGCCTGCGCGAGCGGGTCGAGCAGTTCCTGCGCGACGCCCAGGTCCGCGGCGATCAGTACCTCGAGAGCACGATCCGCCGGTCGTGCGCGGTGCTGGCGTTCGCCGACGATCGCCCCGAGCGCGTGGCGCCCGAGCTGGCCCGCGCGACGTGGGCGCCGCCGACCGACGCGTTCCACGTCCAGCACTTCCACGAGTGGATCGCCCTCGGCGAGCTGGCGCTCTACACCGGCGCGCCGGTCGATCCGCGGGTGCCGGCGATGCGCGACCAGCTCGAACGCTCGCTGCTGATGCGGGTCACCTCGATCCAGATCCAGGCCGCGTTCCTCGAGGCGCGGCTGATCCTCGCCGACCGCGACGCCGATCCCGCCGCCGCCCGCCGCCACGTCCGCGCCCTGCGCAAGGCGCCGCAGCGGATCGCCACCGTGTGGGCGCCGATGGTCGCCGCCGGCATCGCCGCTCGCCTGGGTGATCGCGCCGCCGCCGCCCGTGCCCTCGCCGAGGCCGAGGCGGCCGCGGCCGCGCTCGGCGTGAAGTCGTTCGCCGCCACCGTGGCCTACCGCGCCGCCCAGCTCGCCGGCGACGAGGCCGGTCGCGCCGCCGCCGCGGCGACGCTCGCGGAGCTCGGCGTGGTCGCGCCGGCGAAGCTGGTCAACCTGTTCGCGCCCGGCTTCGACGCCTGAGCACCAGCGCGAGCGCCAGGCCGAGCGACAGCGCGACCCCGGCCGGGCCGCCGCCGGCGCGCGACGAGCTCCCGCACCCGCAGCCGCCGCCGTCACCGGGGTCGGGGCCGTCGCCGGTGCCGGCGTCGACCGCCGGCGGATCGAGCGCCTGATCGGCGGTGCAGGCCGGGTTGCCGGTCGCGTCGGTCGCGCACACCCGGTAGCGCAGCCCGGGCTGGTCGGGGACGGTCGCGGTCCACAGGTACTCGCCGCGCCAGCGCATGGCGATCGGCGCGGTCGTGCCCGGGCCGGCGAGCTCGACGACGACGCGGCGCCAGTCGTGGGCCAGGCTCGGGCTCTTGTGATCGTGGACCCGCGCGACCACGGTGCGATCGGCGCGGGTGGCCGGCCGGAGGAGCCGGATCGACGGGACCGCGGCGTCGATCGAGACGCCGCTGCCGGCGAGCTGGACCACGTCGGGCTCGGTGACCTCGCCCTGGCCCTGGACCACGTCGAGGCGGCCGTCGTGATCGAGATCGGCGACCGCCAGCCCGAGCGTGCCCGGGGTGGCGAGCGGCAGCGCGCCGGCGACGGTGGTGAAGTGGCCGGCGCCGTCGTTGCGCAGCAGGCGATCGGGATCCGACAGCGAGCCGATGATCAGGTCGGCGTCGCCGTCGGCGTCGACGTCGAGGAACACCGCGACGTTGTCGTCGGCGCCGGCCGGGTTGGCGGCGCCGGTCAGGCGGGCGTCGGTCTCGTCGGCGAACCGGCCGCGGCCGTCGTTGATCAGCACGGTCTCGCGCGCCTGCGGGCCGTCGTTGATCGTGACCAGGTCGAGGTCGCCGTCGCCGTCGACGTCCATCGCCTCGTACTCGTAGTTGTTGGTGCGCTGGGGCAGGCGGGCCGAGTCGTCGGTGAAGCGGCCGCCGCCGTCGTTGACGTACAGCCGCCCGCCCGAGCAGCGCTTGCAGCTCACCACCACGTCGAGGTCGGCGTCATCGTCGACGTCGACCAGCTCGAGGTCCCACGACCAGGCGATCGGCGCGGCCGGCACCCGCTCGCCGGCGTCGGCGAAGCGGCCGGCGCCGTCGTTGAGCCACAGCCGCAGCGGTCCGCCCGGCACGGTCAGCGGCGGGCCGCCCCAGTCGGCGGCGACCAGGTCGAGGTCGCCGTCGCCGTCGACGTCGCCGAATTCGGCGTCGCCGAGCGCGACCGTCCCGGCCGGCAGGTGCGTCGCCGACACGTCGGCGTAGGCGCCGCCGTCGCCGCGCAGCCACAGCCCGCTGGCGGTGCCGTGGGCGCCGCCGACGAACACGTCCTGGTCGCCGTCGCCGTCGACGTCGCGGACCTTGATGACCCGGCTCAGCCGGGTGCCGGCGGTGCCGAACACCGCGGTCGAGATCTCCTCGACCAGCGGCCCGGGGCCGGTCCACGCGCCGAGGTTGCGGAACACCCGCTGCGGCTCGGGCGCGCCGGGGGTCGCGTAGGCGCCGCCGTTGGCGAAGAGCAGATCGACCCAGCCGTCGCCGTCGAGATCGGCCAGCTCGACCTTGTTGGTCCACTCGGCGGTCGTGCCGATCGTCCGCGCGGTGGCGTCGTCCCACCGCTGCGCCGCCGCGCCGCCGACCGAGCCGACCAGGACCACGACACCGACGGAGCAGGGCAGGCGCATCGCCGCGACCCTAGCCTCGACGCGGGTTTGGGCGCCAGTGACCGGCGCTGACCAGATCGTCGACCGCCGGCTACGCGCACAGCGGTCCGCCGTCAGGGCGCCTCGCGCTCGACCGCCGCCAGCACGTGGCGCGGCACCGCGTCCTCGAGGAACGTGCGCCAGGTCGGGTAGTCGTTGAAGTTCCCCGCCTGGATGGCGACCACCAGGTCGAGCGCCGGGATCGCGATCGCGAGCTGCCCGCCGTTGCCGCTGGCGTAGAACGCGTCGTAGGTCGCGTCGCCGACGTGGTAGCGGATGCGCCACCAGCCGTAGCCGTAGTCGTCGGGGCGGTTCAGCGAGGCGTGCGCCGAGGTCGCCGCGTCGACCCACGCCGCGCTGACGATGCGCTTGCCGCGCCACGTGCCGCGATCGAGGAACACCTGGGCGAGCTTGGCCAGATCGCGCGTGCGGAGCTGGAGGCCGCCGCCCATGTAACCCTGCCCGTCGGGTTGCAGGTTCATGTAGTAGTGGGCGATGTCCAGCGGCGCCATCAGATCGGCGTGCAGGCGCTCCGGCAGCCACGCACGCTTCGGCCCGGCGATCGCCGCGCCGACGAGGTTCAAGGTCCCCGAGCAGTAGGCGGCGTGCTCGCCCGGCGGGTGCGCCACCGGCAACCCCAGCGTGTAGCGCACCCAGTCGGCCTCGGCCTGCATCCGGTCCTCGTTGCCGGCGCTGTCG
>Ga0247830_10001110_pt1 | contig 10854 bp, 12 predicted proteins | sample 12C_Control_Day5_FD_207766 | JGI IMG/M metagenome (GOLD analysis project Ga0247830, IMG submission 207766) | Soil microbial communities from agricultural site in Penn Yan, New York, United States - 12C_Control_Day5 | ecosystem: Environmental > Terrestrial > Soil > Agricultural land | place...
GCGCACCGGGTGCCGCCGTCCGCCTGGAGCACGTCGCAGTCGAGCCACAGGGTGCGCTCGCCCAGCGCCTTGAAGTCGCAGACGCTGCGGAGCGCCCGCCCGATGAGCCGCTGGATCTCGATCGTGCGCCCATCGGGTCGACCGCGGGACGCGGCACGCTGGGTCCGCTCGCCCGTCGACGCGGGCAGGAGCGAGTACTCGGCGGTCATCCAGCCGCGCCCCTTGCCGCGGAGCCACCGCGGGATCTCCTGCTCCACGGTCGCGGTGCAGAGCACGACCGTCCGTCCCTGCGCGTAGAGGATCGAGCCGTGCGGCTGCTCGAGGAAGTCGGGCTGGAGGTCGAGCTCGCGGAGCTGGTCGGGGCGGCGGCCGTCGTGGCGGGTCATGCGGTCCTTCCGTGGATCGTTGGTGGTGCGGGAAGTTACAGCGTGGCCGGGCGGCCCGCGCCGTCGCTCGCTCAGGCGGCGGGCCGGACGACGCCGAGCGTCACACGCTCGACATCGGCGATGGGGAGCTGGAGGAAGCGCTTGCCCATCTCGGCGAACGCCGCCGGGTCGCCCGTCGTCAGGAAGCGGTAGCCGCCCTCCCGGTCCTCGTCGTTCTCGATCCGCTTGCGAGCGAGCGTCTCGGAGACCTCGCGCGCCGTCTCCTCCGCCGAGAAGACGAGGGTGACGCCCCGGCCGAAGACCCGCTGGAAGATGGGCCGCAGGATCGGGTAATGGGTGCAGCCGAGGATCACCGTGTCGACCTTTGCCGCGCGCAGCGGTGCGGCGACCTCGCGCACGGCCTCGGTCGTCTCCTCCCCGAAGGGGTCGGGGCCTTCGATCAGCGGGACGAGGCGCGGGCACGCGACCGCGACGACCTCGACCCCTGCGTCGTGGCCGCGCACGAGCTCCTGGTAGCGGCCGCTCGCAACGGTCGCCTCGGTCGCGAGGAGGCCGACGCGGCGGTTGCGGGTGGCGAGCGCCGCGGCGTGCGCCTCGGGCGCGAGGACGCCGACGACGGGCACGGCGAGCGTGCGCTGCAGGTCGGGAAGCCCGGCCGCGGTGGCGGTGTTGCAGGCGACGACGACGAGCTTCACGCCCTCGGCCTCGAGGGCGCGGCCGACCTCCAGCGCGAAGCGACGCACCTCCTCGAGCGGGCGCGGGCCGTACGGGAGCCGCGCGTGGTCGCCCAGGTACACGACGTCCTCGTGCGGGAGCGTGACGAGGATCTCGTGCAGGACGGTGAGGCCGCCGACCCCCGAGTCGAACACCCCGATCGGCCGCCCGTCCATCGCGCCGATTGTACGGCCGCGGTCGTCCGGCCCCGTTTCCGCGGCTACCCTTGGGCGCCGTGACACGGATGCACCGAGGCGCGCTCGTCCTGCTGCTCGCGCTGGCCGCGGCCCTGCTCGCGTCCGCGCCGGCGGGGGCGCTCACGCGACAGGACGTGACGATCACCTCGCCGGACGGGGCGGCCCTAACAGCGACGCTGACGCTCCCGAGCGCCGCGCCCCCTACCGGCGGCTGGCCCGCCGTGATCCTGATGCACGGGCTCGGTGGGAACCGCGGCGACGTGCTCGCGGTCGCGCAGACGATGGGGATCGGCGAGCGCTACGCGGTGCTCGCGTTCGACGCACGCGGACACGGCGGCTCGGGCGGCCTCGTCGGGATCGATGGGCCGAAGGAGGTCGCGGACGTGAAGGCCGTCTTCGGCTGGCTGCGCAACCGGCCGGACGTCGCGGACACCCGGATCGGCGGCTGGGGCGTCTCGTACGGCGGCGGCGCCGCCTGGAACTCGCTCGTCGCCGACGTGCCGTGGGCAGCGCTCGCGGTCTCGATCAGCTGGACCGACCTGCGCCAGGCGCTCATCCCGCAGGGCCTCGCCAAGAGCGGGGTCATGGCGGGCTTCCTCGGCGCGCTCGACGCGAAGCGCGTCGACCCCGAGGTCTTCGCAGTGCGCGACGCGGCGTTCGCCGGGAACCTCGCGAGCATCACGCCGTTCGCCGCGGCCCGCTCGTCGATCGGGAAGCTGAAAGGCGTCAAGACGCCGGTCTTCCTCATGCAGGGCCGGCGCGACTTCGCATTCGGGCTCGACCAGGCGCTGACCGCCTATCGCGCGCTGGCCGGGCCGAAGCAGCTCTGGATCGGCCTCAACGGACACGCGCCCTCGTCGGGCACCGCGGCGGACACGCCGGCGATGCTCGCCGCGAGCGCCCAGTGGTTCGACCGCTATCTCCGCGGCGACGCGTCGACGCCGCTCGCCAAGCCGGTCGCGGTCTCGCCCGAGGGCTGGCGCGGCCAGCCGGTGCGGTTCGCCGGGCTTCCGAAGGTCGTCGTGCGCGGCCGCCTCCCGTTCCGGACGCAGGGTGCGAACGCGATCGCGCAGTCGGGCCGCTACCGGCTCGCGCTCCCGCGCCTCGCCCGCCCGACCGAGGTCTTCGGCGCCCCGACCGTGCAGGTCACAGCGAACGCGAGCGGTGGCTGGTCGCGTCTCGTCGCCGTGCTCAGCGCCCGGACGCCCGCCGGCAAGGAGATCGTCGTGGCGGCGGGAGGCGTGCCGACCCGGGCGGGCCGGCGCACGTACCACATCGCCCTCAACGACCAGGCCACGTTCCTGCCCAGAGGGTCGCGCCTCACGCTCACCCTCGGCTCGTCGACGCTCGCGCAGAACCCGGCCAACCTCCTCTACCTCGCCCTCCCGCTCGCGCCGACCGCGCGGCTCGCCGTCACGGGCGGCTCCGTCGCCCTCCCCGAGCTCGCGACGCCCGTCTCGCGATGAGGCGAGCGCTGCTCGTCCTCGGGGCGGCCCTCGTCGCCGCGACCCCGGCCGCCGCCGGCACGACGGCCGATCCCGGCCTCACCCCGACGAGCCTCCTGATCGGCGGCACCGTGCCGCTGTCCGGCGAAGCCGCCGCCTTCGGCGCCGTCGGCCCGGGCGCGAAGGCGTACTTCGACTACGTCAACTCGAAGGGCGGCGTCAACGGGCGGACGATCGAGTACCGCTTCTACGACGACGCGTACAACCCGGCGCAAACGGTGCAGCAGACCCGCCGCCTCGTCGAGCAGGACGGGGTCTTCGCGATCTTCAACGCGATCGGCACCGGGTCGAACCTCGCGATCCGCGACTACCTGAACGCGCAGAAGGTGCCGCAGCTGTTTGCCGGCGACGGCTCGCAGGCGCTCGGGGGCGGGTCGGCGCGCTACCCGTGGACGGTCGGCTTCCTACCGAGCTACCGCGGCGAGGGGGCCGTTCTCGGGCGGGACGTCGTCCAGACGGCGCCCAAGGCGAAGGTCGCGGTGCTGCTCGAGGCGTCCGAGCTCGGACGGGACCTGGCGCGCGGCCTCTCGGGCGCGATCGCACGCAAGGGACCGCGGATCGTCGCCTCTCAGCCGTACGAGACGACGGCGACGGACGTCACGTCGCAGATCGCGCGCCTCAAGGCCTCGGGCGCCGACACGCTGATGCTCTTCGCAACGCCGAAGTTCCTGATCCAGGCGATCGTCGCGACGCAGAAGCTCGGGTGGCGGCCGCAGCTCTACCTCGCGTCGGTGTCGATCGAGCCGACGATCATGGCGATCGCCCGCGCGAACGCCCCGCAGCTCACCCGCGGCGCACGCGCGATCGCGTTCGTCAAGAACCCGAACGACCCCGTTTGGCGCAAGGACCCGGCCGTCGCCCTCTACAGGTCGATCCTGAGCCGCTTCGCGCCGGGCGCCAAGGCGACCGACGTCTACCACTGGTACGGGATGGCCGTCGCGTGGACGATGGTCGACGCGCTCAAGCGCGCGGGGAAGAGCCCGACGCGCGCAAGCCTCCTCGCGGCCGCCCGCAGCCTGAACACGACCGCGAACCCTTTCCTGCTTCCCGGCACGCGCCTCCGCACGTCGACCGCGGACGCGTTCCCGCTCGACACGGTCTACCTCTACCGCTACGACAACCGCCAGTGGGTCCGCGCGTCGGGGCCGTTCCCCGCGCGCTGAGACCGGACGCTCGCCCCGCCGCCGTCCGTCAGGGGGCCCGCGCACTAGCGTGACGCCGATGACGGCGACCGTGCGGATCGGGACGTGCTCCTGGGCCGACGAGGGCCTGCTCAAGGCCTGGTACCCCCGCGGGGTCTCGACCGCGGAGGCCCGGCTCAGGTACTACGCCGAGCGCTTCGACGTCGTCGAGGTCGACTCCCCGTACTACGCCCTTCCGGACCCGGCGGTGACCGAGCGTTGGGCGCGCCGAACGCCCGACGCGTTCACCTTTCACGTCAAGGCCTCCGCCGCGATGACGTGGCACGAGGGCGAGCCGACCGACGAGGCGTTTCGCCTGTTCCGGGCTGCGCTCGAGCCCCTCGAGCTCTCGGGGAAGCTCCAGGGCGTCCTCCTCCAGTACCACCCGCGCTTCACGAAGTCGGTCGCCGCGGAGGACGAGCTCGCGCGGGCGCCCGAGCGCCTCGCGCCGCTCGTCCCACTCGTCGAGTTCCGCCACCGCTCCTGGCTCGAGGAGGCCGAGCGCGCCGACACGCTCGCGTTCCTCGAGGCGAACGGGCTCGCGTTCGTCTCGCTGGACAGCCCGCGCACCCGGGCCTCGAACGTCTCGCCCCGCGTCGCGGCGGCCACGCACCGGGTCGCGTACGTCCGCTTCCACGGGCGGAACGCGGCGACCTGGAACATCCGCGGGGCGCGGTCTGCCGCCGAGCGCTTCGACTGGCTCTACACGCCGGAGGAGCTCGCGGAGTGGGTCGAGCCGATCGCCCGCCTCGCCGGCGAGGCGGAGGAGGTCTACGCGCTCTTCAACAACAACCGGGACGACTTCGCGCCGCGGAGCGCGCAGATCCTCCGCGGGCTCCTCGACGAGGCGGGGATCCCCGCCGCGGGCGGGGTCGAGCCTCCGCCGACCGAGCTCCGGCTCTTCTGACCGGCGGTAGGGTCGCCCCGTGCGCGTCCTCTCCGTCGTCCACGACCCGGCCCACACCGGCGGGGGCGGGCTCTTCGAGAAGGTCGTCGCCGAGCGCGGCGACACGCTCGACCGCTGGGTCGTCGCGGACGGCGAGGCGGTGCCGGACGATCCGTCCCGCTGGGACGCCGTCATGGTCTTCGGCGGGGCGATGCACCCCGACCAGGACGCGGAGCACCCCTGGCTCGGCGGCGAGGTCGCCTTCATCGCCGAGGCGCTCTCCCAGGGCGTCCCGACGATCGGCGTCTGCCTCGGGGCGCAGCTCGTCGCGCGGGCAGCGGGGGCGGGCGTTGGCCCCGCCGAGCGGCCCGAGGTCGGCTGGTTCACGGTCGAGCTGAGCGACGACGGCGCCGGCGACCCGGTCGTGGGCGTCCTCCCGCCGCGCGTCGACGCCTTCCAGTGGCACTACTACACCTTCGAGCTTCCCGACGGCGCCGTGCAGCTCGCCGCGAACGCGAACGCGCGGCAGGCCTACCGGCTCGGCGACCGGGCGTGGGCGATCCAGTTCCACGCCGAGGTCGAGCGCCACATGATCGACCGCTGGTTCGTCGAGGGCGCGGACGAGCTCCCAAAGCCGCGCGACGAGCTCCAGGCCGAGACCGACCGCCTGCTCGGCGGGTGGAACGCACACGGGCGGGCGCTCTGCGGGGCGTTCCTCGACGAGGCGGCGCGGCTGGGCTAGCCGAGCTCGGCCGGGAGCGAGCCGTCCCGCGACCACTCGTGCCACGAGCCGACATAGTTTCGGGCGGCGTAGCCGGCGGCCGCCAGGACCTGCACCGCGAGCGCGGAGCGGCTGCCCGAGTGGCAGTACGCGATCACCTCGGCGCCCGGTCCAGCGCCGACGAGTCGCCGAACCGCCTCGACGTCGGCGGCGCCGAGCAGCTCCGAGACGTCGACGTTGCGCGCCCCCGGGATGCGGCCGGGTCGCGGATCGCACGGTGCGACGACGTTGCCGGCGAACTCGTCGGGTCGGCGAACGTCGAGGACGACGAGCTCCGGCTCGCCGAGGCGCGAGGCGAGCTCGGCGAGCGTCACGTCGCTCATGCGAGCGACGCGACCGTCTCGATCTCGGCGGCGACCGACGGCCGCTCGGCGCACGCGTCGAGCCAGCCGACGATCGCCTCGTGCCGGTCGAGCGAGAAGCCCAGCAGGTCGCGGAGCCGCAGGAGCCACGGGATGTACGCCACGTCGGCGAGCCCGAACGCGCGGCCGCTGAGGAACGGCATCGCGCGGAGGAACGCGTCCACGCCGGCGAGCGCCTCGTGCACCGTCGCCTCGGCACCCGGCTCCTCCCGGCGGAGCGCGTAGTACGGCTTCCCGAGGTCGTCGAACCGGAAGACGACCAGGCGGGCCGCAGCCCGCTCACCCGGATCGAGCGGCAGGAGCGGAGGGTCCGGGAAACGCTCCTCGAGGTACTCGTCGATCACGGCCGACTCCGGCAGGACCCACCCTTCCTCCTCGAGCACCGGCACGCGCCCGTGAGGCGGGTTGCGCTCGACGAGCCACGCTGGCCGGTCGGCGAGGTCGATCGGGACGGTGTCGTGCGGAACCTGCTTCTCCGCGAGCACGATGCGGACGCGGGCGCAGTACGGACAGCGCGGCGCGTCGTAGAGGGTGATCACCCTTCCGAGGCTACCCCGCCCGGGTTGTAGCCCGCGTAGCCGTGCTCCGCGCCCTCGAGCCCGAGCACCGAGGCCAGCTCGGCGAGGAGCTCGTGCGCCTCGGGCAGCTCCGACGGCGACGCCGCGGTGCGGGCGACCTCCCGGACCCGCTGCGGGTTCGCCCCGGTGATCCGGGCGAGCACGGTCGGGTTCGCCGCGAGCCCGATCACGTCGCCGGGGGCGAGTCGCCCGTAGAACTCGGGCACCGAGAGGTACTCGTCGACGATCCCGCCGCGGTCGAGCGCGATCATCCGTACGACCTTGTCGAGCTCGAGCGAGAGCGTCACCACGACGACGCCCAGCCGCGACGAGATCTCGCGCGCGAACCGCACGAGCACCGTCGGGTCGGACTCGATCGCCTCGTCGTAGACCGTCACCCAGCCGTTGCGCGGCCCGACGACGTGGCTCCCCTCCGAGCCGACCCGCGGGGCGAACGCCTCCACGGCGCGCTCCACCTCGGCGATGGCGTCGGTCTGGACGTGGAGCGAGGCGAACGACTCGGCGTGGCGGCCCGGCGTCAGGCGCTCCGCAAGCGACTGCACCGGCGCGACGAGGACGACGCGGTCGTCGGCGAAGCCCCACCGCTGGTACACGGCGCGGGCACCGGCGTTCGAGGCGCCGACTTCCAGCTGGACGTGCGCGACCCCGCGCGCCGCGAGCTCCTGGACGACCGCTCCGGCCAGGGCGGCGGCAACGCCCTCCTTGCGGCGGTCGGGCGCGACGTAGAGGTCGGTCAGCACGCCGACGTCGCCGTCCGTGTGACGCGCGAGCGCGAAGCCCGCCGCGGCCCCGTCCTCCTCGGCGAGGAACGCGAGGCCGGTGCCGACGATCTCGCGCACCTCAGCGAGCTCGCGCTCGGTGTCGTGCGAGACGTGCGGCGGAGGCGGCACCTCGCGCTCGAACGCTCGGTAGAGCTCCTCGAGCACGGGCAGGTCGTTTGCGGTCGCGGCGCGGACGCTCACGGCGAGATGCTAGTCACCGCGGCCGAAGGGGCTTCCCAGTTCCGGAAGTGACTCTATGCTTTGGGGTGACCGGCGGCGGTCAACCCCCTCGGCCGTCGCCGGCACAACTCTTTGTTTCGCCAGCGGGATTCGGCAGGAGCCGAATCCCGCGGCTCGATCCCTCGCCTGCGGCTCGGGCACACCCCTGAAGGCGACGGCTTCGCCGCCGCACTGCCTCTTTGCCATGGCTCGTCATGGCCCCGGAGGGCTGGAGGCGGTGGGATCGGCGAGCGCCGGGAGCACGTCGTACAGGTCGTCGAACGGCTCGTACGGGACGCCCTCGCGGTCGAGCCAGCGGGCCAGGCCGTCCCGGGCGAAGCGCCGCTCGGCTGCGAGCGAGACGCAGCGGTCGGAGACGCCGTCCCCGACGTACGCGAACGGGCCGAGGCCGCCGACCGCCGCGCGCTTGCAGCGCTCGCCGCAGACCTCGCAGATCGCCCCGGGGGCGAACTCGGCGCGCCATCCGGCCGGGTCGGCCGTGACGTGGTTTGCGACGACGCGCGCCTCGACACCCTCCCGTCGGAGAACCGGCTCGATCGTCTCGTGGAAGCCCGCAGACACGATCAGCGGGTCGCAGGCGGCGACGAGCTCGTGGAAGCCGCGCCGGATCCGCACGTTGTCGACGAGCCACGCCACCACCTCGTCGAGCGGCGCGACGATCGTCGCCATCTCGGCCGCGATCACCTCGTCGAGGGTCAGGGTGCGCCCGAGCTCCGCCTCGAGCGCGACGTACGCCTCGCGGTCGCCGAACCGCTCGATCACCATGTGGAGCGAGTCGACCTCGGTGACCGTCCCGTCCCAGTCCAGGACGACCTTGTTCGCCAAGCAGGATTCGGCAGAAGCCGAATCCTGCGGCTTGATCCCCGCCTGCGGCGCGGCGTGGCGCGAAGCGCCCCCCTGAAGGCGCCCGCTGTCGCGGTCGCGACTACCTCGTTGCCCCGCGCGCGTCACCCCGCGGGGAGCGACCAGCCGCCGTCGATGACCACCGTCTGGCCGCGGATCATCTCGGCGTCGGGTGCGCAGAGGAACGAGACGACGCCCGCGACGTCGTCGGGTGTGACGAGCCGCCCCGCCGGATTGCCCGCGCCCGAGGCGAGCATCTCCTCGCGGTTCGGGAAGTGCTCCAGGGCGCCCGTCTCGACGACGCCGGCAGACACCGCGTTGACGCGGATCCCGCGGGGCGCGAGCTCGACGGCGAGGTAGCGGACGAGCGCCTCGAGCGCCGCCTTCGAGGTCCCCACGAGCGTGTAGTTCTCGAGCACCCGCACCGAGCCCAGGCTCGAGATCGCGACGATCGACGAGCCCGCGGGCATCGCCCCGGCCGCGACGCGGGTCAGCGAGAGCAGCGAGCGCGCGTTCGCATTCAGCGTCCAGTCCCAGTGCTTGTCGTCGGTCTCGAGCGCGGGCCGGATGACGCCCGTCGCCGCGTTGTGCACCAGCACGTCGAGCGGCCCGAGCGCCTCGACCTGCCCGAGCACGCGGGACGAGGCGACGTTGCCGCGGACGAGCACGGGCTCGGCGCCGAGCGCGCGGAGCTCGTCGGCGGTCTCCTCGGCGGCGCTGTCGGAGCGGAAGTACCCGATCGCGACGCGGGTCGCGCCGTCGCGGGCGAGCCGCAGGGCGATCGCCTTCCCGATCCCCCGTGAGCCGCCGGTGACGAGGACGGTACGGCCGGCGCTCACCGCTCGCCGCGTGGGAGCGGCTGCGACGCCGGCGCGGACGAGGGAAGCGTCTCCCAGCCGATCCGCTCCCTCGACTCCGGGTCGGAGTGCTCGGCCTTCGTCGAGGCATGACCGAGCCGGTCGAGGAGCTCGATCTGCTCCTCGCCGTACCGCCGGACCGGGTGGTCGGCCGGCAGGCCGGCGATCGCCTCCCGCACGCGGGCCCGGATCTGGTACGCGAAGTGCGGCGTCGCCGGGCCGACGAGGGCGTCGATGGTCTCGAGGGTGGGTTCGGACATCGGCGGCGGAAGCCTAGACAGTAGCGTCGCGACGGTGCGTCGCCCGTCGACCGTCGAGCTGATGCTCCTGGCGACGATCGTCCTCTGGTCTCTCAACCTGACCATGAGCCGGTACGTGCTGACGCACGGCTTTCAGCCGCTCGCGTACTCGAGTCTCCGCTACGGGCTCGGCGCCCTCATCTTCGTCGCGCTGACGCTGGTCCTCGAGCGGTCGCTGCGGCTGCCGCGCCGCGATCTCGTGCACGCGGTCGTCACCGCGGTCGTCGTCTTCGGCAACCAGGTCGCGTTCGTCTACGCTCTCGACCGGATCACCGCGTCGGTCATGGGCCTGATCCTCGGCGCGACGCCGGTCTTCGCAGGGCTGTTCGCGATCGTCAGCGGGATCGAGAGGCCGCCTCCCCGCTTCTGGGCGGGGGCGCTGCTCTCCTTCGCGGGCGTCGGGCTCGTCGCCGTCGGCTCCGGCGCCGAGCTCTCCGGCGATCTGGGCGGCGTGCTCCTGGGGGTGCTCACCGCGATCAGCTGGGCGGCGTACACGATCCTCGTGACCCCGCTGATGCGCCGCCACTCGGCGACGAAGATCAGCGCCGTGGTGATCGGGCTCGCCTCGATCCTCATCCTGCTGGCCGCGATCCCGCAGCTCTCGACGCAGGACTTCGACCTCGGCTGGACGGTGTGGCTCGTCCTCGTCGCGGCCGCGGTGGGGCCGCTGGTCGTCTCGAACGAGCTCTGGTTCCGCGTGCTCGACCGGATCGGCCCGGCGCGCGCAACGCTCGCCGCCAACCTGCAGCCGTTCCTCGCGGCCGCGATCGCCGTCGCGCTGCTCGGGGAGACGCTCTCCACCGTCGAGCTGCTCGGCGGCGCCCTCATCGCGGTGGGGATCCTCGTGGCCCGCAGGCGCCGTGTCGTGGCACCACCCGGCGAGTAGCGTTCCGCCGCGTGACACCTCAGCGCCGCACCGCGCTGGCGTCCGTCGTCGCGGCCGCCGTCCTCATCGGCCTGAAGCTCACGGTCGGGCTCGCCTCCGGGAGCCTCGGCCTCATGGCGGACGCCGCCCACTCGGGCACGGACCTCGTCGCGGCGCTGCTCACGTTCTTCGCGGTCGGCGTCGCGACGAAGCCCGCCGACGCCGGCCACCTCTACGGCCACGGCAAGGCCGAGCATCTCGCGGCCCTCGCAGAGGCCGCCTTTCTCGTGCTCGTCTCCCTCGTCCTCGGAGGGCTTGCGATCGCGCGACTCGCGGGCTGGGTCACGCTCGACGTCGAGCCGGCCTGGTGGGCGTTCGCCGCGCTCGGGATCGTCGTCG
>Ga0247830_10001112_pt1 | contig 10846 bp, 10 predicted proteins | sample 12C_Control_Day5_FD_207766 | JGI IMG/M metagenome (GOLD analysis project Ga0247830, IMG submission 207766) | Soil microbial communities from agricultural site in Penn Yan, New York, United States - 12C_Control_Day5 | ecosystem: Environmental > Terrestrial > Soil > Agricultural land | place...
TGTTCGAGGGCGCCCAGGCGACCCTGCTCGACGTCGACCACGGCACCTACCCGTTCGTCACCTCCTCCTCGCCGGTGGCCGGCGGGGCCATGGCCGGGGCCGGAATCGGCCCGGGCTGGATCGAGCGGGTCATGGGCATCGCCAAGGCGTACGTGACCCGGGTCGGGGCGGGCCCGTTCCCGACCGAGGCCGGCGAGGCCGAGGCCGAGGCGCTCCGGGCGGCCGGTGACGAGTTCGGCACCACCACCGGCCGGCCCCGGCGCTGCGGCTGGCTGGACACGGTGGGGCTCCGCTACGCGGCCAGGGTCAACGGGCTCACCGAGCTGTTCGTGACCAAGCTGGACGTGCTCTCGCGCCTGGAACGGGTCCCGGTGGCCGTCGCCTACCGGATCGACGGCGAGGTGACCGAGGACTGGCCCATGACCCAGACCGAGATCCACCACGCCGAGCCGGTCTACGAGCTGTTCGAGGGCTGGCGGGAGGACATCAGCGGCGTCACCCGGCTCGAGGACCTGCCCCGGGCGGCCAGGGTGTACGTCGACGCCGTCGAGAAGCTGGGCGGGGTGCCGGTGACCGCCGTCGGCGTCGGCCCGGGGCGCGAGCAGACCCTGTTGCGAGGTACTGGGGACGGGGGGCTTCCGGGGGCTCGAGTAGCCGAAGGCGATAGCCCCCGGATGGGAGAGGAGTGACGATGCGGATCGCGGTCGTCGGCAGCGGCGGGCGCGAGCACGCGCTGCTGGCCACGCTGGCCCAGAGCCCCGACGTCGACCGCCTGTTCGCCGTGCCCGGCAACGCCGGCACGGCCGAGGTGGCCGAGAACGTCCCCGGCCTGGGGGCGACCGACGCGGCCGGGCTGGCCGGCTTCGCCGAGGGCAACCGGATCGACCTGACCATCATCGGCCCCGAGCAGCCGCTGGTCGCCGGGGTGGCCGACGAGTTCCTGGACCGCGGCCTGCCGGTGTTCGGGCCGACCGCCGCGGCGGCCCGCATCGAGGGCTCCAAGGCGTTCGCCAAGGAGGTCATGGCCGCGGCCGGGGTGCCGGCGGCCCGCTCCGAGACCTTCACCGACCCGGCCAGGGCGGTCGCCGCCCTCGACGACTTCGGCCCACCGTGGGTGGTCAAGGCCGACGGGCTGGCCGCCGGCAAGGGCGTGACCGTCACCGGCGACCACGCGGCCGCCAGGGCGGCCGTGGAGGCGGCCCTGGTGGGGAGGGTCCACGGCGACGCCGGCGCCACCATCCTGCTCGAGGAGTTCCTGGAGGGGCCGGAGGCCAGCGTGTTCGCGGTCACCGACGGCCGCACCGTGCTCCCCCTGGCCCCGGCCCGCGACCACAAGCGGATCGGCGACGGCGACACCGGGCCCAACACCGGCGGCATGGGCGCCTTCTCGCCCCTGCCCGACGTCGACGACGACCTGGTCGAGCAGGTCCGCCGGACCGTGCTCGAGCCGACCGTGGCCGAGCTGGCCCGCCGGGGCACCCGCTACCAGGGCCTGCTGTACGCCGGCCTGACCCTGACCGCCGACGGCCCCAGGGTGCTCGAGTTCAACTGCCGCTTCGGCGACCCCGAGACCCAGGTCATCCTGCCCCGGCTGACCACCGATCTGGCCGACCTGGCCTGGGCGGCGGCCGAGGGCACGCTGGCCGGCTGCAAGGTCTCCTGGGACCCGCGGGCCTGCGTCACCGTGGTGCTGGCCTCCGGCGGCTACCCCGGCTCCTACCGCACCGGCCTGGAGATCGAGGGCCTGGCCGAGGCCGCGGCGCGGCCCGGGGTCCAGCTGTTCCACGCCGGGACGGCACTCGACGGGGCCGGGCGGGCCCGCACCGCCGGGGGCCGGGTGCTCGGGGTCACCGCCCTGGGCGACGACCTGGCCGACGCCCGGGCCCGCGCCTACCAGGCCGCCGAGCTGGTCCGGTTCGACGGCGCCCACTACCGGCGGGACATCGCCGCCGTGCTACCGTAGAAGTCCTTCGTCATGGTTGTACAAGATGACTGATCTGCAACCTGCCGGGCGACCACCGATCCTGCCCTACTGCAGGGTCCCGATCGTTGTCCACGAACCCAACGGCGCCGCCCCGGAGGTGGCCCGCGAGGTCGCCGCGCTCATCGCCGCCAAGCGGCCCGGGGCCGTGGCCGAGCACGTCGGCTCCTCGGCCGTGCCCGGGCTGGCCGGCAAGGGCACCGTCGACCTGCTGCTGCCGACCCGGGCCGAGGACATCCCGGCGGTCACCGAGGACCTGCTCGCCCTCGGCTTCCAGCGCCAGGCGGTGGCGACGGCGTTCCCCCCGACCCGCCCGATGCTGCAGGGGATCATCCGGCACGGGGGCACCTCGTTCCGGGTGCACGTGCACGTCGTGCCCGCATCCAGCCCCGAGGTGGCGGCGCTGCGCGGCTTCCGCGACGCCCTGCTCGCCGACCCGGAGCTGCGCCAGGAGTACGTGCGGCTCAAGCGGTCGATCGTGGACTCGGGGACGGTCGACTCGGTGGCGTTCTCCAAGGCCAAGCACGCCTGGATCGTGGCCAACCTCGAACGCCTCGGCCTGGTCGAGAACGCGGAGGTGGCCGAACAAGGGAGGCTTCCCTAGTTCCGTTCTAGAATGCCCCGACCAGGACCGGATCAAGGAGCGTTCATGCCGCCAAGGGTTGGGATCGTGCTCGGCTCGACCTCCGACGAGGAGAAGGCCAAGACCGCGGCGGTCATGCTGGAGAAATTCGGCGTCGAGTACGAGCTGGAGGTGCTGAGCGCCCACCGCGACCCCCGCCGGGTCGCCGACTACGGGGCCAGCGCCGTCGACCGTGGGCTCCAGGTGATCATCGCCGCCGCCGGCAAGTCGGCCGCCCTTCCGGGGGTGCTGGCCGCCCACACCACCCTGCCGGTCATCGGGCTGCCCATCTTCACCCCCCAGCTCGCCGGCCAGGACTCGCTGTTCTCGATCGTGCAGATGCCATCGGGGGTGCCGGTGGCCGCCGTCGGGCTCGACGCCGCCGCCAACGCCGGCATCCTGGCCGTGCAGATCCTGGCCGTCGGGGACCCCCGGCTCCGGCTCCAGCTGCAGGAGTTCAAGGACCAGCTCGCCGAGGGCCTGCGGCTGTAATGCCATGATCCCCCGGTACACGCTCCCCGAGATGGGCGCCATCTGGAGCGAGGCGACCCGCTTCCGGCTGTTCGTGGAGGTCGAGGTGGCGGTGGTCATGGCGAGGGCGCGCCGCGGGCTGGTGCCGGCGGACGACCTGGCCGCCATCGAGGACGCCCCGGTGCCCGCGCCCGAACGGGTCCATCTGCTCGACGCCGAGCTGCACCACGACGTGATCGCCTTCCTGACCGCCTACGGGGAGGGGGTCGGCGAGGCCGCCAGGCACGTCCACTACGGCATGACCTCCTCCGACCTGCTCGACACCACCCTGGCCCTGCAGCTCACCCGGGCCTGCGACCTGCTCGCGCGGCGGCTGGACCGGCTGGTGGGGGCGCTGCGGGACCGGGCCCTGGAGCACCGCGACACGCTGTGCCTGGGCCGCACCCACGGGGTGGCGGCCGAGCCGACCACCTTCGGCCTCAAGCTGGCCGGCCACGCCTTCGCCTTCGACCGCGACCGGCGCCGGCTGGCCGCCGCCCGGGACGCGGTCGCCGTCGGCACCATCTCGGGCGCGGTCGGGACCTACGCCAACCTGCCCGCCGAGATCGAGGCCGAGGTGCTGGAGGAGCTCGCCCTGGCCCCCGAGCCCGCCCCGACCCAGGTCGTGGCCCGCGACCGCCACGCCGAGCTGCTGGCCGCCCTGGCCGTGGCCGGCGCCGACGTCGAGCGGCTGGCCACCGAGGTCCGCCACCTCCAGCGCACCGAGGTCCGGGAGGCCGAGGAGCCGTTCGCCGAGGGCCAGAAGGGCTCATCGGCCATGCCCCACAAGCGCAACCCGATCGTGGCCGAGCGCCTGGTCGGCATGGCCCGGCTGCTGCGGGGCTACGCCGTCGCCGGGCTGGAGGACGTCGCCCTCTGGCACGAGCGCGACATCTCCCACTCGGCGGTCGAGCGGGTCGCCCTCCCCGACGCCTGCTGCGTGCTCGACTACGCCCTGGAGCGGGCCCACTGGCTGGTCGCCGGCCTCCGCGTCTCTCCGGAGCGGATGCGGGCCAACCTCGAGGCGTCCGGCGGGCTGGCCGGGTCCTCGGCCGCCCTGCTCGCCCTGGTCGACGCCGGCTGGGCCAGGGAGAACGCCTACCTGGCGGTCCAGCGGGCGGCCATGGCGGCCTGGGAGGGCAAGGGCGGCTTCCGCGACCTGCTCCTGGCCGAGCCGGGGGTCGCCGAGGTGCTGGCCGCGGCCGACCTGGACGCCGCCCTCGACCCGGCCCGGTTCGTCGCCGGGGCCGGGCCCGTGTTCGAGCGACTGGAGGCCCTGCGGTGAGCGAGCTGACCGCTCCAGAGGGGTTGCGCCCCCTGGGGTCTGGCAAGGTCCGTGACCTGTACGAGGTGGACGACGGCCACCTGCTGCTGGTGGCCAGCGACCGCATCTCCGCCTTCGACGTGGTCCTGGACGACCCCGTCCCCGGCAAGGGCGAGGTGCTGACCGCGCTGACCGTGTTCTGGCTCGACCTGCTCGCCGACCTGGTCCCCAACCACCTGGCCGGCTGGCGGGCGTCCGAGCTGCCCCCGGCCGCGCGCCACCTGGCCGGCCGGGCCATGCTGGTCCGGCGCCTGGAGATGGTGCCGTTCGAGTGTGTGGCCCGCGGCCACCTGGTCGGGTCGGGCTGGAAGGACTACCAGGCCACCGGGACGGTCTGCGGGATCCCGCTGCCGCCAGGGCTGCGCCAGGCCGACCGGCTGCCCGAGCCGATCTTCACCCCGGCCACCAAGGCCGAGACCGGCCATGACGAGAACGTCTCCGAGGCCCAGGTGGCCGACGCCATCGGCTCCGACCTGTCGGCCCGCCTGCGCGACCTCACCCTGGAGGTCTACCGGCGCGGCGCCGAGCACGCCGCCCGGCGCGGCATCCTGCTGGCCGACACCAAGCTCGAGTTCGGCCTCGACGGCGACCAGGTCGTGCTGGCCGACGAGGTCCTCACCCCGGACTCGTCGCGCTTCTGGCCCGCCGGCGGCTGGTCCCCCGGCCACTCCCCGCCGTCGTTCGACAAGCAGTACGTCCGCGACTGGCTCCAGGACCACGCCTGGGACCAGCGCCCACCGGCCCCGGCGCTCCCCCCCGACGTGGTCGCCGGCACCGCCGCCCGCTACCGCGAGGCCTACGAGCGCCTGGCCGGCCGCCCGCTCGACACCTGGCTGGCCGAGGCCAGGAGCTAGCCCTCCCCGGGGACCAGGCGGTAGAAGCGCCAGACGTCGCTCTCGAGCGGGAGCGTCTCGGTGCGGGCGAAGCCGGCCGCGTGCGCGTACCGGGCCAGGGTGGCCGGGCGCATGACGGCGCCGGTGGCGGCCGTCTCCGGGTCGTCCATGGCGCTGGGCAGGCATGACACCACGCTCCAGCCGTAGGCGTAGCGCTCCACCTCGGAGGCGGGGACGCCGAACTCGTCGGCGACCGGCTCGTCGGCCACCACCACCGAGCCGCCATCGGCCAGCATCCCCCTGGCCGCCGCCAGCGCCTCGACCGGGCGGGCCATGTCGTGCAGGGCCTCGAAGATCGTCACCAGGTCGTAGCGGCCGGGCAGGTCCGGGTCGGCGGCGTCGAGCACCGAGAACCGCACCCGGTCGGCCAGCCCGGCCTCGCGGGCGTGCTCGTCGGCGGCGGCGACCACGTCCGGGTCGAGGTCGAAGCCGTCGACCGTGATCCGCGGGTAGGCGGTGGCCATGGCGATGCTCGACCAACCGGTGCCGCAGCCCATGTCGGCGACCCGGGCCGGCGGCTCGGCCCGCAGCCGGCGGTCGACCTCGCCGATGGCGGGCAGCCACTCGCTGCCGAGCAGGTTCACGAACAGCGCCCGGTTGAACTCGGCCCTGCCCTCCGGCGCCCACGACAGCGGCGGCGGCGCGCCCCCGTGCCGGAACGCCTCCACCACGTCGGGGAGCGGGCGGGCGGCCCGGACCATCTCCACGCCCTTGTAGGCGGCGTAGCGGACGTCGTCGGGGTCGGCCAGGACCGGGAGGTGGCCGGCCGGCAGCCGGTAGCGGCGGTCCAGCGGGCCGGCGGCCGGGTCGTCGACCGCCAGCAGGCCGCTGGCCGCGTGGTGCTCCAGCCACTCGCGCACGTAGCGCTCGACGGTCCCGGTGCGGACGGCGAGCTCCGAGGAGGTCGCCGGGCCGCCGTCGGCCAGCGCCCGGTACAGGCCGAGCCGCTCCCCGACATAGACGGTGTACAGCTCCAGGGCCCCCAGGGCGTCGACGAACAGCCGCCGGGCGAGGGCGTCGGCGGACTGGTCAGCGGTCATCGTGTCAGGGTCGTCGGCGGACTGCTGACCCTCGGCCTCAGCGGTCATCGGAGGCGTCCTCCTCCTGGACGCTGGCCACGAAGCGCTCGCGCAGCAGCCGCTTGGAGAACTTGCCGGTGGCGGTCATGGGGATCTCGTCGACGAACTCGACCCGCTCGGGCAGCCACCACTTGGGGAACTTGCCGGCCAGCGAGGCGACCACCTCGGCCTCGCCGACCTCGGCGCCGGGCTTGCGGACGACCACGGCCAGGGGCCGCTCGCCCCACTTCTCGTCGGGGACGGCGATCACCGCCGCCTGGGCGACCTCGGGGTGGCCCATCAGGGCGTTCTCCAGCTCGACGCTGGAGATCCACTCGCCGCCCGACTTGACCAGGTCCTTGGTCCGGTCGACCAGGTGCAGGTAGCCGTCGTGGTCGAGGGTGGCCACGTCGCCGGTGTGGTACCAGCCGTCGACGAAGGTCTGGGCCGAGCGCTCGTCGTCCAGGTACTCCGAGGCGATCGTGGGGCCGCGCAGCTGGAGCTCGCCCATGGACTTGCCGTCGGCCGGGACCTCGTGGCCGTCGGCGTCCACCACCCGCTGCTCCAGCCCCGGGACCAGCAGCCCCTGCTTGGCCTTGTAGCCGTAGCGGGCCTCGACCGGCAGGTCGTCCATGGTCGACTTGAGCCGCGAGAAGTGGGTGACCGGGGTCGCCTCGGTCATCCCGTAGGCGTGGACGAACTGGACCCCGTGGCGCTCCTCGTAGGCCCGGATCATCGACACCGGGGCCGCCGAGCCGCCGCAGATGATCCGCTGCAGCGACCCGAGGTCGCCGCCGTCGGCCTCCAGCAGCTGCAGGACGCCGAGCCAGACGGTCGGCACCCCGGCCGAGACGGTCACGCCCTCTTCCCTGATCAGCCGCAGGTAGTCGGCCGGGGTGGGGGCCGGGCCGCCGTACACCTGGCCGGCCCCGTACCAGGTGGCCGCGAACGGCATCCCCCAGGCGTTGACGTGGAACATGGGCACGATCGGGAGGAGCACGTCCCGTTCGGAGATGGCGGCCGTGTCGGCCAGGCCGACCATCAGCGAGTGGAGGTACAGGGCCCGGTGCGAGTAGGCCACGCCCTTGGGGTTGCCGGTGGTGGCCGAGGTGTAGCAGATGCCGGCCGTCTGCCGCTCGTCCAGCTCCGGCCAGACGGACATCGGGGCCGAGCGCTCCACCAGGTCCTCGTAGCCGTGCTCGGAGGCGAAGCCCAGGGCCGGGCGGTCCCCGCCCTCGCCGTCCAGGACCAGCACGTGCTCGACGCTGTCGAGGCTGCCCAGCACCGGGCCGATGGCCCCGGCCAGCTCGGCGTCGCAGACCAGCACCTTGTCGCGGGCGTGGTTGACGATCCAGGCGAGCTGGTCGCCGCCCAGGCGGATGTTCAGGGTGTGGTAGCTGGCCCCCATCAGCGCGGCCGCGAAGTACACCTCCAGGTGCCGGTCGTGGTTCCAGCAGAAGGTGGCCACCCGGTCGCCGGGCCCGACGCCCAGCTCGCGCAGGCCCCCGGCCAGCCTGGCCACCCGCTCGGCCCAGTCGCCGTAGGTGGTCCGGCGCACGCGGCCCGATCCACCGGGGGACCGCCCCGGCGGCGCCAGCCTGGTCGTCAGCTGCCTGTCCGGGAACAGGGTGCGGGCCCGCTGGTAGATGGTCCGGATGGTGAGCGGATGGTCCATCATCGCGCGGACCTCCTCACTGGGCGGCTGCCCAGATGCTACCGTCCCGGGCCGGGAGGCGATGGGTGTGGAGCTGTACCTGGTCAGGCATGGCGAGACCGAGTGGTCGCGGGCGCGGCGGCACACCGGCCGCACCGACCTGCCGCTGAGCGCGGCCGGCGAGGCCGAGGCGGTGGCGCTCGGGCGGCACCTGCGCGGCCTCGAGGCCGACCGGGTGCTGTCGAGCCCCCTGACCAGGGCGGTCGAGACGACCCGGCTGGCCGGGTTCGGCGACCACCCGGAGATCACCTCGGCCCTGCTCGAGTTCGACTACGGCGAATACGAGGGGATGACCACCCCCGAGATCCGCGCCACCCGGCCCGGGTGGGACCTGTTCCGTGACGGCTGCCCCGGCGGGGAGACGGTGGAGACCGCCGCCGAGCGGGTCCGGCCGCTGGTGGAGGAGCTGACCTTGTCGGGGGGCCGGGCCCTGCTGTTCTCCCACGGCCACCAGCTCCGCATCCTGACCGCCTGCTTCCTCGGGCTGCCCCCCGACGCGGCCAGGCACCTGTTCCTGGGCACGGCCAGCCTGTCGGTCCTCGGGCACGAGCACGAGTGGCCGGCCATCCTCCTCTGGAACGAGCAGGAGGGTTCCGGCGCCCACGTCGCCGAGGCCGGCACCGCCGGCTGGCGGGGCGTCCCCCGATGACCGGGTTCCTCGGCGACCCGGCCAGGGCCGCGGCGGCGGCCGCCGCCCGCACCCGGATCGAGCCGGGCATGACCATCGGCCTCGGGTCGGGCCGGGCCGTGTTCGCCCTGATCGACCTGCTCGCCGCCACCTGGTCGTCGTCGCGCCCGCTGCGGGCGGTGGTCGCCTCGGCCAGGACAGAGGCCAGGGCCAGGGCGGCCGGCATCGACCTGGTCGACCTGGACACCGACCGCGTCCTCGACCTGGCCTTCGACGGCGCCGACGAGGTCGACCCCGCCCTGCGCCTGCTCAAGGGCGGCGGCGGCGCCCTCCTCCGCGAGAAGCTGGTCCTGGCCGCCGCCGGCCACGTCGTGATCGTCGCCGAGTCCCCCAAGCTGGTCGACCGCCTCGGCGCCACCAGGCCCCTCCCGGTCGAGGTCGTCCGCTTCGCCTGGCCCACCACCCGCCGCCGCCTCCTCGACCTGGTCCCCTCGGCCACCCTCCGCCGCACCCCCGACGGCCTCCCGTTCGTCACCGACGAGGGCCACCACCTGCTCGACTGCGCCATCCCCGACGGCGACCTCCCCGCCCTGGCCGCCACCATCAAGTCCACCCTCGGCGTGGTCGAGCACGGCCTGTTCCCCGACCAGGCCGACGAGGTCCTGCTGGGCAACGCCGACGGCACCGTCCGGGCCCTCGGTCAGCCCTGAGAGGCGGCGGCGCGCTCCAGCGAGGCCGCCCCGCGGAGCACGAGCACGTTCATGTCCACCAGCCACAGGGTGATCACGGTGGGGAAGATGATCGTCAGGACCCTGCTCAGCGTGGTGGGCTCGCCGACGGCGGCCTGGAGCAGGCCGGCCGCCACCGACCCGATCCCGGCGACCACCACCACCCAGCCCAGCCAGCGCGGGTACCGCCGGCTCCAGGCCACCGCCAGCCCGTAGAGGATGAAGGTCACGCCGGCGAACAGGATGTTGAACAGGGCGGCCAGGGCGAAGTTGAAGGTCTCGGAGGCCAGGAGCAGCCGCAGGGCGGTCGCCCGCTCGCCGGGCGGCGCGGTCGCCCATGCCTCGGCGAGCTGCTTGGCCGCGATCCCGTCGAGGGTGACCAGGATCAGCCCGACGGTGATGCCGGCCACGGCGGCCGCCGCCCCCAGCCGGGCCAGGGCGCCCGGGAGCCCGCCCTGGATCGACTGGGCCAGGGCCAGCAGGCCGCCGAGCATGAGCACCAGGCCGACCACGATCGCGAGGTGGCCGGGGACCCAGATCCGGCTGCCGGCGATGGTGGCGGCCACCCCCTCCGGGTCGCCGATGGGGGTCGCGGGGTGGATGAGGTTTCCGACCATCGCCAGCAACGCGCCGGCGATGCCGGCGGTCGACCCGATCCGGAGCACCCAGCCCGTGGCCGTCGTCTGCATGGTTGTCGTCCGCGTCGCCGTCATGGCTCCGCCTTCCCGCTCGACCAATCTTGTCAGCGTCAAGATAGGCACAGCCGGCGAATCTTGTCAATGACTAGATAGTCTGCCAGACTGGGCGCATGGCCACTGCCGCCGCAGCCGACGACGCCCGCCCCTACCACCACGGCGACCTCCCGAGGGCCCTGCTCGAGGCCGCCGTCGAGGCCATCGAGGAGGTCGGGCCGGCCGCGCTCAGCCTGCGGGACCTGGCCCGCCGGGCCGGCGTGTCCCACGCCGCCCCGGCCCACCACTTCGGCGACAAGGCCGGGCTCCTGACCGCGGTGGCCGCCGACGGGTTCCGGCGCCTGGCGGCCACCCTCGGCGAGGCCTACCGCACCACCGGGAGCTTCCTGGAGGTCGGCGTGGCCTACGCCCGCTTCGCGGTCACCCACCGCGCCCACTTCGAGGTGATGTTCCGCCCCGAGCTGTACCGGGCCGACGACCCCGCGCTGGCCCAGGCCCGCGACGCCGCCCGGTCACTGCTGTACCCGCCGGCCGCCGAGGCCGCCGACGGCTCCGGTGGCGACGAGCTGCGGGCCGCGGTGGCGGCCTGGTCGCTGGTCCACGGGCTGGTCACGCTCTGGCTCAACCACAACCTGCCGCCGCAGCTCGGCGACGACCCCGAGCAGCTGGTCCGCGAGGTCGCCCGCTACCTGTTCT
>Ga0247830_10001113_pt1 | contig 10840 bp, 9 predicted proteins | sample 12C_Control_Day5_FD_207766 | JGI IMG/M metagenome (GOLD analysis project Ga0247830, IMG submission 207766) | Soil microbial communities from agricultural site in Penn Yan, New York, United States - 12C_Control_Day5 | ecosystem: Environmental > Terrestrial > Soil > Agricultural land | place: USA...
TCTGGGTCCACGCGCCGCTTGCGCCCACGGGGTTCGGCGGCATGGGCTTCTTGGCGTCCTGCGCAGCCGCTGGCACGATTGCCAGTGTCGCAAGAAACGCAAGCCGAGCCGCAATTCGTGCGTGCATGAAGCTCCCCCGAAAGCGCGGTTGCCGGCGCGCGTGATTCGACCAAGTGCTGTTCGTTTGTCCCAACATTGGGACAACATTGTGAGCAGATTGGGATTCTAGTGCGGTTCGGCCGGAGCGCAAAGCTGCGGCCGGCACATTCCCGGTGAAAAGCGCGTCCGTCGGTCTACTGTCAACTGGCGACCACCTGGCGGCGGCCATTGTACCCGGCTGCACTGACGACGCCCTCGCGTTCCATACGCTCCATCAGATCGGCGGCGCGGTTGTAGCCGACCAGCAGGCGCCTTTGCAGGTAGCTGGTCGACGCCTTCTGGTCGCGACGGACGATGGCCACCGCCCGGGCGTAGAGGTCCTCATCGGCGGTGGCACCACCGCGCGCGTCGAGAGCCGGCTGCTCGCTCCGCGTCTCGGTGATGCCGTCGATGTAGCGCGGCGGCCCCTGGTCGCGCAGGTAGGCGGCGACGCCCTCCACTTCGTCGTCGGAGACGAATGCGCCGTGCACGCGCAGGGTGCGGCCCATGCCGTTGGCATAGAGCATATCGCCATGGCCCAGCAGGTGCTCGGCGCCCTGCTCGTCCAGGATGGTGCGGCTGTCGATCTTGGAGGCCACCTTGAAGCTGATGCGAGTGGGGAAGTTGGCCTTGATGGTGCCGGTGATGATGTCGACCGAGGGCCGCTGCGTCGCCATGATCAGGTGAATGCCGGCCGCGCGCGCCATCTGTGCTAGCCGTTGCACGGCCGACTCGATCTCCTTGCCGGCGACAATCATCAGATCCGCGAACTCGTCGGCGATGACGACGATGTGGGGCATCGAGGCGAGCTGAGCGACCTGCGACAGGTCGCCTCCAGACTTCTGCATCTGGCGTACGCGCGCATTGAAGGCGTCGATGCCGCGCACGCTGAGGTGCGCCATGCGGCGGTAGCGGTCCTCCATCTCTGCGACTACCCAATTGAGCGCCGCCACCGCCTTCTCGGGCTCGGTGACTGCCGGGCAGAGGAGGTGCGGAATGCCGTTGTAGACCGAAAGCTCCAACATCTTGGGGTCGATCATCAGCAGCCGGCACTGGTCTGGAGAAAGCTTGTAGATCAGCGACAGGATCATGGCGTTGACGCCGACCGACTTGCCCGAGCCGGTGGTGCCCGCGACCAGCAGATGCGGCATGCGCGCGAGATCCGCCACGATGGGCGCCCCGGCGATGTCGCGGCCGAGTGCCAGCGGCAGCGCCGCGTCCGTGGTGCGGAATGCGTTCTCCTCGAACAGCTGGCGCAGGTTCACCTTCTCACGCCGCGGGTTCGGCAGCTCGATGCCGATCGCATTGCGGCCGGCCACGACGGCGGCGCGCACGGAGGCCGCGCCCAGCGAGCGGGCGATGTCGTCGGCAAGCCCGATGACGCGGGCCGACTTGGTGCCGCGCGCGGGCTCGAGCTCGAACAGGGTGACGACGGGGCCGGGATGGATGCCCTTGACCTCGCCCCTGACGCCGAAATCGCTGAGCACGCTCTCGAGCTGGCGCGCCTGGTTGCGCAGCTCGGCCGCGGTGGGTTGCATGCCGGTCTTCCCAGCCGCCGGCCGCTTCAGAATGCTCAGCGGCGGTCGCCGACACCCCGCCTCGCCGCCATGCGGAAACGAGGCATGGGCGGCCGGAGGCGGCGCGAAGTCGGCAGGGGCTGCACTCTCGTCCGGAAGCGGCAGCTCCGGCTCCTGCCGCGCTGAGGCGGTCTCACGCGCGGCTTCCGTCCCGGCGGGTGCGAAGCGCTCGGCGATGGTGCGCGTCAGCCGATCGGTCGAGTGGTCGAAGGCGATGCCGCGGCCCGACTGTGGAGCGGGGTCCGGCATGGGCTCGAACCGCCGCTCCGGCACGATCTCGGGAACGACCGGGTCATGGTCCGGTGCCTCGACGACGGGCTCGACCTCGAGGGGAGCTGGCTTGGCGCGTATGATCGGCGGATCACGCATCAGTGCAGGGTCGGGACCTGACCGTTCGTTACCCTTCGGCGCGAACACCTGGGTTTGCAGTTGGCGCCACCAGCCGGCAACGGTGCCCAGGTCGACCCTGCTCCGACGGGCGTCCGCGCGGCGGCCTGCGCCCGCACCCACGCCTGCGCTGCAGATCAGCTTGATGTCGCGCTGCGTGAGGCCGAGACTCCACATCATGCCCATCATGCCGGCGGCGAAGCAGAAGAGCCCGGCGGCCGCTGCCGAGCGGTCGGCGTTCACATGTCCGAGCAGGCTCGTCAGGATGCTGAGCCCCAGGTCTCCGAGCACGCCGCCGTAGCCGTGATGCAGGGGCCAGGCGGCGGCCTTGGGCAACGAGGAGAGCGCGCCGGCGAGGAACAGCACCGCGAGCGGCGCCAGCACCAGCTTGCGGCGCAGGCTCGGCGGCTCCTTCGATGTCAGCAGCTCGAGCGCCCAGAACAGGGGGGGCAGCAGGGCAAACACACCGGCGAGGCCCAGCATCTGCATCGTGAGGTCGGAGAGCAGCGCGCCCGGCGGGCCCAGCAGGTTGCGCGCTGAAGCACTGGTGGCGCGGCTGAGGCTGGGATCGGCGACCGACCAGGTAAGCAGGCTCGCGCTCAAAGCCGCGCATGCGGCGAGCAGCAGGAAGCCCAGCACTTTCCAGAGCCACCGCTTGAGCCCGTCCTCCAGTGAGGCAGGCAGCAGCGGGGCCGGGTCGTCGCCCCGGTACGCCATACTAAGGGACGCTTACGCCGTTAACGCTACGATACGCTCGAGCGCGTCCCTGACGGTGGCCACATCGTGCACCAGCGCAATGCGGACGAAGTCGCGGCCCGGGTTGACGCCGTGCCGATCCTCGTGCGCCAGGTAAACGCCCGGGATGATTTTGACGCCGCACCGTTTCCAAATTGTTAACGTTGCCTGCTCGCCGCCGCCGAGATGGCTCATGTCCAGCCACAGGAAGAATCCGCCGCCGGGCCGGCGATAGCCGAAGCGGCCTTTCAGCAGCTCGTCACAAAGATCGAATTTGGCCCGATAGCCTTGCCGCACGACGGCGACGTGCTGCTCCTCGGACCAAACCGCCACCGAGGCATGCTGCACAGGCCCCGGCATCTGCGGCCCGGCGAGATTGCGGATCTCGGCCAGGGTCTCGAGGAAATCGCCGTCGCCGGCGGCGAAGCCCGAGCGCATGCCCGGCAGGTTCGAGCGCTTGGACAGCGAGTTGAAGACCACGAGATTCCTGAAGCGCTCCGGCGTGCGGGCGGCGATCTCGAGGCCGCCGGTCGGCGGCTCGCGCGTGTAGATCTCGGAGTAGCACTCGTCGAGGAACAGGATGAAGTCGTATTCGCGTGCGAGCGCGAGGGCCTTGCGCAGATAGTCGGGTCCGGCGACCGAGCCCTGCGGGTTGGCGGGTGTGCACAGGAAGAATGCCGCCGCGCGTCGCAGGATGTCGGGCTCGCGGGCGAGTGCGTCCAGGTCCGGCAGATGTCCGGTCTCGGGGGTGGCGTTGAGATAGATAGGCTCGCAGCCGGTGCCGTAGGTGCCGCCGAGGTAGGCCTGATAGAAGGGATTGGGCAGCAGCATGACGGGCCGGCCGGGAAAGCTCTTGCGTCCCACGGCGGGCATGGCGGCAAAGAACAGTCCCTCGCGCGAGCCGTTGAGCGGCAGGACCTCGCGCGCGAAGTCCACCTCCGTGGGCAGCGAATAACGCCGGCCGAGCCACGTTGCGATCGACTTGCGCAGCTCGTCGGAGCCCCGGATGCGCGGATAGGTGCCGAGCAGGGCTTTGGCCTCCTCGAACTTGTCGATGACGAAGCCCGGCATCGGCTCCTTGGGGTCGCCCGAGGTCATCTCGATCGGCTTCTTGTGATCGGGGGTGATGCCGTCGAGCAGCCGTGCCGTGCGCGTGAAGGACGACAGCACGGCGCCGTGGGCGAGCTCTGAAAGGCCTGGCATCTGGGTCATGGAACTAGCGCTGCCTCCTGCGTGGGCGCGGGAGCATAGTTCGCCCCGGCGCCCGCGCGCAATTCATGTCGTCGGGCGGGTTGTCATACGCGGCCCGTGCGCACGTCCTCCTCGGGATTGGCGCCGATCTTGTGGATCGTGAGGTCGGCGCCGCGCTGCTCCTCCTCGGCGGTGAGCCGCAGGCCCAGGACCTTGTCGACCACGGCGTAGATGACGAAGCCCGCCACCAGCCCGTAGGCCGCGCCCATCAGGCTGCCGACGAGCTGGGAGGCAAAGCTCACCCCGCCGAGCCCACCCAGCGCCTTGAGGCCGAAGATGCCGCAGGCGATGCCGCCCCACAGCCCGCACAGCCCGTGCAGCGGCCACACGCCCAGCACGTCGTCGAAATTCCATCTCGGGTTGCTGGCGAGTTGGAACACCTGGACGAAGATCACGCCGGCCACCGCGCCCACCACCAGCGACCCGACCGGATGCATGACGTCGGAGCCCGCGCACACCGCGACGAGGCCCGCCAGCGCGCCGTTGTGGATGAAGCCCGGATCGCCGCGTCCCACGATCAGCGCGGCGAGGATGCCGCCGCACATGGCCATCAGCGAGTTCATGGCGACGAGCCCGCTCACGGCCTTGAGCGATTGCGCGCTCATCACATTGAAGCCGAACCAGCCGACGCACAGCAGCCACGACCCCATGGCCAGCCACGGGATCGACGACGGCGGAATACCGATGGCGCGGCCGTCCTTGTAACGTCCGAGCCGGGGGCCGAGCTGGCGCACGGCCGCGAAGCCGATCCAGCCGCCGACAGCGTGCACGACGATTGACCCGGCGAAGTCGTGGAACTCCTCGCCCAGCATGCCCTTGAAGAAGGTCTCCTGCAGGCCGTGGTTCTTGTTCCACACGATGCCCTCGAAGAAGGGGTAGGCGAAACCGACGATGAGGGCAGTGGCCGCGCACTGCGCGCCGAAGCGGGCGCGCTCGGCGATGCCGCCCGAGACGATGGCCGGCACGGCAGCGGCGAAGGTGGCGAGGAAGAAGAACTTGACGAGCGTCAGGCCCTGCGCGTCGAAGCCCTTCGCGCCGCCGCTGATGGCCTCGGCATTGGCGAGGAAGGCGACGCCGTAGGCGATGGTGAAGCCGATGAAGAAATAGGCCACCGTCGAGATGGCGAAATCGACCAGGATCTTGCAGAGCGCATTGACCTGGTTCTTGTGGCGGACGGTGCCGGCCTCGAGGAACGCGAAACCGCCGTGCATGGCAAACACGAGCACGGCGCCCATCAGCAGGAACAGTACGTCGCCCCCCGTCTGCAGGCCTTCCACGGCTTTCTGAATGTCCGGCATCCCCCAGTCTCCCCCGATGGTTCGCCCAGTGTTTGGGCAGATGCGGACTTCGCCGTCCGATCTGCCTTCTTCATAGGCAAACTGATGGGAAAAGTGTCAAGGGGTAGCCCGGCCTCTCCCCAGCGCTTTCGGCAGGCAGGATCGGACAGATGTCACACCGGCCCGTGGTGGGTCGGCTCGCTCAATCGGATGTGGGGTGGGCGTCCGTTGCTGCCATAGACCGCAGGTACTATCTGGCTCCGGCTGAGGCCAATGTCGGCGAGTGTCCGGTCGTCGAGGGCCTGGAGCATCAGGACCGCGGCCCGGTGCGTCCTTTGCTGCCAGTAGCTCCGCCAGGAGCGCAGGAGCCCATCGCCGGCGCGCTGCGCCAGACTTGCAAAAAAGTATCCGATGTTGGTCGGACAGCCCCGCGGCTGCGCCAGTTCTCCGAGCATGCTCTGCATGATCGAGCTCCTTCCTGTTCTTGTGCGTGAGGCGGCGGCGCACGACGTGCGAAGCGTGCGCCGCCAGCCCCTCACGCCCTTGCCTCGAGCACCATGTTGAACGGGGTCTCCGCCGCCCGGCGGAAGCGTGAGAAGCCGGCCTGCCGGGCAACCTCCGCCAGCTTTCGCTCGCCCGCCTGCGCGCCGAGTGCCGCGCCGACCTCCTGGCCGAGCGAGGCCGGTACGCACACGCTGGTCGAGAACGCGTAGTAGACGCGCCCGACCGGGTTGAGGTTCTCGGCGAGGCTGTCTCCGGCTCTCGGCTCCACCAGCATCAGCGTGCCGCCAGGTGCCAGCGTCTCGCGCACGTGGGTCGCAGCGCCCACCGGATCGCCCATGTCATGCAGCGCATCGAACATGGTGACGAGGTCGAAGCCCGAGCCCTCGTAGTCCTGGGCGCGCGCCGTCTCGAAGCGCACATTGCCAACGCCCCGCGCATGCTCGCGCGCGTGGGCGACGGAGGCGTCATGGAAGTCGATGCCGACGAACTCCGAGTTGGGGAAGGCCTTGGCCATGATCATGGTCGAGGCGCCGTGACCGCAGCCGACGTCGGCAACCCTGGCGCCGCGCTCGAGCTTGGCAACCACGCCGTCGAGGGCGGGCAGCCACTCCGACACGAGATGGCCCTTGTAGCCTGGACGGAAGAACCGCTCGACGCCGCAGAAAAGGCAGTTGCAATGGTCGCCCCAGCCGACCCCCTTGCCGGTCTTGAAGGCCTCGGTGAGCTTCCCCTCGTCGGCGAAGATGGCGGCGAGCGAGTAGAAACCCCCCGTCATGTTGACGGTGCTCTCCTCGTCGGCAAACACGGCCGCCTGCTCGGGCGACAGAACGAACTTCCCAGCCTTCGCGTCGTAGGTCACGAACCCGGACGCGGCCTGCGCCGCCAGCCACTCGCGCACGTAGCGCTCGTGCGTCCCTGTCTTCTTGGCCAGCTCGGTCGAGGTCAGGGGCGAGCCGGCTGCCAGGGCCCGATAGAGCCCGAGCTTGTCACCGATCAGCACCAGCAATGCGTTTCCTGCCGCGCCGATCTCGTTCACCATCGTCCCGAGCAGCGGCTCGAGCTTCTTCATGTCCAGGTCCATGGCTCCGATCCTCTCGTTTGTCTTGTCGCCGGGCCCGGTCCTTGCTGTGGGCGCCGTTGCAGCGTGCACATAGGTCTGGTGCCCATGCGCCGTGAGAGGCAAAATGGCCGGCATGGAGCCACTTGAGCCAAGGCGCGCCGCGGGATGACCGGAAAACCCCTTCACGTCAGCGTGGCGGTATTTCGCGAATGCGACCCGTCGATCATCTACGGCGTCTACGACACGCTATGGGCCGCCCACCGGCCTTCCAGCGGCGTGAAGCGGCTGCCGCCCGATCAGCCGCTGTTCGAGCCCCGCATCGTCACCGCTGACCCGGGCCCGCTCGAGCTCTGTACCGGCGTCAGCATTCTCCCCCAGGACACCATCGCCGAGGTGGAGCGTACGGACATCGTCTTCGTCCCGAACGTCATGCTCTACGACGTGGAGGGCCTGCGCGCGCTCGACCGCCGCCTGCTCGACTGGATCGGGCGGATGCACGCCGGCGGCGCCCTGCTCTGTGCCGCGTGCGGAGGGGCCCTGGTGCTGGCCGAGGCCGGGCTGCTCGACGGCGGGCAGGCAACCACGCACTGGAGCTATGTGCCGCTCTTCCGCAACCAGTTCCCCGATGTCGCCCTGCATGAGGATCGCATCCTGGTCCAGAGCGGGCCTGGTCACAGCATGGTGTGCTCGGGCGGCGCCTCGTCCTGGCAGGACCTGGCGCTCCTGCTGATTGCCAAGCACGGCGGCACCGAGGAGGCGATCCGCATCTCCAAGCTGTTCCTCTACCAGTGGCACCGCGACGGGCAGCTCCCCTTCGCCTCCATGATCGCCAACGTCGAGCATGGCGACGCCGCCATCCTGCGCTGCCAGACCTGGCTCGCGCAGAACTACGAGCGCGCGGACATCGTCGCTGAGCTGGCACGCCAGTCGGGCCTGCCGAAGCGCACCTTCGACCGCCGCTTCAAGGCGGCGACCGGCTACTCGCCGCTGGCCTACGTGCAGGCGCTGCGCATCGAGGAGGCCAAGCAGCTCCTGGAGACGGGGACCGCGCCGGTGGAGGCGATCGCGCGCGAGGTTGGATACGGGGACCTTGCCTCGTTCCGGCGTCTCTTCCGCCGCACGGCGGGAATGACGCCCGGAGACTATCGACGCAAGTTCCGGATGCCCGATTTCATCGAGAGCGCTCTGTCGGTACGCAAGGGCAAGCCGCCAACGCCAAGGCGAGGTGCCCAAGCAGCGCAGAAAGGCTCTCGCGTCCTGTCTTGAGATGCGCCCACGCGGCGCTACCGCACGCGCCGTGGGTTCATGTAGAGGTCGGCTTCCTGCTTCTCGAGCTTGGGCGTGTACTTGCCTGCTGCGATCTCGCGCGCCAGCGCGCGCATATGGCGGCGGCAGTCGGCGTTGAAGATCAGCATGCCGCAGAACAGCTTGAGCACGATCATCAGGCGTGGGTCGGCGTGCTCGCTCTTGACCTTGCCCTTCCACTTGCCGCCGATCGAGAACACCTTGCCGTCGAGCCAGCCGATCGCCTTGTTGTGGTGGTCGTAGAGGGTGTAGTCGCCGCCGAGATCTATGAAATCGCGCCTCAACCTGAAGAACTTCGGCAGCCCGTCCTCCAGCAGGAAGAAGGAGAAGTTCTCCGGCAGCATCGGCCACTTGTGGGCCGAGCGCTCGAGGTAGACCATGTTGTCGTGATCGCCGACATTGAGGGAGAAGCACGTCACCGGCAGGCCGTGGGCCCCGAGCGTGAGCTGCAGGCTGCGTCCGATCATCAGGTCCATGGTGGCGCGCCAATTCACCGTCTCGTTGAAGAGCTTGAACACGAGGCGCTTGTCCATGCCGACGTTCTTGTTCCAGAGGTCCTGGCGGTAGCCGAGCAGGCCCGTGCGCTCGCCCTTCTCGATCACCTCGGCGAAGATATCCATGTCGGACGTGAACTGGCGCGATTTGGCGCGGTTGCGGCTGTGCTTGTAGATGCCGAACTCGACCGAGTTGAAAGGCGTTATCCATACGTCGACGATGAACTCGGCATACTGCGCCTTCTTGCTTGCCCTGTCGGCCTTGGCTTTCGCGGCCTTGCTGCGGGCCGGCACTGGCGGCGCGCTCTCGATCTTCTCCGCGCGCTCCAGAACCTCTGCCCGCGCCTCGCGTGCGGCCTCTGCGGCCGCTGCATCGGCTTCGATCTCGGCCGTTCTGCTTCCGTCTGCCATCGCGTTGGCTCCTGGGCGAGAGCGCCGGCACGCAGGGACGGAATGGCGCGAATCAGTCTCGCCGGACGTTAGCATTCCGATTTGGGCAGGCGAGGGTCCGGCCGCAGAAACCTGTGTGCGTTCTCGTCATTCCCGCGAGCGCGGAGCGCGTCAGCGGGAATCCAGCAGCGACTCGAGAGATGGGGTTCGTGGTTGGATGCCCGCTCTACGCTTCGCTTGGCGGGCATGACAACGGCGGGTGACGCTGAGGTTTACGCACGCGTCCCGAAGATCTGCGAGCCAACCCGCACGTAAGTGGCGCCGAAGGCGATGGCCGTCTCGAAGTCGGCGCTCATGCCCATGCTGAGATTGGCGAGGCCGAGCTCGCGGGCGAGCTTGGCGAGGAAGGCGAAGTGCACGGCCGCCTCCTCGTCCTGCGGCGGGATGCACATGAGGCCGGCAATATCGAGCTTCAGCTCCTCGCGGCACAGGCGTAGCAGTCCAGCTGCCTCCTTCGGCATGATGCCGGCCTTCTGCGGCTCCTCGCCGGTGTTGACCTCAATGAAGAGCTTCAGGCGCCGCCCCTGCTTCGCCATCTCCTCGGCGACGGCCTGGGCGATCTTGGGCCGGTCGATGGTGTGGACTGCATCGAACAGCGCCACCGCCTCCCTGGCCTTGTTGGACTGCAGCGGCCCGATCAGGTGCAGCTCGATGCCGGGGTAGCGCTCACGCAGGGCAGGCCACTTGGCCTTTGCCTCCTGCACGCGGTTTTCGCCGAACAGGCGGTGGCCGGCATCGAGCACCGGCGTGATGTGCTCGGCCCCGAATGTTTTGGTGACGGCAACCAGATTGACCGACGCCGGCTCGCGCCCGGCCGCCCGCGCAGCCGCGGCGATGCGCGCCGTGACGCTCGCAAGCCTCTCCGTTTCCGTGTGGGGTCCATTTGCCATGCAACGGCGCAGTCTAAGCGAGTTTGCCGCCAGCGAACAGCGCTACGGCAGAAATCCGCCAATCGTCTCCGCGCCAACCGCTCGCAGTCTCTCTCGCTGCCCGGGCCGCGATCCACCATGACCGGGTCGAGCTTGCGGGCAGCGTCGCCGACCGGTTGCAGGGTCACGGCGCACGCCACGACGGCTCGCAATGAAAGCCTGCTCGTCCACTTCGACCTCCCTCGTTACCGCTTCATCGGGGCGCGCGCAGACCGGCCCTCTGGCAGGCACAGAAGAGCGCTTGTTTACGTCGAGTATATGCCCCTCTAACCGAAACTTACTCGATGCCTCGAGGGTCGACCCCGTAGCGTATTTCGCGACATTGCATCATGAGAAGATCGAACAGGCAAAAACGCGAATGACGGCGAACACGGCGGCGCTCCTGGCTGGGCACGCAGTACTGCTGACACTGTTCGGCTCCCTCTGGCTTTACCTGACGGCTCCAGGAGATCGCGCGCCACGCTGGGCGGGCACGCCCTTGGAGAACTATGTGCTTGCTGCGTATTGCGTCGGCTTTGCGATGGTGCTCGCGCTGTTGACGGGGGGATACCTCAATTATTTCAGTTGAAAAGGTTCAAGAAAAAAGCAGGGACCTCGGGGGGAAACACATGCGTCAACGACGCATTGGGTCTAATTGTCCTCGCGACTGGAATATTGGCCATAATCCTTTTGCGACCTAAGAACGGGGTTGAGCACCGCTTGGTGCGGTTTCCCGGAGCTTGGATCATCGTCG
>Ga0247830_10001114_pt1 | contig 10839 bp, 8 predicted proteins | sample 12C_Control_Day5_FD_207766 | JGI IMG/M metagenome (GOLD analysis project Ga0247830, IMG submission 207766) | Soil microbial communities from agricultural site in Penn Yan, New York, United States - 12C_Control_Day5 | ecosystem: Environmental > Terrestrial > Soil > Agricultural land | place: USA...
GCCTCGCCCCCGGAGCCCGAGCTGACCTCCTCGAGGGTCGTTCCCGGGCGTGCTACCTCGCAGACGACCAGACCGAGGCCATCGAGGTCATTCGCGAGGCGATCCGGTGCAGGCAGACGGAGGGCGCCCCGCTCGAGGAAGCGCGAGCCCTGACCGAGCTCACCGACTACCTCTGGTGCCGCGGCTACAACGGCGAGGCGGACCAGACCGTCGACCGCGCGTCACGACTCGCTGCGGACCGTCCCGATCAACGTGAGCACGCGTACGTCTTTCACACGCAGGCCCTTCAGGCCCTCTACCGCGGGGACGCCGACGGGTGCTTCGATCACGCCCGCCGTGCGCTCGAGGTTGGCGCGCGCTTCGGCGACGAGCTCGTCGCCGGCCATGCGCGCGTCACGATCGGCAGCGCTACGGCGCGCAGCGACCTCGAGCACGGCCTGCGGCTGATCGAGGAGGCCGTCCAGATCGCGCGGCGGAACGGCGAGCACGAGGTCGCCGCACGCGGCATGAACGCCCTCGTGCTCCGCCCCATGCCGTGGAACCGCCACGACCTCGTCGAGCGGGCGATCGACGACGCGATCGAGTACTGCACCGAGCACACGCAGGACCTGTGGCGCATCAACGTCCAGGCGGTCGCAGCCCGCTGGGCCCTCGATCGCGGCCGCTGGGACGACGCGGTCGGGCATGCCCGCGCGGTGATCGACGACCCGCGAGAGTCGCCCTGGACGCACCACGAGGCGCTGTGCGTCCTCGCGCTCGTGCGCGCGCGGCGAGGCGATCCGGGAGCCCGAGATGCGCTCGCAGATGCTGCCGCGGTCGGCGTCCCCCAGGAGGAAGAGTCCGCCCACGCGGATCTCGCGGCTGCCCGTGCCGAGGTCGCGTGGCTCGAGCGCGCGGATGCAGACGTCGACCGCGCGACCGCAGCGTTGATCTCCGGACCCGTCGCGCTGCGCGACCCGGACGCTCTCGCGCGGCTCCACTTCTGGAGACGGCTCGCCGGCCTCCACGTCGGCGTGCCCGAGGGTGGATCGGGGCCGTATGCGCTTGCGCTCTCCGGCGGATGGCGGGAGGCGGCAGACGAGTGGACGAGGCAGAGCTCCCCCTACGAGACGGCGATCGCGCTGTGGCGGACCCGCGACGTCGAGGCACTGCGAGCTGCGCACGCCGAGTGCCGTCGCCTCGGCGCCGGCCCGCTCGCCGCGATCGTGGCGCGGGAGCTCCGCGAGTTGGGCGTCCGGGACCTCCCGCGAGGGCCGCGCACGACGACGCGGGCCAACGAAGCCGAGCTGACGACCCGCCAGCTCGACGTCCTGGCGCTGGTCGCCGAGGGCCTTCGCAATGCCGAGATAGCCGAGCGCCTCTTCGTCTCGCGGCGCACCGTCGACCACCACGTCTCCGCGATCCTGCGGAAGCTGGAGGCGGGCTCGCGCGGCGAGGCGGTCGCCACCGCGCGACGCCTGGGACTGCTCGCCGGCGTGTAGACGACCGATCTCAGTCACGCGGGGTCGAGAAGCCCTCGCTCGCGCGCGGCGAGCGTGGCCTCCGCTCGGCTGCGCACCCCGAGCTTGCGGAGAATCGCCGAGACGTGGTGGTCGACGGTGCGCCGCGAGACGACGAGCTCCTCTGCGATCTCGGCGTTCCGCTTCCCCGCGGAGACGAGACGAAGGACGTCCAGCTCGCGCGTCGTCAGCTCGGCAGGGTTCGCCCTCGTGGTCGAGCGCGGACCGCGTGGGAGCGACACGCCGAGCGCTCGCAGGCGGGCGCGAACGAGGCGGACGAGCGGGCCTGCGCCAAGCTGCTCGAGCTGGGCGAGCGCCGTCCGAAGCGGCTGCTCCTCGTCGAGCTGCGCGAGCGCCCGCGCCGCCTCGTAGGGACAGCCGCGCTCCCGCCACGCGTCGGCCGCCGCCTCGAACGACCCGGCGAGCTGCAGCCGCCACGGCTCCGCCACCCAGTCGGGCCAGCGGTCGAGCGCTCCTGCGCGGTGCTGCCAGTACGCGAGCTCACCCGCGAACCAGAGGTGGCGCTTCTCGAGCGCCAGGTCGTAGGCGGCACTCGCCTCGTCGGCGGTCCGCTCGGCGTCGCCGATGAGCCACATCGCCTCCGCCCGGGCGGCGTGGACGTGTCCGAGCCGTTGCAGGTGTCCCCCGGGGCGCGAGAGCGCCAGGGCCTCGTCGAGCACGTCCATCGCGCCCGGATCGCCACGGCGCACGCGGATGCGCCCGAGTGCGATGAGCGCGCTGATCCGGCTGATCGAGTCGTGTCCCTTCGAGAGCACGTCCGTCGCCGCTGCCGTCGCCTCGTCCCAGCGCCCGGAGTACACCTCGACGAGCGAGAGCCAGGCGCGCGAGTACCACGGCCACAGATCCTGCTCCTCGGTCCATGCGAGGTGCTCCCTCAGGTAGCGCTCGGACAGCGAGAGCTCGTACATCTCGCCGAGGCCCGTCCCGAGCATGCTCAATGCGGGGCCGATCCAGAGCCAGAGGTCGTTCTCGCGGGCGACCCTCAGGCTTTCGAGGAGATGGTCGACGCCCGTGTCGATCTCGCCGGCCATCACGTACGAGGTGCCGATCATGTTGAGCGCGTACGCGAGCGTGTCGAGATCGTCGAACTGCTGGGCGAGCTCCGCGCCACGCTTCCCCCACGCGACGCCGTCGGCGTTGTCCCGATTGAGCATCCGCATATAGGCCTGCGCCGCGTACGCCCGCGCAAGCTCGGGGCTCGGCGCCACCGATTCGAGGGTCTCGATCGCCGCCCGGCTTGCCTCCTCGGCTTCGGCGTTCCGTCCGATCGGCACACAGGCCCGCGTCAGCCATGCGAGAGAGTGCCCCTCTCCGATCCGGTCGCCCAGGGAGCGGTACAGCTCGGCTGCCTCGCGCCACGCCTCCGCCGCCTCCACCGAGAGCCCCGTCAACTGCTGCTCGAGTGCGTAGGCACCGAGGAGCTCCGCTCGAGCGCGCGGGTCCTGATCCCCGACGAACCGGATCGCACGCGCGTACTGCTGCCCCGCCTCGCGGTGCGCGTTCGCCGCAGACGCCTCGCGGGCGGCCGCCGGGGCGTGCTCGAGGACCGCGGCGGCGTCGCCCGCGTGCTCGGCGTGATGGGCGAGTCGCGAGGCGCGCGACCTCTGCGCCCCGCCCGAGCGGAGACTGTCGAGGAGCGCGGCATGGAGGCGCCTGCGGCGCGACACCGGCACCGAGTCTTCGAGTACGAGCCGTGCGACCTCGTGACGGAAGCCGATCGTGAGGGCGTCTTCGCGGAGCACACCGGCCGCGAGGCACGCGTCGAGCTGCACCATCGTCTCGGGCGCCACGCTCTCGAGCAGCCAGAGCTCCGCACCACCGGGAACCAGCGCCACCAGGTCGAGGAGCGGGCGCGCGTCCGCGCCCAGCGGCGTCACACGCGCGAGCACGGCGTCACGGACCGTCTCCGGCAGGACGTCGGACCCGACCGCAAGGACCTCGGTCACGTAGAAGGGGTTCCCGCCGGTGCGTGCGTGAATCGCGTCGCCGTCGGCGCGGCTCGACCCCGCGAGCTCGCGCACCGCGTCGATCGAGAGGCGCGGCACCGTCAGGCGCGACACGCCCGGCGCGGACGCGAGATGACCCAGGACGACGCGTAGGGGATGGTCTCCATCGACCTCGTCATCGCGGTAGGTCGCGACGACCAGCCCGCGCGTCTGGCCGATCCGGCGGCCGAGGACGCGCAACGCATCCAGCGTCGCCTCGTCCGCCCAGTGGACGTCCTCGAGGACGACGAGCGCGGGACGTGCGAGCTCGTCGAGGAGCGCGCGCGCCACCGCCCGTGGGTCCGCTCCTCCCTCGAGAAGTGCCCTCAGGGCACCACCGGTCGTCGCCGCGATGTCCACGAAGGGACCGAACGGGCTCGGCGTCGCGAGGTTCTCGCACGTCCCATGGAGCACCGGGCACTCCACCCGCTCCGCGAATGCACCGACGAGCGTCGTCTTGCCGATTCCCGCCTCGCCGCCGACGAACACGAGTCTGCCGCCCTCGTCCAGGGACGCGGCAAGCGCCGCGAGCAGCTCCTCACGCTCGAGAAGGTCGCTCATGCGCGCATGTTCGGCGTCCCGCGACGCGCGGGCAAATGCCGATGCGTCGAAAAGATCGGTAACGGGACGCTGCAATCTAGGTGATTCGGCCGATTCGCAAGGGCACCGGCCGTCCTACCGTCGATCGGGTCATGGAATCCGATTCAGGAGGCAGGAGTTGGAGACGTTCGTAATCCTCCGCCGCGGCGGCTGGCGCACGGCCGACGACCTCGGCGAGGCGGCAGCACGCTCGACCGTCGAGGGCGAGAAGATGCCCGACGAGATCCGCTGGATCCGCAGCTACGTCACCGCAGAGCCCGACGGGACGGTCGGAACGGTCTGCATCTACCAGGCATCGAGCCCGGAGGCGATCCGGGCGCATGCGAGCAAGGCCGACCTGCCGGTCGACGAGATCGTGAAGGTCGCCGACACGGTGATCGTCCGGCCCGACCCGGTCCCGGCGGCCGTCTGAGAAGGAGGGAGTCATGCGCAGAAAGCTTCTGCTTGGCGCGATCGTGGCCGTTGTGCCGGTGCTCGCGATCGCCGGCTTCGCCGCGGCGGGTGGCGGACAGTCGTCACTCGCGGAGCTCCGTGACGCGACCGCGAAGTACCACGACATCGACGTCGCGCTGGCCACCCACGACGCGGTCGAGCTCCCGCAGACGGCCGCGTACGGCGGCGGCACGTGCATCGCGGACGCCGGCGGAGCAGGCGCGATGGGTATCCATCTGCTCCTGCAGGACCGCCTCGACGGCACGCTCGTGCCGACGGAGCCGGAGGTCCTCCTCTACGAGAAGCGGAGCGACGGCAGCCGCAAGCTGACCGGCGTCGAGTACGTCGTCGCCGGAGGCCCGCAGCCGACGCTCTACGGCCAGGCCTTCGCCTGGACGAATCTCGGGCGCTACGGCAGTCCCGACGTCAACGTCTGGACGCTTCACGTGTGGGCCTGGAAGCCGAACCCGAGCGACCCGCTCGGGATCTTCAGCCCGTGGAACCCGCGGGTGACCTGCGACTAGGCAGCGCGCAGTCCGGGGGGAGACGACTGGAGGGGGAGCCGCGTGCTCCCCCTCCGAGTCGTTAGGCTCGACCACGTGAGGGCAGCACTCATCCGGCAGGCCGGCGGGCTGCCCGAGCCGGGCGAGGCGCAGGCCCCGGACGGCGACGACGTCGTCGACGTGCTCGCGGCGCCGCTCAACCCGATCGACCTCGCCGTCTCGCGCGGCATCCTCGCCACCGGGCATCCGGAGCTGCCCTACGTCCCGGGCTGCGAGGTCGTGGGACGAACGGCCGAAGGCCGCGTCGTCTGGGTGTTCGGCGGGGGACTCGGCCGGGCGCGAGCCGGCGGCATGGCCGAGCGTGCATCGATCGGCGATGCGCTCGCGATCGACGTCCCGGAGGGTGCAGATCCCGCCGTCGCAGCTGGTCTCGGGATCGCGGGCCTCGCCGGCTGGCTTCCGTTCGCCTGGCGGGCGCCGCTCGAGGGAGGCGAGAACGTGCTGGTGCTCGGCGCCACCGGGTCGGTCGGCCTCGTGGCCGTGCAGACGGCGAAGCTCCTCGGCGCGGCACGGGTCGTCGCCGCGGGACGAAGCCCGGAGGGGCTCGAGCAGGCGATGACGCTCGGCGCGGACGCGGCGCTCCGGCTGGACGAGACGGACGACCTCGCCGCCGCCTTCAAGGACGCCTTCGGCGGCGACGGCCCGAGCTACGTGTTCGACCCGCTCTGGGGAGCGCCCGCTGCGGCCGCCGCCCAGGCCGCGGTTCCGTGGGCGACGATGGTCAACCTCGGGCAGTCCGCCGGCGCCACCTCGGAGCTCGCGTCGGCCGCGGTCCGCTTCAAGAGCCTCTCGATCCTCGGGCACACGAACTTCGCGGTCCCGCCTGACGAGCTCGCAGAGCACTACCGACGGCTCGTCGGTCACGTCACCGCCGGTGACATCGCGTTCGAGGTCGAGCGAGTGCCGCTCGACGACGTCGCAGGGGCGTGGCAGCGCCAGGCCGACGGCCCCGGCGCGAAGCTCGTCGTCGTCCCCTAGTCTCTCGCCCGTGGCGCTCCAGCCTGCACGGGTCGTCTCGCGCCTCGAAGAGCTCCGCTCGCTGACGGGCGACGAGAACGGCGCGCAGCGGGTCGCGTGGACGGACACGTGGGCACGTGGGCGCGCGTGGCTCGCCGAGTCGCTCGCCGACCTCCCGCTCGAGGTCGAGCGCGACGCGGCGGGGAACGACTGGTACACGCTCCGCGGGGCGTCGGACAGGGACGTGCTGATCGGCGGCCACATGGACTCCGTCCCGAACGGCGGCTGGCTCGACGGCTGCCTCAACGTCCTCGCCGGCGCCGAGGTCCTCCGTCGGATTGCGGCCGAGGGAACGCCGGCGGTCACCGTGCGGCTCGTCGACTGGGCGGACGAGGAGGGCGCGCGCTTCGGGCGCTCGCTGTTCGGCTCGTCCGCGGCCGGCGGCTCGATGGCCGACCAGGACGAGCTCCGGAAGCTGGTCGACCGCGACGGTATCTCGCTCCCCGACGCGCTCGACGTATTCGACGTCGACCTCGACCGGGCGCTCGACGCAAGGTCGCAGCTCGAGTCGGCGGCGGCCTACCTCGAGCTCCACATCGAGCAGGGCCCCGTGCTCGAGTCACTCGACCTGCCGCTCGGAGTCGTGCTCGGCACATTCGGCGTCGAGCGTTCCCGCATCACCTGGAGCGGACAGGCCGCCCACGCCGGGTCGACTCCGATGGATCAGCGCCGCGACGCGCTCGCAGGCGCCGCGAAGCTTGCGCTCGCTCTCCGCGACGTCGCCAGCGAGACCGGCGGCGGCGCTGTCTGCACGTCGGGCGACGTGGTCTGCCGCCCGGGGATCGTCACCTCCGTCGTGGAGACGGCCGAGCAGCTACTCGACCAGCGGCATCTCGACGCGGGGAAGCTCGCCGCGATGCTGGCCCGCGTGCAGGAGCTGGCGAGCGGGTTCGCCGCGGAGGAGCGGCTCGACGTCGCCTGGGAGCGGATCTGGTCGATCGAGCCGATCCTCTTCGACGAGACCCTGGTCGGACTCGCCGACGAGGCGATCCGCGAGATCACGGAGACGTCGCATCGTCTGCCGTCCGGCCCACTCCACGACGCCGCCGAGGTCTCGCGCGCGGGCGTGCCGACCGTGATGCTCTTCGTCCAGAGCCTCCGCGGGCTTTCGCACACGAAGCTCGAGGACACGAAGCCCGAGCACCTCGAACTCGCCGTCGCAGCGCTCGACCGACTGGCGACGAAGACGATCGCCTCCGTCGCGGGCTCGTAGCCTGGCCCCGGCCCAGCTTCGACCGCACTCCCGGACGGCCGTCGTCGCCGGCCTGATCTTGGGCTGCTTCCTCACGTGGAACGTCTCGAACGTCGGCGCCGTGGCCGAGCCGCTCGCCGACACGTACGGCGTCTCCCTCCCCGAGATCGGCCTGCTCACGACCGCGCTGTTCGTGACGCATCTCGCGATCCAGCTGCCGGCGGGGATCTGGTCGGACCGGTATGGCGCCCGTGCCGTTGCGCTCGGCGCCTGTGTCGCGGCGATGCTGGGCAACACCCTTCTCCTCGAGAGCGACTCGTACGAGCTCGCACTGGTCGGCCGCCTGATCGTGGGTGTCGGCTCGGGAGCCGGCTTCGTCGCCGGGCTCGACCTCGTCCGCGCCGGAGGCGGCGGCACGGTGTTGCAGGGCGTCTTCGGCGGCGCGACGATGGCGGGCGGTGGCCTCGCGCTGATGGTGCTGCCGGCGCTGACCGACGCGACGAGCTGGCGGGCGCCCTACTGGACTGCCCTCGCGCTCGCACTCGTGGCCTCCATGCCCGTGTACGCGGCCGGGGGTCTCGAGCCCGTCGGCCGCGCAACACGCGGCGTCCTGCGCGACGTCCGCCTCCTCCCGCTCGGCCTTCTGCAGGCGGCGACGTTCGGCCTGGTGGTGATCGCGGGCAACTGGGTCGTGACGCTGCTCGAGCGAGAGGGCGCGAGCTCGGCAGCCGCGGGCCTCCTCGGCGGGCTTGTGCTGTTCGCCGGGATCGTGACGCGGCCGCTCGGGGGCGCACTGGCGGGTCGTGCGCGCACGCGGCGGCGGGAGCTGATCGGTGGCAGCCTCCTCGCCGCGGCGGCCGGCGCGCTCCTGCTCGCGGCAAACGGGCCGCTCTGGGTCTCCGGCATCGGCGCGCTCGCGCTCGGGCTTGCCGCCGGGCTTCCCTTCGCCGCGATCTTCCAGGCGACACAGCGCATGCGGCCCGACGCCCCGGGCGCGGCGGTCGCCCTCGTCAACGGCTGCGCCGTGCTGGCCATCCTCGTCGGCACGCCGCTTGCCGGGCTCGCATTCGATCTGCCGGGCGACGGCGGCGTGGCGTTCGCGGCGATCGCGGTGCTCTGCGTCGCGGCGCTGCCGCTGCTGAGAAGCTTCCCGGAGTGACGGTCGCACCACGCTGGCCCCTTCGCACCGAGCGCCTGCTCCTCCGCCCGTACGCGCCGGGCGACCTCGAGGCACTCCACGCGATCCACTCCGACGCGGCGGTTGCGCGCTGGCTCTACAACGAGCCGCGGACGCTCGAGGAGACGCGTGAGCTGCTCACCTACAAGCTGGCCGCTGCGGCGCTCCGCGGCGAGGGCGAGTGGCTCAGCGCGGCGGCCGTGCTGCCGGAGACGGGCGAGCTCGTCGGTGACATCTCGCTCCTCTGGGCAAGCGAGGCGCACCGCCAGGGCGAGCTCGGCTTCATCGTCCACCCGGCCCGCCAGCGTAAGGGGTACGCGACCGAGGCGTCGCGACCCGTCCTCGCGTTCGCGTTCGAGACGCTCGGCCTCCACCGCGTCGTCGGCCGCCTGGAGCCGCGGAACACCGGCTCTGCCCGCGTGCTGGAGAAGCTCGGCATGCGGCGCGAGGCACACCTCGTCGAGAACGAGTGGGTCAAGGGCGAATGGCAGGGTGAGCTCGTCTACGCCATCCTCGCCCGCGAGTGGCGCGACGCTTCCGCTGGCGGCGACGGCGACGGCGACCGATACTGACTCCTTCGCAGACGACGGAGGCTCACGACATGGCACTCTCATTCGGCGTTACCGTCCTGCCCGACCCGCCCGTGTCACGGCTCGTCGAGCTGATGAAGCTCGGCGAGGACAACGGCTTCGAGATCGGGTGGACCTACGACTCGCATGTCCTCTGGCAGGAGTCGTTCGTGCAGCTCACGATGGCGATCCAGGCGACATCGCGCCTGAAGTTCGGACACCTGGTCACGAACCCCGGCACGCGGGAGCCGACGGTGCTGGCGAGCCTCTACGCGACGATGCACGACATCTCCGACGGCCGGATGGTGATGGGGATCGGCCGCGGCGACTCGGCACGCCGCTACATCGGGCAGCAGCCGGTCAAGGTCGCCGAGTTCGAGCGTCGCCTCGCGATGATCAAGCCGTTCATGAATGGCGAGGAGGTCAGCTGGAACGACAAGGACCTCCAGCTCAAGTGGGTGCGACCGGAGCTCCCGGAGATCCCGATGTGGGTCGCCGGCTACGGGCCGAAGGCGCTCGCCGTCGCGGGACGCGTGGGCGACGGCGTCATCATCCAACTCGCCGACCCCGAGATCATCCAGTGGATCATGGGCACGGCGCGCGCCGCGGCCGAGGAGGCGGGGCGCGACCCGTCGGCGCTCAAGTGCATCGTTTGCGCTCCGAGCCACGTCGGTCCACTCGAGGACGGCCGCGAGCAGACACGCTGGTTCCCGGCGATGGTCTCGAATCACGTGAAGGACCTGATCGAGCGGTACGGGACCGACGGCTCGGTGGTCCCGAAGACGCTCACCGACTACGTCGAGGCGCGGAAGTTCTACGACTACGACGAGCACTCGCGGGTCGGCGCGAAGCACGGCGAGTTCGTCACCGACGAGATCTGCGACCGCTTCTCGGTCCTCGGCGACGTCGACCAGATCACGACGAAGCTCCGCGAGCTCGAGTCGATCGGGGTCGACCACTACTCGATCTACCTGATGACGCACGGGCAGGAGGAAACGCTCGACGTGTACGGCAAGGACGTGATCCCGCAGTTCACGGGGGCGACCGCATAGGCCTCCGTGAGGAGAACATCGAGGCCTGGCGCTCGGTCGCCGCGGGATGGGAGCGGCAGCGAGGGCTGATCTGGTCGGCGACGCGACCCGTCTCGGAGCGTCTCGTCGAGCTGCTCGCGCCGGTACCGGGCGAGTCGATCCTCGAGGTGGCGGCGGGACCGGGCGACACGGGTTTTCTCGCGCTCACGCAGCTACAGCCCGGCGGGCATCTGCTGTCGACGGACGTCGCGCCCGAGATGGTCGAGGCGGCCCGGCGCCGGGCCGTCGAGCTCGGCCTCGACGACGTCACCTTCGCGGTCGAGGACGCCGCGTCGCTGACGCTCGAGGACGCGTCCTTCGACGGCGTCCTCTGCCGCTGGGGGCTGATGCTCGTTCCGGAGATGGAGACCGCGGCGTCCGAGATCGCGCGCGTCGTCCGACCGGGCGGTCGCGCGGCCGTCGCCGTCTGGGCGAGCCCTGATGCGAACGACTGGATGACAGCCTCCGGCCGGGCCGCGCTCGAGCTCGGCCTCATGGAGCGACCGGACCCCGGCGCACCGGGGCCCTTCCGGCTCTCGGCGGAGGGCGCCCTCGAAGAGGTTCTCGCAGGGGCCGGCCTCGAGGTCGCCGTCGTCGAGGACGTGCCGATGACGTGGACTGCGCCGTCGCTCGACGCCTGGTGGGAGATCTCACGCGACATGTCGCGCATGCTCGCCATGCTGCTCCAGCGCCTCACCCCGGACGAGGTCGAGG
>Ga0247830_10001115_pt1 | contig 10838 bp, 12 predicted proteins | sample 12C_Control_Day5_FD_207766 | JGI IMG/M metagenome (GOLD analysis project Ga0247830, IMG submission 207766) | Soil microbial communities from agricultural site in Penn Yan, New York, United States - 12C_Control_Day5 | ecosystem: Environmental > Terrestrial > Soil > Agricultural land | place...
TCCCTGGAGCGCGAGGCTGGCGCGAAGGCCCTTGCCGTCGCCGTGCACGACACGGCGTCCGGCGAGGAGTTCGGGGTACAGCCCGACCGCTGGTTCCATGCGGCGAGCACGATCAAGGTGGCCATCCTCCTCGGCGTGTTCGGCGCGTTCCACCGCGGCGAGCTGTTCCCCCAATCGCGGCTGCACGTCCGCAATCGATTCTTCAGCGCGGTCGATGGACAGTCGTTCCGGGTCGAATCGGACCGGGACGCGAACTCGACCGTTCACGAGGCGATCGGCAAGACGATGCGCGTGGTCGAGCTCGCGCATCACATGATCGTCACCAGCAGCAACCTCGCGACGAACCTGCTGCTCGATCTCGTGGGGGTCGAGCGGATCCAGCGCACGCTGGAGCAGTTCGGGATCGAGGGGGTCGACCTGCGGCGTGGCGTCGAGGACGAGCGCGCGTTCGAGGCCGGGATCAGCAACCGGGTGACGGCGCGCGGGCTGGCGTCGCTGTTCCAGCTCATCGTCGAGGGGAAGGCGTTCACGCCGGAGCTGTCGAGGGGGATGCTCGAGATCCTGCAGGCGCAGCAGTTCCGGTCTGGGATCCCGGCGAAGCTGCCCAAGGGGGTGCGGGTGGCGAACAAGACGGGAGAGATCAGCACGATCGCGCACGATGCGGGGGTCGTGTTTCCCCCCGATCGCGACCCGTACGTCGTCGTCGTGCTGACGGAGTGGGATCCGGAAGGGGGGCGGCGGATGAACACGATCGCGTCGGTATCGCGAGCGATCTACGACTATCTCGTGGTACCCGAGGGGAGCGATGGTTGAGATGGCGACGGCGCCTGCGCTGCTGCGGATCGTGGATGGGCGGCGGCTGGAGAAGCGGGTGCGGGATGCACTCGACCCTGGCGGGTTTCTCGCCGATCCCGAGGGGCGGGCTCGACAGCTCCCGCGGTTCTTCTATGAGATCTCGACGTGGGAGGACGCGGTGAACACGAAGCTCGCGCCCAACTTCCACCTGTGGGAGCTGGTGCAGACGGACGTTCGGGAAGCCGGCCCGCTCCGTGCGTTCCCACGGTACGTCCCGTGCGCCGTCACGCTGCTGGCGTTCGCGCTCCAGCGCTTCCGGGACCGTGTGGGCGCGACGGTGCATGTGGCGGCCAACGGCGGCTACCGGTCTCCACGGCACGCGCTCACCCACGGTGCCTCCACGCACTGCTGGGCGACGGCGGCGAACATCTACCGGATCGGCAACACGTACCTGGACGATCAGGAGGTCGTCGAGCGGTACGCGGAGATCGCACGGGACGTGCTGCCGGGAGTCTGGGTCCAGCCGTACGGGACGGGGCCGGGCGACGTGGATGATCATCTCCACCTCGACGTCGGCTACGTCATCTCGATCCCGCGCGATGCACCGGGCGAGCGGTATCATCCGAAACTGGAGTGGGGTGCCCTATGAGTACGGCCGAAACGCGCAAGAAGGGGAGTTCGCGCCGGCCGGAGATCGCGCATCGACCGCGTGAACGGCAGCGCCTGGCGGCCATCGGCATCGAGGCGGAGTTCGCGGTCGTCATGGACGGCGTGCAGGTGGAACCGGAGAAGCTCTTCGGCAGTCCGACGCGGATCGTGCGCGAGCCCATGCTCCACCGCACCGGCCGGTCGTACCAGATGCCGACGGGCGGCGCCGTCTACTTCGACACCGGCGTCATCGAGATCGCGACGCCGATGGTCGAGCTGGAGCCGGGGTGCGCCGCGCAGGCCGGGCGCATCCTCTGGGAGAACATCCTCTTCCTCCGCCGCGAGCTCGACGCCTGGGAGCGCGTCCGGGGCGAGGAGGTGCACCTCGCGGGGTTCAGCACCCACTACAACGTCTCGTTCGATCTCCCGAAGCGGGAGCAGAACGACTCGCGGAACGTCTACAAGCTCGCCTACCTGCTGACGTACATCCTGCCGTTCCCGGTGATGCTGCTCGCGGGCAACCGCCGGTCCAGCGGAATCGGGGCGCGGCCGCGCGGGGACAGGATCGAGATCACGGCGGACTTCACCCCCGATCCCGAGCTCATGATCGGGGCGGCGACGCTGATCGTGGCCGTGACGCGCGCGGTGATGAGCTGGCCGAGCTACGAGCTCACCGAGCTCGGACGTCACGGGATCCCGGCCGTGCGCGGGTTCGTCCCGGCGCGGCACACGACGCGGCAGGGGTGGGTGGCCAGGTACGACCGGTTCGACCGCAACCCGTTCACGACCGACGTCGACGACAGCGTGTGGCGGACCACGTCGGACGAGACGCTCAGCTCGCGCGAGCTTGCGCGCCGCATCGTCTCCCGCTTCCGGCCGGCGCTCGAGTCGCTGGGCGATGCGCGGTCGGTGCGGCTGATCGACCGCGTGCTCGCCGGCGAGCGACTCTCGCTCCTCGAGCTCGACGACCGCCCGCGGGCGTACGAGCACGTCGGGAAGCTCTGCACCTGGGACATCGGGGCCTTTCCGGAGCGCGATCTGCCCAGGTCGCGGTACGAGCGCGTCGTCAGGCACGCCCTCTCCGGCGACACGCTCCGGGTCGCCGACGAGCGCTACAAGCCGACGGGGATGCGGGGGTGGTCGCGCGTGGTCTTCCGACGGGAGCGCGACGGTCGCCGGCGGATCTTCTCGCTCGACGAGCTGATTCCCCACCTGCGGGACTGGGGGAAACCTTAGCGGGACTCGTGAGTAGTCAGGGGGACCGGTGAATGGTGATCTGGAGCACACCCCGGATCACCATTCACCGGTCATCCACGACTCACCCTTCTCCATCCGTCCGGGGCCCCGGCCGGCGCCCACGTCCCCGGCGCCGGGGGGGACGACGCTCTTGCCCTGCCTGCGACCCTTCACGGCCAGCCCGCTCGGCGCGCTCGACGACCGATCGACGACACGCCTCGAGCACCGCCTCGAGCGCCTCGATCCCGTCGTCGGTCGCCTCGAGGAACAGATCGCTCACGACCGACTCCGCCTGTTCGAGCTGTCGCACCAGCGCCTGCGCCTGCGCGCGACTCGCCATGACGCCGCAGACCTTGGGGGTCGCGCGGTTGCCGGCAGGCTTGCGCAGCACGGTGTAGGCGCCGCCACGCGCCGGCTGCATGAAGTAGGGCGAGGTGGTGAGGTCGTTCCCGCGGGTGCGGCGTGAACGTCTGGCTGAGTCCTTCGCTTCCATGATCACAACAGCTAGAGGCGGAGAGCGCAGCGCGGCCGGGCCGACGAACCCGCTGGACGGGAGCACGGGAACCGGCGCGCCGCGCGCGACGACGTATCTCGTGTACTCGACGGACAGAAGAAGAATAGGCAACGTCGCGCACGCGCCGAAAGGGGCGCCATCATCGTCGAGCAATGCATAAACGTTTCCTTGCCGCCCTCGCATCCGCCGCGCTCGCGTGCGCACTGGTATTCACACTCGGTGCCGCGGCCCGGCGTCCCGAGCGTACGGTCGCCGCCGCACCCGATCCCGATACGCCGCCGCCGGTCGCGCGCGAGCTCCGTGGCGCCTGGGTCGCCGCCGTCTCCAACATCGACTGGCCCTCGCGTAGCGGCCTGTCGACCGCGGAGCAGAAGGCCGAGCTGATCGCGATCCTCGACCGCCTGGTGGCACTCCGGATGAACGCGGTGGTGCTGCAGGTGCGCCCCGCGGCGGACGCGCTCTACGCGTCCGAGCGCGAGCCATGGTCCACGTACCTGACGGGGCGACAGGGGCGTGCGCCGTCGCCGTACTACGACCCGCTGCAGTTCGCGATCGACGAGGCCCACCGCCGCGGACTCGAGCTGCACGCCTGGTTCAACCCCTTCCGCGCCTTCCATCCGTCGGGCGCCCGCGGTGACACCGCGCGGACGCACGTCGCGAAGACGCGCCGTGGGCTCGTGCGGCGATACGGCAACCAGCTCTGGATGGATCCGGGGGATCCGGAGGTGCGGCGTCGTTCGCTCGAGGTCATAGCCGACGTCGTGCGCCGCTACGACATCGACGCCGTCCACCTGGACGACTACTTCTATCCGTACCGCGTCGAGCGCCGGCGCGGCTACCTGCAGTTCCCGGACGATGCGACGTACCGCGCCTACCAGCGCGGCGGCGGTCGCCTCGGGCGCGACGACTGGCGGCGCGACAACGTGAACCAGTTCGTGCGCCAGCTCTACTCGACGGTGCATGGGATCAAGCCGTCCGTGCGCGTGGGGATCTCCCCCTTCGGCATCTGGCGGCCGGGGCACCCGCGCGGGATCGTCGGGCTCGACGCCTACGTGGAGATCTACGCCGACTCGCGGCTCTGGCTGCAGCAGGGATGGGTGGACTACTTCGCGCCGCAGCTCTACTGGCACCCGGACGCCGAGCGGCAGAGCTTCAGCCGGCTGCTCGCCTGGTGGGGGTCGGAGGAGCAGAACCCGCATGGGCGCCACATCTGGCCCGGCCTCTACACGAACCGCGTGATCCCCGGCGAGACGAATCCACGCTGGCGCACGGAGGCGGTGACGCGGCAGATCGCCATGGCGCGCGACGACACGACGGCATCCGGGCACATCCACTTCAGCATGCGCGCGCTGCAGCGGGATCCCGACGGTGTGGCGACCCGGCTCGGAACGTCCGTGTACCGGGAGCCGGCGCTGGTGCCGGCCACCCCGTGGCTCGACCCCAGCGTCCCGACGGCACCAGCACCGCTCGCCACCCGCGAGTCGGACGGCAGCCTGCGCATCGAGCTCCGGTCGGGGGACGGCAAGGCCCCGTGGCTCTGGACCGTGCAGTACAGGGATGCGAACGGCGCGTGGAGGACGCAGATTCTACCCGGCGCGCAGCGCATCTTCAGCGTCCGCGATCAGGTTGGCACCGCGCAGGCCGATCCAGCCTGGGTCAGCGCGGTGAACCGGGTCGGCACGCAGAGCGAGGTCGTGCGCGTGAGCCTGCCCACGTCGGTGCAGTGAACCCGGACCGATCCCTTCGATGACGACGATTCCCCGTCCCGCGCCTGCCGAGTTCTCCCCGTATTACACGCCCTACGTCGATCGCGTCCCGGATGGCGACCTGCTCGACATCCTCGAGCAGCAGCATGCCGTGACCGCCAGCCTGATCGGCTCACTTCCCGAGGAGCGCGGCAGCCACCGCTACGCGCCCGGGAAGTGGAGCATCCGCGAGGTGCTGGGCCACCTGGCGGACACGGAGCGCATCTTCGCCTACCGGGCGCTTCGCGTCGCCCGCGGCGATGCGACGCCGCTGTCCGGGTTCGACGAGAACGTGTACGTGGAGAACGCACGCTTCGACACCCGGACGCTCTCGTCGCTGCTCGAGGACCTGCGCATCGTCAGGGAAGCGTCGGTCGCGCTGTTCCGGTCGCTGGACGAGGACGAGCTCGCGCGCGGAGGCACCGCGAACGGCGCGCCGATCACGGCGCGCGCGCTCGCGTGGATCATCGCCGGGCACGAGGCCCATCATCTCGCGATCCTCCGCCAGCGCTACCTGTAAGCGTTCCGTCCACCCTGCCGTCAGGGGCGGGGAAGTGATGGTGCTGGACCGCTCGATGCAGAAACACGGGTGTGGTCGGCCCGGCGTCCAGGCCTGTCCGCCCGCGAGACGAGGGAGGCATCATGTTCAACGTTCTCCTCGAGTCCAACCGACGCCGCGCCTTTGCCGGCGGAAGTCTGGTGCTGAGCACGGTCGTTCACGCCGTGATCATCGCCGGCATCGTCGTCGCGAGGAGCTCGCCGTCACTCGAGCCGGTGCCCGAGTCGTTCATTACGCGCGCGCTCTATCTGCCACCGGTGGACAAGCGCGCGATCGGGGCCGGGAGCACCGAGCGGCTGCAGTTCGTCACGCTCGGCATCCCGGCCGGTGACTTTCCGGTACTCAGCGACCTGCCGATCGGTCGCAGCGTGCTGGGCCAACCGGCCGAGGATCCCGACGCCGGCGACGTGAATGGCGACGCCAGCGTCTCGACGGTCGCGGCGGCGCCCACGATCGGCACCGACACCGCGTACTCCGTGCTCGACGTGGACTCGACCGTGCAGCGCTACGCCGACAGCGACGCCCCGCTCTACCCCCCGACGCTGTTGACGCAGGCCATCGAAGGGTCGGTGTACGTGCGGTACGTCGTGGACACGCTCGGCCGTGCGGATGTCACGACGGCGGTGGTGCTGGCCTCCGATCATCCGAGCTTCACGCAGGCCGTGCTGGAAGCGCTGCCGGGAATGCGGTTCCGGCCGGCGACGATCAGTTCGCGGCGGGTGCGACAGCTCGTCGAGCAGGAGTTCACGTTCAGGATCACTCCGCCGAGCATGGCGAGCAGCCACGGCACTCCATGAGACTGCGCCCGGCCCTGCCTCCCCGGTATGGTTGTTGAACCCCTGGGACATCGCAACCGGAGCAGGCAGGGTGCGATGAAACGGCAGATGGAAGGGAACAACGAGCAGCGCCGCAAGGCGGCGCGGGAAGCACGGCGGCGTGGCAAGCTCCCGAGTGAGGAGCGCGCGACGCTCGGCGCGAGCAAGCAGCTTCGGAGCGCGCCACGCAACGCGTCGCATCAGGAGCGCGTCGAGGGCCCCAATCGCGGCAAGGCGAACCCGGGCTCGAAGGACCAGGCGCGGCCGGGCAACCGGGAGTTCGATCCCAAGCGGACCAGCGACTGGACCTGATCCGTCGCGTCGACCGATGCAGGTCAGCGTGCGGTGCGTCGCGTCGGGCGACGCACCGCATGTTCGTCCGGAGACCAGCGATACTGCTTCAGTGGCACGCGGCCGCCGCGAAAGGCGATCCCTTCCTGCTCGAGGCGGATGCGCTGGACCAGCGCGCCGCCTGAATCAGTCGTCCGCGCACTGATCGCGCCCTGCGCGTTGACCACGCGATGCCACGGGATCGGCGAGTCGGCGTGCAGCGCGCTGAGCGCGTAGCCGACCTGCCGCGCATGCCCCGGGTGCCCGGCGAGCGCCGCGACCTGACCGTACGTGGCGACGCGCCCGGCAGGGATCCGCCGTACGACCGCGAAGATCTCGGCGTGGGTCATGACGCCCGCTCTGCGGAACGACGCCCGGGGCGAGACGAAGGCGGCGACTAGGGGATCCGCGCCGTCGCCGGGCGCGACGTGCGCTGCAGCTCCGCCGCGACTTTCTCGGCGCGCTCCATCACCCGCAGGATGTTCTCACCGGCGAGCTTGCGCAGCTCGGCGTCGGACCAGCCGCGGCGCGCGAGCTCGGCGAACAGCGCCGGGAAGTCGGCGACGCTCGAGAGCCCCACGGGCGTCGAGTCGATGCCGTCGAAGTCGCTGCCGATGCCGACGTGATCGATGCCGGCCACCTTCCGCACGTGCTCGATGTGATCGGCCACCTGCGCGAGCGTCGCCGGCGTATCCGGCGTGTCGTCGATGAAGCTGGGGACGAACGTCACCATCACCACGCCGCCATTCTTCGGGAGGCGCGCGAGGATCGAGTCCGGCACGTTGCGCGGCACGTTCACGAGCGCGCGCGCCGACGAGTGCGAGAAGATCACCGGCGCCGCGCTCACGTTCAGCGCGTCGCTCATCGTGCCGGGGGAGACGTGCGAGAGGTCGACGAGCATGCCGAGCCGGTTCATCTCCCGCACGACCTCCTCGCCGAACGCGGTGAGCCCGCCGTGGCGCGCCGAGTCGCTGGCGGCATCCGCCCAGTCGAGCGTCACGTTGTGCGTCAGCGTCATGTAGCGAGCGCCGAGGTCGCGGTACGTCCGCAGCAGGGCGATCGAATTCTCGAGGACGTGGCCGCCCTCGAGCCCGATCAGCGACGCGATGCGCCCGCGGCGGAAGGCGTTGCGGACGTCTGCGGCCGACCACGCGAGCTCGAACTTCGGATACTTCGCGATCATCCGGCGCGCGATGTCGAGCTCCTCGAGCTGGACGCGCGCGAACCCGGAGTCCGCGAAGTCGCCCGGCACGTACACCGACCAGAACTGCGCACCGACGCGGCCCGAATCGAGCCGCGCGAGATCGGTATGTCCCGGCGTGCGCTGGCGGAGATCGTACGCATCCACGTCGCGCGGGGCGGCCGCGTTCCGCCGGATCTCCCACGGCAGGTCGTTGTGGCCGTCGACGAGGGGCGTCGAGCGCAGCACGCGGTGCGCGCGGGCGAAGTGCTCGGCCGTCGGCTGGGGGGACTGGGCGGCGATCGCCTGGGGGACCAGAAGCGACGCAGCGAGGGCGAGCGGGCGGAGGAGGCGCATTGGAAACGTAGGCTGGTGTAGAGGTATCGTACCCCACCGCTCAGCCCGTCGCAACGCGCCTCCTCACCGAAGCTCAGCCAGGCTCCGCGAGATGAACCATGAGCTGCACGGCGGCAGCGGACTCGCCGTTCACCTGGAGCAGGAAGGTGTACCGCCCTGCCGCCTCCACCTGGAACAGGTCGAACTGCATCGGAAGATCGACCGCGACCGACTCGACGCCGGCTGCCGCTGGCGGCAGCGTGATGTCACCCCCGGGTCGCGCGAGCTCGGTGCCCGCCGGGTCGGTGATGATCACGTCCACGTGGTGCGACCGCCCCGTCTCGTCGGCGGTAAAGAGGATCCGTCCGGCGAACGCGAGCCGGGGGAGCGTGAACGGCAGCGCCGGGACCGTCAGGTGGTTGAAGATGCCGATGAGCGACGGCCGGCCGTCGTTGCCGAGGATGATCTGGTCGCAGAGGGACACGTACTGGACGTGCATCGGTGCTCCGTCGAATGAATCGTACTGTCGTCGAGCGTAGGGCGGCGAAAGCTAATCCACCTGCTGGCGACGACTAAGCCTGGTCGGGACCGATGAGGCGGGCGGGATCCGCCTTTCCGGGCTCCACGCCTTCGGCCTCGCGCTTCTCCTCGCCGATCGCCGCGAGGTGCGCCGCGTCGATCCATCCCTGCGACGCGGCGTGGCGCGCGGCGTCCAGCGTGTGCGCGGCGAGCACGAGCGAAGTCCCCGTCTGCTCGACCTCGGCGACGAGCGCCCGCACCGCGTCCAGCCGCTGCGCCGACGCGCCGACGTCGCGGATGTAGATCGCCAGGATCCTGCCGGGATGCTCGCGCAGGATCCGCGTGTAGATCTCCGGATCCTCCTGGCTCGTGTCGCCGATGAGGATGAAGGACATCGCCGGATAGGTGGCGACGATCTCGCCGATCAGCGCCGCCTTGTGTCCGGCGTTGCGCGCGAGCCCGAGCCCGAGGTCCCAGTCGCGCAGGAGGAGCGGCCCGAGCGGAATCTCCTGCGCATCGAGAAACTCGGTGAGCACGTCGTGGACGTTCCACGGGCTGCTCGAGACGTAGAAGATCGGGTTCCCCTCGTCGCCGTCGCCGCCGGCGACCAGGGCGCGGTAGAACGCCGCGACGCCGGGGAAGGGGAGGCGCGTGCGGGCGTTCTCGAAGAGCATGAGCCGTGCGGCGTGCAAGGGCGTCGCGACCATCGACTGGAGCACCGTGTCGTCGATGTCGCTGATCACGCCGAAGCGGGCCGACGGCGGCGGCACGAGCACATGCGCCACGCCCGGGATCGCATCCGGGTCGTCAGGCGCGTCGAGCGTGAGCTCCACCTCGTGCCAGCCGGTCGAGTTCACCGGCGCAGGGAGCGGGAGCCAGTGATGCAGGAATCCCTCGTCGTCCGCCTCGATGGTCTCGCGGGCACCGACCACGCTCGCGTGGACGCGCGCGTGCGGAAGCGGATCGGCGTCGAAGCGCTTCATCGCCTCGCGCAGGTTGCGCCACCGGGAGTGCGCGGGATCCGCGCGCACGAGCCCGTCGTCCTCCAGCGCGCGGCCGAGAACGAGAAAGCGCTCGGTGGTGCCGTAGCCGCGATAGCCGACGACCCCGTGCGGATCGCGGCGCCCGAGCAGGCGGCCGATCACGGGCGTGCCCGCGTCAGAGCCTGCGCACCTGCGCGGCGAGCTGCTCGAGGCGCTCGGGACCGGCCATGGTGGCGTCGAGGTCCCTGAGGTGGCCGTCGCTCACCGCGTAGATCCACCCATGCAGGGTGAGCGACTGCCCGCGTGCCCATGCATCCTGGACGATGGTGGTGTGCGCCACGTTGACGACCTGCTCGAGCACGTTGAGCTCGCAGAGCCGCGCGATCGCCGCTTCCTCGTCGAGGCCCTCGAAGGCACCGTGATGAGCCTGCTTCACGTCCTGGACGTGGCGCAGCCAGTTGTCCACGAGGCCGGCCTTCATCTCGAGGTAGGCCGCGCGAACCCCGCCACACCCGTAGTGGCCGACCACCATCACGTGCTTCACCTTCAGCACATCGACCGCGTACTGGAGCACGCTCAGGCAGTTGAGGTCCGCGTGCGTGACGACGTTGGCCACGTTGCGGTGCACGAACAGCTCACCCGGCAGCAGCCCGACGATCTCGTTGGCGGGGACGCGGCTGTCGGAGCAGCCGATCCAGAGGTACTCCGGCGACTGCTGCTGGGAGAGGGTACGAAAGAAGCCCGGGTTCCGGGCTTCGAGGGCATCCGCCCAGCGGCGGTTGTTGGCGAAGAGGTGCGGCAGAGCTTCCATGCTGCGGAAAGTCGCACGGGAAGGGGCGTCGCTCAAGACCGCGGGCGTGCATCCCCCGCCCGTGGACGGCCCGTGCCCCGGCAGTCGGATTCGTCGCCGTGCTGCCTCACCGGCCTGCCGCCTGCCTCGATCCCGGGCATGTCCTCCGCTGCTGCCCTCGCCGCTACTTCGACGTCCGGTGACCGTGGCCCCGTGCTGGGCCTCTGCTGCCAGTTCTCCGACGCGTCACCGCGCTTCCGGCGGGCGACCGCGACCTACGTCCTGCGCCTGACGCCCGCGCACCGCCGCGAGTACCTCGCCGACGTGACCGCCGCCAACGCGATCGCGCTGCTGCACGCGATCGAGCGCTGCGCGGCGCTCGGGATCG
>Ga0247830_10001118_pt1 | contig 10828 bp, 12 predicted proteins | sample 12C_Control_Day5_FD_207766 | JGI IMG/M metagenome (GOLD analysis project Ga0247830, IMG submission 207766) | Soil microbial communities from agricultural site in Penn Yan, New York, United States - 12C_Control_Day5 | ecosystem: Environmental > Terrestrial > Soil > Agricultural land | place...
AGATTGGCCCGCGCCAGTTGGAATTGCCGCCGAAGAGCCCGCTCGAGGATTCGGCCGGTTCGTACGACACCTGATGCTCGTGCCCGTCCACGACCAGGCTGAACGGCTCGTGCAGATGCCGCCGCGAGAGGGCTCGTACGCCGTAGTCCGAGAAGAACTCGCGCTCGTCCAGCATCACCTGCAGCACGCGTCGCAGCCGGTCGGGCCACACGACGGCCAGGAGGCGGCGCTCCTCGTTCCCCGGCGTGCGCATGCAGGCCACGTGCTGGGTCAGGTCGGGTCGGTTCCCGATGAACCATTCCATCCGCCGCTTGAACGCCGGCAGCCGGTCGAGCATCTCGGGCTCGATGGTCTCCACCGCGAAGAGCGGGATGAGACCGACCATCGACCGTACCTTCAGCGGACGGCGCTCGCCATCGGGCAGGTGCAGCACGTCGTAGAAGAACCCGTCTTTCTCGTCCCACAGGCAGATCCCGTCATCACCGCGGTTGTTCATCGCAGAGGCGATGTAGAGGAAGTGCTCCCAGAACTTGCTCGCGAGATCCTCGTAGGCCGGGTTGCCGTTGGCGAGTTCGAGCGCGATGGCGAGCATGTTGAGGCTGTACATCGCCATCCAGCTCGTCCCGTCGGACTGTTCCAGGCGACCGCCGGTCGGCAGCTTCGCCGATCGATCGAACACGCCGACGTTGTCGAGGCCGAGGAAGCCGCCCTCGAAGATGTTCAAGCCCTCGGGGTCCTTGCGGTTCACCCACCACGTGAAATTGAGCAGCAGCTTCTGGAACACCCGCTCGAGGAACACACGGTCGCCGGCGCCGGTCCGCTTCTTCTCGATCTTGTAGACGCGCCAGGCCGCCCACGCGTGCACTGGCGGGTTGACGTCACCAAACGCCCACTCGTAGGCCGGCAGCTGGCCGTTCGGGTGCATGTACCACTCGCGCAGCAGCAGCACGAGCTGCTGCTTGGCAAACTCCGGGTCGACCAGCGCGATCGGCACGCAGTGAAACGCGAGGTCCCATGCCGCATACCAGGGGTACTCCCACTTGTCGGGCATGGAGATCACGTCGGCGTTGTAGAGATGTGTCCACTCGTGATTCCGGCCGTTGAAGCGTTCGCCGGGCGGCATCGGCTGCGTCGGATCGCCGCTGAGCCAGTCGCGCACGACGTAGTGATAGAACTGCTTGGACCAGAGCACACCCGCGAGCGATTGCCGCATCACGGATCGTGCATCCGGCGAGAGTGACTCGGGGATGACCGTGCGGTAGAAATCGTCGGCCTCGGCCTGGCGGGTGGAACGAATCCGCTCGAAGGTCTCGTCGAAGGGCGCCTCGTTGACCCAGGCCGAGGGCACGCGGTCGCTGAGCCGAAGCCGGAGCTCGACACTGCCGCCGGCGGGGACGACCATCTGGTAGTGGGCGGCGGCCTTGGTACCCACGCCGCCTTCGTTCACGGCCGACATCTGGCCGTTGACGACGGCGTCGTTGATGCCGTCCTTGAAGAACCCTTCGGTGGTGGCGCCGAACAGACGCCGCGCGTTGGTGTCGTTCTCGGTGAAGAGGAGGTTCGGCTGCCCGTCGCAGTAGAGCCACCGCGCACCCGAGCTCGGTTCGTCGAGCGCGATTACGCCTCCGGCAACCGGCGCCTCCACGCGGGCCAGCCGGGGCCGCATCGTCAGATCGCCCCACGACCACGTGTTGCGGAACCAGACTGTCGGCAGCAGGTGTGCCGGCGCGTCCACGGGCCCGCGATTGTGAAGCCGGATCGTGATCAGGATGTCTTCGGTGGACGCCTTCGCATACTCGACGAACACGTCGAAGTAGCGCTGGTCGTCGAACACGCCGGTGTCGGCCAGCTCGTACTCCGCGGCCCCGCGGCCGCGGCGCCGGTTCTTGTCCACCAGATCGGCATAGGGGAATGCCCGCTGCGGATATTTGTAGAGGTATCGCATGAAGCTGTGAGTGGGCGTGGAATCCAGGTAGAAGTAGTACTCCTTGACGTCTTCCCCGTGGTTTCCCTCGCTGCCGGTCAGGCCGAAGAGACGCTCCTTCAGGATCGGGTCCTGCCCGTTCCAGAGCGCGACGGCGAAACAGATCCGCTGGTGCCGGTCGGAGATACCAGCCAGCCCGTCCTCGTTCCAGCGATAGGCGCGCGATCGCGCGTGATCGTGGGGGAAGTAGTCCCAGGCCTTGCCGTCGGGGCTGTAGTCCTCCCGGACGGTCCCCCAGGCCCGCTCGCTGAGGTAGGGCCCCCAACGCTTCCAGTGCTTCGTCTTGTCCCGATCTTCCTGCAGGCGGACGGTTTCGGCGTTCATCGATATCCCTGATTTGTGACTCGGATGCCGGGAGGCCCCTCCAGTGTCATGTATCGGGCGGGGCCGCGTGGCATCTCAACTCGCACACGAGGAGCGGACGGATGAATCGACCGCTGTATTGGCATTTTGCGTGATGTTCGTGGCGACCGGGACCTAGCCACCCTCGAATCGAAGGGCGTCATCGCCGAACCAAGCGACGCGTACGACCCGGATCGACGGAATGGAGTAATCTGCGCGCACCGATGCTGCCCAACCGAATCGTCGCAAGGTTCGCCGACGGCCGGATGCTGAAGGGAACCACGCAGGATTTTGCACCAGCCAAGGATACGTTCCATGTCATCGGGTCGGAAGGCGGTTCGCGGCCGGTCAAGGTGGCGGTCGAAGACCTGAAGGCGGTGTTCTTCGTGAAGTCTCTCGTGGGCAACGCCGCCTACACGGAGTTGAAGGAGTTCGGGGGACCGGCCCCTGGCCGCAAGGTTCAGGTGACGTTCAAGGACGGGGAAGTGCTGGTGGGCTCTACGCAAGGCTACCAGCAGGATCGCCCGGGCTTCTTCCTCGTGCCGGCGGACCCGCGATCGAACAACGACCGCATCTACGTCGTCACCACGGCGGTCGAGAAGGTCAGCTTCCTGTCCTGAGTCCGTTTTCGAAACTGGTTGAGCCGAGCGGCCCTCATGCGTAAAGTAGGCTCGTGCCCCCCCAGGAGCATGTCTCGTGCCGGTGACGAGCGCCGGCCTGCTGCTGTACCGCCGCGCCGGTCAGTCGCTGCAGGTGCTTTTGGTGCACCCGGGCGGCCCGTTCTGGCAACGAAAGGATCTTGGCGCCTGGACGATCCCGAAAGGCGAAGTCACAGACGGCGAAGCGCTGCTCGCTGCCGCCCGGCGTGAGTTCCAGGAGGAGACCGGGTTTGCCATCGACGCACCGGCCACGCCCCTCGGGCACGTTCGATTGACCAGCGGGAAGGTCATTCACGCGTTTGCGGCCGAAGGTGATCTCGACGCCGGCCAGGTGCGGAGCAACACGTTCGAGATGGAATGGCCGCGCGGTTCAGGACATCGCCGAACCTACCCCGAGATCGATCGCGCGGCCTGGTTCGACATGAGCGAAGCGCGGCGGAGGATTCTGCCCGCTCAGGCGTCCCTGCTCGACACCCTCACCGACCTTGTGAACACGACAGGTCGCCGAGGCGTATAACAAGCGCGTGCTACCGATGCACGGACTTCGAAAATCCATTTCCGATCATGCCGCTGCTATTCTCATACGGAACGCTCCAGCAGCAGAACGTGCAGCTTGCCACCTTTCGCCGGTTGCTGGACGGGCACCCGGACGAGCTTCATGGGTACGAGTCCACGCTCGTCGCCATCGACGATCCACAGCTTGTCGCGACGAGCGGCAAGACCCACCATGCGAACGCGTCGTATACGGGTCACCGCGACCATCGCGTGACTGGAACGGCGTTCGATGTGACCGAGGACGAACTCGTCGCGGCAGATGCATACGAGCGTCTGGCCTCGTACGAGCGCGTGCGCGTCGCGTTGGCCTCGGGCAAGCAGGCCTGGGTCTACGTGTACGCCGCCACGCCGGGGCGCGAGGCCTGACGACCGCTGTCCATCCGCCTCCGGGCGAATTGCAGGCTGAGAAAGCGAGGGAGCCATGACTCTGGTCGTCGGCGCAACCGGCACGGTCGGCATGGAAGTCTGTCGAGCGCTGGTGTCGGCCGAACGGTGAACGGCAATGGAACGGGCCGTACCTGTGCTGCCGGCTGACGATCTCAGCGTCACCAAGGCCTTCTACGTGGAGCGCCTGGGCTTCCGGGTGACGTGGGAGGCGACCGAGGATGGCAAGACCGGGTTGATGGGGATCGAGCGGGGTACGATGATCATCACCATCGACGCGCCGATGTCGGGCCACGGGCGGGACGCGTGCGTGTCCCTGCACGTCGACGATGCCGACGCCTACTACCGGGAGTGGCGTGAGAAGGTCCCAATCAGCACGCCGCCGCGGAACGAAGCCTGGGGCGCGCGGACGTTCGGCCTGAGCGATCCGTCCGGGAACACCATCTTCGTCATCGGTCCGCTCCCCGAGAGCCCCATCACAACGCCGAAGAGTGCCTGACCGTGTCGGCACAGGAGTCGTGAGCACGCCGGATCTGCGGACCCGCGTCGCCCTCGTGACCGGGGCGAGCCGAGGTGTCGGGCGCGGTGTCGCGCTCGGCCTCGCGCACGCCGGCGCCAGGGTATTCGCGACCGGCCGAAGCATCGGGCGGTCCGATCCCATTCCCGGCGTCACGACCCTGGTCTGCGATCACACCGACGACCAGGCGGTCGCCAGCGTGTTCAGCCAGATCGATCGCGACGCTGGCACATTGGACATTCTGGTGAACGTGGCCTGGGGCGGGTACGAGCGCATGGTGGAGGACGGCCGCTTCACCTGGGGAGCACCGTTCTGGGAGCAGCCCGACTGGCGATGGGAGGCGATGATCACGGCCGGGGTTCGCGCGGCCTTCGTCGCCAGCCAGCACGCGGCGCGAAGGATGGTGCCAGCGGGCCGCGGGCTGATCGTGCACGTCTCGTCGTTGGCGGGACGGAAGTACGCGGGCAATGTCGTGTACGGCATCGCGAAGGCGGCCACCGACAAGATGGCCGCCGATATGGCGCAACAACTCGGGCCTCACGGTGTCACCGCCGTCGCGGTGTACCCTGGGCTCGTCCGGACGGAGGCGGTGATTGCGGCCGGGGTGTTCGATTTGAGCAACTCAGAGAGCCCGGAGTTCATCGGCCGGGCCGTGGCGGCGCTCGCCGGCGACCCGGACGTGGGACGATGGAACGGATCGGTGCTCGTCGCCGCCGCCCTCGCGCAGGAGTACGGCTTCACCGACATCGACGGTCGCATACCGCAGCCGCTCGAGTGGAACGGGGCCTGACGTCATCGCATCGATGGGCATCTCAGCACTGCAGGATCAGTTCGGCGCAATCGATATCTACCTGTTCGACCAGCTCCTGCGCGGCCGCATCGTTCGCGGCATGCGGGTCCTGGACGCCGGCTGCGGCAGCGGCCGCAATCTCGTCTATCTGCTGCAGAACGGCTTCGATGTCAGCGCCGTCGACCGGGACCCCCTCGCGGTTGCCGAAGTGTGCCAGTTGGCCGCGGCCTTGGCGCCGCACATTCCTCCATCGCAATTCCGCGTCGAGCCCGTGGAAACCTGCTCGTTTCCCGACGCCTCCTTCGACGCGGTGCTCAGCAGCGCCGTTCTGCACTTCGCGCGCGACGATGAGCAGTTCGACTTGATGGTGGCGAAGATGTGGCGGCTGCTGAAGCCGGGCGGCCTCTTGTTCTGTCGCCTCGCGTCCGACATCGGGCTCGAGGGCGCAGTGTTCCTCGGGGACGGTCGATACCGGCTGCCCGACGGCTCGGAGCGGTATCTGGTCTCGGCGAAACGCTTGATGGAGATGACACGCGGCATGAGAGGCTCGTTGCTCGACCCGCTGAAGACCACCGTCGTGCAGGAGCAGCGGTCGATGACGACCTGGGTGGTCAGGAAATGAGGGCATACTGCTGACGCGCAGCTTCCAGTCGCGAGGTGAGGCGCGCCACCAGAGTGGTCGGCGCGATGGCGCGGGCCGAGGCCCCGAAACCCAGAATCCATGCCTCGAGGCCCCAGTCGATCACGACGTCGAGCGTGAGCCGGACACCGCCGTCGGGCGTGTCGGCGATCTGTTGCGTCGGGTGCCAGTCTCGCTCGCGAATATAGGGTGCCTCAGCGGCGGAGAAATCGACGACGACCCGCTCGGGCGATCCGGAGTAGACACTCAGTGAGTCGGGAAACACGCCGGCGGAGGCTTCCCGCGGGTCGAAGGTCTCCTCCAGCACCGCAAGAACCCTGATGCGCTGGGCCGCGAATGTCCGCATCTCTCCATACGCCGGCACGAACGCAAACAGATAGAGCGTGCCCTGGGCGTAGGCCACGCGCGCTGGCTCCACGAGATAGTCCTTGACCTGCTGGCTGGCGAACGAGTGGTATCGCATCCGCACGCGCCGATGCGCCAGGATGGCACCAAGCAGAGCGTCCACCTGGCGCGAGGCTCCGCTCTGAGGCCGCAGGACCGGAGCCTTCGCGGCGAAGGCCTGCGGCAACTGATCCACGAACCGCCAGAGAGCCGGTGGCAGCGCATCGGTCAGCTTGTCGAAGGCCGAGGTGAGGCTGTCGTGAAAGGGCCCGCCCGCCAAGGCCGAGAGCAGCGTGCGACTCAGATACAGGGCGCCGAGCTCCGAGAGCGAGAAGCCGGCCGTCGCGAGGCCGCCGAAGATATCTCGATTGAGGGTGTACCGCGTCCTGCCGTCGGTGCGGGTGGTCTCGATGGGGAAGCCGGCCTGGGCCAGCGCGTTGAGATCCCGGCGGATGGTGCGGTCAGATACGCCTTCTCCGGCCGCGGCCTGCAGCTCGGTGAGTGTCAGCGCGCGCGTGCGACCCTCCAGCGCGAGCAGGAGCCGCCACTGGCGGACGATTTCCGTGTGCCGTTCCATCGTGACCTCACCTGTCCAAGTCGCCGGGTAGGCTGCTCCGCATGCTGCACCGACTCCGATTCGGACGGCGTCCGGCCGCCGTCAAACATGTGTGCCGGGAGTGCGAAGCGCGACGAGCCCTGTTCCGCTACCGGGGCATCGTGAAGTGGGACCGGTACCACACCTTGTGCTTCCAATGCTACCGCCGCCACGTGAATCGGCAGCGCGCGGCCGTTTTTGCTGCCGGAATTCCGGCAGCGCCGCAGACATTTGGAGAAGATCGCGCCGCGGTTGCGTGAACAAGTCCTGGCACCCTGCTTGTATATTGCGTGGGTATGCGCAACCTCCATCGCGAAATCCTGGTCGTGGCCCTCGTGCTGACTGGCGCCGTCGCCGCCAGCGCGCAGGCCCAGAGCAGTCGGTGTGCCGACTGCCACATCGCGAATGCGCCGTCGGCCATTCCCAACTGGAGCGGCTTCGCTCTTCGGCATCTGCAGGACTGGGATGCCTCTCCGCACTCGCGCCGCAATGTCGGCTGCGACAAGTGCCACGGCGGCAATCCCGCGACATTCGAGAAGTTTCTCGCTCACAAGGACATGCTGCCGCCGTCCAGCCCGGCAAGCCCGGCCAACGCCGTGAACCTGCCGAAGACGTGCGGCGGCTGCCACACGGGGCCGTTCGTCTCGTTTCAGAAGAGCAAGCACTACCAGCTGCTGCAGTCTGGCGACACGCGCGGACCGACGTGCTCGACGTGCCACGGCGAGGTGGCGGCCAACCTGCTTTCGCCAGGGGCGCTGGGCAATCAATGCGCGCAGTGCCACGGGCCTGGCAGGCCCCAGGAGCGCATCGGGAGGCCCGCAGACGCGCGCGTGCTCATGGCCGACGTGCGTGAGGTGCGCGCGCGGCTCACCAGCGCGCAATCCCTGATCGGGCGCATCAAGGACAAGGCGCTGCGAGCAAAGTTCGAGGAGCAGTGGCGCCAGGCCGAGATCCCGGTGATCGAGGCCCGCAACGCCGGCCACGAGTTCGTCTTCGACAACCTGAAAGAGCGCCTCGGCCGCGCGCGTGAGCGGGCCGACGCGCTCATGGACGCCCTGGCGAACCAGAAGTAGCCGAGCGTCGCGTTCCGACGGGGAAGGCGGGGACGAGCGGCAGTCGCCGGTCGTCCCCGGCGTAGAAGACGCGCTCCAGGAACAATCCGGATGCCGGCGCCGTGACCCGCGCCGGAATGCCCGAGGGCCCGGTCAGCAGGCCAGGGATGGCGCTCGCCTCGATCCGGCCGATGCCCACCTCCACCAGCACTCCTACCATCCGGCGCACCATCTTCCAGATGAAGTGCGAGCCGGCCACGCGGACAAGCACGAGATCGCCGTCCTCGGCCAGTTCGACATCCTCGACCAGGACGTCTGTGGACTTCTCCTCGGGGTCGTCGTCGCTGAAGGACTGGAAATCGTGCATGCCGGCGAAATGTTCGGCGGCTGCTTGCATCGCCGCGGCCGACAGCGCATCCTTCACCCACCACACATACGGCTTGGCGAACGCGGAGCGGCGGCGGCAGATCTGATAGAGGTAGCTGCGGGCGACGGCGGTGTGTCGCGCATGGAACCTCGGGGCCGCGGGCTCGATCCGCAGCAGATTGATATCTGAAGGCAGGCCGTCGTTGATCTGCCGCCGCAAGGTCTCCGCCGGCGTGCGCACACCGATCTCGAGGTGTGCCACCTGATGCAATGCGTGCACACCGGCATCGGTACGACCCGAGCCTTGAAACTCGAATGTCCGCGGTCCGGTCGCCTCCGTGATCGCGCGCTCGATCTCGCCTTGCACCGTCCGGGCGTTCTTCTGCTTCTGCCAGCCGCTGTAGCGGGTGCCGGCGTACTCGAGCGTGACCTTGAAGCGGGGCATCAGCGCCCGATCATAGTCGGAGCGAAGGGGACCATCCCACGTTCAGTCCCGGCTAGAATTGCTGGCCATGCACAAGCCCGTTCACGCCGCCAACCTGCCCAAGCCTGTCGGTCCCTACTCGCCGGGCATGAACTTCGATCGTTTGATTTTCGTGTCGGGCCAGGGCGCCACCGATCCCGCCACGGGGCAGCTCGCCGGATCGGACGTCGAGGCCCAGACCGAGCAGTGCCTGAAGAACGTGCGGGCCATCCTGCAGGCGGCCGGCTCTGACCTGCAACACGTGCTCCGGTGCGGCGTATTCCTGCTCGATATGAAGGAGTTCCAGCAGATGAACGGCGTCTACGCCCGCGTCTTCGGCGATCATCGACCGGCCCGCACGACGATCCAGGCGGCAGGGCTGCCAGGCGAGGGCCTGCGCGTCGAGATCGATTGCATCGCCTACGTGCCCTAGCGGCCCTGATCGGCCCGCTTGACCGCGAGCCCATCCGGAACGCACGATGGAGAGATGCGCCGTTCCTCTACCACTCTCCAGAGAGGGTGTCTTGCCGTTGCCATCCTCGTCCTGGTGTTCCCCCTCGCCGGGGAGGCCAACGAGGGCTTCTGGCCGTTCAACCGTGTGCCCAGGGCGGCGATCAAGCAGGCCCTGGGGGTCGACCTCTCGGACGCCTGGCTGCAGCGGGTGCAGCAGGCCTCGGTAAGGTTCCCGAATGGGTCGGGGGCGTTCGTCTCGCCGGACGGACTGGTCCTGACCAATCATCACGTGTCACTGCAGGTGCTCCAGGAGCTGAGCACCGCCGACCGAGACCTCGTGGCTAAGTCCAGTGTTTCGCAATTACGATGACGTATTCTGCGTCCTCAGGCGGCCGGCCGCACCGTCTTGGCTTCGGCAGCGAGCCGGGCCAGCAACCGCTGCAAGTCCGCCTGCGTAAAGGTCCAACGGAACGGCGTCGCGATCGCTTGATAGCGCGCTTGAAACGCGAGGAGATAGTGTTCGAGCGCCGCCAAGGTGGCGAAATCGTTCGGCGTGAGGACCTTGCGTTGCACGATCGAGAAGTAGATCTCGATCTGGTTGAGCCAACTCGCGTGCCGGGGCGTGTGGACCGGAAGCAGATTGGCCCAGCGCTGCTGGAGGCGCGCGTCGCCCTTCGCGCCGCGATGCGCCGAGCCATTGTCGGTCACCCAGAAGACTCGGCGTGCGGACCGATAGGGTTCCTGGGTCATGACCTGCTCGACCAGACGATCAAAGGCGGCGATGCCGTTGCGGGCCTCGCAGCGGCCAAAGAGGCGCGCGTGATGCACGTCCCAGGCGGCCAGATAGGCCCACGCGCCTCGCCGCTCGTATTCGTGTTCGACGCGGAGGGGGCGCCCGGGGCCGACGGGCGTCGATGGATGGCAGCGGTGCCGCGCTTGAATGCTCGTCTTCTCGTCGGCGGACACCACGTAATCGTGCCCTCCCAACGGGCGGCCGTCCCAGCGACGAGCGTAGAGATCGAGGACCGGCCCCGCCCGCTCGGCAAACTGCGGGTCGCGCGGAAAGACCCAACTGCGATGGCGCCACGGGCGGATCGCATCAGCATCCAACCAGCGCCACAGGGTGGTCCCACTGATCGAGGCAACGACGCCGCGGGCCAGCACCTCGCGGTGCAAATCCGGCAGCGACCAGCGGGCCAGCGGCACCCCGACATCCATCGGGCGCTCGCAGGCGATCCGCTTCACCTCAACGAGGACGTTGGGGGGAAAAGCGGGCTGGACGCCCGCCGCGCGGCTCCTCGTCGAGGCCCGCGAGGCGGTCTTGGAAGAAGCGATGGCGCCACTTGCTGACGATCTGTCGTGGCGTGTCCAGGCGCGCGCCGATCTCGTCGTTACCGAGGCCGGTGGCCGCGAGGAGCACGATCTTGGCGCGGACGACATCGCGATACGGTGACGTATATTTGCGGGCTCTCGCTTCCAGCTCACGCCGTTCCGCAGCGGTAAGCCTGATGACGAACGGGCTTCTACGTGGCAGACAGTGGCCCTCCTCCGCCTCGACAAGGCTACCAGGCCGGCCGCCAATCTGTCACTATGATACGTCATCGTATTTATGACACTCAGTACTAAGTTTGGTGAAGCAGGGAC
>Ga0247830_10001120_pt1 | contig 10817 bp, 8 predicted proteins | sample 12C_Control_Day5_FD_207766 | JGI IMG/M metagenome (GOLD analysis project Ga0247830, IMG submission 207766) | Soil microbial communities from agricultural site in Penn Yan, New York, United States - 12C_Control_Day5 | ecosystem: Environmental > Terrestrial > Soil > Agricultural land | place: USA...
CTCAGCCTGCAATACCACCGGTAGGCCAGATTGACCTGCACCTCAGCGCAGATGCGCCGCTCCGAGCGGATAGCAAACACGTAGCCGACGATGAGCATCCGGATCATCAGCACCGGATCGATCGACGGTCGCCCGGTGTGGGAGTAGTAGGGCGCCAGCTCCTTGTGCACCCAGCCCAGATCCAGTACCGCGTCGATCCGGCGAACCAGATGATCCGGCGGCACCACCTCGTCGAGGTCAAACTCGTAGAAGAACTGGCCCTGCCTGTCTTCCCGCCGCCCCATCATCGCAGGCTCCCGCTGACCACAGCCTCAGGCCGACGGAATCACGGTTCGCCTCAGTTCTCAATGGGAGTTCTGCAACACATTCCCTCCAAGAGCTGACGAACCTAGTGGGCCACGCGCACGGTGAGTTCGTGCCACTAGCGGACGTAGCCGGAGCGGGGCGATCTCGTCAGTTTGTGCCAACAGGAGACATTCGAGAGCAATTGGGGAGTGACAGATTCATTCGCATGTGGCACAGCCCTTGGGGCAAAGCGAAACGGCCCCGAGGGGCCGTCTAACTTACGCTCACTCATGAAAGTTCAGGCTTCTCGTCAGCGCTTGGCCTTAGTCGCCTTGGCAACCGGCTTACTCGTAGTAACGGCCTTCTTTGGAGGAGATTTCTTGGCCATGTAGTCAGTCCTTTTCTGTCCTGGACTCGAACACACGCCATTTACCGAATCGACGGTAGGTCCGGCTCGGACATGGCACAAGCTATATTACGCGTTCTGGGGATCGGTTCGAGCAATGGAGCTCCATTCAATCAAGGTCGAGACTCACCCGAGGAGAGATCGGTACACCTCAAGATATCGATCGGCCATGCGATCTACCGTGAAGCGCGCGGACACCGCTGCCCGGCAGGCAGCGCGATCGATTTCGTTGATACGGCCAATCGCTTCCACGGCTTTGTCAACGCTGTCGACCAGGAAGCCGGTCACGCCATGGTCGATCAACTCCAGCATTGATCCGCGATTGGAGGCGATGACCGGTGTGCCGCTGGCAAGCGCTTCCACGACCGATAAGCCGAACGGCTCGTCGAAGTTGACGAGGTGGAGAAGAGCGCGTGCGGAACCTAGGGTCTTCGTGCGGTCCAGCCCACCTACGGGACCGCGATAGACCGCGAAACCGTCGTCGAGCGCGGGCGCGACGTGCTCGTTGTAGTAGACTTGATCCTGGATGATACCGGCCATAACGAGCCGGCGACCCGCTTGACGTGCCGCCGCAATCGCCTCGGCTGCTCCCTTGTCGGGATGGATGCGGCCGAAGAAGAGCAGGTCTTCACTCCCGACTGGGTCGAAGGGAAAGTCCTCCAGCCGGATTCCGTGGTGGATCGATGCCGCATAGCGCAGGTCCGGATGGCGGTCGGCGGCGCTGATCGCAACATAGTGGACGCGATCCTCGTATGCTTTGAAGGCGGGCAGGATACGTTGCGAGGAGAAGCCGTGGATCGTCGTCAGCACCGGCGTCTCTACCAGCCGCGAGAAGGCGAGCGGCACGAAGTCCGCCTGGTTGTGAATGAGGTCGAACTCGCCCGCGCGCTCGAAGACATGGGCGACGTGGAGCATCTCCCACACCTTGGCGTCGATGGTGCGGTCTTCGGAATAGGGCGCGGGACACACGCCGGCTAGCTTTCCCGCCGTCTGGCTGTCCTTGGTGGCGAACAGGGTAACGTCGACGCCACGCGCCACCAGCGCCTCGGTCAACAAGCTCGTCACAAGCTCCCATGGACCATAGTGGCGCGGCGGGGTGCGCCAAGCGATCGGCGCTAGCATGGCGATACGCAAACGGTAGTCCTTTCCTGCTTTCGTCAATGGGGCTTAAGGATCACGCCCTCGTTCCCCGACAGCAGCAGGGCACCGTTTACAGCCGGCGCCGCGTCGGCGAGCGTGGACAAGAGCGGCCGCCAATCGCTCCAGTCCGGCAACTGCAGGCGTTGCGGCTGTCTCCCTAAGTTGAGCGCCACGATCAGTCGCTCCCCGCCGTGCCGCCGCTCATAGGCCAGCACATCGCCCTCCGCGTCCAGCAGAGCGAAGTCGCCGACCGACAGCGCCGGATGCGTTCGCCGCATCGCTAGCAACTGACGATAGAGCGTCAGGATTGAATGCGGCTCCTCCGCCATCTGCTCGACATTCCGCGTTGACCAATCAGCATTGAGCGGCAGCCATGGTTTGCCCGTGGTGAAGCCAGCGTTTTCGCTCCTCTCCCACGGCATCGGCGTGCGGACCGGATCGCGGCCCAGGCCGAGCCCGGGCTCCCGCAGTTCGCGCGGGTCCTGAACCTGCGCCAGTGGGATCGCAACGTCGCTCAAGCCCAGTTCGTCACCGTAGTAGAGAGTGGGCGTGCCACGGAGCGTCAACAGCAACATTGCCGCAACGCGGGCCTGCGCCTGCCCGCGCTTCGTGGCGACGCGGGGCCGGTCGTGATTGCCGAGCACCCAATTCGGCCAACCGCCCGGCGGAAGCGCCGACTCGTAGTCGGCGATCAGCTTGGCGAGGGAGCGTGCCTTCCACGGTGCATCGATCAGCTGGAAGTTGAAGGGCAGATGCACACCGGCCCGTTCACGGCCGTAGTAAGGCATCAGTCGCTCGACCGGCAGATAGATCTCGCCGATCAGGACGCGTTCGCCCAGTCCATTGGCGGCATAACTTTCGGCGATGGCACGCATCTCGGCGGCGATCCCGTGCACCTCGGGCTGATCGGTCGAATGGAGCTGGAGCACACGGTGCATATCGCCCATCGCCGGCTGATAGTCGGGGTTGAGCGGATTGTCCGGGAAGTCTGCCGCCTTGACCATGTGCCACAGCACGTCGATGCGAAAGCCGTCCACGCCGCGGTCAAACCAGAAGCGCATCACGTCGTACATCGTCGCCTGCACGGCCGGATTGCGCCAGTTGAGGTCCGCCTGCTCCTTCAGGAAGGCATGGTAGTAGTATTGACCCGTGGCCTCGTCCCATTCCCAGGCCGAGCCGCCGAAATCGCTGATCCAGTTGTTGGGTGGCCCGCCATCGGGCGCTGGATCGCGCCAGATATACCAGTCCCGTTTCGGATTGTCGCGCGAGGAGCGGCTCTCAGCGAACCAGGGATGCCGATCTGACGTGTGGTTGGGAACGAAGTCGAGCAGGACCTTGAGCCCGCGCGCATGGGCCTGATCAAGCAGTTCGTCAAAATCGGCGAGGGCGCCGTATCGCGAATCGACACCGCAATAGTCGGCGACGTCATAGCCGAAATCGGCCATCGGCGAGGGGTACATGGGCGAGATCCAGATCGCGTCGACGCCGAGGCTGGTCAGATAGTCGAGCCGCCGCTCGATCCCTTTGAGGTCGCCTATGCCGTCGCCGTTCGTGTCCTGAAAGGAGCGAAGGTAGATCTGATAGATCAGGCCCGTCTGCCACCAGAGGACGGTCATGCGAACGCTGCCTTGGGCAGGTTGACTACGCGACCCACGAAGTGCGGCTCGCCGTTCGCTACGATCATGTCAAATCTCTAGGCAGCAGAGAGGTCTAAGGTCACGGTCGATTGCAGTTTGCCAATCGCACCTTCAAGCTGGCGAGTGAGGGCAAACGTCGTTGCCTTTCCAACTGGCAATTCCATCGTGGGGATCGGTGTCCCGAATGTCACGCGAATGCGTGGCCGGTGCATGACGTGGCCCATTTGCATTTGCCCGGGACCTTCGTAGAAGGCGGGTACAATTGGGACCCCGGCGTGAAGCGCGATTGTCGCAGCGCCCCGCTTGAAGGCGACATTCTCGCCATTTCGCGTACCGCTCGGGAAGATCAAAATGATCTCGCCGTTCTGCAAAATATCGACGGCGGTTTTGATCGAACGTAGTGAAGGGTCCCCGCGATCGATCGGAATGGAACCGCCATGCTGCAAAACCCATCTTGTCAGCCGCGAACCGAACAGCTCTTCCTTCGAAATGTACCGCAGTTGCCGTGGGTAGACCGCGTAAGCCATCCATAGGCTGTCGGCCCAGCCGACGTGGTTGCAGGCGATGACTGCGCCCGCCCCGCCAAGCCGCAGCATAGGAGGTCGATTGATGATCTCCGGCTTGCCGACCCGATCGAAAAGAATCTTCAGCCCCGGAGAAACGACGGTGAGCAAGCTCATGCGCCTGCACCTTGCGCGTACTTTCGGGACCCTGTGAACGACCCGACGGGCTTGAATGCTGAGCTCGGGACAAGAACGGCGTTGCCGCCATCATCAGAGCGGATCAGGTCAAATCCGGTGGTTCGGCTGTCCAACATTAGCGTGTCTATGGCGCGCATTGAGGTTGTCCCTTTGTGCGCGCGCTTGAGAGCGCGGGCTGACGATGGCAGCGACTGTTATGGATGAAGAGGCAACAGGCCCATGGGCCGCTAAACTTCAGCAAGCGGCGAGGCGCATCCACCATAGGACACACCTACTTACATTAGCTGCGCCTTCACGTGTTGGAAGACAAGAAGATAAATGGAGGTTCTATGGTTGAAGCCTGTGCCAATACTGCCTGCAGCAAGCGGCACCGCGTAGGAGATTTCACGTGCGCATTTCGCCTAGGTAGCTCTTTTCTCGCAACGTGACCGCGGCGACGTCGATTTGCGTATCTATCTGGACTCAAAGGGAGCATGGTGACCAGTGACATTCTCACCCCCCCGCCAGCGGCTCGGTCGCCAGTGTCACCTTTGACCCCATTGCTTTCAGGTGCACACAATGCCGATCGAACTTGCGCGTGCGCAGGCCCTGCCTAAACCGTGGGGTATCCTCGATCTCCGACCTTGGAGCAGCGCAGCAAATGATAGCAGCCGCTTGATCGGTGAAATCTGGTACGAGCGACCTGGCAACGCTGCTTCAGATCCCTCGCTCCTGCTCAAGCTGCTCTTCACGAGCCAGCCGCTTTCCATTCAGGTTCATCCGGACGATGCGTACGCGCAGTCGATGGGGCTGGCACGTGGTAAGACCGAAGCCTGGTACATCTTGAGTGCTGCACCCGGAGCCAAGATCGCCCTCGGCCTGAAGAAGCGGCTCGCTCTCCGGCAATTGCACGCGGCCGTCGACGACGGCTCGATCGCGGGTCTTGTCGCGTGGCAGACGGTGCTGCCGGGCGATGTTGTCTTCGTTCCCGCCGGTACGATCCACGCGATCGGCGCAGGTCTCGTGATTGCAGAGATCCAGCAGCGGAGCGATGCAACGTTCCGCATGTTCGATTTCGGCCGCAAGCGCGATCTTCACGCAGCAAACGCCATCGCAGTGGCAGACAGGGGGCCGTCCGTCGCAGGCCTGAAACCGAAGCGGCTTACGGACGAACGGACGCTTCTAGTATGTGACACCCATTTCGCGTTCGAACGGGTGGAATTGGCGCCGGACGCGCTGCTCCACCTCGAGGTGGAACGCGAGACCTGGCTGCTCGTTGTCAGAGGCAGCGCCCGCACCGGGTCGTTCGGCGTCACCATGGGCGACGCCGTTTTCGCGCAGTCGGATCGCGTCGACATACAGGCAGGGCCCGACGGCATGGTGTGCCTCGTGGCCTACACGGGCGCCGGCGGCCCCGTTCCACACCTCCTGCAGCGCCCCGCGCGGCCGAGTACAACGGATACAGCAGCGGCGTGGAAAATGCAGGGACCAACCACGCTCACCCCCACCGAGGCACCTCCGACAGATGGGCACGTGGGAGCACGGCTATGAGGTCACTCCAGCGTGTTGCGCTCATCGGCAATCATCTTCCGCGCCGCTGCGGGATTGCCACCTTCACGCATGATCTGCATCGGGCCATCGCCACAGCCCAAGCGGATCTCGAGACCTGCGTCGTTGCCATGACGGATCCGGGCGGAACATATGATTACCCGGCAGCCGTGCGTTTCCAGATCAGAGAGGAGACGATCGATGGTTATGCCGAGGCCGCCAATTTCCTGAACGCTGGGCGGTTCGACGTTGTTTCTCTTCAGCATGAGTATGGGATTTTCGGCGGTGAGGCCGGCGAACACATCACCGAACTGCTGCAGCGCCTCACCATGCCGATTGTTACGACCCTGCATACCGTGCTCGCAACACCGACCTCGGCCCAGCACAATGTCATGCGCAAGATCATTGCCAGATCGGCCAAGATGGTCGTCATGGCAAAAAAAGGCCGCGAGCTGCTCCGGTCCGTCTATGACGCATCACTCCAAAAGATCGAGGTGATCCCGCACGGAATTCCCGATTTTCCCCTTCTAGAGACCCATCACGCGAAGGCCAAGTTGGGGTTCAGCGGCAAGACCGTCATTCTCACGTTCGGCCTGTTGTCGCCGAGCAAAGGCATCGAGACGGTGATCGACGCCATGCCGAGAATCGTCGAGTCCTGCCCGAACGCCGTTTATGTCATTCTCGGTGCGACCCATCCCAACCTCATTCGGCATCAGGGAGAAGCCTATCGCGAGAGCTTGAATGCCAGGGTGCGGAAACTTGGCATGGACGACCACGTCGTATTCTTCAATCAGTTCGTCGACCAAGCCACGCTGCTTGACTTCATCTCGATGTGCGACGTCTACGCGACGCCTTATCTCGATGAAGCCCAGATGACGTCCGGCACGCTGGCCTACAGCTTCGGATTGGGAAAGGCCGTCGTCTCCACGCCTTACTGGCACGCCAAGGAACTGCTCGACGATGGGCGAGGCATTCTAGTGCCCTTTGGGGATGCGGAAGTCATCGGTTCGGAGATCACGGCATTATTGACCAACGATGTACGCCGACACGCTATGCGCAAACGCGCGTACGCGGCCAGCCGATCGATGACATGGGCGCAAATAGCCAGACGCTACCTGACGACATTTGAGTCCTCGCGCGAGGCGAGCCGGGTGAGCAACCGTGCTCCGGCTGTCCATGGCGCCTTCATACAGCACGCGTGGAACCCGGGCACACACCGGTTCCGGAATTTTATGAGCTATGATCGGCGATGGCTGGAGGCGCAAGGCTCGGAGGATAGCCATGGGCGCGCCCTTTGGGCCTTGGGCGAGTGCGCACGCAGCGATACCGATCCATCTCGCCGCAGATGGGCAGCGGCTCTGTTCAAGACCGCCCTTCCTACCACCGATGAGTTTCAATCTCCGCGGGCTTGGGCCTTCACGTTGCTGGGTCTGGACGCGTATTGCGCGGTGGTGGTGGAAGATCTGACAGCGAGTCGCATACGGGAAAGCTGCGCCGGCCGGCTCGCGTCGGCGTTCCATGCGACGGCGACCAAAGACTGGCCCTGGTTCGAGGATGTGTTGGCCTACGACAATGCACGCCTGCCGCAGGCGCTGCTTCTCACAGGCGCAGCACTCAAGAAACCACCACTGGTCAAGATTGGCCTCACGTCTCTGCGCTGGCTTATGGCGTTACAGACCACAACGGATGGATATTTCAGACCTGTCGGCACGGAGAGCTTTGGTGTTGTGCGCAAGGCGCCACAGGCGTTCGACCAGCAGCCGGTCGAAGCAGCCGCGGCAATCTCAGCCTGCCTTGCGGCATGGCGTGTGAACGACAGCGCGGAATGGACGGCGGGCGCAATGCGCGCATTGGATTGGTTTCGGGGCGGCAACGATCTCCAGACACCTCTGGTCGATCCCGATACCGGCGGCTGCCTCGACGGGCTGCATCCCGATCGCCCGAATGAGAACAGAGGGGCGGAATCGGTGCTGTCCTATCTTCTCGGTCTTGCAGAGATGCGTCAGTTCGCGCGCGCTGGCGTGGCCACATCGCCCTCCGAGCTCGCACACAAGCTGGCTCTCAGTGCCTGAACCAGGCCAAGCGCACAACAAGCGATCCAAGGGAGCCCTTTTTTGTCTCAACCCATGTTCTTGAACAGGCAGACTTTGTATCTGCGGCCGGACCCCGCCAGGGTTGTCGTGCGGCCGTTCAAACCGGCGACGGAACCTAGAGACCTCAACCCGAGCGACAAGACGCGCGCCAATCATATTGTTAGTAGAGTGCTGGGGCTCGAGGCCGACGCTGCTGAACAACAATTGACCGATGTGCTCGAGAACTTCGAAGGTCGTCACCGAAATTTGCTTGAAATATTCGAGACGCGTGCTGCGGAGATGGAAGATGCGTTGGAGCCGCATGCCGTACTAACAAAAAAGCAGCGCTGCCTAGTCGGCGCGTACTTCCTCCACGAATACTCCTTTGAAGCCTCAGCCTTATTCAATCCGAGCATTGTCCGCCACCCCGATCAATCCGGTGCACCCAATGGAGGATGCCGCTTCATTCTGAGTCTTCGCGCCGTCGGCGAAGGGCATATTTCATCGTTGACCTTCAGATCTGGTTCGATCGCCTCCGATGGGAGTGTCGCTATCGACCCAACGGCGCGCCTCGCGTCCATCCCCAAAATTACAAAGCGAACGTCGAGATCCGGTGGTGATGATCTCGAGATCACTTTCAAACCTGAAGAAGACCTGAGCGAACGCGTCATCTTCCCGATTACGGAAGCACAGGCGAACGGCATCGAGGATGCCCGGTTTGTTGAATTCGAAGACAACGGCCGCAGGACATTCTACGCGACCTACACCGCCTACAGCGGCAAAGGGATACGCTCCGAATTTCTTGAGACCGCGGACTTCAGATCGTTCCGCATGACACCTCTTAGTGGAACAGCAACCCGCAACAAGGGGATGGGCCTTTTCCCTCGAAAGATCAATGGCCGCTACGCGATGATCGGGAGACAGGACAACGAGAACCTCCATCTAATCTACTCCGATGACCTATACACCTGGGATGGTGGTCAATCGTTTCTTCAGCCGGCGTATCCCTGGGAATTCGTTCAGATCGGAAATTGCGGCTCGCCCATCGAATTGGACGAAGGCTGGCTGCTGTTAACGCATGGCGTCGGGCCGGTGCGGAAATATTCCATCGGAGCGGTTCTTCTCGATAAACAGGACCCCTCCAAGGTTCTTGCTCGGTCACGCGAGCCACTCGTACGACCGGAGCCCACAGAGCGTGAAGGGTATGTGCCAAACGTCGTCTACACCTGCGGGGCTTTGCGTCAGGGCGACCGGATTGTTCTGCCGTATGCGGTATCTGATACCTTTTCCAATTTCGCGACCATAAGGATTGCGGAACTTCTCGAGGCTCTCAGGCCTGGGCCACCCGGCTAGCTTGAATGACCCTGCACGACGTTTGTCTCCGAGGCCGTTTCCCGGCCAATGCCACCGGCCAGCTCAAAACAAGACAAATACGTGCTAGGGGGTTTGTGCTACTCTTTCCGATCCGGTTCTCATCGGCGTCGCCTTTCTCATCAGTTGAGGACCTTGTTGATGCTCGGCGGCATGTTCGCAATGGCATTGACTAGCGGACTTGTGTAGGGCGCGGCCGGCGGATGCGCGTCTTGTCGGTTCGACTGAAGGACATTGAGCTGCCGGACTCAATGGGCGTGCGCGTGCTCACCCTGGCCGCCGTCGTGCTGCGCGTCCGAGGCATTGCGACCCCGGCAGTCGCTCCTGCCGATAGCCGCTGTTTCAGGGGCCCTGAGTGTGTCGGTCATCACGTCGGTCCCGCACTGTGGCTTGCCGATTTCTGTGCGCTAGACGCCATACTATTGGTGCTCATCATGACACCTGCTAGTTCGGTTTCTTTCTTTCGGTCCGAGTTCGACGACTTTCTCTACGCAGCGGTCGGCGTGGAGAGAAATGAGATGCCGCTCAGCGTTCTCTCAATGTTAGTGAGACTAAATCTCGATCCTTGGAAGGAGGCTGCTGACTTGTCCGAGCTGCCAAAGGACACCGCCACGGAAAGATTGACTATGTTGATTGCGCGACTGCCCGGCGGACGATGGGCGCAGGCGGATTTGCGAGCAATTGCGGATCGCTTGATTGCGCTCTTGCCGCGCCTTTCGCATTCTTCGGTGCCGTCGATTGAGAGCACTCACAGCGTTCGAGACACTGGATCCGCGGTCGCGAGAATTCTATTCCGGTGGCTTAAGAACCTGTCAGGTCGCCGCTAATCTTGTCCACCCAGGCTGATTGGCTTCCGCAATGTGCATCCCGGGGGCTCATCTCGTCTTCGACCTCGATCTGGATGTCTAGACTGGCAGTTCCCTTGGGCCCCTCCTGGCTCAGGACCTCTCGGCGCTTTCTAGTCGCAGTATTCCTTGACACTCCGCACGCTTGCGCTTACCAGTATACGCATTGGCACTCGCCAGCAATGAGTGCCAATCCCAAACTCCCGCACCAAAACATACGTTGAGGCGCCCGCACTGTGCGGCGCCTGACGCTATTGGAGCATCACAACAATGAAGTTTCGTCCTCTCCACGATCGCGTGGTGATCAAGCGCGCGGACACGGAAACCAAAACGGCCGGCGGCATCCTCATCCCCGATACTGCGGGAGAGAAGCCGCAGGAGGGCGAGGTCATCGCTGTCGGCCCGGGCGGCCGCGACGAAGCCGGCAAGCTGATCCCCATCGATCTGAAGAAGGGCGACAAGGTGCTGTTCGGCAAATGGTCGGGCACCGAGGTCAAGATCGACACCAAGGATCTCCTCATCATGAAGGAGAGCGACATCATGGGTGTGCTCGAGAAGTAAGCCGGGCACGCCCAGCTCAACTTTTCGGTTTGCTTTTTTTGAACTGATTTGACAGGAGCCAGAACATGGCCGCCAAAACCGTAAGATTTTCCACCGACGCGCGTGACCGCATGATGCGTGGCGTCGATACGCTCGCCAACGCCGTCAAGGTGACGCTCGGTCCCAAGGGCCGCAATGTCATCCTTGACAAGAGCTTCGGCGCGCCGCGCACGACCAAGGACGGCGTGACAGTCGCCAAAGAAATCGAGCTCGAGGACAAGTTTGAGAACATG
>Ga0247830_10001122_pt1 | contig 10810 bp, 10 predicted proteins | sample 12C_Control_Day5_FD_207766 | JGI IMG/M metagenome (GOLD analysis project Ga0247830, IMG submission 207766) | Soil microbial communities from agricultural site in Penn Yan, New York, United States - 12C_Control_Day5 | ecosystem: Environmental > Terrestrial > Soil > Agricultural land | place...
TCATGCCATCCGCCTCCCTCGAGCGCCGGGCCCGCCAGGTCTGGCGTGAGCTCGATGCCGCGGTTCGACGCGAATAGACTGAGTTTCAGTGTCGCTCCGCGGGCGGGGCCAACGTGTTTGGGGCCATTCACGTTCATTCGCGTTGATTGACGGCTATCGTTAGCTTTCCCCCGCCATTCCCCCGGACCCTGTCATGTCGAACATCCCGCCCGACCTCAAGTACACCAAGGACCACGAGTACGTGCGCGCGGGCAGCGACGGAGTGCTCACCGTCGGCATCACCGACTTCGCGCAGGGCGAGCTGGGTGACGTCGTCTTCGTGAACCTTCCGAAGCCGGGTGAGCGGGTCACGGCGCACCAGCCGTTCGGCACCATCGAGGCGGTAAAGGCGGTGTCCGAACTGTTCAGCCCGGTCACCGGCGTCGTGGCCGACATCAACGGCGTCCTCGATGGCGACCCGGCCGCGGTCAACCGCGATCCCTACGGGGAGGGATGGATGGTTCGGCTCAAGGCCGATGATCCCGGCGAATTGAACGACCTGCTCGGCGCCGACGCCTACAAGAATCAGATCGGGGAGTAACGCTTGAGGGCTTCCATTCCGCGCCCGGAACGCTTCACCTACCGCCACATCGGCCCGCGGCCCGAAGACATCGACGACATGGTCCAGGGGCTGGGATACGCCTCGCTCGACAGCCTGATCGACGCCGTAGTTCCCGACGACATCCGCCTGAGCCGCAAACTCGCACTTCCCAAGGGTCGTACCGAACGCGACGTGCTGCGCGCTCTCCGGGCACTCGCCGGGCAGAACGAGATCTTCCGCTCCTACCTCGGCATGGGCTATTACGGCACGTTCACGCCGCAGGTGATCCAGCGGAACATCCTGGAGAATCCCGGTTGGTATACCGCCTACACGCCGTACCAGGCGGAGATCAGCCAGGGCCGGCTCGAGGCGTTGCTCAACTACCAGACCGTCGTCGCCGATCTCACCGCGCTCCCCATCGCCAACGCGTCGCTGCTCGACGAGGCCACTGCCGCGGCGGAAGCCATGTGGATGACCGAGGCCATCGCGAAGAAGCGCGAACGCCCGGTGTACCTCGTGGACGCGGCATGCCACCCGCAGACGATCGCCGTGGTGCGGACCCGGGCCGCGGGCCGGGGGCTCGAGGTCAAGGTGGAGCCTGCCGAGCACTTCGAGTTCGGGCCGGAGGTCGTCGGCGCGCTGGTACAGTATCCGGCCACGGACGGACAGGTGGCTGACTACCGCGGGCTGGCCGAGCGGGCGCACGCAGCCGGTGCCCTGGTCACGGCGGCCACCGACCTGCTGGCGCTCACCCTGCTGGTGCCGCCGGGCGAATGGGGAGCCGACATCGCCGTCGGCAGCTCGCAGCGGTTCGGCGTTCCGATGGGCTACGGCGGGCCGCACGCGGCGTTCTTCGCCACCAAGGAAACGTTCAAGCGGCACCTGCCGGGACGCATCATCGGCGTCAGCAAGGACGGTGACGGCCGGCCCGCGCTCCGGATGGCACTGCAGACCCGGGAGCAGCATATCCGGCGGGACAAGGCGACGAGCAACATCTGCACGGCGCAGGTGCTCCTGGCGGTGATGGCGAGCATGTACGCGGTCTACCACGGACCCGCAGGGCTCCGCCGCATCGCCGACCGGGTGCATGGGCTCACCCGCACGCTGGCGGCGGCGCTCCGGCGGCTCGGCTACACGCTGGTGCACGAGGCGTTCTTCGACACCCTGGCAATCGAGGTGGAGCGCTGGGCGCTGCCCGGCATCGTGGACGCGGCTCGGAACCGGCGGATCAATCTCCGGGTGCTCTCCCCCACCCGGCTGTCGGTGGCGCTGGACGAGACCGTGAGCCTCAGCGACGTGGCCGACCTCATCGCGGCATTCGCGCTCGACGAGGCGCTCCCCTTCATGATGGACGAGGCACGGAACGAGGCGGTCGAGGCACTCCCCGAATCGCTCCGGCGCACCAGCGCGTACCTCAGCCATCCCGTCTTCCACCTGAACCGGTCGGAGACGGAGATGCTGCGGTATATCAAGCGGCTGGAGGCCCGCGACCTGTCGCTCACCGCCGCGATGATCCCGCTCGGCTCGTGCACCATGAAGCTCAACGCCACCACCGAGATGATGCCGGTGAGCTGGCGGGAGTTCAACCGGCTGCACCCGTTCGCGCCGCGCGACCAGACCGCCGGGTACCTCCGGCTCTTCCAGCAGCTGCGCTTCCAGCTGGCCGAGATCACCGGCTTCGCCGCGGTGTCGCTGCAACCCAATGCCGGCTCCCAGGGCGAGCTGGCCGGCCTGCTCGTGATCCGGACGTACCACGAGTCGCGCGGCGACCCGCACCGCAAGGTGTGCCTGATCCCGATGTCGGCGCACGGGACCAACCCGGCGAGCGCCGTGATGGCCGGCTTCAGCGTGGTACCGGTGGCGTCGGACGAGCGCGGCAACATCGACCTGGCCGACCTGCGCGCCAAGGCCTCGACCCACGGCAACGCCCTCGGCGCCATCATGGTCACGTATCCCTCCACCCACGGGGTCTTCGAGGCATCCATCCGGGAGATCTGCAACATCGTCCACGAACACGGCGGACTGGTGTACCTCGATGGCGCCAACCTCAACGCGCAGGTGGGCCTGTGCCGCCCGGGCGACTACGGCGCGGACGTCTGCCACGTGAACCTGCACAAAACGTTCTGCATCCCGCACGGCGGAGGCGGTCCGGGCATGGGCCCGATCTGCGTGACGGAGCATCTCGCCCCGTTCCTGCCCGATCACCCCGTCGTTCATGTGGGAGGACCGCAGTCGTGCGGGACGGTCGCCGCCGCGCCCTGGGGCAGCGCCACCATCCTGCCGATCTCGTGGGCATACATCACCCTGATGGGGTGCGACGGGCTGGAGCAGGCGACCAAGGTGGCGATCCTCAATGCGAATTACATGGCGCACCGGCTCAAGGGCCACTACGAGCTGCTTTACAGCGGCGCGCATGGACTAGTCGCGCACGAGTGCATTCTCGACACCCGGCCCTTCAAGGCCGCCGGCATCGAGGTGGAGGACATCGCCAAGCGGATCATCGACTACGGCTTCCATCCGCCGACCGTGTCGTTTCCGGTCCCGGGCACGCTGATGATCGAGCCTACGGAGAGCGAGTCCCGTGAGGAGCTGGACCGCTTCTGCGACGCGATGATCGCGATCCGGGAGGAAATCCGGGAGGTCGAGCAGGGCCGCGCCGACCGGCTGAACAACCTGCTGACCCGGGCGCCCCACACCCTCGAGCAGGTGATCGCCGACGGGTGGGACCGGCCTTACCCACGCGAGCGGGCCGCGTTCCCATCGCCGCACACCCGGCTGCACAAGGTGTGGCCCACCGTGGGCCGCATCGACAGCGCCTTCGGCGATCGGAATCTGGTGTGCACCTGCCCGCCGATCGAGGCGTACGCGTCGTAAGAGAACGGGGCGGAACCAGGAGTGTTGCGAGCCGGTACCATGCGCCCGATTGACCTTCCGCTCCCGCCGGTACCTGCCCGTTCCGTCCAGCATCCGCCCATTCCCACCTGGCATTTCTGGCTCGATCAGGCGCCGAAGCCCGGATACCTCAACATGGCCATCGACTCGGCACTCCTGGCGCTGGCCGAGAGGGACGGCGTCGGTTTTCTCCGGGTCTATCGCTGGGCGCCCGCCTGCATCTCGTTCGGCCGACATGAACCCGCCCTGTGCCGTTACGACCGCGCGCGGATCGATGCGCTGGGCGCTGACGCGGTGCGCCGTCCCACCGGTGGACGCGCAGTCTGGCACGACGCCGAGTTGACCTATGCGGTGGCCGCACCGCTGGGGGTGTTGGGATCGCTCCAGCAGAGCTGCGGACGCATTCATGCGATGTTGACGGACGCGCTGCGGCTCCTGGGCGTGCATGCCGTGGCGGCGCCCACCCCCGGCCGGCCGGCGTCGCCGGATGCCGGAGCATGCTTCGACACGGCTGCGGGCGGCGAGCTTCTGGTGGGCGGACGCAAGGTGGCCGGGAGCGCGCAGCTCAGGACCGCGCGCGCGCTCCTGCAGCACGGCTCGCTGCTCCTCGGCGGCAGCCAGTCCCAGGTAAGGGCCATTACCCGCGCCCCGCGCGGGGAGGCGGCGCCGACAGTGCCGCCGCTGGGCCGCCCGGTGCGCTTCGACGATGCCGCCGGCGCGGTCGCCCACGCGGCCCGCCGCTGGGAAGGAGACTGGCACGACGTGGATCGCGGCGAGCCCATCGTCGAGCTGGCCGCGGCCTACGCGGACGGCTACCGGTCCGAGGCGTGGACCTGGTGCCGTTGATGGCGCACCGGCGCTACCTCCCTGTGCATTGCTGTTGCCGTTAGCTTTTCGAGGTCCCCGGGCACAGGAGCTTCACGTGATCGCTCGCCGAGTCGCGCCGGTATGCGCCGTCGTCTGCGCGCTCGCCATCGGTCACGCCTCGGCCCAGGCGCGGCCCCCGGGCACGGTGGTGATCGTCACCGGGCAGTACCCCGGCTCGCCGGTGCCGACGGCCATGGAAGGTCCGCAGTCCACGACCGCCAACCAGGAGCTGAGCGACCAGCTCTTCCTCCGCCTTGCCAATCTCGGCCCGGACCGCCGCACCGCGGACGAGCGGAGCTTTCAGCCCGCCCTGGCGCGGAAGTGGGAGCGACTCGATTCGCTCACGCTGGCGATCGAACTGGATCCGCGGGCGCGCTGGCAGGACGGGCGGCCGGTGGTGGCCAACGACGTCGTGTTCACCTTCGCCCGGGCGCGCAATCCGAAGATCGCGCCGAAGCTCGCAAACCTTCTCCGCCATCTCGCCGAGGTCACTGCTGATGGCGACCGGCGGGTCATCTTCCGATTCAGCCGGGCGTACCCGGAGCAGTTCTACGATATCGTCTTCCACACGTCTCCGCTCCCTTCCCATCGGCTCGGCGCGCCGACCGACGAGATTCCGCGCGACTTCATTGCCAATCCGGTGGGCAACGGCCCCTACCGCATCACGCGCGCGGTGCCGGGGCAGTTCATCGAGCTGACCGCGAATCCCGACTTCCTGTTCGGCGCGCCGACGGTCTCGCGCGTGTTGTTCCGCTTTGCCACCGACGCCGAAGCGCGGATGAACCTGCTGCTCAGCGACGAGGCCGACGCGATGGAGACCATCCTCGGCCTGGCGAACATCCGCCGCGTGGCCACCGCGTCCCACCTCCGCGCCATCACACTGCCGTCGTCCACCATGGGATACCTCCTGTTCAACCAGCGCGACCGTGCTGATCCGTCGCGTCCGCATCCCATTCTCGGAGATCCGGTGGTCCGGCGCGCGATTCGGCTGTCGCTCGACCGGCAGGCCATCGTCCGCGCCACCTTCGATCGCTTCGCGGACGTACCCTACGGACCGGTCTCGCAGCTGCTCTGGATCCGCGCGGGCTCGCCCAAGGCGGAACGGCAGAATCTCGCCGAAGCGCGGCGGCTCTTCGCCTCGCGCGGATGGACCGACAGCGACAGCGACGGCGTGCTCGACCGCGATGGTGTCCCCCTCGCGCTCGCGCTGAGCTATCCCCTCACCAGCGAGGTGCGGCGGCAGGCGTCGCTGCTGGTGCAGGAGCAGCTGCGACGCGCCGGCGTCCGGATCGAGCTGGCGCGGCTCGAGGGCGCCGTGTGGAACGAGCGCCGGAGCCGGGGCGACTTCGATATCGACTTCTCCTCGGCGCTGCAGGACCCGACGCCGTCCGGGCTGACACAGGGATGGTCATGCGGCGGTGGCACCAACGTCGCGAAGTACTGCAATCCCGCGGTGGACTCGTTGTTCGAGCGGGCGATCAGCGACCCTGCCGGAGGTGCACCCGCATGGCAGGCGGCGCTGCGGCAGATCGAGGCGGATGCCCCGGCGGTGTTCATGTACGCCCCGCTCAACATCTATCCGGTGAGCCGCCGGCTCCGGGACGTGCGGCTTCGGCCGGAGTCCGCGTGGCTCCAGCTCTGGTCCTGGCACGCGGGGTGAGTTCCTGGCTGGTCCGTCGCGCGGCGCAGGCTGGCGCCACTCTCGCCGTCGTGCTGGTGCTGCTGTTCGTCCTGATGCGCATCGCACCGGGCGATCCCCTCACCCGGATTACCGATCGCCCCCTGAGTCCCACCGAGATCGCGGTGCTTCGTGCCCGCTACAGCCTCGACCAACCGCTGTCCAGGCAGTTCGCGTCGTACCTGGGTGGGGCGCTTCGCGGCGACTTCGGCACCTCGATCGAGTACGGCCGCCCGGTCGCCGCTCTGATCGCGGAGCGGCTGCCGGCGACGCTCCTGCTTGGTGGTGCGGTGCTGCTGGTCAACTTCACGCTCGGTGTCTGGCTCGGCGCGCTGCAGGCGACCCGGCGCGACACGCTGCTCGACCGGTCGCTCACGGCACTCTCGCTCACCGGGCACGCGATGCCGTCGTTCTGGCTCGGGCTGGTGCTGGCGTGGCTCGTGGGGGTGCGCTGGCGTCTGCTGCCAGCTGCCGGCATGGAGAATCCGCTGCTCGACCCCTCGGCCGGGATGCCGGCACGCGCGGCGGACGTCATGGCACACCTCGCGCTACCGGCGCTCACCCTGTGTGTCGTAAGTCTGGCGACCACCATGCGGTACCAGCGGCGGGCCATGATCGAAGTGCTCCGCTTTCCTTATATAGCGACCGCTCGTGCCAAGGGGGTGCCTGAGCGCCAGGTGCGGCGGCACCATGCCTGGCGGAACGCGCTCTTCCCCGTGCTCACGCTGTTCGGACTGTGGCTACCGATCCTGGTAACGGGAACGGTGTTCGTCGAGTCGGTATTCGCATGGCCGGGGCTCGGATCGCTCGCGGCGGAGGCGGTGGGTGCGCGCGACTATCCCCTCCTGATGGGCACCGCAGCGTTGTCCGCGACCCTGGTGGTCGTCGGCGGGATCCTGACCGACCTGGCCTACGCCGTGCTCGACCCTCGGGTCCGCGTCGCCGCATGAGTTGGCTCGACGAGGCGTGGGCGGCGGTCTGGCGGCGCCGCTCGGGTCGCGCGGCGCTGATCGCGCTCGCGGCCATCGCGCTGATCGCGCTCGCGGGACCGCTGCTGCTTCCTGACCCGGCGGCGCAGCCCGATATCATCGGTGGGGCGTCCCTTCCGCCGGACGCCGAGCACCCCTTCGGCACCGATCAGCTGAGCCGGGACGTGCTCTCGCGCGTCGTATCGGGTGCCCGGGTCTCGCTCGCCGTGGCGGGGCTCGCGGTACTGGTCTCGCTCACCATCGGCGCCTCGGTAGGGCTCACCGCCGGCTACCTCGGCGGTGCCATGGATGCCGTGCTCATGCGGCTCGTGGACGCCGGACTCGCCATTCCGCGCCTGTTCATTCTGCTTCTCCTCCTCGCCGTCTGGGAGCGTATCCCGCTGCCGGCTCTGATCCTCATCCTCGGCACCACGGGGTGGTTCGGCACCAGCCGTCTGGTGCGCGGCGAGGTGATCCGACTGCGGCACGAGCCGTTCGTGAGCGGCGCCGAGGCGCTCGGAGCGGGTCGCCGCCGCGTTATGTTTCGCCACCTGCTGCCGAACACGGCGGGGCCGCTGCTCGTCGCCGCCACGCTTGGCGTCGGCGAGGTGATCCTGCTCGAGGCCGGGTTGTCGTTTCTCGGCCTCGGGATCCAGCCGCCGACCCCGTCGTGGGGCGCGATGATCCTCGACGCCAAGCCGGTGCTCATCGCCGCGCCATGGACCAGCCTGTTTCCCGGACTCGCCATCCTGACGACGGTGCTCGCCGTCAACCTGCTCGGCGATGCCCTGAGCGACGCCTTCGATTCGAGAGTGCCATGAGCCGGGTGCTCGAGGTCGATCACCTGCGGGTCACCTTCCCCGGCGCTGATGGCACGCGGGTGAGCGCGGTAGACGGCGTGAGCTTCACGCTGGACCGGGGGGAAACGCTGGCGCTGGTGGGCGAGTCCGGCTGCGGCAAGAGCCTCACCAGTCTGAGTCTGCTGCGGCTGGTGCCACCGGCGGGCCGCATCGAGCCGGGCAGTATCATTCGCCTCGGCGAGACCGACGTGCTCGCGTTGGAGGGTGAATCGCTGCGCCGGATCCGAGGCCGGCGGATCGGCATGATCTTTCAGGATCCGATGAGCTCACTCAACCCGGTCTTCCGGGTGGGCGACCAGATCGCCGAGGGCATCCTCGCCCATTTCGACGTGCCGAAACGCGAGGCGCGGGCGCGGGCGATTGCGCTGCTCAAGGAAGTGGGCATCCCCGATCCGGCCTCGCGCGCGGGCGCGTATCCCCATCAGCTCAGCGGCGGCATGCGCCAGCGGGTCATGATCGCGATCGCGCTCGCCGCAGAGCCGGAGATCCTGGTGGCCGACGAGCCGACCACGGCGCTGGACGTGACGGTGCAGGCGCAGATCCTGGAAGTGCTGGACCGGTTGCAGGCCGCGCGCGGCATGGCCGTCCTCCTGATCACACACGACCTGGGCATCGTGGCGGGGCGGGCGGACCGCGTCGCCGTCATGTACGCGGGGCAGATCGTCGAGGAAGCCGCGACTGCGGCCCTGTTCGCGCGGCCGTCGCACCCCTATACCCAAGGGCTGTTCAACTCGATCCCCAAACTGTCCGGACCGGTCGAACGCCTGAGGCCGATCGCCGGGACGGTGCCTGCCCCGCACGCCTGGCCCGCAGGCTGCCGTTTCCGGCCCCGGTGTCCGATCGTACACCCGAAGAGCCAGCAGATGCCGCCCATGCTGGCACTGAGCAACGAGCACCGGATGCGGTGCTGGCTCGCCGAGTCGCCGATAGCGACCGATGACCGATGATCGATGATCGATGATCGACCCCCGATGACCGCCTTGCTGAGCGTGGTGGATCTGGTCAAGCACTATTCGCAGGGCGGACTGTTCGCCCGCAAGGCACCGCCGGTGCGCGCGGTGGATGGGGTTTCGTTCGAGCTGGGCCGGGGGGAAACGCTCGGTCTGGTGGGCGAGTCGGGGTGTGGCAAGTCCACCGTCGGGCGCACCATCCTCCGGCTGCAGGAGCCGACTGCCGGAAGGGCGTTCTTCGAGGGTGCCGACGTCTTTGCCCTCGAGCGGGACGCCCTCCGGAAGCTCCGGCGCCGGATGCAGATCATCTTCCAGGACCCCTACGGCTCGCTCAACCCGCGGATGCGCATCGGGAACGCCGTGGCGGAAGGGATCGAGATCCACCGCCTCGCCCAAGGCGCCGAGGTCACGCGGCGGGTCGCTGCGCTGCTGGAGGAAGTCGGGCTCGATCCGTCGTACGCGCGGCGCTATCCGCACGAGTTTTCCGGCGGCCAGCGGCAGCGGATCGGTATCGCGCGGGCGCTCGCGGTGGAGCCAGCGTTCATCGTGTGCGACGAGCCGGTGTCGGCGCTCGACGTGTCGGTGCAGGCGCAGGTGCTCAACCTGCTTGCCGATCTGCAGCAGCGACGCGGGCTGTCCTACCTGTTCATCGCCCACGACCTGGCGGTGGTTCGCCAGGTGGCGCAACGGGTGGCGGTGATGTATCTCGGGCGGATCGTCGAGGAAGGTGTCACCGAGGCGCTGCTGGCGCGGCCGTCACATCCGTATACTGTCGCGCTGCTGTCCGCGGCACCGGAGCCGGACCCGGCCAGCACGAAGCAGCGAATCGTGCTCGCCGGCGAGGTGCCGAGTCCGTCGAGACCGCCGCCGGGCTGCGCGTTCCACACCCGCTGCTTCCATCCGGAGCGCAGCGAGCGGTGCCGTACCGAAACGCCTGCGCTCCGTCCGGTGAACGGAACCCGGGCCGCCTGCCACTACGCCGAAACGACGCCACGTCCGGATTCCCGGGCCGGTTGACGTTCCGGTACTGGGAATCGGCGCCAGGTTAGCGGCCGGTGACGTCCCTCTGCGCCCCGGAAGGTGGCACCCCCAGCCCGGATCGCTCCGCCCGTTCGGACAGGTTTCGGCCGAGGTTCTTCTCCACGACGCCCCAGATGATCAGCAAAAACGCCGCGAGTCGCAGCAGATAGAAGGCCGCCTGATCTTCGGCGGCGACGTCGACCAGGTTGATGAGCAACCGCTGCAGCCCCAGCATCCAGAACGCCACCGCGAATACCAGAAACAGCCGGTCGCGGGTATCCCGCCAATACCGGAGGAAGAACAGCCCGGCAACCCAGTAGGCCATGACGATGGCACCGGAGACAAGACTGACAACCTGCGCCAGCTGAGCGCTCCGGGCGATCATCGCGTACTTTCCCAGATCATGCCGTAGAGCAGGACGATCAGCCCGAAGAGCACCGGAAGCGTGCGGAACAGTACCAGGTCGGTGCTGGGGCCGATCACCAGCTTGTCCACCACCAGCATCGCGTTTCCTGCCGCGAACCCCACGAAGCAGAGGCCGCTCCACAGGAGCAACTCGACCCGGCGATGAGCCCAGGCGCGGAGCAGGAGCACCGCGCACGCGAGGCTCGCGACCGCACAGAGAACGAACACGACCGCGGCCATCAGTCTTCTTCCTTCCGGCGCAGCCGAAACGCGTCGGAGAACGCGCGCACGTGGCCCATGGGCTTGGAGGCGATCGCGGTGACTACCGCGACACGACGCTCCCGGTAGGTGTCCGCCACCGTGGCGATCATCTCGCCGTCGCCCGAGGCATTGGGGATGTGGCGAAAGGCCCCAGGCTGGCGGGGCGACGGGACGATGAGCCCGTCATCGCACAAGGCGGCCAGGCGTCGTTCCGCGGAAGCAGGTTGGGTATACAGCGCGGCCGCCACCATTTCGGCGGTCCAATCGGACTCGGCAGCACGGTGCAGCAGTAGCAGCACCTCCAGCTGCTCTACCGAATCGATGTGCTG
>Ga0247830_10001123_pt1 | contig 10809 bp, 10 predicted proteins | sample 12C_Control_Day5_FD_207766 | JGI IMG/M metagenome (GOLD analysis project Ga0247830, IMG submission 207766) | Soil microbial communities from agricultural site in Penn Yan, New York, United States - 12C_Control_Day5 | ecosystem: Environmental > Terrestrial > Soil > Agricultural land | place...
GACTGGAAGTGACACATGAACATCGTCTGCATCGGCGGCGGCCCCGCCGGCCTCTACTTCGCGCTGCTGATGAAGCGGCAGGATCCTTCGCACCGCATCCGCGTGGTCGAGCGCAACCGGCCCTACGACACGTTCGGCTGGGGCGTCGTGTTCTCCGACCAGACGCTCGGCAACCTGCAGCAGGCGGACCCCAAGACCGCGGGGCAGATCCTCGACGCCTTCAGCCACTGGGACGACATCGAGGTGAACATCCGCGGCCACAAGGCCGTGTCCGGCGGACACGGCTTCTGCGGCATCGGCCGCAAGCGGCTGCTGAACATCCTGCAGCGGCGCTGCGAGGAGCTGGGCGTGGAGCTGGTGTTCGAGACGGACGTGCAGGGCGACGCCCAGTACCCGGACGCCGACCTCATCATCGCAAGCGACGGCCTGAACAGCCGCATCCGCACGCAGCATGCGCAGACGTACCAGCCCGACATCGACCTGCGCAAGTGCCGCTTCGTGTGGCTCGGCACGCACAAGCTGTTCGAGGCGTTCACGTTCGCGTTCGAGGAAACGCCGCACGGCTGGTTCCAGGCGCACGCCTACCGCTTCGACGCCGAGACCTCCACCTTCATCGTCGAGACGCCCGAGGAGGTGTGGCTGAAGGCCGGCCTGGACACGATGGAGAAGGAGGAGTCGATCGCCTTCTGCGAGCAGCTCTTCGCGAAGTACCTCGACGGCCACAAGCTGATGTCCAACGCCTCGCACCTGCGCGGCTCGGCGCAGTGGATCCGTTTTCCGCGCGTGGTCTGCAAGACCTGGGTCCACCACAACGGCAAGGCGCCGGTGGTGCTGATGGGCGACGCCGCGCACACCGCGCACTTCTCCATCGGCTCGGGCACCAAGCTCGCGCTGGAAGACGCCATCGAGCTGGCGCGCTGCATCGGCAAGAGCCCCGGAGACCCGGCCGCCGCGCTGCAGGACTACGAGGCCGTGCGCAGCGTCGAGGTGCTGAAGATCCAGAACGCGGCGCGCAACTCCACCGAGTGGTTCGAGAACGTCCAGCGCTACGTGAACCTGCCGCCGGAGCAGCTCGCGTACTCGCTGCTCACGCGCAGCCAGCGCATCAGCCACGAGAACCTGCGCCTGCGCGACAAGGGCTACGTGGAGCGCTACGAGGCCTGGATCGCCGAGCGCGCGGGCGTGCCGCCGGTGCCCGCGCAAGTCTCCATCCCGCCGATGTTCACGCCGTTCACGCTGCGCAGCGTGAAGCTCGGCAACCGCGTGGTCGTGTCGCCGATGGCGCAGTACTCGTGCATCGACGGCATCGCGGGCGACTATCACCTGACGCACCTGGGCGCGCGCGCCATGGGCGGCGCCGGGCTCGTGTTCGTGGAGATGACCTGCCCGACGCCCGACGCCCGCATCACGCCCGGATGCCCCGGCCTGTGGAACGAGCAGCAGCGCGATGCGCTCGCGCGCATCGTCGCCTTCGTGCATGCCCATACCGACGCGAAGATCGCGATCCAGCTCGGCCATGCCGGCGCCAAGGGGTCCACCCGCGTGCCGTGGGAGGGCGAGGACCAGCCGCTGGAGGTCGGCAACTGGCCGCTCATCTCCGCCTCGCCGCAGCAGTACCTGGACGGCGTGAGCGACTGGTCGCGCGCGATGAACCGCGACGACATGGACCGCGTGCGCGACGATTTCGTGCGCAGCACCCGCCATGCCGCCGAGGCCGGCTTCGACTGGCTGGAGCTGCACTGCGCGCACGGCTACCTGCTGTCGAGCTTCATCTCGCCGCTCACCAACCAGCGCACCGACGAGTACGGCGGGTCGCTTGAGAACCGCCTGCGCTACCCGCTCGAGGTCTTCCGCGCCATGCGCGAAGCGTGGCCGAAGGATCTCCCGATGTCGGTGCGCATCTCGGCGCACGACTGGGTGGAGGGCGGCATCACGCCGGACGACGCGGTGGACATTGCCAAGGCCTTCAAAGCCGCCGGCTGCGACATGATCGACTGCTCGTCGGGGCAGGTCAGCAAGAAGCAGAAGCCGGTCTACGGCCGCATGTGGCAGACGCCGTTCGCCGACCGCATCCGCAACGAGGCGGGCATCGCGACCATCGCCGTGGGCGCCATCTCCGAGGCCGACCATGCCAACAGCATCATCGCCGCCGGCCGCGCCGACCTGTGCGCCGTCGCCCGCCCGCACCTGGCCAACCCGGCATGGACGCTGATGGAAGCCGCCCGCATCGGCTACCTGGGCGCTGCGTGGCCGAAGCAGTACCGCTCGGCGAAGACCCAGCTCGAGCGCAACCTCGAGCGCGAACGCGCCGCGGCGTCGCAGGCCAGCGGCCTGTCGCCGCTGCAGCAGGCCAACCAGGCGCTGGGCGTGTGATGGTCTCGCGACATGGCATTCGCTCCCTCTCCCACTCGTGGGAGTGGGACTGCATTGGCTCTGTGTCCTCTGTGCCTCTGAGCCCTCTGTGTCAAACAAGACCGGCGCATGCGGGCACGCTTCTTCCCGCAAGCGGAAGAGGGAGAGGAAGAGGAGGCTCGCGATGAACCAGAGACACGCCATCGTCACCGGCGCGGCGCGCGGCATCGGCGCGGCGATCGCGCGGGCGCTCGCCGCCGAGGGCACCACCGTGACGCTGCTCGGCCGCAGCCGCGACGCACTGGTGCAGTTGCAGGCCGAGCTGCCGGGCAGCGGCATCGCGGTGGCCGACATCACCAGCGAACCAGACGTGCGCGCCGCATTCGCGCAGGCGCGCGCCGAGCGTGGCCCGGTCGCGATCCTCGTCAACAATGCCGGCCAGGCCGAAAGCGCCCCGTTCGGAAAGACCTCCGTCGAGCTCTGGCAGCGCATGCTGGCGGTGAACCTCACCGGCGCCTTCCACTGCACGCAGGCGGCGCTGCCGGACATGCTGGGGGCCGGCCGCGGGCGCATCGTCAACGTGGCCAGCACGGCAGGACTGAAGGGCTACGCCTACGTCAGCGCCTATGTCGCGGCCAAGCACGGGCTCGTGGGGCTCACGCGGGCGCTGGCGCTGGAGCTCGCGGCCAAGGGCATCACCGTCAACGCCGTGTGCCCGGGCTACACCGAGACCGACATCCTGCGCGACAGCATCGCCAACGTCGTCGCCAAGACGGGCCGCACGGCGGACGAGGCGCGCGCCGAGTTCGCGCGCTCGAACCCGCAGGGCCGCCTGGTGCAGCCGCAGGAAGTGGCCGATGCGGTGCGCTGGCTGTGCAGCGACGCCGCCGCGGCCGTCTCGGGCTGCGCACTGCCGGTGGCGGGCGGGGAGGTTTCTTGAAGCGCGACGATCCTTTCGTGTCCGACCATGCCACGCTGAAGCTGTGGCTGCGGCTGCTGTCGTGCTCGACGCAGATGGAATCCGAGATCCGGCGGCGCCTGCGCAAGCGCTTCGGCATCTCGCTCGGCCGCTTCGACTACTTGGCCGCATTGCACCGGCACCCGCACGGGCTGAAGATGAGCGAGCTGTCGCGCCACCTGCGGGTGACGGGCGGCAACGTCACGGGCCTCACCGACGACCTGGAGCGCGACGGCATGGTGGTGCGCGAGAGCAACCCGACCGACCGGCGCGCGTGGATGCTGAAGCTCACCGCGCGCGGGCGGCGCACCTTCGAAACCATGGCCCGCGAGCACGAGCAATGGGTGCTGGAGCTCTTCGGCGGGCTGGACGACCACGCGCTGGGAGAGCTTTATGCCCATCTCGGCGTGCTGCGCACGCACCTGAAACCCGACACCGAGGAATCGAGATGACCGACGCTACCGCCGGCCTGTTCGCAGGCAACCGCAAGACCGCCGCCGGGTACCGGGCGACCCACTTCCTGTGGCGCGTCGACGCCGGCGTGGCCACCGTCACGCTGAACCGTCCGGAACGCAAGAACCCGCTCACGTTCGAGTCGTACGCCGAGCTGCGCGACCTGTTCGGCCTGCTGAAGCATGCCGAAGACGTGAAGGCCGTGGTGGTGGAGGGCGCCGGCGACAACTTCTGCTCCGGCGGCGACGTGCACGAGATCATCGGGCCGCTGCTCACGTTGAAGGCGCCGGAGCTGCTGATGTTCACGCGCATGACGGGCGATCTGGTGAAGGCGATGCGCGGCTGCCCGCAGCCCATCGTGGCCGCGCTGGACGGCGTGTGCGCGGGAGCCGGGGCCATCATGGCGATGGCGTCCGACCTGCGGCTGGGCACGGCGCGCAGCAAGACCGCGTTCCTGTTCAACCGGGTCGGCCTGGCCGGCTGCGACATGGGCGCGTGCGCCATCCTGCCCCGCATCGTGGGCCACGGCCGCGCGAGCGAGCTGCTGTACACGGGCCGCTCGCTCGGCGGCGAGGAGGGCGAGCGCTGGGGCTGGCTCAACCGCCTCGTCGAGCCGGGGGCGCTGCGCGACGAGGCGCAGAAGATGGCGCGCGAGCTGGCCAGCGGCCCGACGTTCGCGAACGGCATCACCAAGACCATGCTCCATCACGAGTGGGCGATGACGATCGAGCAGGCCATCGAGGCGGAAGCCCAGGCGCAGGCGATCTGCATGCTCACCGAGGATTTCGGCCGCGCCTACGAGGCCTTCGCGAACAAGCGCAAGCCGGTCTTCGAAGGGAATTGAAATGGAGCCCCCACGCTCCTCTCGTCGCTGCCCCCCGAGGGGGCTCTTGCTGCGGACCGGCGGAGCCGGATCCGCGCAAGGCCCTTGGTGGGGCCGTTTCATGCCTGCGGAGTCGCCCTTCGCGGCGGTGGAGAACTGACCATGGCCGACATGTCCTGCCTCGACTGGCCGTTCTTCGAGCCGCGGCACCGCGAGCTGGCGCAGTCGCTCGATGCCTGGGCACGCGAGCACCTGGCGCACGCGCACGGCGACGATGTCGACGCCGAGTGCCGCATGCTGGTGCGGCTGCTCGGAGACGGGGGGTGGCTGAAGCACGCCGTCGCCGGCATCGGGCACGGCGGCGCTTCCGAGGTGATCGACACGCGCAGCATCTGCCTCGTGCGCGACACGCTGGCGCGGCACTCGGGCCTGGCGGACTTCGCGTTCGCGATGCAGGGGCTCGGCTCCGGCGCCATCAGCCTGGCCGGCACGCCGCAGCAGCGCGGGCGCTGGCTGCCGCGCGTGGCGCGCGGCGAGGCCATCGCCGCGTTCGCGCTGTCCGAGCCCGACGCCGGCTCCGACGTCGCGGCGCTGTCGTGCGCCGCGCGCGTGGACGGCGACCATGCCGTGCTGGACGGCGAGAAGACCTGGATCTCCAACGGCGGCATCGCCGATTTCTACGTCGTGTTCGCGCGCAGCGGCGAGGCGCCCGGCGCGCGCGGAATTTCAGCCTTCGTGGTGGAAGCAGGCACGCCCGGCTTCGAGATCGCCGAGCGCATCCAGGTGATCGCGCCGCATCCGCTGGCGCGCCTGCGCTTCACGAACTGCCGCGTGCCGCTGGACCAGCGCATCGGCGCGCCGGGCGAAGGCTTCAAGGTGGCGATGCGCACGCTGGACGTCTTCCGCACCTCGGTGGCCGCCGCGGCGCTCGGCTTCGGGCGCCGTGCGCTCGACGAGGCGCTGCACCGGGCCACGACGCGCCCGATGTTCGGCCAGCGCCTGGCGGACTTCCAGCTCACGCAGGCCAAGCTGGCCCAGATGGCGACCACCCTCGACGCCGCGTCGCTGCTCACCTACCGCGCCGCATGGCAGCGCGACCTGGGCCGGCCGGTCACGAAGGAAGCCGCCATGGCCAAGATGAGCGCCACCGAGGGCGCGCAGCAGGTGATCGACGCCGCCGTTCAGCTCTGGGGCGGCCTCGGTGTGGTGAGCGAGCAGCCGGTCGAGCGCCTGTACCGGGAGATCCGCGCTCTGCGCATCTACGAAGGCGCGACCGAGGTGCAGCAGCTCATCATCGCGCGCGAGCTGCTCAAGGAATTCGGCACATGACAGCGCGGCACATGACAGCGGCACACTGACCAGGAGAACAGACCATGCAGGTGATCCTTCCCCCCGGCTGGCCCCGGCCCAAGGGCTACGCCAACGGCGTCGTCGTGCCCGCGGGCCGGCAGCTTTTCATCGCGGGCATGATCGGCTGGGACGCCGAGGGGCGCTTCCCGAGCGACGACTTCGCCGAGCAGGCCCGGCAGGCGCTCGTCAACATCGTGGACGTGGTCCGCACCGCCGGCGGCAAGCCGGAGCACATCGTGCGCATGACCTGGTACGTGACCGACAAGCGCGAGTACCTCGCCGCGAGCCGTGAGATCGGCCGCGCGTTCCGCGAGATCGTCGGCGCGTACAACGCGGCGATGACCGCCGTGGAGGTGAAGGCGCTGATCGAGGACCGCGCGAAGGTGGAGATCGAAGCGACCGCAGTGATGCCGTGAGCCCCCACGCTCCTCCATGCGGGGCGGGGATGGAGCCCCCACGCTCCCGCTGGTCGCTGCCCCCCGAGGGGGCTCTTGCAGCGGACCGGCGTAGCCGGATCCGCGCAAGTCCTTGGTCTGCATGCGGGGCGGGTGCGCGCTTGGGTGCGGTGGAGAACTGAAGTGGCAGCGTACTGGAACGCCGAGCTCGAGACGCGCCCCTGGGGCGAGGTCGAGCGCTGGCAGGCGCGGGCCATCGAAGCCGCGTTGCCGGCCTTGCGCGCCCGCTCGGGCCTGTACGCCCGCCTGCACGCCGCGGTGCCCGACGCGCCGCTGCGCAGCCTGGCCGACCTGCAAGCCCTGCCGTTCACGCTGAAGGACGACCTGCATGCCGCCCAGGCCGCAGCAACCGACGACGCCCCGTTCGGCGACAACCAGGGCGTGCCGACCGCGGACATCGTGCAGGCCGTGTCGTCCTCCGGCACCACCGGGCGGCCGCTGTACTACGCGCTCACGCGCGGCGACGCGGAGATGTTCGCCGACGCCATTGCCAACGTCTGGTTCACCGCCGGCATCCGCGCGGACGACATCGTGGCCCACCTGGTGGGGCTGCCGATGGTGGCCGGCGGCCTGCCGTATGCCGACGGCTTCCGGCGCGTCGGCGCGACGCTGTGCTGGCTGGGCGGCTTCCCCACCGAGCGCATCGTGCGGGAGATGCGTCGGCTGCGCGTCACCGCGATGCTCGCGACCACGTCGTTCGCCCTCTACCTCGGCGACCACTGGGACGCCGCCGGCCGCGAGACGGGTGTCCGCTCGGCGTTGAAGAAGGTGCTCGGCGGCGGCGAGCCCGGCATGGGCCAGCCGGAGATCCGCGCCCGCATCGAGCGGGCCCTGGGCCTCTCGCACGTGCGTGACACGATGGGGCTCGCCGACGTGCTGCCCTCGATGTGGGGCGAGTGCGACCAGCACGACGGCATGCACTTCAACGGGCAGCGCTACGTGGCGATCGAGCTCGTCGACCCCCGGACCGGCGAGGCGGTGGAGTGGGCCGGCGGGGCCAGCGGCGAGATCGTCTACACGGCGTTCGCGCGCGACGCCACGCCGGTCGTGCGCTATCGGTCGCGCGACCATGCGCTCGTCACCGGCATGGGCTGCGCGTGCGGCCGCAGCAGCCCGCGCATCCGTTGCATCGGGCGCACCGACGACATGCTCATCTACAAGGGGATGAACGTGTTCCCGGCGGCGATCCGCGATGTGGTCTGCGAGCGCTTCGGCCCGCGTGTGCAGCCGCTGGTGCGCGTCTGGAAGACCCACCAGGACCAGGTGCGCTTCGACGAGCCGATCGAGGTGGACGTCGAGTCCGCCCGGGTGCTGGATGCGCCGGCACAGGCGGCGCTGGCCCGCGAGATCGAATCCGCTGTGCGGGCCGCGCTGCAGCTGCGCATCGCGGTCACGGTGCTGCCGCCCGGGGGCCTGCCGCGCAACGTCTACAAGAACGCCTTGCTCGCCGTGAGATGAAGCCCCCACGCTCCTCCCGTCGCTGCCCCCCGAGGGGGCTCTTGCTGCGGACCGGCGGAGCCGGATCCGCGCAAGGCCCTTGGTGGGGGCCGTTTATGCCGGCGGGGTCGCGCTTCGCGGCGGTGGAGAAGTGCCATGAAGTTCGAACGTGCCGCCCTTCACGTGCGCCACCTGTGGTCGTCGCCGTTCGTGCGCTGGCAGGGCAGCCTGGCGGATGTCTCGGCCATCGATCTCGGCGTGGCCGTCACGCGCGACGCGATGGCGCAGCGCGACATCGATCCGGCCAGCGTGACGCAGCTCGTCTTCGGCGCCACGGTGCCGCAGCCGGGCCAGTTCTATGCCGCACCCTGGATCGCCGCGCGGCTCGGCCTGCCGGCGGTCACCGGCCCGCAGATCGCCCAGGCGTGCGCCACGTCCGTGGCCTGCCTGGCCGCCGCGGCCGCCGGCGTGGAGTGCGACCGCGACGCGCGCACGCTCGTGGTCACGGCCGACCGCACCAGCAACGGGCCGCTGCTCGTGCATCCGCGCCCCGCGGCGCCCGGCGGCAGCCCGGCGACCGAGCTCTGGGTGCTCGACAACTTCGCCGCCGACCCGTGGACCTCCGAGTCGATGCTCGCCACCGCGGAAGCCGTGGCCGGCGAGGGCGGCTTCTCGCGCGAAGCGCTCGACGAGACGACGCTGCTGCGATACCGGCAGTACGAGCGCGCGCTGGAAGACGACCGCGCCTTCCAGCGTGCCGTGCTGCAGCCCGTCGTGCTGGACCGGGGGCGCGCACGGCTGGTCGTCGAGCGCGACGAGGGCATTCACGCGACCACCGCCGAGGGCCTGCGCAAGCTGAAGCCGGTGCGCGAGGGCGGGGTCGTCACCTACGGCACGCAGACGCATCCGGCCGACGGCACCGCCGGCGCCTTCGTGGTCGACGTGGCCTCGGCCAAAGCTGGCGACGGCGTCGTGCGCCTGCTCGCCGCCGGATTCGCGCGCGCCGAGAAAGCGCGCATGCCGAAGGCGGCCGCGACCGCCGCGCAGCGCGCCATGCGCGATGCCGGGCTGTCGTTCGCCGACGTGAAGGTCGTGACGACGCACAACCCGTTCGCGGTCAACGACCTGTGGTTCGCGCGCGAGACCGGCTTCCCGCTCGAACGCATGAACCCCTACGGCTGCAGCCTGGTGTACGGCCACCCGCAGGGGCCGACCGGCCTGCGCGCCATCGCCGAACTGGTGGAGGCGCTGCGCCGCGACGGCGGAGGGATCGGGCTGTTCACCGGCTGCGCGGCGGGCGACACGGGCGCGGCGTTGGTGGTGCGGGTCGACCTTTGATGCCGCGTGAAGAGACAGACTCTGCCAGCGCCGCGTCGACGATCGATTGCATGCGCATCCAATGCGTCCCCTCCCAGTACACGCGACCGCAGCCGTCGCATGCGGTGAACCGCTCGAAGCGGGCGTTCACGCGCGGGGGCAGGCGGTCGGCGACGTCTGCCTTCTCCACACGCCGCAGCGGCGTGTTGCATTCGAGGCAGAGCCGGAACGGGCGGGCCGAGCCGGCCAGGTCCAGCCGGTCCATCACTTCGCGCAGCTGCTCGCCGTTGCGCATCGCGCGCACATAGCACCCGTGCGTGATGGCACGGCGCTTCAGCAGATCGCGGTCGCGCGTGAGGACGATGCGGTGTTCGGCGGCCGACAGGCGCTCTATGGCGTCGTCGACGAAGGCGTTGTCGAACAGGGTGTCGAAGCCGAGCAGCCTCAGCAGCCGCGCCAGCCCGCCAAGGTGGGCGTCGGCCACGAAGCGGGTCTCGCGCAACGCGTGCTCGCGCACGCGAAGCAGCGGACTGACGTCGAAGGCCTCGAACTGCGGATACACCGACACGCGGTCGCCGTCGCGCAGCGGATGCTCGAAGCCCACCGTCTCGCCGTTCACCAGCACCAGTTCCACCTCGGTGTGCGGCACGCCCAGCGCCTCGATCATGTGCTTCGCGCTCGCCGCCGGCGGCACATCGCATTCGAACGGGCCCGAGCGCCGCGCCGGGGCGACGAAGTCGTTCAGCTCCGCGTAGAAGCGGAAAGTGGCGCGAGCCTGGGTCACCGCCCGCCCAGTGGAAGCTGTCCGAGCTTCAACTGCCTCAGCACGAAGCGCGACTTGCTGTGCCGGATGCCGGGGATGCGGGCCCAGCACGGCGAGGTCGTGAGCGACACCTCCGCGCTGATGTCGTTGAGGCTCATGCGCGCGTCGCGCTGCAAGGCGCGAAGGATCGCGAAATCGATGCGGTCCAGGCGCAGGGGGGTGGGGGTGTCGGGCATGACTGAAGTTTAGTGAGAGCCAAGCAAGATTTGCCGCCGCTGCCGTGCCTTCCTCCTCGGCCCTCTGCTGGCGGCGCCGACGACGAGAGTGCCTGAAGCGCAACCGCGAAGCGTTCCAGCGCTATCGCCTGCTGCCGCGCTACCTGCGCGACGTGTCGCGGCGCGACCAGTCCGTGACGCTGCTGGGGCGCCGCTACGCCAGCCCGCTCGGCATCTCTCCCACCGGGCTTGCCGGGCTGTTCCGCCCGGATGCCGACTTCATGCTCGCCGCCGCGGCGCGCGAGGCCGACGTGCCGTTCCTGCTGTCGAGCGCGAGCAACGGTGAGCTGGAGGACGTGATCAAGCTGGCGCCCGAGCACGTGTGGTTCCAGATGTACTGCACGAGCGACGAGCGCATCAACGCCGATCTCGTGCGGCGTGCGCAGGATGCGAATGTCGCGGTGCTCGTGGTCTCGGTGGACGTGCCGGTGAATTCGAACCGCGAGCGCAACCGCCGCAACGGCTTCTCGCGCCTGTTCCGCATGACGCCCGGCGTCGTGCTGGAAGCGCTCGGCCACCCGGCGTGGGTGCTGCGCTACCTGCGCACCGGCGGCATTCCGATGATGAGCAACTGGCGTGGCCGCGGCGGGCCAGGCCGGCGCGGCGCGCGCGCTGCAGATCATGCG
>Ga0247830_10001126_pt1 | contig 10802 bp, 7 predicted proteins | sample 12C_Control_Day5_FD_207766 | JGI IMG/M metagenome (GOLD analysis project Ga0247830, IMG submission 207766) | Soil microbial communities from agricultural site in Penn Yan, New York, United States - 12C_Control_Day5 | ecosystem: Environmental > Terrestrial > Soil > Agricultural land | place: USA...
GTGAGCGTCGACGTCGGCGAACACCAGATGGTCCATCGTGATCGAGACGTCGATGTCCGCGACACGCGGGTTGCCCGGCACGGTGATGACGGAGCTGACGAGGCCCCCTGCCGCCGGGATGATCTTGGGCACGTCGGTGCTGTTGTAGACCGTGCAGTTGACGCCTTCTTCCGTCGCGGGGTGCACGCTGACGCTCAGGTTGTAGGTCGCGGTGGGCCCGCCCGCCGCCGCGCTGGTGGCGTCGACCAGGATGGCGTACGTGCCGCTGGCCTTCACCGTCATGAAGAAGGCCTCGGACGGAATGGTCGTCGGCACTTCCGCGGCGCCGGCGTCGTCGATGACGAGCGTCAGGTTGTTCGCGTCGCCAAAGGTCGCCCCCAGGCCGACACGCCCGTTCCAGTTGACTCCGTCGCGCTCCGGGTCGAGGTCGAGCGCGAGATAGACGGTGTCGCCCGCGTTCAGGTTGAGGCTGTACCAGTCCTGCTCGGCGGCCGCGGCCGGGTTGCGCACGCCGCTCACCCAGCCGTTCGCGGGCAGCGGGTTGGCCGTGGCCGACGTGTCATTCGGCTCCACTTCGGGCGTCGGGGGATTCGCCCCGCTCTGCAGGCGGAAGTGCAGGTCGTAGGGCCGCTCGGTCGCCGTGGCGCCCGCGTCCACCACGCGCAGGTAATACGTGCCCGAGGCGGGAATGACCGCGCCGGCGATCGAAGGTGAGTTCGCCGGGAACGTGCCGTTGTCCTCGTCGTTCTCGATGATCGTGGTCCCGTCCGATGCCAGCACCGTCAGTCGGCCGTTGGTCGTCAGCGAGCCGGAGAACGCGGTCATGGTGGCGGCATGGACGCGGTCGCCGGTCTCGGCGCTGAACGAGTAGATGTCGACGTCCGCGGCCGGCCAGATGTTGGCGCGCACCACGACGTCCGTCCCGATCAGCGCTGTCGCGGTGGCTGGCGTGCCGTTCGGCTCGACCTCGCCCGTGTAGCCCTGCGCCTCGTGCGACGGACCCGCGTAACGAAGCCCCGGCGGCTGCACGACGCTCGACGGAGCGCGGTCCTCCGCCGCCTCGCCCACCCCCTCGGTCGGCATGGCCATCACCGTCTGCGGTTCCTCGGCCGCAGCCGCGGGCGCAGGGACTCCGTACGACGCGAGGCTCAAGCAGAGGAAAGCGAGGCCACGGCGAGATCGCGAGGCGGCCGTGCGGACGAGGCTGGGCATACGGACACTCCTTCTCGGCCCGGAGAGGGCCGCGGCAAGTTCACGGTTGGAGGGAGCGCGAGCGAACGGAAGAGATGCGGGGGAGGCTGCCACAGAAAGGTGCCTCCATGCAAACGATTGGACGTCCGGCGGGTCGGCTGTACCCGCGTCCGGGCGCGCTCAGCGCTTCGGGGGCTTCATCTCCCGGATCGACGCCTGCGGAGCCAGCGCACGGTGGGCCGCGGCGACCACGCGCTCGGTGGGCACTTCGAGGCGCGCGGTGCCCTTGATGTCGCGCGAGGAGGCGCCCAGGCGCAGCTCGTAGGTGCCTGGCTCCACCACCCATGACGAACGCGCCGGATCGAAGGCCGCGAAGTCCGAGGGCCCGAGGGTGAACGTGACCTCCTCCGACTCGCCCGGCTGCAGCAGCCGCGTCTTCGCGAACGCCTTGAGCTCGCTGCGCGGGCGCTCGAGCTTGCCCCTGGGCGCGCCGGCGTAGAGCTGCGGCACCGCTCGGCACGGCACCTTGCCGGCGTTCGTCACCGTCACCGACACCGCGACCTCGTCCGCGAGCGTGGTCGCGCTCGTCCGCGGCGGGCCGTACGTGAAGTCCGCATAGGAGAGGCCGTAACCGAACTCGTACGCCGGCGCCACGCCGAACGTATCGTGATGGCGGTAGCCGACGTAGAGACCCTCCTCGTAGACGACCTCGGTCGGCTTGCCGGCGAAGGGGCTGTCGGAGAGCGGCTTCGCGTCCGGCAGCTCGCGGCCGGGAAAGTTCTTCGCCGACGGGACGTCCTCGTAGCGCACGGGGAACGTGGTCGCCAGCCGGCCGGACGGGCTCACCGACCCGCGCAGCAGGTCGGCGATGGCGTGGCCGCCCTCCTGCCCCGGCTGCCACGCCAGCAGGATCGCGTCCACCGAGTCGCGCCAGCTCGCGACCTCGACGACACCGCCCACGTTCAGCACCACGATCACCTTCTTGCCCTTCGCGTGGAAGGCGGCGGTCAGGTCCGTGAGCAGCGACCGCTCGATCGCGGTGAGCGCGAAGTCGTCCTCGACCTTCCTGTCGCTGAACTCGCCGGAGCTGCGGCCCAGCGTGAGGATGGCGACGTCGGCCCGCGTCGCCTGCTGGGCCAGGAGGTCGGGCGCCATCGTCATCTCCGGAATGGGCGGCAGGGGCAGGAACCACATGGGCTGGGGGTTCTTCGCCCGCTGCTCGGCGACGTACTTCACGTACGCCTCCTTGAGGCCCGCGTCGACGGAGTAGCCCGCGCCGGCGAGCCCTTCCGCCAGCGAGACCACGTGCACCTTGTTCACGTCGCCGCTGCCGGTGCCGCCGGCGAAGAGCTGGTACGAGGCGTTGCCGAAGAGCGCGACCTGGCGGGCCGGCGCCAGGGGCAGCGCCCCACCCGCGTTCTTGAGCAGCACCATGCCGTCCGCCGCCGCGCGCCGGGCCACCTGCGCGTGGCCCCAGAGGTCGGGCTGGTCGAAGTACGCCCGGCCCTTGAACGTCGGCGACTGCAGGACGAGGCCCAGCGCCCGCTCCACGGCGCGGTCGAGGTCGGCGGACGTGAGCGCGCCGCTGCCCGCCGCGGCCACCAGCGCGCTCGTCTGCACCGGCAGCCCCGGCATGATGATGTCGTTGCCGGCGCGCACCTGCGCCACCGCGTCGCTGCCCGCGAACCAGTCGCTCATCACGACGCCGCCGTAGCCCCATTCGTCGCGCAGGATGGTGGTCAGCAGGTCCCTGCTCTGCGACGTGTAGGTGCCGTTCACCAGGTTGTAGGAGGACATGACCGTCCAGGGCGCGCCCTCCTTCACGGCGATCGCGAACGCGCGCAGGTAGATCTCGCGCAGCGCGCGCTCTCCCAGGATCGAGTTCGACTGCAGGCGGTTGAACTCCTGGTTGTTCACCGCGAAGTGCTTGAGCGAGGTGCCGACGCCCTTGGCCTGCACGCCGCGGACGAACGCGGCCGCCATCTTCCCGGAGACGAGCGGATCCTCGGAGTAGTACTCGAAGTTCCGGCCGCCGAGCGGATTGCGGTGGATGTTGAGGCCCGGGGCCAGCAGGACGTCGACGCCGTACTCCGCGGCCTCCGCGCCGAACGCGGCCCCCACGTCCTCCAGCACCTTCGTGTCCCAGGTCGAGGCCAGCAGCGTGGCGACCGGGAATCCGGTCGCGTGGTAGGAGCGCGACTCGTCGCCGTTGCGCTTGGGGGCGATGCGCACGCCCGCGGGCCCGTCCGCGAAGGTGAGCGAAGGGATACCGAGTCGCGGGATGGCGTGCGTCCTCCCGGCCGCGCCCGGTACCTTCTCGGGCACCTTCTCGTCCTCCGGATCGATGGGCGGCGCGCCCGGGAAGTCGAGCTTCATGCCCATCCCGACCAGCAGCTTCACCTTCTCCTCGGTCGTCATTGCGGCCACGACGTCCGCGAGGGGGCTCTTGCCGAGCTGCGGGTCCGCCGGCTGCGCCCGCACGACGGCGGCGACGGCGAGCGGAACCACTGCGAACCACAGGCCGCGCGTCGATCTCGTGTTCATGGTCCCCTCCAGGGCTCCCTCAGGTCAGGGCTGTGATGACGCGGCGGACGGCGCAGGCAGCGCGCGGACCGCGTCGGCGATCTCGCGGCTGATGGAGGCCAGCGCCTCGTTCGATCCGGCGACGACGCCGCTGGCGCCGGGAGCCGACGGCCGAGCGCTGTGCGACGAGCGGCCCTGCGCGAGCGACACGCCGCCGGGCGCCAGCACGGCCCAGCGCGCGGTCACCCGCACCGTGCCGTCGGGCTGGCGTGCCGCCTCGTCGATCGTCAGCTCCAGCCGCTGGTGGACCGGCACGCTCGGCGAGAACGGCGCCGTCACCAGCCGATGGTCCGGGAGCAGCGCCGCCAGGTTCTCGGCCATCACGCGCTGGATGCCCCTCGCGATCGGCTCGCCCCAGCGAGCGTACTCGTCGGCCACCACCTCGCCGCTGCTGCCGCGGCCGGTGATCTGCGGGCGGTCCAGCCAGCCCGGCACGGTCACCTTCAGCACCCCCAGGACCTTCTCGGCCGCGGGCGTGGCCGGGGCCGAGGCGGGGGGGATGGTCGCGTCCAGCACGTACGTCTGCGCGTGCTTCGACTTCCCGAGCACGCAGCCGCCCAGCACGAGCGCGGCGAGCGCGAGAGCGAGGGACGTCAGGCGCATCACTTCTTCGGCTCCGGGCCGGGCTTCCCTCGCACCAGGGCCTCGGGGTGCTGCTGCAGCGTCTCGGCCAGGACGCGCAGCGACTTGAGCATCTCGTTGGTCTCCTCCAGGGCCAGCGCCGCCGCGTGCTGGACCTCCGCGCTGCGCTCGACGTTGCGGTCCACGGTCACGAGCGTGCGCTCGAGCTGGGTCAGCGAGCCCTGCAGGTTCTTCATGGTGGCGTCGACGCCCGTGAGCGTCGAGCGCATGTCGGTCGCCATCGCGTCCACCGTGCCCAGCGTCTGGTCGCTGCGTGCGAGCGCGCGGTTCGCGGTGTCCAGCGTCGCGCGCAGGCTGCCGAGCGCGGCCTCCACGTGCCCGGCGTCGAGTAGCTTCTGCACGCTGCCCAGGGTGACCTGGATCTGCACCAGCACCTCGTCGATCGGCACGTCGGACATCTTCTGCAGCGTGGCCTCGATCCGCTCGTTCAGCAGCTCGAAGCCGGTCGGCGCCGTGGGGATCTCGGGATACTTGGACGGGAAGCGCGCGTAACGCGGTGCGACCTCCGGATGGAAGTCGAGGTCGACGGAGCGCTGCCCGGCGATGGGGCTCGTCGACCGCACGGCCGCGCGGAGCCCTCCTTCGATCAGCACGCGCGCGAGCTCGGCATCGGAGAAATCGACCGTGATGGCGGAGCCGGCCACGTTGCGTAGCCGTCCGCGCGGGATCTCGAGGACGGCCATGATGCGGGTCTCGTGGACGTTGGCCCCGGTGAACACGAGGTCGACGTCGAGTACGCGCCCCACGGCGACCTGCCGGAACGTGACGGGCGCGCCCGCCTTCAGGCCTCCCACCGCGTTGGGGAAGAAGACGACGTACACACGGTTCTTGGTGAAGAGGCTGCCGGAGCTGAGGGCGGCCAGCCCCGCGAGCGCGATCGCCACGGCCACCAGCACGAAGGCGCCGACCAGCCGCGGGCCGGCGCCCGGACTGCCGGCCGCGGCCGGCTGGGGGCGAGGAGCTTCGGGGACGGGCTCGATCATGTCAGAGCTGCACGTACTTGAAGAAGACCGTGAGGGCCGCGTCGGCGAGGCCCACACCCAGCACGGCCGTGACCACGGCGTTCTTGACCGCCTTCCCGACACTGCGGCCGGAGCTGCCGCCGCGCAACCCGTGATAGCCGCCCGCCATCGCGATCAGGAAGCCGAACGTGACGCCCTTCACCAGGCCGGCGATGACCGGCTTGAGGCTGAGCGCCGCCCGCGTGCGCTCGACGTAGTCGGCGGGCGGCACGTCCAGGAGCCCGACGGCCACGGTCATGCTCCCGAGCAGGCCGAAGGCGTTCGCGTACAGGACGAGCAGCGGCGCCATCAGGACAAGCCCCAGCACGCGCGGGACGACCAGGCGGTCGACCAGGTCGTTCGTCGCCGTCCACGCCGTGCCGCCGAGGGCCTCCATCTTCAGGTTGGACGCGATCTCCGCCGCGTGCGCGGACGCCAGGCGCCCCGCCAGCGCGAAGCCGGTCATGAGCGAGCCGATCTCGCGCAGGATCACGATCGCGACCAGGTTGGGCGCCAGCAGCGTGGCGCCCAGCTTGTCGAGCTGGTCGCTCGCGACGAGCAACAGCACGCCGCCCATCACGAACGCGAGCGTGCCGACCAGCGGCAGGGATCCCGGCCCCGCCTCCAGCAGCGTGGCCGTGAAGACGGGGCTCAGGCGCCAGCTGCCGTCGGGACGGCGGCGCACCAGGGCGAGAACGGTCGAGCCCAGGAAGCCGACCGCGTCGCCCAGCGACCGGGACCAGCCGAGGACACGCCGGCCGATCGCCTCCACGGGCGACCCGGGCGGATTCGCCACTCCAGCGATCATGAGCTCGGGCGAATGATAGCCCGAACGTCAGCCCACGAACTTGTAGCCCAGGCCGTGCAGCGTGAGGAGGTAGCGGGGCACGTGCGGGTTGGGCTCCAGCTTGCGGCGCAGGCCCGCCACGTGCACGTCGACCGTGCGCGGCGTCGGCATGGCATCGACGCCCCACACGCCGTTGAGCAGGTCGTCGCGGCTCCGGATCTGTCCGCGGTGCTCGATGAAGTGGCGGAGGAGATGGAACTCCCGCGCCGAGAGCTCGACCGCGCGGCCCTCGCGCGTCACCTGCGCGCTCCCGAAGTCCACCACCACGTCGCCGAAGCGATACGCCTCCCGCGCGACCGACCGCGGCGGCGCGCCGCGCAACCGGGCCTCCACGCGCGCCACGAGCTCCGCCATCGCGAACGGCTTCGTCAGGTAGTCGTCGGCGCCCAGCTTCAGGCCCACCACGCGGTCGACCACCTCGCCCCGCGCGGTCAGCATCAGGATGGGGACCTGCAGGCCCTGCTGGCGGACCTCGCGCACGACGTCGAACCCGCTCCGGCCCGGCATCATGACGTCCAGGACAAGCAGGTCGAAGCTCTCGCGGGTCGCGCGCTGCAGCCCCTCGTTGCCGTCCGTCGCCGTCTCCACCGCGTAGCCTTCGGCCCGCAGCCGGTCGCTCACGGCCAGGCGCAGGCCCGGCTCGTCCTCACACAGAAGGATTCGGAAGCCCATCGACTCCGTCCGCCATGACCACGCGCGCCCCCCGAGCGGCGGGCAGCCGGACCGTGAACGTGGCGCCGCAGCCCGGCGTGCTGGCGACGCTCACCGTGCCGCCGTGATCCTGGACGGTGCGGCGCACCAGCGCCAGCCCCAGGCCGAAGCCGTGGATCTGGCGCTCCTCGGCCTCGCGGCCGCGATAGAAGGGCTCGAAGACGTGCGGCAGGTCCAGGGCGGGGATGCCGTGGCCGCGGTCGACCACGCTCAGGACGACCTCGTCCGCCGCTTCGTCGAACGCCGCGCGCACGGCCACCCACCGCCGGCCGCCGTCGTACTTCATCGCGTTCTCCACCAGGTTCTGCAGCGCGTGGCGCAGCTTGGCCGCGTCCCCGCGGACCGCGGGCAGGCCGGGCGCCAGGTCCCGCTCCACCGTGAAGTCCCGGGCGTGCAGCGTCGCGGCCAGCGCGGCCAGCGTGTCGTCCACGAGGGCGGCCACCGGCACGTCGTCCTGCCGCCGGGTGCGGTCGGGCGCGGAGGCGCCCGCGAACGCGAGCACGTCCTCGATCATCTCCCCCAGCCGCCGGCTCTCGTCGCGCATCACCTCGCCGTAGACCCGCGCGTGCTCCATGTCCTTCACCACGCCGTCGGCCAGGTTCTCGGACGTGGAGCGGATCACCGAGACGGGCGTGCGCAGCTCGTGCGAGACCGCGGCCAGGAACCGCATCTGCCGCTCGCCCAGGCGCTGGGCCCGCGCGGCCGAGAGAGCGACGAGGGAGACGGCAGCCAGCAGCAGCACCAGGATGCCGAAGCCGACCGCCAGGTTGCGCCGCCGCGCCGCGGCCACCACGTCGTCCAGCGGGCCGGCGCGGTTCGCGACCTCGAGGCGCCAGCGCCCCGAGTCTTCTCCGTAGGCGCGCGCCGGGAACCCGGGCCCGCCCCGGAGCCCCGGCGGGCCGTGCTCCCCCCGCAGTTCGAGCAGTCCCGCGGCCGCATCGACGCGCGGCAGGCTCGTGCCCATTGGAGTCGACGACCACAGCGTCGCGCTCCGCTCGCGCTGGCGCACGAGGCGCAGGTCGTGGTCGAGGCCGTCGGGGCCGCCGAAGTGACGTTCGGCCAGCGCAGGCATCACCTCGGCGCGGATCACGTCCATGTCCAGCACGGCCACCACGAAGGGTACGTCGGTGGGCGGCGGACCGGGGGGACCACCGGGTCCGCGCCGGTCGCGGTCGAACGCGAGCATGACAAGCGCGGGCACCGCCTCCTCGATGGGCTGGAACATCCCGCGACCGCGGCCTTCCGCATCGCCGGCGAGCCGCCCGCGGATGGGGGTGAGCTCGAGGGGCCAGTCCTGGGCCACGAACTCGCGCCCGCCGGGGACGTAGCGCGCGAGGCGGTTGCCGCTCGCATCCCGCTCGACCAGGTAGACGGCCCGCACCATCCGCGGCCAGCGCGCCTCGCGCTGCCAGGCCTCGAAGCGGGCGGTCCAGCCCCCGAAGTCTCGCGCGCGCACGGTGGCCCGGTCCATCTCCAGCTCGCGGAACGCGCGGGAGATCTCGGTGTCGAAATCGCGGCCCATCGCCTCCACGCGCGTGCGGGCGGAGGCGCGCAGGCGCGCGCGCTCCGCCTCGCTCAGCTCGCCCGCCCAGCGGTACTGGAGCGTGCCCAACGTCGCCAGCAGCAGGACGATGACGGCGATGGCGGCGGGCAGCACGGGCCACGGCCTGCGCGCGCGCCACATACGGAGAATGTAGCGCACCTCCGCACCTCAGGCCGCGATGCCGACCTGGAACGTCGCCGCGTACCCTGTCGTCGGATCTCCCACGGGCGTCACGATCTCGGACGACAGGCTGTCCGCGAAGATGCCGTCCGACGTGTTCGCGATCGGGTTGCTCCCGCGCGAGGCGTACGCGCCGCTGCGGTGCACGGTGGCGTTGACGCTCTCGGTGAAGGCGATCTGCGTGACCTTCCGCGAGACGCCGCCCATCGTCAACTCGACGTGGATGTGCGTGGCCCGCCCCTGGTACCACCCGGGGTAGATGGTCGTGAAGACGACCTCGCCGTTGGCGTTGGTCGTCTGGATGCCGCGCAGGAACGTCGCGGCGCGCTGCGTCCCGTACTGCGAGTAGTCGCCGGCGGCGTCCACGTGCCAGATCTCCACGTTGGCGCCGGCGATCGGCGAGCAGGCGCTGGCGGCGTTCACGACCTTGATGGTGAGCGCCAGGAGCGTGCCCGCCTTGCCCTCGCGGATGTCGCTGCGGAACATGTCGTTCAGAGACGGATAGGGCCCGACCGTCTCCGTGGGCGTCACCGCGCACGACGCGTTCGTGCTCGTCGTGCTCGTGCCCGTCCCCCCGGTCTCCCCTGACGCTCCCGTCGGGGAATCGCCCCCACACCCGAAGGCCAGGGCCGCGCCGGCGGTCCCCAGGGCGCCGAGCGCCTCACGCCGTCCGATCGTCCGTTTCGTCATCGCTCCGTCCTCCTCCAACACGCCCCACCCGAAGGCGGAATGATGGCCGGGGCCCCCCGGCCGGTTCATTAGCGGGCCGCGAAGAGTTCGTGAAGAGTGTTAAGGCCCCTGAAAAGCGAACCCCCTGCGGCCGGCTCCCGTTTCCAGGGAACAGCAGAAGCGGAGGGTTGTCCCTTGTTCAAGGATCTGAAGCTGTCGCTGCGCCACCTGGCGCGGACGCCGGGGTTCGCGGGCGCCGCCATCCTGGTCCTGGCCCTCGGTATCGGGCTGAACGCGGTGATGTTCAGCCTGTGCCACCTGTTCGCGTTCGCGGGCCGGCCCTTCAGGGCCCCGGAGGAGCTGGTCCAGCTCTACTCGCGGAAGACCGACACGCCCGACTCGTATCGCGCCTTCTCGCATGCGGCCTACCGCGAGATCGCGGCGCGCCACGACCTCTTCGAGGGGCTCCTGGCGCACCAGCTCGCGGTCGTCGGCGTGCGCGAGGGGGGCGAGGCGCGCCGCACGTTCGCGGCCGTCGTGAGCGCCAACTACTTCGACGTGCTGGGCGTTCCGCTGCGCGGGCGCTCGTTCACGGCCGAGGAGGACCGCCCTGGCAGCGACGCGCCGGTGGTGGTGGTGTCGCACGCGGCGTGGAAGCGGTCGGGGTTCGACCCGAACCTCATCGGCGCCGAGCTGCGGGTGAACGAGCGCGCCTTCACGGTGGTCGGGATCGCCCCCGAGGGATTCACCGGCACGATGGCGGTGTTCGGGCCCGAGCTGTTCTTCCCGCTGGGCGTGTTCGACTCGCTCACGAACGACTTCGACGGGCGGCAGGCGCGGACGCTGGCCCGGCCCGACGCCTTCAACCTGTTCCTGGTCGGGCGTCTGCGGCCGGGCGCGTCCGTGGACTCCGCGGCGCCGGCGCTGGCGCTCGCCGCCGACGCGCTGCGCCGCGCGCTGCCCGTGGAGTACGCGGGCCACGAGCTGCAGGTGGCCCCGCTCCCCCGCATCGGGACCAGCACCAGTCCCAGCCACGAGGAGGCCCTCACCACGCTGTCGATCGTGCTGGTGGGAATGACCGGCGCGGTGCTCACGATCGTGTGTCTCAACCTGGCGTCGCTGCTGCTGGCCCGAGGGCAGGCACGCCGGAGGGAGTTCGCGATCCGTCTCGCTCTGGGCGGCGGACGGGCCCGCATCGTGCGACAGCTGCTGGTCGAGGGGCTCGTGCTCGCGGCCGCCGGCGGGGGCTTTGGCATCGTGGCGGGCGCGCTCGCGACGGACGCGTTGATGGCGTCGCTCTCCTCGCGGGTGCCGATCGCGTTCGCGATGGACGCGGTCTCGCCGGGCGCGCTGCTGGCCGCGGCCGCCCTCTTCTCGATCGTGGCCACGCTCCTGTTCGCGATGGGACCGGCGCTGCGCCACTCGCGCGCCGGTC
>Ga0247830_10001127_pt1 | contig 10796 bp, 7 predicted proteins | sample 12C_Control_Day5_FD_207766 | JGI IMG/M metagenome (GOLD analysis project Ga0247830, IMG submission 207766) | Soil microbial communities from agricultural site in Penn Yan, New York, United States - 12C_Control_Day5 | ecosystem: Environmental > Terrestrial > Soil > Agricultural land | place: USA...
CTCGCTCTCCCACCCCGGCTGCGCCGTGGTGCCCGCGGCGCTGGCGATGGCCGAGCGCGAGGGCCGCAACGGCACGGCGTTTTTGCGTGCGGTCGCGCTGGGCTACGACGTCGGCAGCCGGCTCAACCTGTGCCTGCATCCCTACGATTTCCGCACGGTGGGCCATTCCACCCACAGCTTCGGCCCGATGTTCGGCTCGGCCGCCGCGGCCGGCGCGCTCGCCGGGCTCGATGCCGATGAGTCGCGCTGGCTCCTTTCCTACACCGCGCAGCAATGCTCCGGCATCTCGTGCTGGATGCGCGACGAGGAGCACATCGAGAAGGCCTTCGACTTCGGCGGCATGCCGGCGCGGAACGGCGTCGCGGCCGCCTCGATGGTTTCCGCCGGCTTCACCGCGGTGGAAGACGTGTTCTCGGGCGAGCGCAATTTCTTCATCGCCTACGACGAGACGCGCCGCATCAACCGCGCGCCGGAACCGCAGCGACTGGTCCAGGATCTCGGCAAGGTGTACGAGATCATGAACACCAACATCAAGCGCTGGTCGGTGGGCTCGCCGATCCAGGCGCCGCTCGACGGCCTCCTCGAGTTGATCCGGACTCACGGCGTGAAGGCGGCCGATGTGGAGAAGCTCGTGGTCCGTGTCCAGCACCAGGGCGCGAACACCACCGACAACCGGCCGATGCCCGACATCAACATGCAGCACATGTGCGCGGTGATGCTGTTGGACGGCATCGTCACCTTCAAGTCCTCGCACGACGAAAAGCGCATGAAGCATCCGAAGGTGGTGGAGCTGAAGCACCGCATCGAGCTCTTCGGCGACGACGAGCTGACCCGCCTCATTCCTTCGCGCCAGGGCATCGTGGAGCTGACGCTGAAAGACGGGCGCAAGCTGCGCAACCATGTGAAGGCGGTGCGCGGAACTTCCGACAATCCGATGACGCGCGCGGAAGTGGACGAGAAGGCCTATCACCTGCTCGCGCCGATTCTCGGCAAGCCGCGCGCGCGCAAGCTGTGCGACGCGGTATGGGCGCTCGAGAAGAGCGGAAACGTGCGCAAGCTACGCCCGCTGCTGCAGGCTTGAGCGGGCAATTTCGTCTGGCGACGCCGTTCGTCCTGAGCCTGTCGAAGGGCGGAGGGGCGCGCCGTTTGTGGTCCGACCAGCTCACCACGAACGGCTGCCGGAGATTCTCCGCTAGATGCTCATCTCGAGCGTGTAGAGCCCGCCGCTGAAGCGATCCACCGTGTAGACGATGCCGCGGTTGTCGACGTAGACGTCGTTCAACTGGATCGCGCCCTTGGGCGAGAGCTTCGGCGCTGCCGGCACGAAGTAGGCGACCTCCTTCGGCTGGAACGCGTTGGAGACATCGTAGACGCGCACACCGGCATTGAAGCAGGTGCCCAGCACGATGTCCTCCGAGCGCCAGGCGTGCTCGTGCGGGTAGTTCTCGTAGATGTTGTGCGCGCCGAAGCGGCCGCCGCGCTTGCCGAACACCTCTACCGGCGGCATCGGCAGCGTGGACAGCGGCACCAGGTTCTTCTCCTCGCGCATGTCCACCATCCACATCAGCTTGGGCCAGTCCGCGCCGTCGTCCTTGTTGCACTCGTCGGCGAGCACCATCAGCTCGCGCTTGAGCAGCGGCATCGCGGTGTGCGACATGCCGTTGAACGGCGGCGAGATCCGCAGTCGCGAGACTACTTTCGGATGCGCCTTGTCGCTGATGTCCATGACCAGCACGCCGCCGTCGATGTAGCCCATGTAAGCGCGGTCGGGGCGCTCGGGATAGACGCTGATGTTATGCGGGCGATAGCCGCCGTCGAAGCGCGGGTGGCGCGGCGGTGCCGGCTCGGCGTCGCCTTCCTTCGTGCCCGGGTACCACCAGCGGCCCGCCTCCACCGGCTTGGAGGGGTTGCGCACGTCGATGATGCGGTAGATCTGGTGGTCCTTGGGATTGCGCGGCTGGTGATCCGGCGCGCCCGTGCTGATGTGCACGAACTCGCCGTCAACGAACCAGCAGCAGTGCGCGCCCAGCGAGTGCGGCCCCGAGGCGTCGAAGTGCGAGATGAGCTTCGGCTTCTCCGGCACGCTGATGTCGAAGAGATCGAAGCCGGCAGGTTTTCCCCCGGCGCCGGCGCGGATATTGTCGGGCTCGTTCGGGTTGCCATGGCCGGCGCGCACCTGGTAGCACACCACCATCATGTCGCCGGTCACCTCGAGCGAGTTCGAGCGCACCCGCTCGTGCGGCAGCTCGGTCTGCACCACCACCTTGAGATTGCGCGGGTCGGTCACGTCCACGCCGGTGAAATTCTTGGGCGCCGACTCGTGCGCGAGCCACAGGATGCGCCGGCCGTCCTTCGTGGACTGCATGTTGCAGCCCTCGCCGATGCCGCCGAAACCGTTCAGCTCGTGCTGCGCCAGCAGCTTCATGTTGAGCGCGAGGCTCTTGCCCGCCTGCGCGCCCGGATTCATCGATCCGCCCATCGCCATCGCTGCCTCTCCCCTCGATTTCGTAAGAACGCGTAAGTGTATCGCTTGCACTCCGTCTCCGCGCTTGCAACAATCGCCTTCCCCACTCTTCTTGCCGGACCAATCCGTGGACTTCCGCCTGACTCCCGAGCAGCAGCAATTCCGCGACTCGGTGCGAGGGTTCGCCGAGCGCCACTTGCGCGCCGGCGCGCTGGCGCGCGCCCACAGCCCCGCGCATCCGGCCGATGTCGCGCGGCTGATGGCGCAGCAGGGATTGATGGGCATCACCATCCCGGAAGCGGACGGCGGCCAGGGCGGCACGCTGATGGACGCGATCCTCGCGATCGAAACCGTCGCGCTCTCATGCCCGCGCAGCGCCGACGTCGTGCAGGCCGGCAACTTCGGCGCGATCCGTGTACTTGCGGAGTACGGCACGGCGGACCAGAAGAAGCGCTACCTCGGGAAGCTGCTCTCCGGTGACAGCGTGATCTGCGTCGGCATGACCGAGCCCGAGGCCGGCTCCGCGGTCACCGAATTGAAAACCATGGCGAAACCCGACGGCGCCGGCTTCCGCGTGAGCGGCGAGAAAGTCTTCACCACCCACGCGCAGTACGCCGACGTGATGGTCGCTTACGTGCGCTACGGCCCCGGCGTGGGCGGCATCGGCTCGGTGCTGATTGAGCGCAGCGCGCCCGGCGTCTCGCAGAGCAAGCCCTCGCGCTTCATGAACGGCGAGGAATGGGTCACCACCCGTTTCGACAACGTCTACGTGCCGCCGGAAAACGTGCTGCTGAAGGAAGGCGGCTTCAAGAAGCAGATCGCCGGCTTCAACGTCGAGCGCCTCGGCAACACCGCGCGCTCGCTTGCCTTCGGCCGCTACTGCTACGAGGTCGCGCGCGAATGGGCGCTGACGCGCAAGCAGTTCGGGCGCGCACTCGCCGAGTTCCAGGGCCTGCAGTGGAAATTCGCCGAGATGAAAGTGAAGCTCGATGCCGGCCAGCTGCTGCTCTACCGCGCCGCCGCCAATGCCGACCGCGGCCTGCCCTCCGCCGAGGAAACCGCGATCGCGAAAGCTTTCTGCAACCAGGCCGGCTTCGAGATCTGCTCGGAGGCGATGCAGGTGATGGGCGGCATGGGTTACACCGAGGAGACGCTGATCGAGTGGTGCTTCCGCAAGTGCCGCGGCTGGATGATCGCCGGCGGCTCGATCGAGATACTGAAGAACCGCATCGCAGAGTCGGTCTTCGAAAGGACGTTCTCGCAACGTCCGCCGAAGACCGACAAGCAATGAAACGTGGCTGGTGGCTAGTGGCTGGACTCCGCGCACATCGCGCGGATGCTACTCGAACCACGAGCCACGAACCACGAGCCACTCTAATACAATGAAGAGCCCAACCCCATCCGCGCTCGCACAGGCGTTATTTGCTCCCAAGTCGGTTGCGTTATTCGGCGCCTCCGGCGACGCCACGAAGAATACCTCCCGCCCGCAGCGCTTCCTGCGCAAGCACGGTTACGCCGGACGAATCCTGCCGATCAACCGCGGGCGCGACGAGCTTTTCGGCGAGAAGGCCTATCCCGATCTGCGCGCCGTGAACGAGCCGGTGGACCACGCCTTCATCATGGTGCCAGCGCGGCACGTGCCCGAGGCAATCGCCCAGTGCTGCGAGAAGAAAGTGCCGGTCGCGACCATCTTCAGCGATGGCTTCGCCGAGACCGGCGCGGCGGGGCGCGCGCAGCAGGAGGCGTTGCTCAAGACGGCGCGGGCGAGCGGCCTGCGGCTGCTCGGCCCCAACTGCATCGGGCTGCTCGATCTCCATTCGCACCTCGTGCTCTCGGTCAATGCGGTGCTGGAGCACGCGCAGATCAAGATCGGCTCCACCGCGATCGTCTCGCAAAGCGGCAGCATGATGGGCGCGCTGATGTCGCGCGGGCTGGGGCGCGGCACGGGTTTCTCCAAGCTGGTGTCAGTGGGCAACGAGGCTGACCTCGCGGTGGGCGAGATCGCGGACCTGCTGGTGGACGATGCCGACACGCGCGTCATCCTGCTCTTCATGGAAACGATTCGCGACGCCGACCGTCTCGCGCGCGCCGCGCGCCGTGCCTACAACGCGGGCAAGCCGGTCATCGTGTTCAAGCTCGGCCGCTCCGACGTGGGCGTCGAGCTGGCGACCTCGCATACCGGTGCCATGACCGGCTCCGATGACATGGCCGAAGCTTTTTTCCGCGCGCACGGCATGCTGCGCGTGGACCTGCTGGAAACGCTGTTCGAGCTGCCCACGCTGGTTGCAGGAAGGAAGCCCGCGGCACGCCACCGCGTAGCGGCCTTGACCACCACCGGCGGCGGTGCCGCGACGGTGGTGGATCGCCTCGGCACGCTCGGCGTCGAGGTCGTCGCGCCCACCGAGCGGATCATCGCCAACCTCGCGCAGAAGAAGATCACGATCTCGCCCGCGCGCCTCACCGACCTCACGCTCGCCGGCGCAAAGAAGGAAATCTACAGCGGCGTGCTGAACGAGCTGCTTGCCTCCGACCATTGCGATCTCGCGCTGGCCGTCGTGGGTAGCTCGGCGCAGTTCCAGCCCAACATTGCGGTCGATCCGATACTGGAGTCGAAGGGCGCCGAGAAGCCGATCGCGGTTTTCTGCGCGCCGCAGGCGGACGCCTCGCTCGCGCTGCTCGCCGAGGCCGGCATCGCGGGCTTTCGCACGCCGGAGGCCTGCGCTGACGCGATCCGCGCCTGGCGCGACTGGCGTGCGCCAGTTGCACCGCCCGCGCCGGATTCCGCGCGCACCGCCGCCGCGGTCAAGCTGCTCGCCGGCAAGAAGCGGTTGAACGAGCAGGAAGCCTGCCGCGTATTCGAGGCGATGGGCGTGCCGGCCGCGCGATCCGAGGTCATCACCGCGCCTGACCAGCCGGTGAAGCTCGAATTCCCGGTGGTGGCGAAGATTCTTTCGCCGGACATCGCGCACAAGACCGACGCGGGCGGCGTGGTGGTGAACATCGCCAACGCGGAAGCACTCCAGCACGCCGCGGCAGCCATCCTGCAGCGCGTTCGCGCCAGGCATCCCGAGGCGCGGATGAACGGGATCCTGGTCCAGCGCATGGAGAAAGGCGCTGCCGAGGCGATCCTGGGCTACCGGCGCGACCCCCAGGTCGGCCCGGTGGTAGTGCTGGGCGTGGGCGGCGTGCTGGCCGAGATCTACCGCGACTTTGCGGTGCGGATCGCGCCGGTTTCGGTCGAGGAAGCCGCGCGCATGGTCGAGGAAGTGAAAGGTCTCGCCGTGATCCGCGGCTACCGCGGGCTACCGCGCGGCGACACCGCGGCGCTGGCGCAGGCGGTGGCCGCGTTCTCGCAGCTCGCCGCGCTCGAGCCGTGGGTGGCCGAGGCGGAGATCAACCCGCTCATCGTGAAGGGCGAAGGCCACGGCGTGGTGGCCGTGGACGGCTTGCTGGTTCTCGGCGAGAATTGACGCCCGAGGAACGGCGTCCCAGGTACTGCGTCCCAGATGAAGCGTCCCAGATACCGCGTCGCAGATGGAGCGTGCCGATGCACGTGGGGCCCAACGCTCTGAACCAAGGTTGAAACGCCTTATCTGGGACGCTTCATCTGGGACGCCTCATCTGGGACGCTCTTGAGGAGTAACGCCATGCTGCTGGAAAAAATCGCCGACTACGCAGTCAGGGAACAGACCGCGAAGCTGAAGCCCGAGGTCATCCACCACGCCAAGCGCGCGGTGATCGACTGGTACGCGTCGCTGCTGCCGGGCAGTCGCGTCTCTCCCGCTGTACAGCTCGAGCAGGCGCTCGCCGACGAGATGGATCGCGGCCAGGCGTGGCTGGGTTCCGGTCGCCGCGCCACGATCCGCGCCGCGGCGCTCATCAACGGCTCGGCCTCGCACGCAGTGGAGTTCGACGACATCTGGCGCAATGCCGTGTATCACCCCGGCGCGCCGGTGATCGCGGCCGCGCTCGCCACCGGGCAGGCGCAGAGCGCGAGCGGCGAGCAGTTCCTGCGCGGCGTCATTGCCGGCTACGAGATCTCGACCCGTATCGGCGAGGCGGTGATGCCCTCGCACTATAAGTACTGGCATACCACCGGGACGGTGGGCTGCTTCGGCGCGGCTGCTTCGGCGGGCATGCTCCTCAACTGCGACCGCGAGCAGTTCATGAATGCGCTGGGCACCGTCGGCACGTTTGCCGCCGGGCTGCAGCAGGCGTTCCGCTCGGAAGCGATGAGCAAGCCGCTGCACGCGGGCCGCGCGGCGGAAGCCGGTGTCCTGGCGGCGCTGTCGGCCGCGAAGGGCGTCACCGGCGTGCACGACATACTGGAAGGCGAAGTCGGCTTCGGCGCGGCGATGAGCGGCAAGGCGGACTGGGACAAGGCCACGCGTGGCCTGGGCACCGAGTACAACATCGTGCACGTCACCTTCAAGAATCACGGCTGCTGCGGCCATACCTTCCCCTCGCTCGACGCGGTGATCGAGCTCAAGAACAAGCACAAGCTCGCGCCGAAGGACGTCGCGAAGGTGCGCATCGGCACCTACCAGGGCGGGCTCGACGTGGTGGACAACTTCAAGCCCGAAGGCGACTACCAGGCCAAGTTCAGCCTGCCCTACGTGGTGGCGCACGCGCTGATCCACGGCAGCGTGCGGCTGAACGCCTTCGAGCCCGACCGCCTGAACGACCCGCAGCTGCGCGGTCTGATGACGAAGATCGAGCTTTCCGCCGATCCGGAGCTGTCGAAGGCGTTCCCGCGCCAACGCGCGGCGCGCGTGGAGATCGAGACCGCGGACGGCCGCAAGCTCTCCCACTTCCAGGAAACGCGCAAGGGCGACCCGGAGCTGCCGCTGTCCGATGCCGAGCTCGACGACAAGTTTCTCGAGCTCGTTGCGCCGGTCATCGGCAAGGCCGGCGCAAGTGCGCTGCTCAAGGACCTGTGGGCACTGGAGAAGCGCAAGAACCTCGAGTTTCACGGCGGTCGCGAGCCTGCTCGCGCCGTCGTTTAAGTGACGAAGTGAAGCAGTGACGTGGTGACGGCCTTTCACACCATGCCAGGCTTCGCGACCGCGTTTCGTCACTGCGTCACTACATCACTACGTCACTTTCATTGAGGTTTACGAAATGTCCGAATCCAAACTCCCCCTCACCGGCTTCACCGTCCTCGACCTCACCCGCGCGCGCTCCGGCCCCACGGCGGTGCGCCAGCTTGCGGACTTCGGCGCGAACGTCATCAAGATCGAAGACCCGAACGAGAAGGACGGCGGCAGCGGCCCGTGGGAACGGCGCCACGGCTACGACTTCCAGAACCTGCAGCGCAATCGCCGCAGCGTCACGATGAACCTGAAATCGCCCGAGGGCATCGCGATCTTCAAGAAGATGGCCGAAAAGGCGGACGTCATCGTCGAGAACTACCGGCCGGGCGTGAAGCACCGCCTCGGCATCGACTACGAGTCGATCAAGAAGATCAACAAGAAGATCGTCTATGCGAGCATCTCGGGCTTCGGCCAGGAAGGCCCCTACAAAGACCGCCCCGGTCTCGACCAGGTGGTGCAGGGCATGGGCGGGCTCATGTCCATCACCGGCATTCCTGGCCAGGGCCCGGTGCGCGCCGGCATCGCGGTCTCCGACAGCACGGCAGGCCTCTACCTCTCCTTCGGCATCGTGCTCGCGCTGCTCGAGCGCGAGCGCTCCGGCGAGGGCCAGTGGGTGCACACCTCGCTGCTCCAGGGGCTGATCGCGCTGCTCGACTTCCAGGCCGCGCGCTGGACGATCGGCAAGGAAGTCGCGCCGCAGGCCGGCAACGACCATCCCACCGCGATGCCGACCGGCGTCTACCAGTCATCCGACGGCTACTTCTCCATCGCGGGCTCGGGCAAGCTGTTCGTGCGCCTGTGCGACGCGCTGGAGATGCCCGAGATCGCGAAGCATCCCGACTACGAGGGACACAACAATCGCGCGAAGAACCGCGTGGCGCTCAATGCCGAGATCAACAAGCGCACCGTGAAGAAGACTTCCGCCGAGTGGATCGAGATCCTCAACAAGGCCGGCGTGCCCTGCGGTCCGATCTACACCATCGACAAGATGTTCGCCGACCCGCAGGTGCAAACCCTGCAGATGGGCAAGCCGTTGAAGCACCCCAAGCTCGGCGAGCAGCACGTCGTCGGCCAGGGCGTGAACCTGTCGCGCACGCCGGCGCAGTACCGTCGCTACGCGCCGGACAGCGGCGAGCACACGAAGGAAATCCTGCAGGAGTTCGGCTTCGACGCGAAGGCGGTGGACGACCTGAAGCAGCGCGGCGTCATCTAGCGGCGCTTCGCGCCGCAGCTACAAGCTGCAAGTTTCAAGCTGCAAGCGGCTGGATTCTCCTTGTAGCTTGCGGCTTTTAGCTTGCTGCTAGGCGTCGCGCCGGGCGGCAAGCCAATCGAGCACGTCGCCCGCATTGCGGTCGGGCGGAAATACCGGGTAGAAGACTTTCTCGATCGCGCCGTCGCGCAGGATCAGCGTGAGGCGCTTGATGAGTCGCATTCCGGCAATGTCGAAGGTCGGCAGGTCCAGCGCCCGCGCGAGCTGCAGCTTTTCGTCAGACAGCAGCTCGAACGGCAGGTGCAGCCGTTGCACGGCTTCGCACTGGTCCGCGGTGCTCTGGGCGCTCAATCCGTACAAGTGCGCCGCGCCCGCACGCTTCAGCTCCTGGAAATGGTCGCGAAACGCGCAGGATTGCGGCGTGCAGCCACGCGCGCCCGGGATGTCATTCCAGCCGGTGGGCGACGGCTCGTCCGGACGGCCGGTGCGCGGATAGATGTAGACGACCGTCGTGCCCTTCAGCGCGGACAGGTCGATGGGCTGCCCGCCCGTGGCCGCCAGCGCAAGCTGCGGCATCTTCTTGCCGACGAGGTGCGCGCAGGCGCCGTCGTCCTGCGGCACCGGCAGGTCCTGCGGCAGCTCGTAGACGTTGTCGCTTCTCACTGGCTCGAATCGAGTGATGGGTGATGGGTGATGGGGCAGATTTTCCCGCGAACGCGGGAGTCTCGTCACTCGTCACTCATCACTCGTCACGCCTTTACCAGCAGATTGACGAGAATCTGCTGGTAGATGCGGTGCAGCGGCTCGATATCGGCCACCGCGATGCATTCGTCGATCTTGTGGATGGTGCCGTTGGGCGGGCCGAACTCGATCACCTGCGGGCAGATGTCGGCGATGAAGCGTCCATCGGAGGTGCCGCCCGTGGTGGAGAGCTTGGTCTCGATGCCGGTAACGCTCTTGATCGCGCGGCCGACGGCGTCCACCAGGTCGCCGGGCTTGGTGACGAACGGCCGGCCGTCGTAGCGCCATTCCAGGTCGTACTGGAGCTTGTGCTTGTCGAGGATGCCGACGACGCGCGTCTGCAGCGACTCCAGCGTGCTGGCGGTGGAGAAGCGGAAATTGAACTTCACGTGCGCCTCGCCCGGCACCACGTTGCCTGCGCCGGTGCCGGCGTTGAAGTTTGAGATCTGCCAGGTAGTGGGCGGAAAGAACTCGTTGCCGTCGTCCCATTTCACCTGCGCGAGCTCCGCCAGCGCCGGGCCGAACTCGTGCACCGGATTGCGCGAGAGGTGCGGATAGGCGACGTGGCCCTGTATTCCCTTCACCACCAGATTGCCGGAGAGCGAGCCGCGCCGGCCGTTCTTGATCGTGTCGCCCAGCTTCGAGACGCAAGTCGGCTCGCCGACGACGCAGTAGTCGGGCCGCTCGCCGCGATCGCGCAGCATCTCGACCACTTTCACCGTGCCGTCGATGGCCGGGCCTTCCTCGTCGGAGGTGAAGATCACGCCGATCGAGCCGGCGTGCCGCGGGTGCGCGGCGACGAAAGCCTCGATGGCGGTCACGATTGCCGCGCAGGAAGTTTTCATGTCGGAGGCGCCGCGCCCGTAGAGCACGCCGTCGCGGATGGTGGGAGTGAACGGGTCGCTCTTCCAGTTCTCCACCGGCCCGGTCGGAACGACGTCGGTATGGCCCGCGAAGATGAGCAGCGGCGCCTTGTCGCCGCGGCGCCCCCACAGGTTGTCCACGCCGTTGGCGCTCACGCGCTCGCAGCGGAAACCAAGCGGCACCAGGCGCGTCTCGAGCAGATCGAGACAGCCGGCGTCGTTCGGGGTGACCGAGCGGCGCTCGATCAGGCGGCATGCAAGGTCGAAAGTGTCGTTAGCCATACGCTGAAGAAGTGATACGGTGACGAAGTGACGCGGTGACGTGAATCTTAGCAGAGCGGGTAAAATGACCGCAAAACTGCCGCATCGGTTCCCTCCTCCGTGACTACCATCCTCGTTTCGCACCGCCTGCACGCCCGCTACGG
>Ga0247830_10001129_pt1 | contig 10788 bp, 8 predicted proteins | sample 12C_Control_Day5_FD_207766 | JGI IMG/M metagenome (GOLD analysis project Ga0247830, IMG submission 207766) | Soil microbial communities from agricultural site in Penn Yan, New York, United States - 12C_Control_Day5 | ecosystem: Environmental > Terrestrial > Soil > Agricultural land | place: USA...
TCATTGGAAGCCTCCCTGCCGCCTACTTCATGTTTGTTCTTGGATACTAGACCTACATCCTCTGATTTTCAACGGAATTTTCGGGCTTCAGATAGTTTTTTCCACAGTTCGCAGCCCGCCCTCCAGGAGCCACACCGCGAATCCGCGCTGGGCGAACAGGAAGGCCGCCGCTGCGCTCCGGCGGCCGCTCTGGCAGTACGCGACATATTCCTTGGACCGGTCGAGCACCTCGAACATGTTGCGAACTTCGGCAAGCGGCACGTTGATCGCGCCCGGCAATTTGTCGTACTGGTATTCGGACGGATAGCGCACGTCGAGCCACAGCGCGCCCCGCCGCGCCTTCTCGGCGGCTTCCTCGAAGCCGATGCGCCGAAGCAGCGGCTCGCGCAGGAGCTGGTTAAAGTCCTTGCGGTTCAGGCGCAGCAGCTCACCCTCCCCCAGCGAGACGACCGTGGCGTTGCGCTTCGCTTCGGATACCAGCGCTTCCTCGCCGAATGCGTCGCCGCTCTTCAGCTCGGCAAGCACCACCTTGGCGCCGCCCACCATGCGCTCCACCTGGAAACGCCCCGCCTCGACGACGTAGTAGTAGTCCCCCTCGTCGCCCTCGCGCAGGACGGCCTGGCCGCGCGCGGTCTTGACCCGGTCGAATCGCTTGAGCAGCTCGTCGATGTGCGCCACCGGGAGCTGCGCGAACGCGCCGCTGCGCAGATTCCCCAACGAGAACGCGCCCGTGGCGAGCGGTTCGTTGCGCACCGCTCGACCGGGTGTAGACCCTTCCGCCGTACCCGCGGCAACCTGGTCCCAGGTGGCGAGGATATCGAGCACGTCGTCATCCACCGCGATGAGGTCGACATCCGTGATCGCCTTGCTGCGCACGATGCGCTGCTTGTGCCGGTTGAGCGCCTGGCGCGTTTCCTCGCAGCCCCCCACCAGCAGGAGCGTGCCGCCCCCTTCGAAAGCGAGGAGAAGCTCTCCCTCCAGCAGGAACAGCGACTGCGGCGCGTGGAGCCGTTCGCTGAGCGGATCGCTGCCACGAGGCGCCCGCTCCACCACCGCCATGCGCGCGAGCTCCGCGAGCCGCTCCGGCGAAAGGCCGGCGAGCGGCGCGAGCTTGGAGAGCTGCCCGGTCGTGACCACTAGAACTCGAGCACCAGGTTGTTCTGCAGCATTCGCGGCCGGAAGCTGCCGGCGCACTCTTCGATCTCGAGCATGGTGGGCTCGATTTCGCCCGGCTTGAGGTGAGTGATGTACACCTCGGCATCTCGCTCCAGCTTCGCCAGCTCCTCGGCCAGCATCGACGGGCAAAGGTGGCGCGAGATGTCGGCGAGGTGGCGCTCCTTGTTGGAGAACGCCGTTTCGATGATCAGGAACTTGAGGTTGCCGATGCGGTTGACCACGCGCCACAGGGCATCGTTCGGTCCGGTGTCTCCGGTGTAGACCAGGCTCGAAGTGCCGCTGTCCAGGTGGTATCCCACCGCGGGCACCGTGTGGCGCGCCGGGATCGGCGTGATGGTTCGGCTGCCCAGCGTGATCGGCTGCCCGACCTCGATTTCCCGGTAGCGCAGGAACGGCGCCTCCATGGTCGGGATCTCGCTGAAATCCGGCCAGATCGCCCAGTTGAACAGGTGGTTCTTCAGGATCTCGATCGTCGGGCGGGTGGCATGCACTTCGACGGGCTTGGTGCGCATGCCGCCGACCGTGTCCACCAGGAAAGGTATGGAAGCCACGTGGTCGAGATGCGAATGCGTGACGAAGATATGGTCGACCTGCGAGAGCTCTGCAAGCGTGAGGTCGCCAACGCCCGTTCCGGCGTCGATAAGGATGTCGCTGTCTGCCAGGAATGAGGTGGTTCGCAGGTGCCGTCCGCCGATGCCCCCGGAGCAGCCCAGTACACGCAGGCGCATGGTGCGTGGTCCTATTTCTCTGCGAAGGCGGTCACGCCGTCCCAGTCCTGGGGTGGCGCTAAGCGGCGTTTGTCGGTCACCAGGTTGGCGTAAACCCTATACAGCTCGCACTCCGGGTTCATCCGCTGCAGGTTCAGCAGGCTCACCTCCACCTGGTCCCATTGCCTGCCGCGATAGGCGCGCAGCGTCTGGTTCCAGAGCCGCAGCTCCTCCAGCCGGCTTTTCTGCACTTCGCCCTCGCCGCCGAGCGGCTCATAGACTGTCAGCGCCTCGTCCTTGCCCTTCACCTTGATGCGATCCACCTCGCGGAACACCACGTCGTTGACGAGCTCGCGCGTCGCCTCGCCCACCAGAACGCCTACGCCATAGCCCTTCGTGCGGCTCTCAAGGCGCGAAGCCACGTTGACCGCATCACCCATGGCGGTATACGCGCGGCGCACTTGTGAGCCCATGTCGCCGACGCGTACCGTCCCGGAGTTGACCCCCACGCCGATCTTCAGCGCGGGCCAGCCCCGCGCGGCGAACTTCGCGTTCAGCGCACCGCATGCCTTCTGCATCTCGAGGGCGGCGAGCACGCCGTTGCACGCATGCTGCGGGTCGTCCACGGGCGCTCCCCAGAACGCCATGATGGCGTCGCCGATGTACTTGTCGAGCGTGCCGCGGTACTTGCTGCGGATGATGGCGCTCATCTCGGTGAGGTACTCGTTGATGTACTCGCGCAGCTCCTCCGGCCTGAGCGCTTCCGAGATGCTGGTGAATCCGCGGACGTCGGCAAACAGGATCGTCAGCTCGGCGCTGCGCGGCTCCATGTTGTACTTGCCGGGATCCTCGGCCATCTTGTCCACCAGCTCGGGCGGCACGTACTGGCCGAAGAGCTCGGCGAACTGGCGCTTCGAGCGCGACTCGACGAAGTAGCCGTACGCCATGTTCATGACATACAGGGCGAGCGTCATCAGCACTGATGCCGCGAGCGGCAGAACCATGTCGCCTTTTATCCACACCGCGAAGTTCAGGCCCACGATCAGAAGCAGGCCGCCCGCAGCGACTACCGTGGCCCATAGCGCGGACAGCATGGGGATCAAGATGGCGAGCGCCACGCCGCCGATTACGAGCAGGATCACTTCGGCGCCGAGCATGAAGGCGGGCTTCGCCTTGATCGACTGGTCGAGCATTCCGGCGATCAGGTTGGCGTGAATCTCCACTCCCGGATAGACGCTGTCGACCGGGGTCGAGCGCAGGTCGAACAGGCCGGGCGCGCTGGTGCCCAGGAGCGCGATCTTCCCCTTCAGCTCGCCGGGCTTGACGCGATCCTTGATGACGTCGGCCAGCGAGACGTACGGAAAGCTGAATTTCTTGCCTCGGTAAGGAATCAGCGTGCTCACCGACTCGTCCACCGGCACCCGGAGCGGGCCCACCTTGAGCCATTCCAGGCCGCTGTAGCCGCGGTTCATGAACGTGCCCGGTGCGTACCCCGGCTCGACCGGCGGCATGCCGAGGATGACGCGCACCACGGCGAGGGACAGCGCCTCGTAATACGCGCCGTCGAATTCCAGGATCATCGGCACGCGGCGCGAAACCCCGTCGAAGTCGACTCTCGGGTTGAAGTGGCCGGCGGCGGCCGCGCTCTGCATGTAGATCGGAAGGTTTCCCGTGTACCCCTTCCACTCGTCGAAGGGAATATTGCGGCCTGCGAACGTGCCTTTGGGCAATACCGGCGCGGGGATGGCATTCGCCTTGACGGCGCGATCCTCGCTGTTGAAGTAATAGCCGAGCACCACCGGCCGGCCCTTCATCGACTCGGCGAACAGCAGGTCGTTGTCGAGCCGCGGCCGCAGCCCCTTGTAGACTTCCTGAAAACCCGCCACTTGCCTCAGGTCGTTGGCGGCCAGCGCATCCAGCGTGTCGATGCCCGAGCTGGTATCGCGCTCGGCCCATACCACGTCGAAGCCGAGAATCGCGATGCCGTGCGTGTCGAACAGCTTGCGCACCACCTCGGCCATGGTGTTGCGGCCCCAGGGCCAGCGCCCGATCTCGCCGAGGCTCTTTTCGTCGATGTCGAGGATCACGATGCGCGAATCGACATCTCTCGGCATGGTGAAATTGAGCCGCGCGTCGTAGACGATGTTGTCGAGCTGGGTGATGAATCCGACCGGGAAGAAGCGCGCCGCGTAACCGACGAAAAACAGCGCGATCGCGAGGCCGATCGCGATCCGTACCAGGTGTTGTCTCAGGGTTTCAGGCCTTCAGGAAAAATTCCATCTTCACGCCGGCAAGCTCGATGACGTCATGGTCCTTGAGCGCATGCGGTGCCGGCCCGATCTGCTGGCCGTTCACCATCGGGCGGTTCGCGCCCTCGACGTGAGTGATGAAATAACCCTGCGGGCGGCGGGTGAGGACCGCCACCTGTACGCCCGGCTTGCCGAGCGTGGTGAGAGGCTTGGTAAGCTCGAGCTCCTTGCCGGCGTTCGCGCCGGAGAGCAGCTGGATGGCGCCGAGCGGCTGCCCGGCCGGCTTGGGCGCGGGCGGCGTCGTCTTGGTGACGTCCCGGTCGGCCACGCCAGTCGCTGCGGCCGCGGCGGCAACCTGCTGGGAGGCCGCCGCGCGCTGCGCCACGGCGGCCGGCGCACCGCCCCCCGTCAGAGCAGACGAGGCCTTCGCCTGGTCGGCCGCCGCCTTCATCGCCGAGGGGCGCAGCACCATGGTTTTCTCGAAGTCGGCCTTGTCGGCGGAGGCGGCCGGGGCCGCCTCGCCGATGAACTTCAGCTTGTACTTGCCGAGCTCGATGACGTCGTTGTTCTGCAGGAAATGCTTCTTGATTGGGTTGCCGTTGACGACCGTGCCGTTGGTGCTGCCCAGGTCTTCGAGGAACGAGTCGTTCAGGATCGTGACGATGACGGCGTGCTCGCCGCTTACCGCCAGGTTGTCGATCTGGATGTCGTTATGGGGCTTGCGGCCGATGGTGGTGCGCTCCTTGGTCAAGGGGATCTCCTTGAGCACCAGACCATCCATGCTGAGTATCAGTTTCGCCATAGCGTTCCCCTGGGGGTAGTTATTTTAACCACGCGAACACCTTGGCCATTACGCCGCGGGCGCCCGGGTATTCCCGGAGGACGCGAACGAGTATAACCGAAACGTTATCCCGCCCCCCGTTGTCGTTGGCCATCTGCACCAGCTGCTGCGCAGCAAGGCTCAGGTTGGCTCCCAGCGCCTGCAGCGTCATGGTGATGTCCTCGTCGTCGACCATGTCGCACAGGCCGTCCGAGCAGAGCAGGTAGAGGTCTCCCCGCCTCGCGGGGTACTCGTGGATCTCGGGCTCCACGCTCGGATCGATGCCGAGCGCCCGGGTAACCAGGTTCTTGTGCTGGGCGTGCTTCGCCTGCTCGGCGCTGATCAGGCCGGAGTCGATCTGCTCCTGCAGCAGTGAATGGTCGCGGGTGAGCTGCTTGAGCTCGGTTCCGCGTTGCAGGTACAGGCGCGAGTCGCCCAGATGCGCTACCAGCACCCGATTGTCGTAGAACAAAGCCACCACCAGCGTCGTCCCCATGCCGGCGTATTGCGGCTGGGTTTGCGCCGCCTGGTAAATGGACGTGTTCGCCTTCAGGATCTGCTCGCGCAGCATGCGCCTGGCGATTTCCTGGTTGGTGCGCGGGTCGATCTGGTGGGGTGCGGCATTCGCCAGGATCTGCTGCATCTCGGTGACGATGACGGTGGTCGCCATGCCGCTCGCCACTTCGCCGGCGTTGTAGCCGCCCATGCCGTCGGCGAGCACCACCAGGCCATTGGCGGGGTCGGCGGCTATCGAGTCCTCATTGTGCGAGCGCACCATCCCGGGGTCGGTGCAGCTCGCAATCTCGAGTATTTGCGTGAGGTCCATGCGCTCTAGAGCGGGATGTCCACCTTGCTCGCGCCGGACGGCGTGGAGACGGTGGCGCGCAGCGAACCGGCGAATTCCTCGCCGGTCTGGAAGCGCTCGTCGGGGTTCTTGGCGAGGGCGTGCACGAGGAACGCACGCAGGCGCGGCGGCACCTCCGGGTTGACGGAAAGGATCTCCATGGGCGTCTCGTTCGCAATCTTGAACATGAGCTGCGCCATGGATTCGCCCTCGAAGGGCAGCCGGCCGCAAAGCAGCTGGTACAGGCTCACGCCGAGGGAGAACAGGTCGGACCGTCCCTCGATCCGCTTGCCGGCCAACTGCTCGGGGGACATGAACGACGGCGTGCCGAGCACCATGCCGGTCTTGGTCTTCGAGCTGTCGGTGAGGCGGGCGATGCCGAAGTCCGTGACCTTCAGCGTGTCGGTCTCGGGATGCCACATCATGTTGGCGGGCTTGATGTCCCGGTGCACTACGCCTTGACGGTGCGCATAGCCCAGCGCGTCGGCTACGCGCGCTGCGATCGATACGACCTGGTCCATGGGCAGCAGCTTTCCCGGCTTGGTATACGGCGTGAGATCACCGCCCTTCAGCAGCTCCATGGCGATGTAACAGAAATCGTGCTCTTCTCCGGTATCGTAGATGGTGACGATGTTCGGATGCGAGAGGCGGCCCGCGGTCTCCGCCTCGCGGAAGAAGCGCTCCTTGACCTCGGCCAGCTCCTCCGGCTCGAACTCCTGGGCGAGCGCCATCGTCTTGATCGCCACCTCTCGGCCGATCTTGGGATCCTTGCCGAGGTACACCACGCCCATCGCGCCCTTACCGAGCTCCTTCTGCACCTCGAACCGCCCGAACTTCGGCTTCTCGCCGACGCCGAGCTGCAGGCTGCCGCCCGGATGGGCGGAAGCTCCGCCCAGCAGCACGGTCTCGGAAAGCTGCTTCGCCCGCGACAGGCGCGTTTCCAGGTCACGGAATTTTGGATTGAAGCCGTGCATGTAGCGGAACACGGCCTCGGCCTTGTTGAATTGGCGCTTGCGCTCGAAGTCCAGGCCGAGGGTGTAGAGGTTGTCGAGCAGCGCCTCCGACAAGGGCACCTGGCGGAACTTGTCCCACGCCAGATCGAGTTGGCCCTGACCCTGGTAGGCCAGGCCGAGCATGCGGTTCGATTCGGCCGAGGTCTCGTCGGACTTCAGCTTCGCGCGCTCCGTGACGATGAAGCGCTTCGATATCAGCGCCCCGTGGCCCACCAGCAGCAGTGTCGCCGGCAGCATGAGCTGCATCCAGATGCCGGCCGCGGTCATCAGCATGATGTGGGACGCCAGCAAGGCGACGAACAGCCCCGCGGTCGCTACCAGCGCCGGTCCGGCGCTGAGCCGGGGCAGCACGGCAATCACATACGCAGCGATCAGCAGGATGATCAGCAATTCCGAATAGTAGGCCCAGGCCGGTGCGACAAAGAAGTGTTCCTGCAGGATGGAAGATACCGAATGCGCCAGAGTCAGGACGGGCGGCATGGCCGCGTCCACGGGCGTCACCTGGGTGCTCCCCAGGCCTGGCGCGGTCGCGCCGATCAGCACGATCTTGTCGGCATACTTGCTGGCCGGGATCTTGCCGCTCAGCACGTCGTAGAAGGAATCGGCCTGAAAGGCGGGCCGGCTTTCGGCACCCTTGTAGAAATACGTGTACATCCGAAGGTAGGGGTCGGTGCCGATCTGCAGCCGCCCAACGGATACGCCCTCTCCGAGCCGCAGCTTGATGTCGCCCGGGGCGAGATTGAGGCTCGCCGCGGCGATCATCATTGAAAGCGAAGGGTAATACTGGTCGAAATACTGCAGCGCCAGCGGCTCCTGGCGGATCCCTCCGTCGACGTCCGGATCGGCGTTGAGATGGCCCAGTCCGGCGGCCACGCTGCCGAGCGCTTCGATCGGCACCTGAACGGAAGAGGTCAGCCGCGGCGTGTCCGTCCCGCTGATGGCGCTTACTGCGTTCTTCACCACGAATGGCGGCAGTGGCCGGTCCGGCCGGCCAAGCGGCGCTTCCATCCGGAAGATCATCGGCAGCAGCACGTTGCCGGCACGGGCATAGCTTTCGGCGAGCTTGCGGTCGGTGTTGAGCTCGCGCTCCGCTTCACGCAACAGGGCGACCATCTCTGGCGAAGTCGGCTCGGCACGCGTCGCCACGTCCAGCAGCTTGGTGATGTACACGTAGCCGGGGTCGACCTGCGCTTCGCTGAAGAACACGGTATTGCCGATCACCTTTGCCTTGGCGCCCGCGAGCAGGTCGGTCATGCGCGCATGTACGTCGCGGGGCCATGGCCACCGGCCGATGTTGGCCAGGCTCGTGTCGTCGATGGCGATTACCGCGATGCGGTCCGAAGGCGTGCGCGAAGTCGCCTTTACGCCGAAGTCGTACGCGACGCGCTCGAGGCCCGGAATCAGCGGGCTCAGATTGTTGAAGAGGAGGACCGCGACGACGATCATCGCGCCGAGAAACCAGTCGGACTTCCAGAACCCGGACTTCATCCCGCCCCCGTGCGCGTTCTTTGACGCTACATCATTCTTAAAAACAGCGGCCTAAACGCCATTTTTGCAGTTAAATGTAAGCTGCGTCAAATATTTAGGCGCGCCGGGGCCCTGCTCGCACCCAACTTTTACAAAAAGGACGCCTACGCGCCCAGCAGGGCGCCGGCCTTGATCTGCCCGGAGGAGAGGAGCTCGGCCGCCGCCACCTTCTTGCCGTCGCCGAGCTTCGCGCGCAGCACCTCGATGCGTCCGCCCTGCGCCGTGACCTGGAAGCTCTTGTCCGTAACTTCAACGACTTCGCCGATCCTGCCTTTTACCGCGGCGAAGGTACGGACCGGGTGCTTGCGCGCGTCGAAGACCTGCAGCTCCCTGCCGTCCAGGGTCGTCCAGGCCCCGGGCGCCGGGTTGCAGCCGCGGATGGTGTTGTAGACGAAGTCGACAGGGTTCGCCCAGTTGAGCCGTGCCTCGGCTTTGCGGCACCACCCCTCGTACGACGCTTGGGCTTCGTCCTGCACCGCTTCCCGATGCTTCCCGGCCACCACGAGGTCCGCCGCCTCCAGCATCGCCTTCACTCCCATGGGGAACAGGCGGTCGAAGTACACGGTACCGAGCGTGTCGTCCGGACCGATGGGCGTCTCCTTCTGCAGGATCACCGGTCCCTCGTCCAAGCCGTCGGTCGGCCGGAAGATGGTGAGGCCGGTCTTCGTGTCGCCGCGGATGATGGGCCAGTTGATCGATGAGGGCCCGCGGTACTTCGGCAGCAGCGACGGGTGGTACTGGATGGTGCCGTGCCTCGGGATGTTGACGAAGTCCTGCGGCGCGAACTGCAGCACGAACGCCATGATGCCGATCTCGGCATCCAGGGCCTTCATCTGCCGGGTCGCTTCCGCGCTCTTCAGCGATGGGAACTGGAACACGCCAACGCCCTTCTCCTGAGCGGCGGTCTTCAGCACGTCGGGCTTCGAGCCCGGCTTCTCCGGCGCGCAGAACACGCCTGCAACCTTGTCGCCGCGCGCGAGGAAGGCCTCGAGAACTGCCTTGCCGAAGTCCTGCTGTCCGACGATCGCGACTTTCATGCGGCTTTCTTGGGAGGAACGCTGAAGGCACCGGCGCTCTTCAGCGCGGCGATCTTTTCTTTTTCATACCCCAGTACCTGCTGGAGGATCTCGTCGGTATGCTCGCCGAGCGTCGGGGAACGCCTGATCTCGGCCGGCGACGCGGACAGCTTGATCGGCATGCCGACGTTGAACCACTTGCCGCGCTGCGGGTGGTCGAGCTCTACCCACATGTCGCGGCCGCGCACGTGCTCGTCGTTGGCCAGGTCCTCGGTGCTCATGATCGGGCCGCAGGGCACGTCCAGCGGATTGAGGATCGCCATCAGCTCGCGCTTGGTGTACTTCTCGGCGAACTTGTTGATCAGCGTCCACATGAGCTGCTGGTTCTTGCGCCGTTCGCCGATGCTCGCGAAGCGGGCGTCTGCCGCCAGCTCGGGCATTCCCAGGTCCGGGCCGATGCGCTTCGCCAGCGCGTCCCACACCGCCTCCTGCACCACGATGTAGAGCCAGTCGTTGGCGCCGTGCGGCTTGCAATGGATGGCGTTGCCGAGCTGGCCGCCGCCCGAGTCATTGCCTGCGCGCGGCGTCTCCCCCATGCCCTTGTAGGTCGGCACCGAGTACTCGGGCAGGTCGCCGCGCGTGAGACGCTGGTGGTCGCGGAACTTCACGCGGCACAGATTCATCACCCCGTCCATCATCGCGACCTCGACGTACTGGCCCTGCCCGGTGCGCTCCGCCTGCCGCAGCGCCGCGAGCAGGCCGATGGCAAGGTGCAGGCCGGTGCCGGTGTCGCCGATCTGCGCGCCGGTCACGAACGGCGGCCCGTCGGGCACGCCGGTAGTGCTCATGGCGCCGCCCATCGCCTGCGCGACGTTCTCGTAGGCCTTGAAGTCGGCGTACGGGCCGGTGGAGCCGAAGCCCTTGATGGAGCCCATGACGATCTTCGGGTTGATCTCGTGGATCTTGTCCCAGGAAAAGCCGAAGCGGTCGAGCACCCCGGGGCCGAAGTTCTCCATGATGATGTCGCATTTCTTCAGCAGGTCGACGAACACCTGCTTGCCCTCTGCGCTTTTCATGTTCACGGTGATCGAGCGCTTGTTGCAGTTGAGCATCGTGAAGTACAGGCTGTCGGCCTTCGGCACGTCGCGCAGCTGGCCGCGCGTTGCGTCGCCCTGCGGATTCTCGAGCTTGATGACGTCGGCGCCCATCCAGGCGAGGAGCTGCGAGCACGTCGGGCCAGCCTGCACGTGCGTCATGTCCAGTATCCGGACCCCCTTGAGCGCTTCCATTACTTTTTCTTCCCCGCAGTCGGATTGAGGTTCGTGATGCGACCGCTCTCGGTGCCGGCGGTCTCGTCGATCATGGCATTGATGAGCGTGGGCTTCTTCGAGCGGATCGCCTCTTCCATGCCCCTGCGCAGCTCGGCCGGTGTGGTG
>Ga0247830_10001131_pt1 | contig 10772 bp, 11 predicted proteins | sample 12C_Control_Day5_FD_207766 | JGI IMG/M metagenome (GOLD analysis project Ga0247830, IMG submission 207766) | Soil microbial communities from agricultural site in Penn Yan, New York, United States - 12C_Control_Day5 | ecosystem: Environmental > Terrestrial > Soil > Agricultural land | place...
TCTTGTTCAAGACGGACGGGAAACTGTAACCGCAACCCACAGTGTCTTGAACTTAGCCGTTAGACGCGGTGTAACCGAGAGACAACTTGGAAACGTCAATCGAAATGTAACCGGTGGGGTATTTGTTCCCAATCAAGACGCTGGTAAATCTGTAACCGACTGATCGACTGTCTTGATTTACGTCGCTGATTCACCCGTAACCGAAAGTGCTAGTGACGATTGAAATTATGTAACCGGGAGGGATGGTGTCAACAACTTAGACGATTACGCACCTGTAACCGATAACGACCGTGTTTTGAACCTTGACGATTGTGGTACTGTAACCCTAAGCTCAAATGTTTTGAGACTAGACGCGAGATCAAGTGTAACCGAATGTGATAATGTCACTAACTGAAAGGGAGACTAGCAATGGCAACTAAGCCGAATGTGCCTGCGATTTGCAAGGAGCTTCAGAGACTTCAGCGGCATCGCGTGATTACGATGAAGAGCCGGAACATGCAAGCTACCCGCCTCCAAGCGGTAGTTGCTGGTACGCTGGGATACTCCTCTGGCTTAGAGGATAAGCAGCGGACGAAGCTGTTTGCGGAAGCGGCGGCTTTGATTAAGAGTGTCAACGACGGTGGAGCCGACCACGACTTGAAGGGAATCATCCTTGTTACCATGCAAGGTATCGAAGCCTTTCAGGGAGTGATGAGTTCCGTCGAGAAGGAGCAAGTGAAGATGGCAAGGCAGCTTCCCGTAGCCAAGTGGGTAGAAGACCCCAAGCAACGGGGATTCGGTATGCTGTCTCTTGCTACGATCGTTGGTGAGTGCGGAGACTTGAGTAACTACTCAGGTCCGGCGAAGGTCTGGAGACGGATGGGACTATTCGCCTACACGAAAGACGGTGAGACCCTTATGGGGTCTACCTGGAAGTCGAGGGCAGGCGGCAAGCGTGGTACGAAGCTCTCGTCCGAGGAATGGGAGGACTTCGGCTACTCTCCACGACGGCGTAGCATCGCGTTCCTCATCGGAGAGAACATCGTGAAGAGTGGGCAAGGTACATACTACCGCGAACGGTATGAGACGAAGAAGGCGGAGTTAAAGCAGCTTCATCCCAACTACTCCGACATGCGGTGTCATCGGCATGGGATGCTCGTTGCTACGAAGACCCTGCTCAAGCACCTGTGGATGGATTGGAACGACTATCCGCCGATGCCAAAGTATTGACGATGCAGGACGTGTAACCGACTGGCGAAATGTCTTGAATAAAGACGTTCCGTAATGTGTAACCGAATACGGGATTGTCTTAAACTTGAGACGAAAGATTTGAGTGTAACCGGTACAGGTACTGTTGAGACGCAAACCGTGGTGTAACCCATACGAAGATTGTCTTGAATCCTGACGTAGTTGGTAATGTAACCGAGTCGGCGTCTGTCTTACGCGATCCAGCGTGTAACCGATGCGCACTTTGTTTGACGGGTTTCGTAGTGTATCCGAATGTCTGTTTGTTAGACGAACGACTGATTGCAACCGCAGAAACTGGTGTCTTGAGTGGCCAGGTAGGCAAACGGCAAAGCCGCTTGACTTAAAATCAAGTGCATGTGGGTTCGACTCCCACTCTGGCTAATGTACGACCGTGTTGGATCGCAGCCGTTTGTTAGTTCCCAAAGGGAAGGGAGAGTCCATTTTATGTATCGGAGTGTTGGCTATGTCTCAGTTCGTGGTAGTCCGGCTCAAATCAGGGGGACTTGTGTCGATCAATATCCCGGCGATTTCTTACATCGCTGAGAGCGAGATCGTTATGAGGAATGGGATTACCCTGCTCATAACGGAACAGGTCTACGATCGGTTAAACCAGGAACTACGGAAAACGAAAGCCGCTCAGTTCCTCAACCTGATTGAAAGTAAGAAGAACGGGAGGATGACTCCCAACTAGCCTTTGGAGCCTATACAATGAGCATTGCCGATAAACTAAAGGGTGTTAAACTTCCGCAATCGAAGAAGCGGAACACCCCGCTGTGGAAGGGGCCGACTGAGGACGGGATTACTCAGTCGCTCCTTTCGCGTTTTCTCGTGTGTCGTGAGAGATTCCGGCTGAAGGTCATCGAAGGCCTCGCTCCGGAGGACCGGTTTAGCCACTACCGCGAATACGGAGATATGTGGCATGTATGTGAGGAGGACTTAGCCAAAACAGAAGTGCTAGGTAAGTCTTGGCTAGGAGCGTTGAAGGACTACTGCCAAGGTCTTTGTAGGCAGTATCCTACAGAACAGGAGAAGGTGGATCATTGGTACAACGTCTGCAAGGTACAGTTTCCTCTGTACGTTGATTACTGGAAGCAGCATCCAGATGTAAAAGAACGTATCCCACTGCTACAAGAGCAAGTCTTCAACGTACCGTACCAGCTTCCTTCCGGTAGAATCGTTCGCTTACGCGGTAAGTGGGACTCTGTTGATCTAATAGGCAAAAGGAACGGTGGAATCTATCTTCAAGAAAACAAATCAAAGGGAGACATCTACGAAGAGCAGCTCAAGCGGCAACTCCGATTCGACCTACAGACGATGCTGTATCTAGTTGCTCTCCACGAGTACCAGTATCCTACGGAGAAGTTGCTGAAGGAAGGGCAGGAAGCTGAAGGACCAGAAGAGTTCAACGACCACAAAATCCTCGGTGTGCGCTATAACGTCATACGCCGTCCGCTTAGCGGTGGCAAAGGTTCGATACGCCGTCACCAGCCGTCGAAAAGCAACCCCCAGGGAGAATCCAAAGCAGACTTCTACGCTCGGGTAGCACAATATATCAAGGATGAGCCGGAGTTCTTCTTCATGCGGTGGAAGGTAGAAATCTCCGATGCTGATATCGACAAGTTCAAGCGGGAGTTTCTCAACCCAGTCTTGGAGCAGCTATGCGACTGGTACGAGTGGATTGTAAGTGTCCCGAAGGAGAACCTATGGGACCACCCCGAAGGTATTCACTCGAGGCATCCCTATGGAGTGTACAATGTTCTTGATGAAGGCGGCTCGTCGGACTTCGATGAGTATATGGACAACGGGTCCATGATCGGCCTGCGACAGGTAGAATCTTTGTTCGGAGAACTTCAGTGATTAGTCTAATATGCTGCGGAAGGTTATTAGCCATAGTAGGGGATGGCTTACCAGTCATTACCGTATTCCAGTGTCTTAACTGCAACCGAAGTCTGACAGTAAGGAGACAAGATGCCAGTAATCAAGAAGCAGTCCCCGACGATTCAGAAGAAATCCTCCCAGATGAGCAGTCTAGTTGACCGGATCCGCCCGGTATCGGAGGGTCTCACTAAGGACAGGATGCTCATCTACGGGGTTAGCGGGACGGGTAAGACTAGGTTGGCTTGTACCTATCCAAAGCCAATGCTGCTGATTGGGGTGGAGGATGGTCGGCGATCCGTCTCGAATAGTAAGGACGTTGAGTTTATTAAGCTGAACGAAGTGGACGACGTTAGGCTCTTACTGGAACTCATCCGAGAATCGGAGAAATACGAAACAGTTTGTCTCGATACAGCGACCAGCTTCCAGGCTCTCACGCTCAAGGAAGTGTTAGGCTTGGAGGAGTTACCGGCGCAAAAGGCTTGGGGGATGGCTAGTCAGCAACAGTATGGTCAGTCCTCCCTCCAGACTAAGGAATGCTTGAGACACCTATTGCGGTTAGCCGAAGACAATATTTGTCATGTCGTCATTACGGCCCAAGAAAGATCGTTTGGTAATAGGGACGGCGGCGAAGATATAGACGATGAAATTATGGTGGGTAGAATAATGGCCTCCTTGACGAATTCCGTCGTTGGTTGGCTGAACCCAGAATGCGACTTTATTTGTCAGACGTTTAAGCGGCAAAAGGTGGTTAAAAGGACCGTTACAATAGGCTCCGGTCCAAAAGCCAAAACCAAAACAATGGAACAGAAAACCAGTGAAGTGGAGTATTGCTTACGTTCAGGTCCGCACCCAACCTACGTTACAAAGTTTCGCCAGCCCGAGGGGATCATACTCCCGGATGTGATCGTCAATCCAACCTATCCCAAGTTGGTAGAGATCCAAGGATGAACCGGTTTAGTGCAAGGAGGTGTCAGTGTTAGTCTTGACCCGTAAGTCGAATGAGTCCATTGTGATCAACGGCAACATCACCGTGACCGTTGTAGAAATCAGAGGTGACAAGGTCCGACTAGGGATCGCGTGTCCCAAGGAGATTCCAATTCATAGGCAAGAGATTCATGACCTCATCGTTCGTGAGAAGGCTGAGGGTAGCGAAGGGAAGAGTTCTGAGGGTAAGAGTAGTTCCTTAACCGAAGGAGCCGTCGATGGCTAAGCAGGTGCAGAAGTCCGGATTAACCCAGCGGTACGGCGAGCGTTTGCGTAAGGCACACGAGTCGCACAAAGAAGACGAGACCGAATTCGACACTGGGGGTAGGCTGCCCGCAGGAATCGAGAACGGTACGGCCCAGTTGGTTGAAGCAGGGTTCGGCCAATACAAGAAGGGGGAATGGCAGGGCGAGTACTACTTTCGGGCGGCTGCCGTCGTGGAAACGCCGGAGGAGTACCGAGGCACCCAAACATCCATCATGGAGCCAATCTGTGATACTCCGGGTCGCAAAAGGGCGACGATCGACGATCACGTCAAGCACGTCTACAACTGGCTGCGGCTGTTGGGGGTTGACACCACGGAGCTTGAGTTTGAGGACCTGGAGGATACCGTCAAGGCTCTGAAAGACTCCGATATCAAGATCCGGTATCGGACTTGGAAGGGGGAGAAGGCAACGACGGGTCCCTACGCAGGTCGGGAGCCGCGAGTCCAGGAGGTTTGGTTGGGTGCCATTTCCAGCAATGGTCAGGCAGAATCCGCGACGACCACTACCGATGACGTGGATGATCAGGGGGATGATGACAAAGAGGCAGAACCGGCGAAGAAGTCGGCGGTCTCGGAGGATACCCTGATACGCAACTTGGCTGAAGCGGCCGATGAGGGCGACGTAAAGAGTCAGAAGAAGTTGTCCACGATGGCTAAGCAGGCCGGTATCGATCCGGACGCCGTCGATACGTGGAGCGAGGTGGCTGACCAGATGCTTGGCGGAGCCGAAGCCAGCGATGACGGTGGAGCGGAGGATGAAGTGGTTCCGGAGAAGGGGTCACTCGTCAAGTACAAACCCGCAGGCTCAAAGAAGTCTGTGGAGTGCGAGGTGAGGCTCGTTGACGAAGATGAGAAGACGGTCACCCTCAAGAACCTGGATGACGGTAAGACGTTGTACAAGAACGTGGCATGGGACGAACTCGAAGAGTCTGAGTAAACCCCCCCGACCGGCGTGGTGTTGGATGCGACGATCTTCCTACCTAAATCCACGCCGGTTTCTTTTACTCCTGTAAAAGAACCTAGCTTGCGCGGTTTCTTTATTAACTGGAGCTGCTTCGCAAGAGTGGTGTCTGTCGCTTCGGTGTAGCAATTCGCCCTTGCTTATTTTGGGACCGTAGCACAAAGGTTGTGCGTTCCGCTCATAACGGAAGTGGTGCTGGTTCGAGTCCAGCCGGTCCTATGTACTTAATAGAAGCTGTGCACGGCTGTCTAAGCAGTACGGTTCGACTCGTGGTGTAACTGGATGCGCACGCCGGGTGCGGGGCCTGGAGGAGAAGGTTCGATTCCTTCCAGTCGGAATCCGCATCGACGGATGTGGAGGGCTATAGCTGGTCTGGCCTATAAGAGAGACTGGCCGTTTTCTCAGTCGAAACTGAGAGGGTCTCCCAATGGACCCAGAAGAAGTTGGCTATCTGATCTCGGATAGACACGGGCGGTACTGCGGAATGATCTACGCTGTTAACGTGACAGCGGCAAACATTCTAGGAAACTCAGAGGTCGTAAGTAGTTTGTATACAAGACTACAGCTGGTACGATAACCCAGCACTTGGAGGGGCGGTCGGGCGGAACCGACTACGCACCGTCAGTTTTGAGTCGGCCTCAAACGTATTGCTTACGGTGCGAACCGCGAACCAGGGTTCGATTCCCTGGACCTCCGCTAAATTATTTAGCTTCAACCCGAACCTTTTACGCCGTAAACTCGACTAAGGGGTGGGCTTATAATTTGGGGTAGAAGTTTCCTGATTTTCGCGTCCTTGTAGTGTAATAGTAGCACGCCGGTATAATGGCGGATCGTCATCAACTTGCTCTCCTGTAGAGCCGACGACAATTCGTTATCGCGGAGCCGGTAGACCATGTGCGAATCATGGCGGGACGACTGTGATAGACGTAGTGTAATGGTTTAGCACACTAAACGCGGATTGCTGCAACTTGCTTAGCAATGAGCCGATAGTGATTCGTTATCCACTTGTAATGGAGTAGACTGGGTTCGATTCCCAGCGTCTATCTTTGACTGAGCCGTTGGATTAGGGTTATCTTGTTGTGGATGTGCCCCTAGTCTATTTCTTGTTCAGTCATTAAACTACGTGAGCCGAACGACCGTGGGTTATCTTTCCACGATGTGTCCTACGGTCAATTCTCTTGTTCACGTTTGACTTTGGTGAGCCGACTGCTTTGGTGTAACCGACCGATAACTTGGCTACCAAACTAGATGAGCCGAACGCTCGTAGGTTATCACTTTTGGTGTCGAAACCCTACGGACATTAACTTGCTCATCTTTATGCTGGGAGAAGCCAGTACGGCTACTGGCCGGTAGATGCTTCGGTGTCTGCCGTTATGAGCTACCGTCGTTCAACAATCTTGCTCACTTAGTGAGCCGTAGATCAACGGTTATCTATGATTTGGTTCGACTCCAACTCCCAGCTTGCTGAGGGTCGTGAGCAATGGTGTAATCGAAGAGATAATTGACCTCAGCTAATGTGTCGAGTAAGAGTCTCTCTTTTGTAGGAGCAGTGTTTATGTTGTAGATACCTGATACTCACGTGTACGTTGTGGTTCGAGGAGATTTGTCTCCCGCCCAACAAGCGGTCCAAGCGGCTCATGCCGCGATTGCCGCTACCAGAGACTTTATGCCTGAGTCTCTAATCCATCCTTCTCTCGTGTTGCTTACTGTATCGGATCAAGCAGCACTTGAGAAAGCCAGTAGTGAATGCTTAGGTCGTGGAATCGCTTGCTCAATGTTTCACGAAGACGATATGGACGGTGAACCTACGGCATTCGCTACTAGACCGGTATGGAAGCCGGAACGAAAGGTTGTCCGCAAGGCGTTGAAGAATGCCAAGTTATTTGGCGGGGTAGCTCAGTGAAAGAGCATCCACCTTAGACGTGGAAGGTCGGGGGTTCAAGTCCCTCCCCCGCCGCCAGGGGTTTGTAGCACAATTGGTAGTGCAGCTGAATCTAACTCAGCCGGTTGTCGGTTCGAGTCCGACCAAACCCTATGCGAGCCGGAGATTTGAGTTACCGACTGCCTGGGCCTTGAGTCTGGGTGTAGCAATAACACTCGAAAGAGTGCAAGACTCAGATTGATACTTGCTCGCTTTGTTTCTCTAACGTAGGAGTCGCAGCCATGAGTTACGCGAAGCACTTCTCCACTCGGAAGACGCCTCAGAGCGAGGCAATTCCTGGTTCAACACAAGTACCGAACTCCGCTGGTGGATTCGCTTGGGCCGTAGATGACTGGACGCGGCTAGACCGCTTTTTGATCCTCGGCAACGAAGGCGGCAGCTACTATGCCACAGAGAAGAAGCTCACGGTAGAGAATGCCGGCTGTGTGATCCGCTGCTTCAAGGAGAATCCGGTACGTACCCTCCAGACGATTACGGAGATCAGTGTCCAAGGTCGCGCACCAAAGAACGATCCGGCCATCTTCGCATTGGCTATCTGCTTCGGTGAAGCCGCGAAGCTTCAAGTCACGTCATCTGCAAGCTTCAACCTTGCGGAGGCTCTTCAGAGCGTCTGCCGTATCGGTACTCACTTGTTCCAGTTCGTTGAGGCCGTCCAGAACTTCCGTGGCTGGGGCCGGAGTCTCAAGACTGCCGTAGCCAAGTGGTATCTCGACAAGGACGAGAAGGACTTGGCGTACCAGCTTGTGAAGTACCAGCAGCGGAACGGCTGGTCCCACAAGGACGTGCTGCGGCTTTGCTCGCCGAAAGCTAACAACTCGGCTACGCTGCGTTGGGCAATCGGTGCTGGAGTCGGAGAACGTGAAGTCAAGCGTCTCAAGACTGTCAACGGCAAGAAGGAACTGATCCGTACCGACAAGTATGTTGGAGTTTCTGGCTATCAAGAGATCATTACTGCATTCGAGATAGCAAAGACTTCTGATGTCAACGGAGTCTGCAAGCTAATCCGCGACTACGATCTGCCTCGTGAAGCTGTTCCAACGGAGATGCTCACAAAGCCGGAAGTCTGGGAGGCGTTGCTCCAGAAGATGCCGATGGGGGCGTTGATCCGCAATCTCGCTACGATGACTCGCGTCGGCTTGCTGGCTCCGATGTCGAGCGGCACGGCGACGGCACTCGCGAAGATTGGCAGCCAGAAGGAACTCAACAAGGCCCGCGTCCATCCGGTAGGCATCCTCTCCGCTTTACTGACGTACAAGAGCGGTAAGAGCGTCCGTGGCTCCAACACTTGGACTCCGGTTGCTCAGATTGTTGACGCTCTCGACGGAGCTTTCTACAAGTCGTTCGGAACGGTAGTACCGACGAACAAGCGACACATGCTTGCTCTCGACGTTTCCGGTTCGATGGGCAGCCGCACGGTTGCTGGAGTGCCGGGGCTAACTCCGCGAGTCGGTTCATGTGCGATGGCGATGGTTACGGCAGTGGTCGAGCCGAACCACTGCTTCGTCGCTTTCACGAGCGGCGGTTGGCAAGCAGCATCCAGAGTAGGTCCGAGTATGTTCGCTTCTGGTGGTTATAGCAACTGCATCACGCCGTTGACGATCTCGCCTCGCCAGCGACTCGATGACGTATGCCGGGAAACGGAGAAGCTCCCGATGGGTGGAACCGACTGTGCCCTGCCGATGCTCTACGCAATGGACCAGAAGATTCCGGTAGACGTATTCAGTATCTATACGGACTCTGAAACCTGGCACGGCAGGATTCACCCGTCGCAGGCACTCCAAGAGTACCGCCAGAAGATGGGTATCCCCTCCAAGCTTGTCGTCGTCGGTATGGTCTCGAACGGATTCACGATTGCCGATCCCAACGACGCAGGCATGATCGACGTAGTAGGTTTCGACACTGCTACGCCGCAAGTGATCTCTGATTTCTCGGTAGGCTGAGCCACCAACGGAATGATCAACCTCAGATCACCGAGAAATTAGGTAGTGCGTGTCACGTAGGCAGAGCTACGTATCCAATCATGGAAGTTTACCAATCCCTTCCGTGAACTGCTTGGACAATGAACCGGTTGTCGCAGGCCGGACGCACTAATCTCTGTTTTGACGGGGCAGAGAGGTTCAGTAGATACGTCTCAATGTGGCTGGAGCGGCCCTTCTTCCGAGAGGGCGGTTAGTGGGTTCGACTCCCACCTACTGGATACGGGGTAAGCACGGAAGTTAGTGCGACGTGGTTTGGGGCCATGTATAGGGACTGGTTCGACTCCAGCTACCCCGATTTGATTTAGTCGTTGTTTGAAGGGAGACTGACAATGGACTACCCATTGATAGGCTACTTGGTAGGAGTCTTTATCTTCGTGATCGGCGGCTGGACTACAACCGAGATACTAAGGCAGACAGGTAGAGAACATTTACTAAACACAGATAGGGTCGATGACTATATGCCTATCTTCTTCCTTGCGGTGGCTTGGCCTTTTGTTCTCGCTGGTGGTCTAGTAGCTGCTATCGCTCTCGCTCTCGTTCACTTCTGCCGCTGGTATGCAAGTGCCCTGCTCTCAAGCTTCTCCGCTGGCAAGTCTATTGCTCGACGTTTCAATGAAGTGTCTGACTAGAAAGTTCTACGCTCGCTTATACGGCACGATCTAACCGGGACGAGTAGAAACGCCTTCCCCGGTAGATAGTCGATCCTAGGGCCTTGTAGCGGCCTTAAACAGCCTTCTAATCTCTAACCGGAAAGGGCGAATACGTGGAGAAGCATTTCGTTACGTTCTACAGTCCTGGAACCTTTGTACCTGAGGAAACAACGAAGCCGATCGAGAGTTGGGACGTTCCAACCGCAATCCGAATGTCCAAAGGAATCACGGAACGACACAGTGCGGTTCCGTTTGGGTTCCGGTTCACGACTCGCGGACGTACTGAAGAGGACTTGGACAGCAAGGTAGTCGCCCGTAGTCCGATGTACTACCTCGGCGGTAAGATTGAGACGCTTGCCGACGTTGAAGCCCGCAACGACCCAAGCGAAACGATCCTACGTCAGAACATGGAGTTTAACAAAATCGAGCGGGTGATCGTGAATACTAATTCGTGGAAGCATACTGCCGAGTTCCATGAGGGCGACATTCTACTTAGTGAGGAAGTTCTAGCGAAGGAGACTGCTAGTGTACCAAGCGAAGTGTAAGGAATGCGTTAAGTGCGGACGGCTCAACCGCTACGAGTCCAGACGGTGCAGCAAGTGCGACGGTCACTCCTGCTTCACCATGAGTTTCCAAGTCGAATACGAGACAGATGAGGAGTTAGATGGCTACCTAGCCGGTAAGGACTTCAAGCACGCCGTTGTTGATCCCAACGCTCCTGTAAAGGTCGAGACTCCCGCTGGGGTGGAGACGCCTTGGCCGACGCTCGTTCCCGTCTTAGCTGAACCTATCTCCAATACGTTTGAAACCGTTCCCTCCAAGATTGAGGAACCTGGTGGCTTGATGGCCATTAACCCAGAGCTTCTGGCGAAATTGGAAGCTGGAC
>Ga0247830_10001133_pt1 | contig 10767 bp, 15 predicted proteins | sample 12C_Control_Day5_FD_207766 | JGI IMG/M metagenome (GOLD analysis project Ga0247830, IMG submission 207766) | Soil microbial communities from agricultural site in Penn Yan, New York, United States - 12C_Control_Day5 | ecosystem: Environmental > Terrestrial > Soil > Agricultural land | place...
AGGCCGCGCATTGGGAGACGATCACCCGGCAGGCGATCCACGTAGCGGCCAAGCATGCAGGCTCTCTGCCCGGCCACATCGAGCGGCTGGCCTCAGAACTCGGCAAGCCGCAGCAGAACTGGCGCGAGATACTGCGCCGGTTCGTCGATCAGAGCGCCACCTTCGACTACTCGTTCAAGCAGCCTGACCGGCGCTTCGGTCACACCGACTACATCCTGCCCGGTCAGGTCAGCGACGGCACCCACCACGTCTTGATCGCGGTGGACACGTCAGGCTCCATCAATGACACGGCGCTGAGCCGTTTCCGCACCGAGGCGCAGGCGCTCTTGGACGAAGGCGCGGTGGACAAGATCACGGTCATCGACTGTGACGCCAAGATCAACACCGTGGCCGAGTTCGAATCCGGCGACCTGATCAAGATGGTCAACAACGGCGGTGGCGGAACGTCCTTCAAGCCGGTGTGGGAATGGCTGGACAAGAACCCGAACGACGCGGCAGCGGTGGTCTATTTCACCGACCTCGAACCGTGTGACGGCTTCGGGAACGAACCCGCGCTGCCGGTGCTGTGGGCGGCATACGCGAACAGCTACAGCGGCCCCGCCGAACTGCGTCAGCGCATGAAGACGGTGCCCTTTGGCGAGTGCATCGAGATCAGGGATTAACAAGCGAGCGAATTGGGGAGAAGTCCGATGAACGACATGATGAAAGAGTTGGAGCGGATCGAGCGCCTGACCGAAGGCTACCGCGCCAAGCGCGCGCCGAAGGAAAACAAGCTCACCCTCACCATGAACCCCGGCACACCGATGACGTGCAAGGAGTTCGACGCGGGCCTGAACCGTGACGGCGAGATGGTGAAGTTCTGCGTGGCCGACTTTGTGAACACGGCGGGCTACATCCTGTCATGGCGCGAGACGCAGAAGGTCATCATAGGCAGCTTTGGAGACGTGTGGCCCCAAGGTCAGCCGCGCCGCCGTCAGTTCACGGCGACGAAGTCCCGCGCCGTGGCGCTCAGGATAGCTGAGAGCCGGGCGACCAAGTTCAAGGCCAGAGTGGCGAAGCTGAAGGCGGCGAGAGACGCCAAGAAAGGTGGTGTGAAATGAACCTGACCAGCCCGTTCGCAGGCGCGCGCTACCATCAGGGTGTCACGCGCAAGCACCGGCCCCTGATTTGGGAGAACATGCTGGGCACGGTCTACGCCCGCAGCCCCGAGGGGGTGACGCAGTATTTCGACTACGACTACGCCGAGGCTCACGCCTATGCGGGCACGGCGGGGTGCGAGGATTTGAGGGTGAGCCGCGCGCGCTACGCGACCACCGACATCCGCGCCCGGCAACTGGTTCTCTATGGCGTCAGGAAGGAAGGGTGATGAAGAAGCTGTGGGTGCTGATCAACTGGGATCCGTCAGGCGACGGAGCCGCAACTGCCGGGGGCGTGTTCTCGTCTCTGGAAAAGGCCGAGGCCCACTTGGGCGACAACGACTGGATCGTAGAGTTTGTTTTGGACGTAGCAACCCTGAAGGTAGGAGGATGAAATGACGGACACTGCCAAAACCACGACGAAGAAGCCCGCCGCGAAGAAGCCTGTCACCGCGAAGGTGCCGAAGCCGAAGGCGGCAAAGCCGAAGACCGGGAAGAAGTTGGAGGGGCTGTCACGCGCCCGCGCGATGGCACGCAAGCGCGGCTATCACGTCCGCACCGACCGGCACAACCCCGGCCAGTTCTCGCTGATCACCGACACCGTGCTGGCCGAGGGCAGCGTGGCGGCGCTGATCGAGTTCATGAAGGGCGGCGACGAGGAACCCGCCGCACCTGAGCCGGTGAGTGGGGAATACAACGACAGCCCCGCTATCGGCTAGCACCTCAGGGGGTCGGGCTCAGGCCCGGCCCCTTCTCCTTGCCTGCCAGCCCCCGGCCCTCAGGATGACCGTACAGCCCGGCCCGGCTTTCCCGGTGGTCACCACCGCCCGGCCCGGTCAGGCCCCCTACGGGCCTCTGGTGGGGCTCTAGGGGCCGGGGCTAGGCGTAGCAAGGGCTTTGCCCTGTGGGGCGCGTCCAGCCCCGGCCAGCGCGCCAAATGGCGCGGGGCGTGTCAGGGTAGCCCGGCCCGGTGACCGGCCCCACGGCCCTCTTGACGGTCTGACAGGGAAGGCCCATCTTGGGCCTCATGCGCTACGGCTGAATGCCCCACTCTCAAGGTCAAGGTTAAGAGCCTCGCCGCCGAGGCCCTGATCATACGCATCGAGGAACGCAAGCATTGCGGCTCGGTGCGCGCCACTCTCCACAATCACCGCGTTCATGAAGTCCGCGACGAAGCACGCGCGTCTCTGCTCGCCTACGGGTTCTTGCGCGGCAGACGCCGGGCGCAGATCGAGCTCAACCCCGACACCACTCACGCACGCTACCGCCGCGCTTTGCTGCGCGCCGAGCGCATCGCAGAAAAGTTCAGCGGTCAGGACGTGCGTGAGATCCGCCAGTGTTGGGCCGAATGGATAAGCGGGGGTAGCTGAGAGGCTTAGCAGACGGCTTTCAATCCGTCGCACGTTGGTTCGAATCCAACCCCCCGCACCATTATGGCTTGGTCTGGTCCTTCGGGACGAACTCACCCTCTACGCATACGCCGTTCACGCGCGGGCACTCCTGCTCTAGGCCGCGCGCCTGAGGCGCAACCTTTGTCACCGCCGCGCAGATGGCAGTGGCCACTGCGGTCACGCCGGTCACGGCGGGGTTGCCAGCAGAGAGGATCGCCGCCACGCTTGATGCTGTAGGCAGGAACCCGCACGCCTTCACGGCGGCAGCCTGCACGTCCTTCACTTGCGAATCGAGAGAGCCGGTGCCGCAGCCCAACAGGAGCAGCGGCAGCAGCATGATGATCAGTCGTATCATAGTGGTCTCCTTTCCTGCTAGACGCCGCGACCGAAGCCTTTGGTGATGGCGCTTGAGAAATCAAAGTCCGCCTTGCTCGGCTTGCCCTGCGCGTCTTTCACCTTGGGAGGGATGACAGCCCCATCAGGTGCAACGCCGACCTGTTCCATCCGAGCCGCGATCATCTTGAGCAAGTTCTCTGTGGTTTGCGCGGCCTCGTCAATCAGGACCGGTGCCTGATCGACCGCATACTGCGCGGCGCGCGCCAGCAGTTGATAGCCAACGTCTACCGTCACCCGCTTGCCAGTGACCGCACCCTTCGTCTGCGCGATGGCGCTCAGCACGGCTTTCTCTAGCACTTGGTTCACGCGGTTCTGTGCCGCCTGACCGGCGAACATTCGCACCCAACTCGGAACATAGGCGCTCACGACATAGGCGCTGGCGGCTGACAGAACCAGCAGGATTATTTCCTGAAGGCCGTTCAGCCAGCGTATCACCCACTCACCCCACGGCACTACGACTTCGGCTGCGGGCGGCGGTTCCTGCGCGAGCGCGGGTACGAGAAGCGCGAGCAGGATGAGCGTGGTCAGCATGAGCCTATTCATCGGGTATCTCCTTATCCAAGTTCGCGGCCAGCGCGTTCCGCTTGTCAGCGTGCGGGATGGAGGGACGCCAGAACTTCAGCGCCGTTTTCATGGCGTCCTTCAGCGTGGTCGCCGCCTCTAGTTGCTTGCCTATGCCCTTCTCTGTCCCGCGCAGTTCCTGATCCATATACCGGACTTGCGTCTCAGGGTCATCCCAAGGCGTGCCGCGTTCGGCGGCTAACTCGAGCAAGCCTTGATAGCGACCGTGCCTGTCGTTCCACTGAGAAGCGCCGTGGCTGTGGAACTTGCCGTCACGGCCCTTGTCACCGTGCGCGTCCCACTTGATCGCCTTCGCCCCGCCGCCGCTCTCCCACTGCATGTTCGCTGTGAGCGCAATGGACGTCAGCCGTGACCAGCCCAAATCCCGGAACCGTTGATAGGTCCATCTCGGCGTGCCCTTGTTGGGATCCGCCGCTGGCTTCGCCAACTCATCGGTCGTCGCCTTGTCAGGAGCGCCTGTCTCGGGAAGGCCCTTCGCCTTCTGAAATGCCGTCAGCGCCGCGCGTGTTTTCTTGCCGAGGATGCCGTCTACCGGGCCGGGGTTGTGACCGTGCTTGTTGAGCGCGGTCTGCACGTCAGAGAGGGTCCAGCCCTTGCCCGCTGCCGGTGCCTTCGGCGTGGCCGCGCGCGGCTCTAATTGTATGTGCCCCCAATCTCGCGTCTTCCAGTCGATGCCCGCGACGATGCCGACGCCTAGCTCTTTCGCCGCCGCCTTAAATGCGTTGGCAATCGGCGGGTAGAACTTCGTGTCCCAATTTATCTTGTTGTTGACCAGCGCCGCGAAGTCGATGGCGTTGCCGCCGATGTGCTTAGAGTTCTTCGTCCACGTCACGATATTGCCGGGCCTCGTGCGGCCCTGCGCGTAGAGCGCGTTCTGCTCGGCCTGCGTGCGATTGCCCTGCACGATCTGGAACGCCTGCTTGGTGAGTTCGGCGGCACGCCGCACGACACTCACCAAGTCAGGCTTCACACGCGCCAGCTTCTTCTCGGAAGCAGCGTTCAGTTGCATCTACATGCCCGCCGCATGAACTTCGTCGTCAGCGTCGGTGTTGCGAGCCACCGCAGCCGACAGCTTGGCGGTATTGGTTTCGATGGTCGTCCGCAATTCCTCTAGCTTAACCGGATCGTTCCCGGCTTCCGCTAACTGGCGGGCGATGTCATCGAGCAGCGCGGTCACGCCCTCGATCACGGTGGTCTGCTTCTGCACGCTGTCTCTCAGTTCGTCAAACTTCGCCATTTCGGCTTCTCCTTCTGCGGTTAAAAACTTTGTCAGCACGCGCAACATACGATCGATGCGGTCAAAGCGCATGTTTAGATAGTCTCTGTCGTATTTTGTGAACATAGTTCACCGCTTCTCTGGCATGTCGATATGGATGCCGTGGATCACTTGCTCAACCGTCTCTAACACTTGCTGCTTCGCACCGCTGGAAAATACGATGGTCGCTTTGCCATGCTCCCCCGGCAAGCTAGACCGCACGAACGCGACGGCGTGCGGGTTGACGTAGATCGGTGTGCCATCGGGCCGCGTGAACTTGACGCCGCTGCCCTTGGGATCGGAATACGTTTCCGGCGTAGGCTGCTGCGCTACTGCCGGGGACACGCCTAGCAGACAGGCAATGAGTAGCAACGTGATCATATCCTGTCCTCATGAGAGATACCCCATCGTCTGCATGACCTCTCGGTGGTCACCCTCAATCCTGTCAGCCTGCTCCTTGCTCAGCACGTCCTTCCAGCCACCGGCTTTTCCGCTGTTGAAGAAGCGGTCGCCGTGCTTGCGCTCCTTGAAGCCGAACCGATCCTCTTGCTCGCGCATCTTCTCGAACGTGGTGGCCGCACACGCGCGCGCGAACGATTGCTGGTGAAGCTGATACTCCAAAAACTTGAGGACGCCGAGGAAGTGTTCGCCCGGCCTTTCCAGCACGTCCTCATAGCGGAACACCAGCCGGTTCACGTCAGCGTCAAGCCATGACCTGACGTGCGATGACCACGAGCTGAGCAGTTGAAAGATCGGGTTGCCGCTGTCGGCTAGGGCATGCCGCTCATTCGCCATCGCCTCTATCATCTCGTCTACAGACTTTCCGCAGTGCTTCGCGTAGCTCACCGCCACGTCACGCGGGTCGCGCACAATGTAGATGGCCCCGTTGGTGATCGGTGGCGGGATGGTGTTGATGTCCGCGCGAAACATCGAGTGCGTCTTCACCACGAACGGAACCTGCGGGTTATTGTAGAACGCCGTCATGTGCAGCAGCGCCGCTGGCCGCAGCATTGTCATTTCGTCCGGTGTCAAGGCGGTGATCGGGCGCGGGCTGACCACCTGATAGAAGTAGTTCACCAGATCGCCAATGCCGAGGTCCATCGCGTTGATGTTGAGCGCACCGCCTTTGATGTAGGCGTTCAGGAACGCGCGAACCCAAGTGTTCCCTGACTTCGGATAACTCGCGAGCCACCAGATTTTCTCACGGCGGATGGCGTAGTCCTCGAACTCAGGGTTGGGGAACTTTACTACTGACCCGGCTTGCTCGGCCATGCGCCCTCGCCGTCAATGCTGCCGTCTCTTATGTTGACCTTCTTGCCTGCATCCACCGCCGCACTCAGCGCCTCAGCCCTAGCGTCCACGGTCTTGATCCACGCCCGCGCCTGCCGGGCCTTGACCTCCTTTGGCGTCAGGTCACCGGGAGCTTTGCCAGCAGCCTCAGCCAAGGTGGAGGCTAGGTCCATCTGCCGGGCAGCGGGAACGAGCCCTGAAACCACATGATACGCGGCCCGCTCTATGCGCTTTTTCTGACGGCGAGGACGTTCCGTTGCAGCCAGTTGTTTGTGTTCGGCCTGCGCCTGTTCTTGCTCTGGCGTCAGGTCAACCAACCGGCCCTTGCCGGTGTCGTCAACGACCCACTTTTTCCCGGCCATTATGGTTCTCCGTAGAGCGTATAGCGCATGTTGGAAATACCATCCGCGTTGAACGCGGAAATCTGCACCGCGTTGTCTACCGCCGCAAGTTCCGAATGAGCGCCACCGCGCACGGTGCTGTGCGACCAGCGGCTCACGCCGAGAACTTGCATTGTGGTGGCCCGCGCCTGACGCGGCTCGTGAATCCACAGCTTGAAGTCCGAGCCATAGAGCGTAGCCACGGTATCATAGGGGATTGAGCCGGTGACATAGAACCCGGTGTAGCCATCCTCCGCCTCACCAAAGAATGTCTCGGCGTCAACCATGAACCCGCCATCGACGTAGTAGCGGTAGGAGTTAGCCGCGTTCCTTACCGTTGCCCCGCCGTCGCTCGAGAGCTGGACATACAGATAATCCGCTGAGGTGGAGTTGCTGATCATTCCGTTGATGTTCAGGCAGAAGTTCCGGTAGCCAGTAGGTAGTTGGATCGTCACGAACAGCGGATCGCCGGTCACGGTCCCTTCCGCCAACTTCACCATCGCGAACGTCTCGATGTCGTCTTGCGTCACGAAATCCGCAATGTCGGCGGGCATTAGGTGATCTTCAGCCAAGTCGGTGATGATCACGCGCGCATCGCCGCTGAGGTTGAGCGGGTTGTCACTGTTGGTGGAGTTGATCACCGTGCGCGTCAGGGTGTTCCCGCCTGAAGACCATGTGCCGGTGCCAACCTCGCGGCTGGTGGCTACGCCGTCAACGTAGTCCGCCTCGATGCCGTAGCTATAGACCGTGCTGTTGACGCCGCCCGCTAGGGCCACGCTGAGGAAACCCTCCACCGGATCGCCTAGCGTCAGCGTGCCGGTGCCGAGTGTCGCGCACGTCACGCGGACAAGATTGAGTAGCGCCATCTGTCTCTCCTATGCCTCGACGTGAACGCCGTCGTTTTCCAGCACGGCCTGAATTTCAATGGTGTCGGTCTTTGGCGAGATGCCGGTGACGAGCGCCAGCCTCGGCTCCCTGCTCGACCGCCCGATAGCAAAGTGTGTCGGCTCCTGTGACTCGCCCAGCGTGATGTTGAAATAGGTGTCGTCATAGTAGGCAGGCGCGTCAAGCAACTGCACCTGATCGGTGAAGGGTGTCGCCTGAATAGACAGCAGCTTGGATGGGCGACCGCGCGTGTCTCTTAGCTGGATCGTCCAACTGAACTCAGCGTCAAGCTCCACGTCCACCGACAGGCGCAACAGCATAGGGGCCTCATCCCACCCGACAACGTCGCCGGAGAACCCCCACTCTGGCAAGTCGTGAGACAGCACGATCAGGTCGCCTTGGCTGGGTATCAATCCTTCTAGCTCTGTCTCGAATGAGACGAACACCCGGCGCAATCTGTTGGCCCTCTCCTGATAGTCCGTTTCCCGCTGCGCCTGATCCTCATTGGTGATGCCGAACAGGCTTTCCCTCGCGCGCTCTGGCTCGCCGCTAAGCACGACAGCCGGTCGCCACACAAGCTCATTGAAGAACTCGCCCTCAATGCCGCTCGCCGTCTCACCGGGGATGGGGAACGCGAACTGCAAGCTGAACGTATTCTGATTGATGTTCGCCAGCGAGAACATGCCGATGGGCACTTCCTGTTCCTGATCGCGATAGAACCTGATCTTGCCGCCTTGCTGAAATGCGCGGGCACGACCGGCCCTCAGGATCTGAGCCAAGCAATCCCAAACGGTAGAGGGATTATCGAACACCGCGTTGAACGTGTCGCCGCGCTCGGTCCAGATAGCGTCAAGTTCTAGCAGCCCGGCAAGGTCAATCTCGTCATCGGTCAGACCTGCCCCGTAGTCCTGATTGCGCAGCATGTCAGCCGCCGCCCACGCGATAGACCGGGTTGCCTGTGGGCTAGACCATTCCTCGCCGTTCCAGATAGGCAGCTTCCGCGTGACGATGGTGTTGATCAGCCGCGACGTGGTGCCGTTCAGTTGGTCGCTGGCCTTGACCCACACCCATAGCAGGGTGACGCCGCCAAATTCCGTAGTGCTGGTGAGGATGCCCTTTAGTCCTTCCCATACGAGCAAGTCAGCGGAACCGGGATCGTCAATGTCAGCCGCGTTGGTTCGCTGCACGCGGACCTCCCACCGCCCTGCATACGGCAAGGCATAGGTGAAGGTGAACCGTTGCGCCGTAGTCGTGGTGGCGGTGAAGTTGAACGTGCCGATGGTAGAGTAGCCGGTGAGCGCGGTGCCCTCGTCGTCGATCTCGCGTGCCGTGATCGTCGCCGTCACCGTCAGCGAAGTCAGGTCGGCCTCGATCAGGCCGCGCGGCAGGGCGAGGTCTACGTTGACCGCCGCGATGGACGTGCCCGGTGGGTTAGCGGGGAACGGGCCGACCGGACCGGCCTCAGCCTCATTGGTCCCGAACAGGGTTTGACCGACAACCTCGCGCGCGGAATAGACATTGGTGGCGAACTCGGTGAACTCCGCATCCGGCTCGACCGTGCCGTAGTCAAGGTCGGTGAAATTGCCGATCTGCGCTTCGCCAATTCTGTATTGCTCTATCTCATACCGCCCCTCACCGATCACGAATAGCTGGTAGAGATATTGCTTGTTGGTTTCGAACTCGGTCCACGGCATCGCGCAATAATCCGGGTAGACTAGATGCCGTCCGTAAATAACAGGGATGACCGCGCCGAGACGCGCCGTGTTGCTCTGCGCGCCAATGCTGTAGGTGGGGCTAGGCCCGGCCACGGCACCCACGCCGATAGAACCACCGCCGCCTGTGCTGCCGCCACCGAGCGTGCCGCCTGATACGTTGCTGACCGCAGCAGCAGAACTCAGCGATGTGGGCTTTGACGGCGGGATGACCGCGTTAAGCAGGAGCGAGCCGCCCGCGATGATGGTAGCGCCGATGATCGCTGACGCCACACCGGCACCAACACCAAGCGCCCCGGCCACTGCAAGCGACAGGCCGCCAGTCGGTAGCGCCAACGCTACCGCCGCGACCACAAGGACGATGCTCAGTATCGTTTTGAGAACATTCTTGGCCCCGCTCTGCACCAAGCAGAAAAACTCCACGAACGAACCGGCGTCTACCCAAGTCGAAGCCCAATCCTTCTGTAGAACGTAGGCCCCGTTCACCTTGGCTATGACCGGACGCGCGGTGGGGTCGATGCCGTAGTAGGCCGCCACGCTGCTTAATGACATTTCGTCAAGGATGACGCCGACTTCGCGCTGGTCAGGATCGAATGGGTTGCGCGTGATGATACACGCTGAAGGCTCAGCACTCCGCGCGGGCAGGCTGCGAAGCGCAGCCATAGCTTCCTGTCCTTGCCTAGAAACGATCTGCATGGCGGTACCACCCGAGCACTCGGAACCCGTTGAATTCCAGAGTGGGCAAATCCATACATACCACGCCCATGCCCTGAGTTGCGTGCAGAACCCGGCCCCGCCCCTCAGGCACCCACACGCCCACATGAACCGGGTGTCTACCCTCTGCCATCAGAGCCACATCAAGCGCCTCTGGCCGGTCTACTGGCCGCCATAGCTGATAGAGCGGGCTGTCCCGAAACGCCGTCAGGACCGCTCTCAGGCTGTCTCGTTCCCTAGCCACAGGCGCGGCGGGGATGTCTATGCCGCCCCGGTCTTTCAGCACTGCGCGGATCAGCCCCCAACAATCGTAGGCGTCAGGTCCGTTCGCGCCGGGCGACCAAGGCTTGCCGAGATAGCCCACGGTCCAGTGCATTCAGAACCCCAAGGAGCGGAACCGCTCAACCGAATAAATCTCGCCGGGGAACCGCTTGTTGCCGTGCGTCGGCAGGACGATGTCGCCCTGCACGGTGAAGCCTGAAATGACCACGTTGGTCAGGTTGAACTTGATCGGGTTCGCCATCTCTGGCCCAACGAGTTCTTGCCCGGTGATGTAAGGCCGATAGGTGACGCGCACGCTCTTGCCGTCCTCGATTGCCAGCAGCAGTTCGCGGCTGACCTCCCGCCCCACGCCATCTATCCGCACCTGTCCTTTGGCCAGCGCCTCGTTCAGAACTGCGGGCAGCGATATGTCGAACGGAAGGTTCACGAATTCCACGATCTCGCCCGCGTTGACAGGAGCACCATGCAAGGACTCGACCTTCGTCACCAAGCGCGAGGCGCTATAGCCGCGCACATAGCCGGTGACCGTTTCCGTTCCCGCCTCGCTGACCGCTGGCTTGTCCCAATAAGACCAATAGGGTGCGGTATCGGATTTCAAGACAGAGGACGTGGCATTGAAGTGGGCCGACACCATCAGCGAGCGACGTGGCGGAATGAGGAAGTCCAAAGGATCGGTCAGCACCTGTTCCCAGCTTGGCAGCGACACGGACGTTGATCCGTTGTTGAACGTAAGCTGCGTCGGCG
>Ga0247830_10001135_pt1 | contig 10763 bp, 8 predicted proteins | sample 12C_Control_Day5_FD_207766 | JGI IMG/M metagenome (GOLD analysis project Ga0247830, IMG submission 207766) | Soil microbial communities from agricultural site in Penn Yan, New York, United States - 12C_Control_Day5 | ecosystem: Environmental > Terrestrial > Soil > Agricultural land | place: USA...
CGAAGCACCACAGCAGGTTCATCGGCTGCAGCGCCACCGCGAAGCCCTGCATCAGGCCGGACAGGATCTCCATCTAGGGAAGCTTGACGCCGAGCGCGAGCGGAAACAGGACATAGAACCCGGCGGCCGCGATGATCATGCTCGCCGGCATCTACTACGGCGCGAAGTACGGCGGCTCCACCACCTCGATCCTGCTCAACGTGCCGGGCGAATCGGCCTCGGTCGCGACCTGCATTGACGGCTACCAGATGGCGCGCAACGGCCGCGCGGGCGCGGCGCTCGGCATCGCCGCGATCGCCTCGTTCATCGCCGGCACGGTCGGGGTGCTGGGGCTGATGCTGATCGCGCCGCCGCTCGCGAGAATGTCGCTCGCCTTCAGCTCGCCCGAGTATTTCGCGCTGATGGCGCTCGGCCTTGCCATGGTGGTGCTGCTCGGCGGCGACTCGATGGTGAAGGCGCTGCTCGCCACGCTGGTCGGGCTATGGCTCGCCGGCATCGGCACCGACCTCTTCAGCCAGACCTCGCGCTTCACCTTCGGCCGGATGGAGCTGCTGTCGGGCATCGACTTCGTGGTGGTGGCGATCGGCGTGTTCGCGATCGGCGAGGTGCTCGCCAACATGCACGAGCGCGGCGGCGCCCCGGCGATCGCGGTACCGAAGGGGCTGCGCAACCTGCTGCCCACCAGGCAGGACCTGAAGGACTCGCGCTTCGCCTTCGCCAACGGCTCGCTGGTTGGTTTCTTCATCGGCGTGCTGCCGGGGGCGGGCTCGACCATCGCCTCGTTCATCTCCTACGGCATCGAGAAAGCGGTGTCGCGCCACCCGGAGAAGTTCGGCCAGGGCGTGGTCGAGGGCGTGGCGGCGCCCGAAGGCGCGAACAACGCCGAGACCGGCGGCGCGCTGATCCCGATGCTGACGCTCGGCATCCCGGGCTCCTCGACCACCGCGGTGCTGCTCGCCGCCCTCGTGCTGTGGGGCTTCAAGCCCGGGCCGCTGTTCATCCCCGAGAACCCGGCGATGTTCTGGGGCCTGGTGGCGAGCATGTATCTCGGCAACGTGATGCTTCTCGTCCTCAACCTTCCTCTGGTGCCGGTGTTCGCGCAGGTGCTGCGCGCGCCCACGTACGTCCTCTACCCGCTGGTCCTTGGCATCTCCGTGGTCGGGGTCTACAGCACTTCCAGCAGCCTGTTCGATGTCTGGCTGCTGGCCGGGTTCGGCCTCGGCGGCTACCTGATGCGGAAGCTCGATTACCCGTCGGCGCCGCTGATCCTCGGCCTGGTGCTGGGCGGCGCGATGGAGCGCGCGCTGCGCCAGTCGCTGATGATGTCGGACGGCAGCCTTTCGATCCTGGTGGCTAGGCCGGTCTCGGCGGTGATGCTATCGTTGGCGCTGCTGATCCTGCTGGTTCCGCTGTTCGGCAAATTCAATGCGTGGCGCCTGAAGGCGCTCAAATAAGACGAGGAGGATGGATGAAGAAGCATCTGCTGTTTGCGCTGCTGGTGGGGTCGTCGACCGCGTTCGCCCAGAGCTTTACCCCCACGCGGCCGATCGAGCTCGTGGTGCATACCGGACCGGGCGGCGGTAGCGACGTGCTCGCGCGCGCCATGGTCATCATGCTGGAGAAGGAGAAGCTGCTGCCGGTGCGCGCGCAGGTCGCGAACAAGCCCGGCGGCGGCGGCGTGGTGGCCGCGGCCTATCTCGCCGAGAAGAAGGGCGAGACGCACACCATCGGCATCTTCACCGGGGTCTGGCTCACCAACCCGCTCACCAGCAACGAGGCCAAGGTGTCCCTGAAGGACCTGACACCGATCGCGCGCCTGCTGCTCGAGCCGGCGGTGATCGCGGTTAAGGCCGACGCGCCCTACAAGACGCTGGCCGACTTCGTCAACGCCGCGAAGCAGAAGCCGGGCGAGCTCAAGCAGTCGGGCGGCTCGATCACCAGCCGCGACAACGTGGTGCGCCAGCAGCTGCAGAAGGCGACCGGCACGCGCTGGCAATTCATCTCGTTCCCGGGCGGCGGCGAGCGCATCGCCGCGCTGCTCGGCGGGCACGTCAACATGATGGTGATCGAGCCGAACGAGGCGGGCGAGCACATCCGCGCCGGCAACATGCGCGTGCTTGCGCAGGTCAACGAGACGCGCCTCTCGGCATTCCCGAACGTGCCGACGCTCAAGGAAGCCGGCTTCAACGTCACGCCGGTGCCGCAGGTGCGTGGCGTCGTCGCGCCGCCGGGCATCCCGCGCGAGAACGTCGCGTACTGGGAAGGCGTATTCAGCAAGCTGAGCCAGACCGAATCGTGGAAGAAATACGTAGCGGACAACCAGTTCGAGAACGCCTATCAGGGCGCCGCCGAGCTGACCAAGTTCTACGAGGAGTTCACCGGCCAGATGCGCGGCATCCTGCAGGAGGCGGGCGTCAAGACCGTTCGCTGAGCGCCCGCGCGAACCAACTCGGCATTGCGCGTCGTCATCGCAGGAGGCGGCCCGGCCGGCATGATGGCCGGACTGCTTCTTGCCCGCGCCGGCGTCGAAACGCTGGTGCTCGAGAAGCACGCCGACTTCCTGCGCGACTTCCGCGGCGACACGCTGCATCCCTCGACGCTGGAAGTGCTCGGCGAGCTCGGCCTGCTCGAGGCGCTGCTCGAGCTGCCGCACGACCGCGTCGCTGAGATCGTGGCGCAATTCGGCGACACGGCGCTCAAGATCGCCGACTTCCGCCACCTGCCGACGCGCTGCAGGTTCATCGCCATGATGCCGCAGTGGGACTTTCTCAATTTCCTGGCGAAGCAGGGCGCGCGTTACCCGGCGTTCCGGTTGCGCATGAATGCCGAAGTAACCGACTTGCTGGTCGACGGGGAGAGGATCTCGGGAGTCAAAGTGGGAAACGAGGAAATCGCCGCCGAGCTGGTGATCGGCGCGGACGGCCGGCATTCGACCGTTCGCGAGCGCGCCGGCCTGCAAGTCGAGAACCGCGGCGCGCCGATCGATGTGCTCTGGTTTCGCCTCTCGCGCGCGCCGGGCGACCCCGAGAACAGCATGGGGCGCTTCGATCCCGGCGCTGCGCTCGTGCTGATCAACCGCCGCGAGTACTGGCAGATGGGCTACGTGATCCCGAAGGGCGCCGCCGATGAGGTGCGCGCTGCGGGATTGCCGGCGTTCCGGGCGATGCTCGCCCGCTTGCTGCCATGGATGGGCGCTCGCCTAGCCGAGCTCGCCGATTGGGAGCAGGTGAAGCTTCTGACCGTCCAGATCGACTGCCTGCGCAGGTGGTGGCGGCCCGGGCTGCTATGCATCGGGGACGCCGCCCACGCCATGTCGCCGGTGGGTGGCGTCGGCATCAACATCGCGATCCAAGATGCTGTTGCGGCAGGGAATTACCTGGCCAAGGGCGACTTCTCGCCAGCCAACCTGGCGCGCATCCAGCGGCGGCGCCGCTGGCCTGCGCGCCTGACCCAGCGGCTGCAGATCGCGGCGCAGGACCGGATCATCGCCCGCGTTCTAAATAGCCGGGCCACCCTGAAAACTCCGTTGTTCTTCCGCCTGCTGAGCCGCTTTGCGTGGTTGCGACGGTTGCCGGGGCGCTTGATCGGAATGGGTGTACGCCCCGAACACATTGCTGCATCGCAACAGGAATAAATAACGTCAGGGAACTGGCGCCGGACGTACGGCAATGTATTATTTCACGCGAATAAGCTTAGCTAAGAGCTAGAGTAGAAACGTTTTCCCGTAGGCGGGAGAGCGCCGAGGCGGGTTGTGTGACCCGCGACAAGACCAGAAACGGCGTTGCCTCCCGAGCACCCACAAGGTGCGGAACTGAAGTCTAGATAAGGGGGAGTTCCCCGCGTGACGGTCGCGGCAACAGGCGCAATCAAGGTGCTCGTCATCGACGACAGCAACACCATTCGTCGAAGCGCCGAGCTATTCCTCCGCCAGGCAGGCTACGAGGTGATCCTCGCCGAGGATGGGTTCGACGCGCTGGCGAAGATCAGCGACCACCAGCCGCAGGTCATCTTCGTCGACATCATGATGCCGAGGCTCGACGGCTACCAGACCTGCGCGCTCATCAAGCAGCACCCGCTTCTCAAGACAACGCCGGTGATCATGCTGTCCAGCAAGGACGGCGTGTTCGACCGCGCCCGTGGCCGGCTCGCCGGCTCCGATCGCTATCTCACCAAGCCGTTCACCAAGGAAGGCCTGGTCGAGGCAGTGATCCAGCACGTGAAACCTTCCAGCGTCTCTTCCTAGAAAGGCCAGCAATGCCCATCAAGAACATCCTGATCGTCGACGACTCTCCCACCGACCGCCAGTTCCTGAGCGATCTGCTGTCGAAAAACGGCTTCAAGGTTTCGACCGCGGAGAACGCCGACGACGCGCTCGCCAAGGCGAAGCAGCTCAAGCCCGACCTCGTCCTGATGGACGTGGTGATGCCGGGTCAGAGCGGCTTCCAGGCCACCCGCGCGCTGAGCAAGGACGAAGCCACCAAGGCCATCCCGGTGATCATCTGCACCAGCAAGTCGCAGGAGACGGACAAGCAGTGGGGCATGAAGCAGGGCGCGCGCGACTACGTGGTCAAGCCCGTGAAAGGGCCCGAGCTGCTCGCCAAGATCGCGGCGCTCGGCTAGCACGAGATGGAAAACGCCCCCGACCGTACGTCGACGCCGCAGCGCCTCTCGCTGCGCGACTACCAGCGCGAGCTGGCGGAGCGCCTGCGTCAGGCCGACAGCACGCGCTCGGCGTCGAAGCTCGGGGTGCAGGTCGGCCGGGAAACCTGGCTGGTCGACCTGGTCGAAGCCGGCGAGGTCATCCCGGTACCGCCAATCACCGCCGTGCCGCTCACTCGTCCCTGGTTCCGGGGCGTAGCCAACGTGCGCGGCAATCTATACAGCGTGGTCGACTTCGCCGCCTTCGTCGGCGTGGGCAGCGTGGAGACGACCGAACGCGCGCGCCTGGTGCTGTTCGGCGAGCGGCTGCGCAGCGCTGCGGCGCTGCTGGTCGATCGTTCGCTCGGCCTGCGCAATCCAGCGCAATTGCGCGCACGGCCGCCGGCGGGAGAGCAGCCGGCCTGGGTGCGCGCCGAATATGACGACGAAGCCGGTGGGCACTGGCGTGAACTGGACGTGCGGCAGCTCGTCCAGCACGAGCAGTTCCTGAATCCCGGCCAATGAAAAAGGGGGAACACGAGATGCTCGCAGCTACGACTCGCAAGTTTGCTTGGATCGCCGCGCTCGGCGCGCTGTTTCCGGCGCTGGCCTGTGCACAGAGCACGCCCGGCGTCTACCCGGACAAGATCCTGATCGGTCAGGCGGCGGTATTTTCCGGCCCGGCCGCGCAGCTGGGAATCCAGATGCGCAACGGCGTCAAGGCCTACTTCGACTTCGTGAACGAGAAAGGCGGCGTGCACGGCCGCAAGCTCGAGCTGATCACCGAAGACGACCGTTACGAGGCGACGGTGGCGCCGCAGGCGAGCAAGAAGCTGATCGAAGAACACAAGGTGTTCGCGCTGGTGGGCTACGTCGGCACGCCGACCGGCGTGCAGCACCTGCCGGTGGTCACCCAGGCCAAGGTGCCGCTGGTGGGCATGTTCACCGGCGCCGAGGCGCTGCGCGTGCCGATGAACCGCTACGTGTTCCACGTGCGCGCCAGCTACTACGACGAGACCGAGAAAATCGTCGAGCAGGTGGTGTCGACCGGCGGCAGGAAGATCTCGGTGTTCTACCAGAACGATGCGTACGGCGAGGCCGGCCGCAAGGGCACCGAGCTCGCGCTCGAGAAGCGCAAGATGAAGATCCATTCGCAGGGCACGGTCGAGCGCAACACGGTCGCGGTGGAGGCGGCGGCGAAGGCGATCCACGCCTCGCAGCCCGACGCCGTGGTGATGGTGAGCGCCTATACGTCGATCGCCGCGTTCGTGCGGCAGATGCAGAAGCTGGGCAGCGGCGCCACCTTCTACAACGTGTCCTTCGTCGGCAGCAAGGCGCTGTCCGACGCGCTTGGCAAGGACGGCATCGGCGTCGCCATCTCCCAGGTGGTGCCGTTCCCCTGGGGCACCGCGGTTCCGGTGGTGAAGGAGTACCAGGCCGCGGCCAAGAAGGCCGGCTTCACCGACTACAACTTCAGCGCGCTCGAGGGCTTCCTCAGCGCCAAGGTGCTGGTGGAAGGCCTCAAGCGCACCGGCAAGGACCTCAACCGCGAAAAATTCGTCGACACCATGGAGAAGATGGACGTCGATCTGGGCGGCTTCCACGTCGCCTATTCGCCCAAGAACCACGCGGGCTCGAAGTTCGTCGACCTGACGATCATCGCGCGCGACGGCAAGTTCCTGCGTTAACTCAGTCACCTCAGCGAGACTCATCATGGCTACCAAACTCGAATCCAAACTGCTCTCCGGAAGATTGCCGCTGCTCGGCAAGCTGTCGAGCGCCCGGCAGCTCCAGATCCTGACTGGAGCCCTGGTGTTCTTCCTGCTGGTCGACGCCGCGGTCGTCTGGTACGACGCGCGGCAGAGTACGTTCGGCACCTTCTATATCGCGACGGTCGGAAAGATCCGCATGCTGTCGCAGCGCCTGGCGAAGGCGGCGCAGCAGGCCTCGCAGGGTAACCTCGAGGCTTTCAAGCAGCTGCGCGAGAGCCGCGACGAGTTTGACGCGCAGATGAAGCTGCTGCTCTCGGGCGGCGAGGCCGGCGGCGTATCGCTGCCCGCGACCTCGGGCGAGGCGCGTCCGGCGCTCGACCGGCTCGACGCCGAGTGGAAGAAGAACGAGAAGAACGCCGCGCTGGTTATCGGCGAAGAGAAGAACCTGATCGGCCTGGGCAACGCGGTGCGCCTGATGAACGAGCGCAACCCGGCGCTGCAGGAACTGGCCGACGAGGTGTCGGCGCTCAGCGTGCAGACCGGCGGCTCGACCCGCCAGAACGCGATCGCCTCGCAGCTCATGATGCTCACGCAGCGCATGGCGAAGAACGCGAACACGATGCTCGCCGAGGCGGTGATCGACCCGGAAGTGTCGTTCCTGCTGGGCAAGGACACCAACACGTTCCGCGACACCCTGCAGGGCTTGCTAGCCGGCAGCGACGCGCTGCGCATCCAGCGCGTGAGCGACGCGGAGCTGCGCGGCAAGCTGGGCGAGATGGAGGGCGCGTTCAAGGAGTACCAGAAGGCGGTGGGCGACATCCTCGGCAGCCAGCAGCGACTGATCGCGGCCAAGCGCGCGACCTTCGATCTGTTCCGCGACAGCGAAACCCTGCTGCGCGCCGCCGAGCAGTTGAACACCGCTTACGAGCGCCAGCTCGAGGGCCGGCGCCTGAACGCGGTGGTACTGGCGGCGGTGTCGCTGCTCGCGCTCGCGTGCTTGCTGCTCATCGGCAAGGTGTACCTCGATGACAGCCGGCGCCGCGCGGAGGAGAGCGAGCTGGTCAACAAGGGCAACCAGGAGGCGATTCAGCGGCTGCTCGACGAGATTACCAACCTGGCGAACGGCGACCTGACGGTGCGCGCGCAGGTGACCGAGCACATGACCGGCGCCATCGCCGACTCGATCAACTACACGATCGACGAGCTGCGCCGACTCGTGGCGGGCATCACCGATGCCTCGCAGCAGGTGACGGCGGCCACCGAGCAGGCGCAGAGCGTCTCCGGCAAGCTGCTCGATGCCGCGCAGAAGCAGGCGACCGAAATTCAGGGCGCGGGCTCGGCGGTGACGCAGATGGCGCAGTCGATGATCGAAGTGTCGAAGAAGGCGGGCGACTCGTCCAAAGTCGCCGAGACCTCGGTGCACGCGGCGCAGAAGGGCGCGCAGGCGGTGCAGAACGCGATCCGCGGCATGAACGACATCCGCAACCAGATCCAGGAAACCTCGAAACGGATTAAGCGCCTGGGCGAGAGCTCGCAGGAGATCGGCGAGATCGTGCAGCTGATCTCGGACATTACCGAGCAGACCAACGTGCTCGCGCTGAACGCTGCGATTCAGGCGGCATCCGCGGGTGAAGCGGGACGCGGCTTCACGGTGGTGGCGGAGGAGGTGCAGCGGCTGGCGGAGCGCTCCGGCGAGGCGACCAAGCACATCAGCGCGATCGTCAAGTCGATTCAGCGCGACACGCAGGACGCGGTCGAGGCCATGGAGCGCAGCACGCAGGGCGTGGTGCAAGGAACCAAGACGGCGGACGAGGCCGACCAGGCGCTGCGCGAAATCGGCGCGGTCTCGAGCCAGCTCGCCGAGCTGATCGACTCGATCTCGAAGGCGACACAGCAGCAGGCGGCGAGCGCCACGCGCGTCGCGGCCAACATGAAGGTGATTCTGGGCATCACCCAGCTCACCACCGACGGCACCAAGCAGACCGCCAGCTCGGCGGCGCGCCTCACGCAGCTCGCCGACGGTCTGAAGAGCTCGGTCGCCGGCTTCAAGCTGGCTGCCTGATCGGGAACTACGCGAGAAATACGCATGGCCGACCAGACCCTCCTCTCCTGGATCAACGCCGAAGTCGAGCGCGCGCTGACGCTGGTCCAGGACTCGATCGCCAAGTTCTCCGCAGCGCCGGAGAACGACGCGGTGCTGCAGCCCTGTCCCGAGCACCTGCACCAGGTGAGCGGGGCGCTGCGCATGGTCGGCCTGAATGGCGCGACGCTGGTGTGCGAAGCGATCGAGGGCAGCTTCGCCGGCATCAACGGCCAGCGGCCGTCGGCGCAGACCATGGGCGTGATCGATCGCGCGGTGGTAGCGCTGAAGAACTTCGTCGGCGAGCTGGCGCGCGGCCAGGCAGACGTTCCGCTGCGCCTCTATCCGGTCTATCGCGACCTGTCGGGTCTGCTCGGCCGCAAGACGATTTCCGAGAAGGACCTGTTCTTCCCGGACGTGGCGGTCGCCGCGCCGGTGCACCCGGACGGCAAGGCAGTGCCGGAGGAAGAGCTGCCGGCCTATCTGCAGGCGCAGCGCACCCGCTTCCAGCGCGGGCTGCTCGCCTGGCTGCGCGGTACCCCGAACGGGCTGGAAGAGATGCGCCAGACCGTCGACGCCATGCATCAGGTGGCGACGCAGTTGCCCGAGCCGCGAGCGCTGTGGTGGGCGGCCGGCGCGCTGATCGAGGCCCTGAAGGACGCCGCCGACGCCGAGTGGCTGGGCGCCGCCAAGGTGGTATGCAATCGCGTCGATTTCCAGATCCGCGACCTCGCCGCCGGCGGTGCCAAGAACGGCGACGTGCTGCTGCGCGAGATCCTGTACATGGTGGCGCGGCGCGATGCCCTGACTCCGCGCATCAAGGAAGTGAAGCAGCTCTACCAGCTCGACAGCCTGTTCCCGCGCCCGGAGCGGCTACCGGACGTCACGATCGAGCTCGAAGCCGAGCGCCTCGAGGCGGCGCTGTTCGACATGCACTCGCGCCTCGACGCGCTCAAGCACGCCTGGGAGCAGTACGTCGCGGGCGAGGCGGACAAGGCGCGCGTGTTCCGCGAGCGCGTCGCCGACTTCAAGAACAAGAGCAAGGACCTCGGCAACCAGCACCTGATCAAGCTGATCGACGCGATTTCGCTGGTCGCGGGCAAGCTGCCCGATCCGTACCCGCGCCAGGGCAACATGATGGTGATCGAGATGGCGTCGGCGTTCCTGCTGGTCGAGAACATCATCGACCATTTCAGCAGCCCGGCCGACGACATGGATGCGCAAATCGTCATCATGGGCGGCTGGCTGCTGGACGCGGCCAAGGGCAAGTCGAACGGCGAGCCGCCGGCCGGCCTGCGCCCCGACCTGACCGAGCGCATCGGCGCGCTGCAGGTTCGCGCGCAGGTGGCGCGCGAGGTGCTCGCCAACCTGCAGCACGTCGAACAGGTGTTCGACGCGTTCACGCGCGATCCGAGCAAGCGCGCCACGCTGGCCGAGCTCCAACCCTATCTGCGCCAGGCGCACGGCGCGCTTTCGGTGCTCGGCTTCCCCTCGGCGGCACAGGCGATCTCGATCTGCGAGACCCTGGTGCTGGCCCAGGCGCGCAACGAACCCATCGCGGGCGACGACGTCGACTGGATCGCCGAAGGCCTCTCCAGCGTCGCCTTCTTCCTCGAGCCCTGCCGCCATGGGCGCGAGCCCTCGCAAGAGGCGATCGCGCTCTTCTTCCGGCGCTACGAAAAGCGCAGCGCGCCCGCGCCCGCCGCCGCGGAAGCCCCGAAGGTCGAGCTGGCTTTGGCCGAGGCTGCGCCGACGACCGCCGCAGCGCCGCCGCCGGGCGTCGATCCCGAGCTGCTCCAGGTGTTCCTGGAAGAGGCGGTCGAGGTGCTGCAGACCATCGAGAAGACGCTTCCCGAGTGCAAGCAGAAGCCGGAAGACCGCGAGTCGCTCACCACGGTGCGTCGCGCCTTCCATACGCTCAAAGGCAGCGGGCGCATGGTCGGTCTCACCGACATCGGCGAGGCCGCCTGGGAAGTCGAGCAGGTGATGAACTTCTGGCTCGAGCAGAAGCGCGCGGCGACCCCGGCGCTGTTCGATCTGCTCAGCGCCGCGACCGCGTCCTTCACCCAATGGATCGCCGCGCTGCGCGGAGCAGGCCTGAACGGAATCGACGCCAGCAAGATCGTCGAGCTCGCCAAGCGCGCCAAAGAGGGCGCAGAGCCCGACGCGGTGACCGTGGGCACGGTAACCGTGTCGCGCGGGCTGTACGAGATCTATACCAAGGAAGCCGCCGAGCACATTGCCGTCCTGGAAGCGGAGTGCAAGGCGTGGCGCTCGGTGACGCCGCCCGCCGATGCTTCGCAGGATTTCATGCGCGCCGCGCATACGCTCGG
>Ga0247830_10001138_pt1 | contig 10747 bp, 9 predicted proteins | sample 12C_Control_Day5_FD_207766 | JGI IMG/M metagenome (GOLD analysis project Ga0247830, IMG submission 207766) | Soil microbial communities from agricultural site in Penn Yan, New York, United States - 12C_Control_Day5 | ecosystem: Environmental > Terrestrial > Soil > Agricultural land | place: USA...
ATCCTGATCTGGTCGCGCGCCGACGCCGCGTCGGACATCGCGGCCAATGCCACGACGGCCGCAGCCGTCGACATGGCTACGAACTTGCTGTTCACCTGATTCTCCCTGGCTTGACTGGCGGCCGCTGAACCGCCCCTTCGATGCGCAACCGGGCGCCATCGACTGCGCCGTTCTAGCAACCACGAGCAACACCCGTGTGACAATTCAAGCGTTTGATATAAAAAGAGATTATTCGCACTTACGGATGCTGCCGGAGCCCCTCTCGGAGGGCAGGCGGCGGACAGCGCCGGCAAGCCTCGATGAGGCGCGCTGGAACAACGGCTTCAAGATTGGCTAAGTATTTGAGCCGGGCTGCGCAGTGCACCCTTGGAACACCCGCGGCTCCGGGAGAGTTCAGACCCATCAGCCCCGTTTTCGCCCGAACAACGGAGCATCGTCATGCCAGAAACGCTGCAGCTCCGCGCCAACGGCTGGATGCCGAACAATCCACGTGTGCCGGTGCTCCTCTATCGCAATGTTGTGCCCGCCACGGGAAGCGATCCGGCCGCCGCTTTCGAGGACCTGTTCGAGCGCAACGGCTGGCCCCCACAATGGCGCAACGGGGTCTACGGATTTCATCACTACCACACGACCGCCCACGAGGTGCTGGGCTTCGCCGGCGGAAGCGCTCGCCTCGTGCTCGGTGGGCCCGGCGGGCCCGAGGTTTCCGTTAGCCCCGGCGTTGTGGTGGTTCTGCCGGCAGGCACGGGCCACTTCCGCCTGGAGGCCACGCGCGATCTTCTCGTCGTCGGCGCCTATCCGCCGGGTCAATCGGCAGACCTGCAGCGCGGAGCAGCAACGGCTGAGATGGTCGCACGCATCGCCGCGGTTCCCGTTCCGCTCACCGACCCGGTAAAGGGGAAGACTGGTCCGCTGACTTCGCTCTGGCGCGCGTAGGTCGTACGGAGGAGTCGATCGGCGCAATACGCCTTTGGCTATTGCGCCCTACGCTCCAGCCCGCAGCAGATCGGCCGCTTTCTCGCCCACCATGATGCAAGGCGCGTTCGTGTTGCCGGACGGCATGGTGGGGAAGATCGAGGCATCGGCAATGCGCAGCCCCTCGAGCCCATGCACTTTCAGCTTCTCGTCGACCACGGTCCTCGGCCCGGCCGGCCCCATGCGGCAGGTGCCGATCGGATGATAGGCGGTATGCGCATTGCCGCGGATGAATTCGAGGATCTGATCGTCGGTCTTGACACCCGGTCCTGGCGAGAACTCCTCGCCGCGCAGCGCATCCATCGGCTTGGACTCGACGATGCGCCGCACGATGCGGAACCCATCCACCATCGCCCTCTGATCGATCGCGTCGGCGAGGAAGTTGAAGCGGATCGCCGGGTGCATATCGGGATCGGCCGAGCGGATGTGGATCGAGCCCAGACTCTCCGGCCGCAGCTGGTAGCAGGAGACTGCCATCGACGGGAACTCCTGCAGCCTGCGCGTCTTGGGGTCCTTGATGGAGTAAGGCACGATATGCATCTGGACGTCCGGGGTTGCGAGCTCCGGCCGCGTCTTGAGGAAGGCCAGCATCGGCGCTGACGGGAGACTGAGAAAGCCGCCGCCGGTCGCGAGGTAGCGCATGGCCTGGCCGACGGCTCCCAAGCCGCGCGCCTTGTGGTTGTAGGAGACGTGCTTGTCCTTCACGCGCCATGCGAGGCGCACGTTGATATGGTCGCGGAAGTTCTCGCCCACTGCCGGCATGGCGTGCACAACATCGATGCCGTGCGTCTTGAGAGCCTCGGGCTTGCCGATGCCTGACAGCTCGAGAAGCTGCGGGGTCGCCACCGCGCCGGCGCACAGGATCACCTCCTTGCCTGCGCGCGCCTCGATCTCGCGGCCCCAGCGCTCGTAGACGACGCCGATGCAGCGCTTGCCCTCGAGCAGGATGCGGCGCGTCGGCGCTTCCGTGACGACCCGCAGATTGGGGCGGCTCATGGCGGGCTTCAGGTAGCAGTGGGCGACGCTCATGCGACGGCCCCTGGAGATGCTCGCCTGCGTCTTGACCACGCCTTCCTGGTCCTCGCTGTTGTAGTCCGGATTCACCTTGAACCCGGATGCAACCGCCGCCTTGAACAGCGCGTCGTAAATCGGGTTCTGGTCGGGCACCTCAGATACGCGCAGCGGCCCGCCGGTGCCGCGTCCATTGGTACCATCCCCGTTCTCGTAGCTCTCGATGCGGGTGAACAGCGGCGCCACATCCTGCCAGCTCCAGCCGCGCGCGCCCATTTGCGCCCAGGTGTCGTAGTCGAGCGGCTGTCCGCGCACCCACACCAATCCGTTGATGGCGCTCGAGCCGCCCAGCACCTTGCCGCGCGGCACCGGGATCTTGCGGTTGGCGGTATTGGGCTCGGGGTCGGACTCGTAGCGCCAGTTGGCGCGCGGGTTGTCGATCAGCAGGCCGAAACTCACCGGCAGCCGGGAATAGGGGTGGCCGGCGCGCCCAGCCTCGACGAGTAGCACCTGGTTCTTCGGATTCTCGCTCAGGCGCGATGCCAGCACCGCCCCCGCCGAGCCTGCTCCGACGACTATGTAGTCGTACTGATCCATGGCGTCTCGACCCCATTTTTGTTCGATGCTCGCGTTCGGGCGGCACCCTTTCTTTCAAGCGCAGACTAAGCAATTTCGCAACAGCGCGCTCCAGTCTGGGATGCGCAAGACTGCTGCGACCGCCCCGCAACGCCGGGCACGGATCGCGGACCGCCCGTCTCGCATTCGCCATGCGACTCCTATAGCCTGCGCTGCACAAAGAGGAGGAGAGCATGCTGTCGCGCAGCCTACCGTTCTTGGCCCTGGTCCTGGGCGTGGCTGGGGGGTCGTTTGCGGTGCCGGCGGTTGGGGCCGAGCCTCCGCCGGTGACAGCTGCGGCCGAGCAGCCCGCCAAGCCGGCAGATGCCGGGGCACCACCGGCTTCTGCCACCCCTGTCGGCTTCGCTTCCGAGTTTGCCGAAAGGCTCGGGGCAAGCGACAAGCTCGCGCCGCGCGATCGTGAGGAGCGCGCCGCGCTCCTGACGTTCTATGCTGCACGGCAGCACGAGCCGATCTGGACGACGACAGCCGGCCTTACCCCTGCCGCGCAGTTGGCTGTCTCCGAGCTTCGCCGCGCGGACGAGTGGGGTCTCGATGCCGCCGCCTTTCCTCTTCCTGCGCCTCCGGCTGGCGGCGCGGATTGGTCTCGCACTGCCCGTGCCGATGCCGAGATCGCTTTGAGCCTCGCCCTTCTGAGATACGCGCGCCACGCGCATGGCGGGCGCGCAGAGCCGACCTCGCTCAGCCGCAACCTCGACCGCAAGCTGCCGCTGCTCGAGCCGCAGCAGGTCATCGAGCAGGCGTCGAAAGCTGCTGAGGTCGATGCCTACTTGCGATCACTGCACCCGCAGCATCCGCAGTTCGAGGCCCTGCGTCAGAAATACCTCGCCGTGAAGCGGGGGCAGCCCGTCGCACAGGCCGAGGTCGCGCCGGCTGAGGTCAACAAGAAGACCGGCAAGAAGCAGTCCGCCGCTCCCGAGACACCGAGCCTGCGCAGGCTCGCAGTGAACATGGAGCAATGGCGCTGGATGCCGGACCAGCTCGGCAATTTGTACGTCTGGGTCAACGTTCCCGAATTCACGCTGCGCGTCGTCAAGGACGGAAAAGTCATCCACACCGAACGCGTGATCGTCGGCAAGCCCGAGACGCCGACGCCGGTATTCTCGCAGGACCTCGAGCAGGTGATCTTCCATCCGTCCTGGGGCGTCCCGGAGTCGATCAAGCGGCAGGACATACTCCCAAGTCTCAAACGCGGCAGCACGCGGCTTTTCACACATTACAAGCTGCGCATTCAGCGCGGCGGACGCGATGTCGACCCCGCGTCAGTTGACTGGGAAACGGCCGACATCCGCAATTTCCACGTCTACCAGCCGCCCGGTGAGACGAACGTGTTGGGCGTCGTCAAATTCCGCTTCCCCAACAAGCACGACGTCTACATGCACGATACGCCGACCAAGACATTGTTCAATGCTCCCGTCCGCACCTTCAGCCACGGCTGCATGCGGGTGCGCGATCCCCTGCGGCTCGCCGAGCTGCTGCTGACGGAGGACCAAAGCTGGCCGGCCGGTCGCGTCGCTTCAGTCGTCAACGGCGGGCAGCAGAACAACCAGGTCAGTTTCACCCGCAAGATCCCCGTCCACATCACCTACTTCACCGCAGCGGTGGACGAGGCCGGCAAGCTCAAGCAGTTCGCCGACATCTACGGTCATGAGCAGCGCATCGGTCTCGGCATGGAAGGGAAGGCGCACCTCGTCGCGCAACTCGTGAAGGAAGAGAAGCCGGCGCAAGCCGACGCGATTGGCCGCCTCAGCGAGACAGCCACCGGCGGCGCCATGCGCTCCAAGAAGGAATGGATCAACAACGCGTTTGGAAATCATTGACCATCCCTCGGGAATAGTGGGGCCGGGGCAGGGCATGTGACCGGGCTCGCCCCGAAGTTGCCGCATAGCGCGCTTTCAATGGGATTCATCAGGGGTCTTCAAAGGGTTGCCTCGCCTGTGACGCTGCAAAAGCGCCGGGCGGAGCAACTGCGCGAAGAGCGGCGGTGATCGCAGCGCGGGCGGAAGGCGCGGCACTGCCGAGCAAGAGGGAACGGGCTTGATAGGACGTCTTCGACGACTGGCAGCGTCCGCGGCCGTTGTATCGCTTGCCCTCGCGGCGGGCGCATCGGGTATCTCCGCCGACTCCACTCGCGACCGCACGATCTCCTTCTACGGCGTCAACACCAAGGAGACTGTGACCGTTCAATACGTGAAGAACGGCAAGCGCATCCCCGAGGCGATGCAAAAGATCAACTGGGCGCTCCGCGACTGGCGCAGGGACGAAGCCACGGAGATGGATCCGGAGCTCATCGACCTGATCTGGGAGATCCATGCCGAGCTCGGATCCAAGGAGCCCATCCACGTCATCTCCGCCTTCCGCTCGCGCGGCACCAACGACATGCTGCGGCGGACGGTTGGCGGCCAGGCCAGCGAAAGCCGGCACATCCTCGGCAAGGCCATGGACGTGCAGTTTCCGGACGTGCCGGTAAGGACGCTGCGCTACTCGGCCCTGATCCGCGAGCGCGGCGGCGTCGGCTACTATCCGACGTCGGCCACACCGTTTGTGCACATCGACACCGACCGCGTGCGCGCGTGGCCGCGCCTGCCTCGTGCCGAGCTGGCGTTGCTCTTCCCCAAAGGCCGGACCGAGCACCTGCCGAGCGACGGAGGTCCGATCTCGCCGGAGGACGTCCGACGGGCGCGAGCCGGTCACACGGAGCTCGCCGCGCAGATCTCCGAGTTCCACCAGTTGCGCACACAGCCGAAGACGCCGGTGATGGTCGCCGCGCTCACACCGTCGCTACCCCAGCTGCAGTCGCTGCCGAAGCTCGTCGAGCGGCTGCCGGGAATGGGCACGCGCCCGAGCGACACCGAGCGCGCCCGGCTCTCCGCGCTTGCCGCCGAGCCGATGCCGCGCCTCGTCGCCGCGCCCGCCCCGGCGCATCGCCCGGCACAGGAGAGGCAATGGGGCGAGACGCTGGTCGCGTCCGCCGATCCTGCGGCGGGCTCAGGCGGGGTCGGCGAATCGGATCGCAAGCGTCTGAGCGCGCTGCTCGCGCGCGACGCCACGTTCGTGCCGGCGCCTGCCTACGACGAGGAGCACCCAGAGGAGCTGTCCTACCGCCCGTTTCCCATCGCGCCGTTCCTGACCGCCACCTCCTCGGCCGACGACCCGGCGCTTGCCCGTCTCGTGCATCCCGATCTTGGCAAGGCGCTGGAAATGATCCTCGACCACGCGGGCTCGGCACCACCGATGCGACTGCGGCCGGGCACGCAGACGGCGCAGATGCTGTGGGCGCAGCAATTCAGGGGCGAGGCCATCAACCTCTCGAGCCTCATCGACCAGGACGGACCGCGCGGCTTGCCGACCGGGCGCCGGGTCATCACCCAGGCACAAAAATAGCCGGCCCCGCGATGGGGCCGGCTGCAACTCTTCCGGAGTGTCGTCTCAGGTCTGCGGCTGGGCGTCGGAGCCCGGCGTGGAACCCGAGGCCTGACGATTACGTCGCTCGCGCATGAAGTCGTCGAACTCGGCGCGATCCTTGGCCATGCGCAACCGCTCCAGGAAGCCCCGGAACTCGTTGGCCTCCTCCTCCAGCCGGCGCAGGGCCCCGTCCCGGTATTCGTCGAAGGCGCGGTTGCCGCTGGGGCGCAATCCAGGAGGGTGGCCCCATTTCCGCTCCCAGCGCTCGCGCTTGCGGTCCCACCGCTCGGCTGCGCGCTCGCGCCAATGCTGCATGTCACCGTACCGTCCGCATCCCATCCGTCCGCTCCATATCAGATATGCCAGGATTGCCAGCCCGATCGGCCAGAAGACGATGAAGCCGATCACCATCAAAGCAATCCAGGCGGGTCTGCCGAAGTCGTCTATGCGTGCCACTACCTCAGACATTGCCGTTGCACCTCCGGGGTCGCCTCATGCATGTCAATGTTTATAACATTTACATGGCGCGGATGGCCCGCGTCGTCAAGAGGCGCACCAGGGAAAATTGAAACTGGGCAGCCCGGACGCGCCACACGCTCTGAAATAGGGTGTCGGCGCCCTGGGGCCAGAGCGGACTCCCAAAGATCGAAGACGAACGAGCGACGGGGTGCCAGGCGTCGCCGCCTGTATGCCGCGCGCTGGCGGTCTGTGACGAGCGCATTGCGCCGGCGGGGGTTCGCGTCCTACAAGCGGCCATATCCCAACTCCAGAGCGCGCGAGTGATTGCCCCATGTCCTTCGATCCGAACAAGCTGCTCAACTGGAAGTTTCCCGAGGTCGAGCATGCCTACACGGAGAAGGACACAATCCTGTATGCACTCGGGCTCGGCTGCGGCTCGGACGGCCCGCACACCGACGACCTCAAGTTCGTCTACGAGAAGGGCCTCGTCGCGCTGCCGATGATGGCGGTCGTGCTGGCCTCACCCGGCAACTGGCTCGGCAGCAAGGAATCGGGCGTCGACTACAGCAAGGTGCTGCACGGCGAGCAGTACCTGACCCTGCATCGGCCCCTGCCGCCGGCAGGCAAGGTCGTGGGGCTCGGCCGCGTCGTCGAACTGCTCGACAAGGGCAAGGAGAAGGGCGCCGTGCTCTACGCCGAGCGCACCATCATCGACAAGGCGAGCGGCGAGAAGGTCGCAACCATCACCTCGGCCGCCATGCTGCGCGGCAACGGCGGCTTCGGGGGCAAATCGGGACCGCAGCCCGAGCCGCACAAGCTGCCCGACGGGTCGCCGACGCGTCACCACGACATCAAGACCTACCTCAACTCGGCGCTGATCTACCGCCTTTCCGGCGACTGGAACCCGCTGCATGCAGACCCGAAGGCCGCTGCCGCCGGCGGCTTCAAGACGCCGATCCTGCACGGCCTATGCACCTACGGGGTCGCGGGGCGCGCCATCATAGCTGCCTGCTGCGGCAACGACCCGGCGCGGCTCAAGAGCCTGCAGGTGCGCTTCTCGGCGCCCGTGCTGCCGGGAGAGACCATCCGCACCGAGATGTGGCCGGATGGGGATCGCATCTCCTTCCGTGCGCGCGTGGTCGAGCGCGACGTGGTGGTCCTGAACAACGGCCTTGCGACCGTCGCCAGGTGAACGATCTCATCGACTGAGCAGCGACGTTCCCGTCATCTCGACGGGCTTCGGGAGGTCCATCAGCTCGAGAAGCGTCGGCGCGAGATCCGCAAGCCGGCCGTCGCGGAGCGGACCACTGCCCCCGCCCTGCAGCAGCACTGGAACCGGATTGGTGGTGTGGGCCGTGTGCGGGCCGCCGGTCTCCGGATCGCGCATCATCTCGCAGTTGCCGTGATCTGCAGTGACGACGAGAGCTCCGCCAGCCTTGGCAATCGCGTCGGCGATCCGCCCGAGCCCCGCATCGACGGTCTCGACCGCCTTGATGGCGGCAGGCAGGCTGCCGGTGTGGCCCACCATGTCGGGGTTGGCGTAGTTGAGGACGATCAGATCGTATTTGCCGGACCCGATTGCAGCGACGGCCTTGTCGGTCAGCTCGGGCGCCGACATCTCCGGCTGCAGATCGTAGGTCGCAACCTTCGGAGACGCCACCATTATGCGGTCCTCGCCAGGATACTGGGCCTCTTCGCCGCCGTTCAGGAAATAGGTGACGTGCGGATATTTCTCGGTCTCCGCCATGCGCAGCTGCGTGCGGCCGGCATCCGCCACCACCTGGCCCAGCACCTTGTCGAGCGCTTGCGGCGGAAAAATCGTCTCGAGGAACGCATCGAGCGCCTCGCTGTATTGGGTCATGCCAGCAGCGGCCGCAAACCGGACCGTACGCTTGCGGGGAAAGCCCGAGAATGTCGGATCTAGCAGAGCGGCCAGGATCTCCCGCACGCGATCGGCGCGGAAGTTGAAGCAGAGCACGCCGTCTCCATCCTGCATGCCGCGATAGTCGGCGACGACCGAGGGTAAGACGAACTCGTCGCTCACATCCCGCGCGTAGCTGTCCGCGATCACCGAACCAGCGTCGGGGAAATGTGGACCTTCTGCGGCAACAAGCGCATCGTAAGCCTTCGCCACACGATCCCAGCGCTTGTCGCGGTCCATGGCGTAGTAGCGACCGCTGACCGTCGCAATCTGGACGGGCCGAGGCAGTGCCGCGCTCAGGCGCGCGATATCCCCGCCCGCCGATCGTGGCGGCGTATCGCGGCCATCGGTGAAAGCATGCACCAGCGTCGGGATGCCGGCGTCCGCAAGCAGGTGCGCCAGCGCCGCCGCATGATCCTGATGAGAATGAACGCCGCCCGGGGACACCAGGCCCATCAGATGGCAGGTGCCACCCGACTGGCGCAGGCGCGCGATCAGTGCGCGCAACGCGGGAGCGTCGCCCACTTGTCCACTCCTGAAGGCTCCACTGATCCGCGGCAGGTCCTGCATGACGACGCGCCCGGCGCCGATATTGAGATGTCCGACTTCGGAATTGCCCATCTGGCCCTCAGGCAGACCGACTTCGAGGCCGGACGTGCGCAGCAGGGCGTGCGGGCAGGTGGCCCACAGGCGGTCGAAGGTCGGCGTGCGGGCCTGAAGCACGGCATTGTCGGCCGCGTCCTCGCGCCAGCCCCAGCCGTCGAGAACGACCAGCATCACCGGACGTCGCTTCTGCATGGGTTCAATCGCTCGCTTTGCTGCTCATGTCGGGCGTCGATGCCATAACACATGGCGCGTGGACAAGATCCACGCTGCGGCGCCTTTCGTTACCGGGATTTCGTGAACCGGGGCTACTTGGGCACCCAGGTATCGCCCAGCTTCTGGTAGCGGTTCTTGACGGCCGACCAGGCCACGCGATGGGCGATCTCCTCGACATGGGCCGGGTCGCGGTCGCCATAGGTCTGCCATGCATGGTTGAAGGCGCTGCGGTAGATGTCCTGCGCGTGGGCAGGCAAGTGGTTGCGAACGGACGACGGCAGGTCCTCGTTGGCGGCGTAGGGCATGGCTCACACGGGCTCCTTGCCGGCCAGTTGCTCGAGCTTTCCCATATCTCGCACGGCAAGCCTGCGTCCGCCCTCGGTGTCGATCACGCCTGCCACCCGCAGGCGGCCGAGCTGGCGGCTGATGGTCTCGATGCGCAGGCCGAGGTACTCGGCGATCTCGGTCCGCGACAGCGGCAGGTCGAATCGCGACACGGGCCGCTCGGTCGCTGCACCGTTGTTGCGTGAGCCCAGCCGCTGAGCCATCAGCAGGATCAGGGAGGCGACCTTCTCTTCCGCGGTCTTGCGCCCCAGCACCAGCATCCACTCGCGCGCCGCATCCACCTCGTTGAGCGTTCGCTCAAGCAGGCGATGCTTCATCCCGGACTCTTGGTGCAGAAGTTCCTCGAAGTAGGGACGCTCCAGGCAGCACAGCTCGACGGGCGTGGCGGCCTCGGCGCCAAACGGGCTCGCGTCGCTGAACGGCCGCCCCAGGAGGTCCGAAGGAAATAGCAGGCCGACGATCTGCTGGCGCCCGTCGCACATGGTCCGCGTGAGCTTGACCACGCCCGAGAGGACTGTGGCGAGCCAGTCCTGCCGCTGACCTGCGGCAGCTATGAACTGACCCGCCTGGTAGTGCCTTTGACAGGCTCTGCGGTTGAGGCGCGGCAGCTGCTCGGGGGCAAGCGCGCCGCACAGCGCGCGATCCCTCACTCCACAGATGGCGCAAGAAAGTCGCTTCGACATCCTATCGGCCGGTCGCGTGCTTGGCCCCTCACCGCCCTGCAGCTCAACGCGCATTTGCCGCAGCCGGCCTTGATATGGATCAAGCGGGCCCCTGCGGCGCTTTCGACTATCGCCGCCGACGTTGCCGCGCCGCCTGGAGGCGCACGAGGGGGAACGACATCATGGCCGCAAGCGCAGCATCCGAGCATTCCGACCATCGCCCACACGGGCTGCGCCGGTGGGTGATGTCGACCAACCACAAAGACATCGGCTCGCTTTATCTGATGTTTGCCATGATGGGCGGCATCGTCGGAGGATTCTTCTCCATCGGCATCCGCATGGAATTGCAGGAGCCGGGGCTGCAGTATTTCTCGAACGCGCACATGTTCAACGTCTTCACCACGGCCCACGGGCTGATCATGGTGTTCTTCATGATCATGCCGTCGCTTTTCGGCGGCTTCGGCAACTGGTTCGTGCCGCTGATGATCGGCGCGCCGGACATGGCGTTCCCGCG
>Ga0247830_10001141_pt1 | contig 10736 bp, 9 predicted proteins | sample 12C_Control_Day5_FD_207766 | JGI IMG/M metagenome (GOLD analysis project Ga0247830, IMG submission 207766) | Soil microbial communities from agricultural site in Penn Yan, New York, United States - 12C_Control_Day5 | ecosystem: Environmental > Terrestrial > Soil > Agricultural land | place: USA...
CGCACAAGGCACAGCAACCCACTCCGTTCGAGGTCGCATAAATCTTGGCTGCTACTCAGTTCTACGCTACTGGACGCCGCAAGGAAGCCACCGCGCGCGTTTTCCTCCGCCCCGGTTCGGGCACGATCACGGTCAATCGCCGCGCCTTCGACAACTACTTCCCCACCGAGGCGTTGCGCGTGCAGGTACAGGTACCGTTCGCGCTCACGGAAGTGGCGGGACAGTTCGACGTGCTCGCGACGGTCAGCGGCGGCGGCGTCGCCGGGCAGGCGGGCGCGCTGCGACTGGGCATTGCGCGCGCGCTCTGCACGTTCAACGCCGAGCTGCGGCCGCGGCTCAAGAAGGACGGGCTCCTGACGCGAGACGCGCGGGCCAAGGAGCGCAAGAAGTACGGTATGGCTGGCGCGCGCAAGCGCTTCCAGTTCAGCAAGCGCTAGTTGTTGTGATTTGGGTGGCCCTGCAAGGCTGGGGGCCGATTTGAAAACGTCGGATGGCCTCGCGGACGCGAGGCCGGAACCTGGAGTTCGCTTGACCCCGCTCGCGATGAAGGACCTGCTCGAAGCAGGCGCACACTTCGGCCACCAGACGAAGCGCTGGAATCCCAAGATGAAGCCGTACATCTTCGGGGAGCGCTCTGGCATCTACATCCTTGACCTCGGCAAGACTGTCAAGCTGTACAACGAGGCCGAGCAGTACGTGCGGACGCTGGCTGCCGATGGCAAGACCATCCTTTTCGTGGGCACCAAACGCCAGGCGCAGGACGTCGTCGCTGAAGAGGCCGCGCGTTGCGGCATGTTCTACGTGAACGAACGCTGGCTCGGCGGGTTGCTGACCAACTTCGCCACCATTCAGCGCAGCATCGCGCGCCTTCGCGATCTCGAGGCGATGGCGACCGACGGCCGCTACGACTTCATGCCGAAGAAGGAAATCGCGCGCGCCGAGAAGGAAAAGCGGAAGCTCCAGAAGAATCTCGACGGCATCCGCCACATGGGCCGCCTGCCGGACGCGCTGTTCGTCGTGGACACCCGCAAGGAGCAGATTGCCGTCGACGAGGCGCGCAAGCTCAAGATTCCGGTCATCGGCGTCGTCGACACCAACTGCGATCCCGATCAGGTCGACTTCGTCATCCCGGGTAACGACGACGCGCTGCGATCGATCCGGTTGTTCGCCTCGCGCGTGGCCGACGCGGTCCTCGACGGCCGCACCGAACGCGAGTCGCAGATCGCCGAGCAGGCCCAGGCCGACGCCGAAGCCGCGGCCGTCGAGGAGGCGAACCGCACCGTGCGTCCCGCCAACGTGCGCCGCCCGCAGCGGCCGGCGGAGTCGCCGGTGCCGCAGGCCTAGCGTTCGTCCGAAACGGGTTCCAAAGCGCCGGCCGCGGCAAGCATCGCCGAGCCGGCGCATATTCTGTACAGGAGTGAGTGGCAATGTCAGCGATCACGGCAGAGATGGTGAAGCAACTGCGCGACAAGACCGGCGCGGGCATGATGGACTGCAAGGCGGCGCTGGCCGAGTCGGGCGGCGACATGGAGAAGGCCATCGAGATCCTCCGGAAGAAGGGTCTTGCCTCCGCTGCCAAGCGCGCCGGCCGCGCCACCAACAACGGGCTGATCGGGCATTACATCCACATGGGCGGCAAGGTGGGCGTGCTGGTCGAGGTCAACTGCGAGACCGACTTCGTGGCGCGCACCGACGACTTCCAGACGCTGGCCAAGGAAGTGGCGATGCACATTGCCGCCGCGGACCCGAAATTCGTGCGCCGCGAGGACGTCCCCGCCGACGTGCTGGAGAAAGAGCGCGAGATCTATCGGGCGCAATTCGCGGGCTCGGGCAAGCCGGCCAACGTCATCGAGAAAATCATCGACGGCAAGCTGGAGAGCTATTACGCCCAGACGTGCCTGCTGGATCAGCCGTCGGTCCGGGATCCCAACCTCACCATCCAGCAGATGGTGTCGGCGGCCACGGCCAAGACCGGTGAAAACGTCACCATCGCGCGCTTCGCCCGCTTCAAGCTCGGGGAAAACGCGGAGTAGTCCGAACGAGAGTGCCCTGCACTTTGCACTCTGCACTTCGAAGGCTCCGCATATAATTCCGTCTCGTGTCCGACCCCGCCGAACCGACCTACAAGCGCATCCTGTTGAAGCTGTCTGGTGAAGCCCTCATGGGCGACCAGGCGTACGGCGTGGACCCGGCCGTCACCACCCGCATCGCCCACGAAGTGGCCGCCATCCAGGCGCTGGGGGTGCAGACCGCGATCGTGATTGGCGGCGGCAACATCTTCCGTGGGCTGGCCGCGAGCGCGCGCGGCATGGATCGCTCGACCGCCGATTACATGGGCATGCTGGCAACGGTGATCAACGCGCTCGCCCTCCAGGACGCGCTGGAGCGCCACGGCATCCCGACCCGGGTCCTGACTGCGATCGAGATGCGCGCCGTCGCCGAGCCCTTCATCCGGCGCCGAGCGGTGCGCCACCTCGAGAAAGGCCGGGTGGTGGTCTTCGCCGCCGGCACCGGGAACCCGTATTTCACCACCGACACCGCCGCCGCGCTGCGTGCGATGGAGATACGCGCCGAGGTCATCCTGAAGGCGACCAAGGTCGACGGCATCTACTCCGCCGATCCGGTCCAGGACAAGGAAGCGGAACGCTACGAGCGGATCTCATACCTGCAGGTGCTGCAACAGCGGCTCCAGGTAATGGATGCCACGGCCATCTCGCTCTGTATGGACAACAAGCTGCCGATCGTCGTGTTCAACATGAACGAGTCCGGCAACATCCGCCGCGTGGTGATGGGTGATGCGGTCGGCACCACGGTGACGGCATAGCACGATAGGTTCAAAGCACGACGGGTTCAAAGCACAGGGTTCAAAGCACGGGAGTGCGCGATGGATGTCAGCGATCTGAAGGGACTGTTCGGCGAAGTGAAGAAGCGGATGGACGGGCACGTCGACTTCGTGCGGAAGGAGCTGTCGCAGGTCCGCACCGGGCGCGCCACCACGGGCCTCCTCGACACCGTCTTCGTCGAGGCCTACGGCAGCAAGATGCCGCTCAATCAGGTCGCCGGCCTGTCGATTCCCGAGCCCACCATGATCATCGCCCAGCCGTTCGACAGCTCGCTGATGGGCGCGATCGAGCGCGCGATTCGGTCCTCTGACCTCGGCCTGAATCCAGCCAACGACGGCAAGGTCGTTCGCATCCCGATTCCGCCCCTCAACGACGAGCGCCGCAAGGAGCTGTCGCGTCACGTACACAAGATGACCGAGGAAGGCCGCAACCACGTCCGCACAGTCCGCCGCGACGCGAACGACAAGCTGAAGCGGATGCTCAAGGAGCATCAGATTTCAGAAGACGACGAGAAACGGGCGCTGCTAGAAGTGCAAAAGACCACGGACGAGCGCATCAAGGCGATCGACGATCTGCAGCAGAAGAAGGATCAGGATCTGCTTGGGAAGTGAAGGACTGCGACAGGAGAATCTGGTGATCTCCTGATCTGGTGAGCTGGCGATCGATTTCTTGAGTTGCTGATCTTGCGGCCTATCCCTCGATCTATCTGGTGATCTGGTGAGTTACCTCTCCCACTTCGAGTGCGCCTCCGGCTGCGGCGCGGGGCCCTTCGATCCGCGCGAGCGTCATTTCCTCTGCCCGTCGTGCAGCCTGCCGCTGCTCGTCCGCTATGACCTGGCCGCGGCGCGGACGTGGTCGCGCGACTCGCTCGCCGAGCGAGCGCCCACGATGTGGCGCTATCGCGAGCTGTTGCCGCTCCTGCCCGACGAGGAACCCCTCACGCTCGGCGAGGGCTTCACGCCCCTCGTGCATGCCCGGCGGCTCGGCTCATCGATGGGCCTGACCAACCTGTTCATCAAGGACGAATCGATCAACCCCACGAATTCGTTCAAGGCTCGTGGCTTGTCTGCCGCCGTCACGCGCGCGAGAAAGTTGGGTGCGTCGACCGTCTTCATCCCGACCGCCGGCAATGCCGGCAATGCCGCGGCCGCGTATGCGGCGGCAGCCGGGTTGCAATGCCAGGTCTTCATCCCGAAGGACGCCAAACAGGCCTTCGTCGACGAGTGTCGCCTGTATGGCGCCACGGTCACACTGGTGGACGGCCTCATCACCGAGGCCGGCAGGGTCGCCACCGAGATGGGCAAACTGCACGACTGGTACAACGTCGCCACCCTCAGGGAGCCGTGCCGTATCGAAGGCAAGAAGACGATGGGATACGAGCTGGCCGAGCAGTTCGGCTGGCGCCTGCCCGACTGGATTGTCTACCCCACCGGCGGCGGGACTGGCTTGATCGGCATGTGGAAGGCGTTCGACGAAATGGAAGCCATTGGCTGGCTCGTCCCGGGTCGCCGGCCGCGCATGGTTTCAGTCCAGGCGTCCGGCTGCGCGCCGATCGTCCGCGCCTTCGAGGCAGGGACCGAGAAGGCCGAACCGTGGGAGAACGCGCATACCAGCGCGGATGGCCTTCGGGTGCCGCGCGCCATCGGTGACTTCCTGATGCTGCGCGTCCTGCGCGAGAGCGGTGGGACGGGAATCGCGGTGGACGACAACGAGATGCTGGCCGACATGCTCGCAGTTGGCGCGCTGGAAGGCGTCAGTGCGGCCCCCGAGGGCGCGGCGTCAGTGGCGGCGGTCCGGCATCTCGTCGCCGCCGGCCGGATTCAGCCGCACGAGACGGTCGTCTGCTTCAACACTGGCGGGGCGCTGAAGTACTTCGACATGCTCCATCCGTGAGCGAGGGACAGGAACCCCCGATCTTGTTGTGACCTATTCACCGAACGAGATGCCGATCGCGCGGGCGGTACCGAGCAGGTCGTAATCGAGCGGCACGGTACGGGTCTTTCCGACCACGTCAGCGAGCGGCACCGGCACGATGTCCGGCGGGTGATTCGCGACCATCTTGCCGTAGACGCCGCGCTTCAACAGCTCGACCGCCTTCCCGCCCAGGCGCGTCGCGAGCACCCGATCGAAGGCCGTCGGCGATCCACCTCGCTGCAGGTGGCCCAGCACCACGCATCGCGCCTCCTTGCCGGTCATGCGTTCCAGCGCGATCGCCACTTGCGCGCCGACGCCGCCCAGGCGTTCCACGTGTCCGGCCCGCGCCGCCTCGAGCACTACCGCCTCGCCGCCGACCGGTTTGGCCCCTTCCGCGACGACGACAATGCTGAACTTGGCGCCCAAACGCTCACGCTGCAGGATGCGCTGGGCCACGCGCTCGAGCTGGTAGGAAATCTCCGGCATGAGGATGACGTCGGCGCCGCCGGCCACCCCCGCGTGGAGGGCAATCCAACCGGCGTAGCGGCCCATCACCTCCACGACCATCACGCGCCGATGGGCCTCGGCGGTCGAATGCAGTCGATCGATGGCATCGGCCGCAAAGGCCACGGCCGTGTCGAACCCGAAGCACGTGGTCGTGCCGACGATATCGTTGTCGATGGTCTTGGGCACGCCGACAATGGGAATGCCCTTCAGGAAGAACTGGTGAGCGATGGCCAGCGTCCCGTCGCCGCCGATGGCAACGAGGGCGTCCAGCTCCATCTTGTGAAAGTTGTCCACGACCCGGTCCGAATAGTCCACCTTCCCCTCGAGTGTGTCCGCGGGGTACTCGAACGGGTTGCCATGGTTGGTCGTGCCCAGGATGGTGCCACCGAGACGGAGGATGCCGGTGACATCTTGAGGCGTCAGCGGGCGCGTCCGGGAGGGGTCCAGCAGCCCGTCGAAACTGTCCTCGAGACCCACGACGGCGATATTGGAGTTGCACGCGGCCTTGACCACCGCGCGGATGACGGCGTTCAGACCCGGGGCATCCCCGCCACCGGTCAGCACGCCGATTTTCCGAACTGACGACATGGCTCCCGACTATAGCACCCGGCTGTGAAGCGGCTGGGGTAGCCCCGATGCCACCGTAATGACGGACTGTCGCGCCGTGTCTCCGGCAGGCTGACACGCTCAGCTCGCCGTTTCTGCCGTGGTATACTTTTTTTCGCGGTTTTTCTCCCGCGGGGCCTCCCAGCCCCCTCGGATAGCCAGAACCCGAACGATCCCCCGTGATCTCGAAAGGGCGTCTGCGATGTTGGTGTGGGCACGAGGAGCACGGGTCTGGGCCGGGAGCGTTGTGGCTGCTCTCGTCATGGCCATCTGCATGGCGACGCTGTTCGCAATTCCAGCAGCACCCACGCTCTATCCGCCGTCGGTGGCGGGACCACAGGTGACGCTCACCTGGTCGGCCGTTTCCGGCGCGGCCGGATACCGGTTGTCGATCGGCGTGTCGCCCGGCGCCGATAACTACGCACAAGTCGTTGGGCCGATCACGTCCGTGACGTTCGGAGTGCCGTTCACCGGCACTGGCTACGTGCGGGTCCAGGCCATGGACGCCACCGGCCTGAGCGCCCCCTCCAACGAGGTCGCCCTCACGGTGACGAGCCTCACTCCGGTGCCTGCCGCACCGGTCAACCTTCAATCATTCGTGAGCGGGCGGACCGTGACCTTCTCCTGGGGTCCTGGTGCCGGCGGCGGAGCGCCGCTCGGCGTGCTCTTCGAAGCTGGCACGGCGCCTGGCCTTGGAAATCTGGGAAGTGTGCCGCTCCCTCTCTCGACGTCCGGGAGCCTCCCGAACGTGCCGCCGGGCACCTACTTCGCACGCGTCTACGCGGTGAACGCGAGCGGCCGCAGCGCTCCCTCGAACGAGGTGCGGGTGGATGTCGGCGTCGGCGGCGGATGCAGCCCGCCACCGCTTTCCGCACTCTCGGTCACCACCTCCGGCAGCCAGGTGTCATTCACCTGGACGGGGGTTCTTGGCGTCGTGGGCTATCGCCTCGAGGTCGCGACCGGCCCAGCGGGGCCGCTCGGCTTCTCGCAGACGTTCGGTGCGGGCACCACATCGTTCAGCTACCCGGCCGCACCGGCGGGGACCTACTACGGGCGCATCGTCAGCCTCTCGGCGTGTGGACTCCAGACCGGCTCGGGCGTTTCAGGATTCACCGTCGCGCCGACGCCCGGGGGGCGGCCACGCGCCCAGAACCCACTTCCAGGCCAGCGCCTGCCGCTGCCCGACCTGTCGAACGTGGCCTATGCGATAGGGAATGCGTATCGGGGCGACCTGAGGGCCTCCTGCGTGGGGTCCGGCGGGAACAACGTCTGGCTGTATCGGCTCGTCCAGGCGCTGCGCCAGCACGACACGCGCTGGGGGCTCAACTGGAAGCGCGGGAACCGCGGCGACATGTCGCAGGACGCGGTCACCTACAACTTCAGCGCCGATGCCGACGAAGGCACGACCAACGTGTACATCATCGACGTCATCTCCGATCACTGCGGCGGCAACCCGCAGGCGGCCTGGATCGACAACACGGAGGCGACCCGCCAGGCCGGCACCATCGGCCGCTGGACGCTCCAGCCGTACATCGCCGCGGGTGGCATTCCGTAGATTGGCCGGTACGGTCAGCATTCTGGCGGGCGAAGTCACGTCGCAAATCGAGCTGGGGTATTAGCGTTGGTAACTGGGCAAAGCTGGGCCCACTGAGTGAAAGGACGGATGATGAGAAAGTTCAAGCTCCCCATGGGAATGGCCCTGTGCGGCCTCCTGGCGGCCGCGCTGGTGTTCGGCCGTGCCGACCTGCAGGCACAGGGCGCTCCGGTGCTGAATCCTGCTGTCGTTCTTGGACCGAACGTGACGTTCACGTGGTCCACCGTGCCTGGCGCTTCGAGCTATATCCTGCGCGCGGGCATTGCTTCCAATGTGTACTTGCTCAACTACAACGTCGGGAACACCGCGACCTACAGCGCGCAGGCCCCTGCGCTCGCCACCTACTACGTCCGGGTCGCTGCGGTGGTCAACGGCGTGCCTATAGAGTCCAACGAGATCTCGTTCCAAGTCGTGTCGCTGTCCGTGCCGCCGACGGCGCCTACCGACTTCGCAACTTATCTGAACGGCGTTGCCGGCGTACTGACATGGAATGCGAGTTCGGGCAATCTCAGCCATTACGTGTTACAGGCAGGGACCACTCCAGGTGGTGCAGACGTGGTTTCACACCCGTTGCCGCCGACGGCCACGAGCCTGGTCGTGCCGTTTGTTCCTCCCGGTACCTATTACCTCCGCGTCGTACCGTTCAATGGGAACAGTGCGGGCCCCGCATCGAACGAGGCCAGGCTCGAGATGCCCGCCGGCGGCGGCTGCACTGCGCCTCCGGCCCGTGTAATCACGCCGACGGTCTTCGGTCAGTACGTGCGCCTCAGCTGGCCGGTCGTGCCCGGCGCGGATCTCTATCAGCTGAACTACACCGGCACGTTTTCCGGCGCGTCGCCCATCGCGGGGAACGTCGGCTCGGTGACTGTGCCGAGGGTCCCGCTCGGCGTCTACGCGGCGACACTCACCACCTACTTTGCCTGCGGCCTGGCGACCGCTGGACCGGCCGCCACGATTACCGTGGACGGCGCGCCACCGCCGGGACCGCGCACGCCGAACCCGCCAGCGGGCGAGCGCCTGCCGCTGCCCAACCGCTTCAACGTCGTGAACGCGGTGGCCGCGCGCTTCCCGAACGAGTTCCGCCACTCCTGCCCAACCGAGCACAGGGGCGACACGAACCGTTTCCTGTTCGAGCTCGTGCGCGAGCTGCGTAGGGAAGACAATCGCTGGGGTCTCAACTGGAAGCGCGGTAACCGGGGCGATATGTCCCAGGACATCATTACCTACAACTACGGCTCGGAGTCTGACGAGGACACGACCCAGGTCTACATCGTCGACACCATGTTCGGCCACTGTGGACCCAGCCCGAGTCCGGGTTGGATCGACCAGACCGCCGCCACTCGCAACGCGGGCGCGATTGGGCGCTGGACGCTGCTGCCCTACCTCGATGCGGGTTATCCACTCGCCGGAGACCTGGTACCGCAATAGCCTCAGCTCGAAGCTCGACCGACAACCGGGGGCTGGTTTCACCGTGAACCAGCCCCCGTTTGTTAGAATCGGTAATTGGCCTCGCCAAACGCCTCGCCACCGTTGATGCCCCGATCCCTGTTCGCCGCTAGCATCCTCGCCCTGACGCTATCGATCGCCAGCCATCCGTCCGCCCAAATCGAGTCGCCGCAGGTCATCGGCCTCGCCGACTCCGCGGCAATCGTGCTGACCGGACGCGTCACTGGTGTGTCGGTGAACGCGGACGCAGGCGCCATCTACACCTATGCCACCGTGGCGGTGGACGACGTGCTCAAGGGCGACCTTCGAGCGGCATCGGTGGTCGTGAAGCAGCTTGGCGGCACGTTGCCCGATCTCGGACTTTTCATCGCCGACCAGGCGTCCTTTAGACCAGACGAGAACGTGCTGCTCTTTCTGGCGGTTCGACCGCGTGACGGCACGTTGTACACGGTGGGACTTTCTCGCGGGAAGTGGCAGGTGCTGCCGGATCTGCAAACCGGTGCACAGGCGGCCCTCAACGGCGGCGAGCGCGTCTCCATCGACTCCTCTTTCCGCACGGCCGTCGCGGCGTCGGCGACTCATGCCGAGCCGTTCACCGCTGTACCGCAGGAACTCTTCGTGATGACGCCAAGCTTTGCGTTCATCCCAGCCAGCGAAGGCGGGCCCGCACGGTGGCATGGGGCGGACGACGGCGTACACGTTCCGGTGGATTACCAGACGATTCCCGGCGGCCTGCCCGGCGGCGGTGGCAGCGCGCTGGAGTCGGCTGTGGAAGCCTGGAACGGCGTCGGCACGCGGTTGCAGCTTGACTGGGGACAGACTGGAAACGCCGTATGTCCCGCGCAGAACTTCACGGGCAACGGCCGCATTGCCCTGTACTGGAACGATCCCTGCGGTGAAATCGGTGATGGTGACGCCGCAACCTTTGGCCTCGGCGGCGGCTTCTTCACGCCAGGCTTCCAGAAGACGATAAACGGCGTCACCTTCAATGGGTTCATTCAGGGACTGGCCATCCTCAACAACACTGGCCCACACCTCGCTGCGGCCGCGTGCCTCCGGGATGCCGTGACCCACGTGCTGGGCCACGCGGTCGGCTTCGGACATTCCAGCAGCGCGAGCGCCGTCATGTACGCCACGCTGCGTCCCGGCTGCTCCTCCGGATCGTCCGGCCTGGGCTCCGACGACATCGACGGGCTGCGGTTCATCTACCCCGCGACTGCCAGCGGCGGCCGTCCGCCGGATGCGCCCACCGCGATCACCAGCTCAGTGGTTCTGGACACCGTCACGCTGTCATGGACTCCTGCGACGACGGGCGGGCCGGCGCAGAGCTACACGATCGAGGCCAGCTATGGCCCGGGCCTTCCGGTCATCGCGTCTCTGAACACTCCCCACGCGACGCCCTCTCTGATCGTCCCCGGCGTGCAGTCCGGGTCGTATTTCGTCCGCGTGCAGGCGCGCAACGCGCTGGGCGTCAGCGCCTTCTCGCCCGGCGCGACGGTCGTGGTCGGGCCTTGCTCCGCGCCGAGTGCTCCGACGGGGCTGGCATATAACACAGCCGACAATCTGGTCACCCTGACCTGGACGCCGCCGGCGAGCGGCATCGCTCAGGGATACTGGCTGTATGCCGGGACCGCACCTGGGCTGTCGAATGCGCTCGTCACCGCGCTCGGACCCACGCCGTCGTTCTTCGGTCCCGCCGTCTACGGCACGTACTACGTGCGCCTTGCCGCCAGCAACTCCTGCTCGGTTGGCCCGAACAGCGCGGAGTTGACGGTGGTCGTCGCGCCATGCACGGTGCGCCCGAATGCGCCCACCGGTCTCGGCTA